>Ga0209980_10002000_pt1 | contig 11186 bp, 10 predicted proteins | sample CR02metaG_FD_183611 | JGI IMG/M metagenome (GOLD analysis project Ga0209980, IMG submission 183611) | Deep subsurface microbial communities from Mariana Trench to uncover new lineages of life (NeLLi) - CR02 metaG (SPAdes) (version 2) | ecosystem: Environmental > Aquatic > Marine > Ocean trench... | reverse complement strand
TCCTTCGCCAGGGCTTCGAAGTCGAGGCTCTTGAACTCCTCGGCGTAGTCGAACTCCTCGCCGTTGGGATCGGCCTGGGGGTGGTTCTGGCGGAGGATCTGCAGGTTCAACTGGTTCGGCCACCAGTGTTGGTTCGCCGTGCCGCCAACGGCTTGGTGAGCGGTGCCCATCACCGGGCACTTGCTTTCGCTGTTCATATTCTCTCCGATCGTGTTCTGAATTTTTCCACTCTGTTTAGCCGACATGTCAAATCGCGCAATTCGATTAGCCCTCCAGCCCCGGGTTCTTCCGGACGCGAATCACGATGTCTACCTCCGTGACCGTCGTTCCGGGGGCGGATGGGGATGCTTCGCCACCTTTAGCTCCTCGCCAGGAATGTCTACTAAATACCGATCCTCTTCGCAAAAGAAATGATGGTGGTGGCTGGCATTCGTGTCGAAGTACGTGCACGATGCGTCGACGACCACTTCGCGCAAAAGCCCTGCCTCGGTGAACTGGTTCAGGGTGTTGTAGACCGTTGCGAGCGTCACCCGAACATTGTTCGCCCGCGCCTCCTTGTGCAGGGCATTGACGGTGACGTGCCGGTCGGTGCCGGCGAACAGGAGCCGCGTTAGCGCCAGGCGCTGGCGCGTCGACCGCAGCCCCGCGGCGCGCAACCATTCAAGCGCGGCGGCATAGGGCCGCCTCACCGTCATACTACCAATGTGGGCGGACGCAGACAAAAAATAAAGAGGAAAATCTGACTCGTATCGGATTCTTTGGACCGATTTTAACCAAGATTTGCCATTTGACTTCTTCCGGTTACCGACGACGGTAGCACAATGGCCGGTTGACGACGAATCCAGTCCTGGTCTGATGCGGTGGCCTGCCCCCCTTACACTCTCCTCCCCGAATGTCAGGGGGTCGAGGCTTTGCGACGTGAGCGGAACATCACGCAAGCGACACCCCCCCGATCACCATTTTATAGGGCCGAAACTACTTCAAGATTTTGAGATATTCGAGATCCGGATGACGACGTCGACGCGCTCGAGCGCGGTGCCCTCGGGCAGTTCGGGAAGCTTGGTGACGGCCATGTCCTTGGCGTCGATGTCCTGAAGCCGGTGGGAGTCCTCGAAGAAGAAGTGATGGTGGTCGGAGGTGTTGGTGTCGAAATAGGACCGGCCCGGGGAGACGATGATCTCACGCAGAATCCCGGCTTTGGTGAACTGGTGCACGGTGTTGTAGACAGTGGCGAGAGAGACGCGGATTCCCGCCGCCGACGCTTGGCTGTGAAGCTGTTCGGCCGAGAAGTGGTGGTCCCCGGCGTCGAACAACAGTTTCGCCAGCGCCATGCGCTGGCGCGTGGGGCGCAGCCCCGCCTGTTTCAGACGGTCGATCACCTGGCTGTATGGACGGTTCATGGACATATCAGGTGCAAAAGCATATCACATATCAAGGACATATCGCGTATATGGGGCCGCTTCGCCAAAAAATAAAGTGCTTATGAACAATAAACTGGCCGCATTTTTGGAACAAGTTAAAATAGCGTGGCCCGGAGGCCCCGCCCATTACGGCCTGCCTCCGACAAGCCCGGGGCATGCGCGACATTTGCGAAGATGCGACGGGGCTGGATTACGAGCATGGGCGCGTCGGTGCAGGCACGCCCACGATATTGTAGCCGCAATCCACATGGTGGATCTCGCCGGTGACGCCGCTCGACAGGTCGCTCAGCAGGTACAGGGCCGTGCCTCCCAACTCATCGAGGCGGACGCCGCGTTTCAACGGCGAGTGCAGCCGGCTCCAATTTAGGATGTCGAAGGCGTCACCGATCGCGTGTCCGGCAAGCGTCCTCATCGGCCCCGCCGAAATCGCGTTGACACGGATGTTGTCGGGACCGAGGTCGACGGCGAGGTAGCGCACGCTCGTCTCGAGCGCCGCCTTGGCGACGCCCATGACGTTGTAATGCGGCATCACACGCTGGGCGCCGGAAAAGGTAAGTGTAAGAAGACTGCCGCCGCCATTCATCAGCGCGGCCGCGCGTTTGGCGACGGCGGTAAAGGAAAAGCACGAGACATCCAGGGTCCGGACGAAGTTCTTCCGCGTCGTATCGACGTATCGGCCCGAGAGTTCCTCTTTGTCGGAATAGGCGATTGCGTGAACGACAAAATCCAGATCGCCCCATTCTTCATCCAAGGCGGCGAAGACGATGGCGATGCTCGCTTCATCCTCGACGTCGCAGGGGAGCACGATGGTGGCGCCGAGAGATTCGGCAAGCGGCTTCACGCGCTTGCCGAAGACCTGCCCCTGATAGGTGAAGGCCAATTCGGCGCCGTGCCGGCCCAAGGTCTTGGCGATCCCCCACGCGATGGAATGGTCGTTGGCAACCCCCATGATGAGGCCTTTTTTGCCGGCCATCAGTGCATTCGTATCGGCCATCCGGACATCATTGGAAAGTAACGGGTGTGATCCCGTCAACCTTACCCAAGTTCCGTCGGGAGGAAAAGGGCGGACTTAGCCGCTGTTTTCGAGCCGCCTGAACAGCAAAGTGGCGTTCGTGCCGCCAAACCCAAAGCTGTTGGAAAGGACGCAATTCAGCGAAACGCCGTCGCGACGCTCGACCACGATCGGCATGCCGTCGGCCTCGGGGTCCAGCTCTTCGACGTTTGCCGAGGCGCAAATGAAATCGTTCTCCATCATCAACAGGCAATAAATGGCCTCGTGGACGCCGGTGGCCCCGAGGGAATGTCCGGTGAGCGATTTGGTCGAACTGAAAAAAGGAATGTAGTCGCGGTCGCGAAACACGTCCCGAATCGCTTCGAGTTCCCGCACGTCGCCCACCGGCGTGCTGGTGCCGTGGGCGTTGATGTAATCGACCGGCTCCTCGACACCTGCCATCGCCATCCGCATGCACCGCACCGCGCCGTCGCCGGACGGCTGCACCATGTCGTAGCCGTCGGAGGTCGCGCCGTAGCCGGCAAGCTCGGCATAGATCTTGGCGCCGCGCGCCTTGGCATGCTCGAGCTCCTCCAGCACCACAACGCCGCCACCGCCCGCGATGACGAAGCCGTCGCGCTTGACGTCATAGGCGCGGGACGCCTGTTCCGGGGTGTCGTTGAAGTTCGAGGACAGCGCCGGCATGGCATCGAACAAGATCGTCATGCTCCAGTGCAGCTCTTCACCGCCCCCGGCAAAGACTATGTCCTGCTTGCCCAGTTGAATCAATTCGGCGGCGTTGCCAATACAATGCGCGCTGGTCGCGCAGGCGGAGCTTACGGAGTAATTCACCCCCTTGATCTTGAAGGGGGTGGCCAGGGTGGCCGAGTTGGTGCTCGACATCGTGCGCGGCACCATGAACGGCCCCACCTTCCGCGCGCCCTTCTCGCGCACGGTATCGGCGGCGAGCACAAGATTCTTCGTCGACGGCCCGCCGGACCCCATGATCAACCCGGTGCGCTCGTTCGACACCTCGTCCTGCGTGAGCCCGGCATCGGCAATCGCCTGTTCCATCGCCAGGTAGTTATAGGCCGCGCCATCCCCCATGAAGCGCCGCACCTTGCGATCCAGGACATCCTCCAGGGTGACCTTCAGGGAACCGTGGACGTGGCTGCGGAACCCAAGGTCTCGGTAAACCTCGCAGAACGTAATCCCGGACCGCCCTTCACGCAGGGAGTCCAGCACTTCGTCCTTGTTGTTCCCGATGCTGGAGACGATCCCCAGACCGGTAACGACGGCTCGTCTCACGGGCGCCTCTTCACGCATCGCCGGTGGCGGTGAACACCCCCACCCGCAGGTTTTTGACCTCGCAAATCGGGCGGCCGGCCATTTTCAGGACCCCGTCGGCGATGGCCAGCGTAAACTGCCGCCTGATCACGCGCTTGACATCGACATGATAGACGAGGTTCCCGGCCGTGGGGCGCACCTCGCCGGTGAGCTTCACCTCGCCCACGCTCAAAGCACGGCCGCGACCGGGCGCCTCGATCCAGCCCAGGAAGAAACCCACCATTTGCCACAGGGCATCAAGACCGAGGCAGCCGGGCATCACCGGATCGGACTCAAAATGACAGTCGAAAAACCACAAATCCGGCCTGATATCCAGTTCCGCCAAAATTTCTCCCTTCCCGTACTGTCCCCCGTCTTCGGTAATCTCGACGATCCGGTCAAACATCAGCATGGGGGGCAGGGGCAACCGGGCATTGCCCGGGCCGAACAGCTTCCCATGCGCGCACTGCAACAAATCTTCGTATGTGTAACTGTTTTTCCTGTCCAAAATCTTTACGATCCGGCATGGAGTCCGACACGCGACCCGGAACAGCCGCCGGTCTCGCGCGCCGCCGCGGCCCCGGCACTGGAACGTTCCCCGTCGGACACAGGGCTCCGGCCCACTTCGAGAAGGGCACAACTTCCCGCCCGGAAATCACCAATCGCTCGAACAGCTTCACCGACAAAGTCCACGGCCTTGAAGGAATTTGTCTCGCCGCCACGTGAGCACGGCCAATTGGCACCCGGCGCACGGTGTTCTTCCTTTAGTAACCTATATATGAACCGGATAGGCAAAAGGCGAGTCCCGGGCGCAACTGAAAACTACATACAAAACCTGACGTTAGGTGGGGGTAAGTAGCCAGGCAAACGTGAGTATAGCAAGGTGATCGACCGTTGCCGGGTTTTTCTCGGATGACATTCCTCAAACCCGCATTGCCCAGATGACCTTGTGATTTGACCACGGCGCACCCGGATTCTGGTATAAGAATCATTACGTTATAGACGGATTTGGGGTGTCGATATGGCTCCCCCGATGGGTGATTCGAAAGAGGGGGTTCTAAGGCTGGATTTTGACCGTCGCTTGAAGCTTGAGTTCCACGGTTCCAAGGTCACTTCCGACGCCGGGTCGTCGCCGTACCGGGGATGCCGTCGGACTGAGCGAGATTGCCGGGGACGTACTCACGGACACCCGTCGTGGGAAGAACGGTCGCCTCGCTTGCCGATCTTTCCGGGCATTGGATCGCCAGTGTGCACGACCGTCGTCCGCCGAAGATGATCATCCTTGACATGGACAGCAGCGACAGCCCGACACACAGCGACCATTCTTCCCACGACGGGAGAGGTGCGTCTGGATGACGAGAAAATTAGCCAAACGGACTCCCGAACACGGTCAAACCGCCAAAATCAGACCTTCGGATGGCCGCGGGAAATTTTAGCTATCCCTCGGGGTGCCACGTTGGCACGATTTCCACGTATTCGGAGGTCATCTGGGAAATATCAGTCAGGAGGTTTGTTGGGGGAGAACACAAAGTGCTTCGCCCAGCGCCGGGCTCAGGACCTCGCGCAATTTGGCCAGGGCCCGGGCCTCGAGTTGGCGCACCCTCTCCTTGGAAATGCCCAAGTCGCGGGCCAGTGCCTCCAGAGTCGAGGCCACCTCGAACAGATAACGCCTGCGGATGATCAACCGTTCACGTTCGGGCAGGATGGCGAGCGCCCTGGTCAGCAAAGTAGCGACGAACTTCCGCTCATTGGTCTCGGAAAGGACTTCCTCCGGCGTCGGCCGGTCGTCGGCGAGATTATCGATCCATTCGAGATTGCCGGCGTCGGAGCCGCCGAGCGGCACATGCAGGGACTGATCCCGGCGCGCCAGCCTCTTCGCCACCGTCAGGGCATCGGCGAGCCGTACGTTCGACCGTTTGGCCCAGGCGGCCAAATTCCTAAGCGATTCCTCGCCCAAGCCGTCGGCGCCTTCGCGGATATCGTCGCGCATGCGCCTCAAGCTGAAGAACAGGGATTTCTGTGCCGCCGTGGTGCCGACCCGGACCAGCGACCAGGACCGCACCACATGGTCCTGGATCGCCGCCCGGATCCACCACATCGCGTAGGTCGCGAGGCGTACGTTCCGCTCCGGATTGAACCGGCGCACCGCCTCGATCAGCCCGACGGTGCCCTCTTGAATGAGGTCGGCCATGGGCACGCCGTAGAGGCGGTAACGCCTGGCGATCTTGATGACGAAGCGCAAATGGCTGTTGATCAGCCGCCCGGCGGCGGCGGCATCGCCTTCTTGGCAGCGGCGCGCCAACTCGACCTCCTCGTTGCGCGTCAACATCGGCTGGCGCCACGCCTGGCGCAGGAAACCGGACGACGTGCTGGGCCGGTCCGGCAGCGTTGCTTGGGATCTGGTAGCGCTCATCCCCCCGCTCCCTTCGCCGGCAATTTGGCATAGCCTTCGCCGAAGTCAAATCAAATCCCGGCACCCGGGGCCGTTGCCGGTATGAGTGCCGGATGACGGGCCGGTGAACGAGATTGTGGCCCTAGTTCTTACTTTCATAGGAGGGTGACACATCCGACGGCCTTGCGGGTTTTTGGGGCTAAAGACCGGCCTTAAAGACCGGCCAAAAGCAGGTCCGGCACGTCGGTGATGACGCTGTCGACGCCCCAGGAGATGAGTTCCCGCGCGCGGGCCGGCTCGTTCACCGTATAGACCAGGAGCGCCAGCCCCTCATCCTTGATTTGCCGCGCACGGGCCCGGTTCAGCGCCTTGTGATTGCAATGAAGGCTGAAGCAGCCTAGCGCCCGCGCCGCGCTCTCCCATCCCGGCGCCAGACGGGACAGCAAAAGGCCAAGGGGCAGCTCGGCCGACGCCTCGCGCGCCGCCTCGAGCACCTCGGGGCTGAAACTCGACAGCAGGGGCAAGCCCGCGTCCCGTCGTCCCGATCGCGCCGCGACACGGGCGGCGCATCGTCCCGCTTCGCGTTCCCGGCCCGGCGTCGGCTTGACCTCGATATTGGCGCCGAGCCCGAGATCGCCGAGAATCTCCAATGCCTCTTCCAGGCTCGGCACCCTTTCGCCGGCGTAACCGCCGCCGGCTTCGAACCAGGAACCGGCGTCGAGCGCCCCGAGTTCCGCCATGTCGCAATCGGCGACACTGCCTCGGCCGTTCGTCGTCCGCTCCAGATCGGCGTCATGGATGACGGCGAGGCGCGAATCGCGGGTGATGCGAACATCGAACTCGACCCATCCGGCACCCGCCTGCTTGGCCTTGCGGAAACCCCCGAGGGTGTTTTCCGGCGCCAGTGCCGCCGCCCCGCGGTGTCCGATGATCTTCGGCGGTTCGCTCACGGATCGAGTGTAGGGGAACGGCGCAGCGGCGCAAAGCCGAACCGTGCTCTAAGCTCACGGCAAACGGCAAAGGAGGCGTAGCTGACCTTTATCGGTTCCTCTCCCGGTCCCATGCGCCGGCGCCGGGCGCTGTCGCGCGTTCCCGGCGCCGGTTGCCAACCGGGTTATCCGGCCGCCTTGGTATCGCGCGGCTTGTCACCGGGCTTGTCGGCGCCTTCCAGGGTCAGGTCTTCGCCCGTCTCCTGATCGACGGCGCGCATGCTCAGTCTCACCTTGCCGCGGTCGTCGATGCCGAGCACCTTGACCCTGACGGTGTCACCCTCATTCACCACGTCGGTGACCTTGTTGACCCGCCTCGGCAACAGTTCGCTGATATGCACCAAGCCGTCTCGTGTGCCGAGGAAATTGACGAACGCACCGAAGTCGAGGACCTTCACCACCTTGCCGGAGTAGATGACCCCCACTTCCGGCTCGGCGACGATGGAGCGGATCCATTCGATGGCCTTTTCCGAGGCCTCGTTGTCGACCGCCGCCACCTTGATGGTGCCGTCGTCCTCGATGTCGATCTTGGCGCCGGTGACCTCGCAGATTTCGCGAATGATCTTGCCGCCGGTGCCGATCACCTCGCGGATCTTGTCGCGCGGGATGACTATGATCGTGATCCTGGGCGCGTTCTCGCTGACCGCCTCGCGGGCGTCGCTGAGCGACTTGGCCATCTCGCCGAGGATATGCAGACGCCCCTCGCGCGCCTGTTCGAGGGCGATTTTCATGATCTCCTCGGTGATCGAGGTGATCTTGATGTCCATCTGCAGGGACGTGATGCCATCGGCGCTTCCGGCGACCTTGAAATCCATGTCGCCGAGATGGTCCTCGTCGCCGAGGATATCGGAAAGGACGGCGAATTTTTCCCCTTCCTTGATCAGGCCCATGGCGATTCCGGCGACGGATTTGGGTACCGGAACGCCGGCGTCCATCAACGAAAGCGATGTACCGCAAACCGTCGCCATGGAAGAGGAGCCGTTGGATTCGGTGATCTCGGAGACCACCCGGATGGTGTAAGGGAAATCATCTTTCGTCGGCATGACCGCCTTCAACGCCCGCCAGGCGAGCTTGCCGTGACCGATCTCCCGGCGCCCCGGCGAGCGCAGGAAAGACGCCTCGCCCACCGAATAGGGCGGGAAGTTGTAGTGGAGGAGGAAATGTTCGCGGTAATCCCCGGCAAGCGCATCGATGATCTGTTCGTCCTGGCCGGTGCCAAGCGTGGTGACGACCAGTGCCTGGGTCTCACCGCGGGTGAAAAGCGCGCTGCCATGGGCCCGGGGCAGGACCCCGACCTCGCACTGGATGGGACGCACCGTTTTGGTATCGCGTCCATCGATGCGCCGGCCGGTCTCCAATATGGAGCCACGCACGATGTCCTTCTCCAGACCCTTGAACAGTGCCGACAATAAATCCGGTTCGAACTCTTCCGGCCCCAACTGCTCGAGCATCGCCGCCTTGACCCCGTCGATCTTGTCGCGCCGGGTCTGCTTGTCGGCCTCGCCATATGCGGCGCGCAGTTCGCTTTCGCCAAGCTCCTTCACCCGCCGAGTGGCGTTTTCGAGTTCCGCTGGCGGATCGGGCAAATCCCAGGGCGTTTTTGCGCTTACCTCGGCGAGGTCGATGATGAGATCGATGACCGGCTGGAAATGCTGGTGGCCGAAAGTGACGGCGCCGAGCATAACCTCTTCCGAAAGCTCGCTGGCCTCGGATTCGACCATCAACACCCCTTCCTGGGTGCCGGCGACGACGAGATCGAGGTCTGAATTCTCCATCTCGTCGATCTGCGGATTGAGGACGAATTCGCCGTCGATTCGGCCGACCCTGGCGGCGGCAATCGGTCCCATGAAGGGGATGCCCGAAAGGGTCAGCGCCGCCGAGGCGCCGACCAGGGCGACGATGTCCGGATCGTTCTCCAGATCATGGCTCACCACCGTGCAGATCACCTGGGTCTCGTTGTGAAACCGCGGATGGAACAGGGGGCGGATGGGCCGGTCGATCAGGCGCGAGGTCAGGGTTTCCTTCTCGCTGGGCCGGCCTTCGCGTTTAAAAAATCCGCCGGGAATCTTGCCGGCGGCAAAGGTCTTTTCCTGGTAGTTGATCGTCAGCGGGAAAAAGTCGATCCCCACGCGTGGTTCCTTCTGGGCGACGGCGGTGCAAAGCACGGAGGTCTCGCCGTAGGTAGCGAGAACGGCGCCGTCGGCCTGGCGGGCGATCTTCCCGGTCTCGAGGACCAGCTTGCGCCCTGCCCATTCGATTTCTTTCCTATGTACATCAAACATGTCTTTCTTCCTTCCAATGCCGGTCCCGTCCCTATGACGGGCCAGCCTTCTTGCAATTCATATGGCTCCGGCCCCATGCGCCGCGAGGTCATCCACCATGGGATCCCTCCTATCGGCGCAGGCCGACGCGTTTGATCAGTTGCGCGTAACGGTCTTCGTTCTTGCGCTTCAGGTAATCCAGCAGCCGCCGGCGTTTTCCGACCATGATGATGAGGCCGCGCCGGGAATGGTAATCATGCTTATGGATCTTGAGGTGTTCGGTGAGGTTGCCGATCCTTTCGCTCAGGATCGCGACCTGCACCTCGGGCGAACCGGTGTCGCCTGTATTCGTTGCGTACTCCTTGACTAGCGCGTCCTTTCGCTCGGACGTTATCGACATCGCATCTCTCCGATGGTTAGAGGTTCAGAACACGCACCGGACGTATTTCGCCGTGTTCGACACGGGCCAGAGCCACAAGCTTGCCCCGGGTCATCGCACAGACGACCGTGCCTTCGGACATTTGGCTTGAAGGCTCCGATTTATCGGTGCGGAACACCTGCACGGCCCGGCCCTTGCGCAGGGCCTCTGCCTGGTTCTCCGTCAAGGCCAGTGCCGGGATGTCGTCCAGCGCGGTCTCGACCGGAAGCAGGAGTTCCAATCGCGCCGCACTATGCCCCAGCGCGACGAGTTTATCTAGGGAAATCGCCATGTCCTCGGTGAAGGGATGGACCCTGGTCCGTCGCAACTGGGCGACGTGGCCAAGGGTGCCAAGCCGGGCCGCCAGATCCCGCGCCAAGCTGCGGATATAGACGCCCTTGCCGCAGATAACCTCGAACTCCGCGTGGTCCGGGTCGAGGATCCGCAAAAGCTTCAGGTCCCGGATCGTCACCAGGCGGGGGGGAAGCTCGAACCGATTTTTGCCGCGCGCCAGCTTGTAGGCGCGCCGGCCCTTGACCTTGATGGCCGAAAAGATCGGCGGGACCTGAGAGATTTCACCGACGAAATCGCCGAGTGCCGCCTCGATCTCTTGCCGTTCCGGGCGTACCTCGCTGGTTGCCGTCACCTCGCCCTCGGCGTCCTCGGTCGTACGCGCCTCGCCCCAACGTAAGGTGAAGCGGTAGGTCTTCTCGCCGCTCATGACATAGGAGACGGTCTTCGTGGCTTCGCCAAGCGCCACCGGCAGGACCCCGGTCGCCAAGGGATCGAGAGTGCCGCCATGGCCGGCCTTGGCGGCGTTCAGCGCCTTACGGACACGCGCCACGACAGCCGCCGAGGAGATGCCCGAAGGCTTGTCCACCACCAGCCAGCCGTGGATCGGGCGGGCGCCCGGCGCCGGCTTGCGTCTACGCCCCATGGCGTTTGATCCCGCCCGATGTCGCCTCGCCGGGTTTCACCGCGCCCGGGGCGGCGGCGGCGCTCTCCTCGCCGGCGGTGAGACCCTTACCGATGTCGCGGGCAACCGCCGGATCGCGCAACAGGGACTCGATGTGCGACATGTACTCGAATGACATATCGGGCTCGAAGGAGACCGTGGGGACGAATTTCATGCGCACCTCGCGCGCGATCTGACCGCGGAAATAGGGGGCGGCGCGGCGCAACGCGGAGATCACCGCATCCACATTCGCGCCGCCCAACGGGGTGACGAACACGGTGGCGTTCTTGAGGTCGGCGCTGGCGCGGACTTCGGTGACGGTGATCGGAACGCCGGCGAGGTCCGGATCGCGGAAATTCGACCGCTCCAGTATCCGCGCGATCCCATGGCGCAGTTCCTCGCCGACGCGAAGCTGGCGCTGGGAAGGGGTTTT
>Ga0209980_10001999_pt1 | contig 11189 bp, 10 predicted proteins | sample CR02metaG_FD_183611 | JGI IMG/M metagenome (GOLD analysis project Ga0209980, IMG submission 183611) | Deep subsurface microbial communities from Mariana Trench to uncover new lineages of life (NeLLi) - CR02 metaG (SPAdes) (version 2) | ecosystem: Environmental > Aquatic > Marine > Ocean trench... | reverse complement strand
ACCTCAAACCGGCGCCTTGGCGGTGTAGGGGCGTTGGGTGAGGAAATCCAGATCGCACCCCTCGTCGGCCTGCAGCACGTGTTCGACGTGCAGGTTCTTGTAGCCGCGGGTCGCGGGCGCCTCGGCCGGCAGGACCGCGGCGCGCCGGGCCAGCTCTGCGTCCTCGACCAACAGCTCCAGCCGCCGCGCGGGGACGTCGAGGCGGATGCGATCGCCGGTCCTGACCTTTGAAAGCGGCCCGCCGAGTGCGGCCTCCGGACAGATATGCAGCACGATGGTGCCGTAGGCGGTGCCGCTCATGCGCGCATCCGAGATGCGCACCATGTCGCGCAGGCCGCCTCGCGCCAGTTTCTTCGGGATCGGGATATAGCCGGCTTCGGGCATACCCGGTGCGCCGCGCGGGCCGGCGTTGCGCAGCACCAGCACGTCCTCGGGCGCGACATCCAACGCCGGATCGTCGATGCGTGTCGCGAGGTCCTCGAGCGAATCGAAGACCACCGCCCGGCCCTCGTGCCGGAGCAACTCGCCCGTGGTGCCCGAGGGCTTGATGATCGCCCCGCCCGGTGCCAGGTTGCCATGCAGCACCGCGATCCCGCCCTCGGCGGTGATCGGGTCCGCCATCGGACGCACCACCGCTTGCGGCCAGGCGGACCGCGCCGCCGCGATCTCTTCGCCCAAGGTCCGTCCGGTCACCGTCAGGCAGTCGAGATGCAACAGCGGCTCGAGTTCGCGCAGCACCGCGACCAGGCCGCCGGCGCGCTCCAGGTCCTCCATGTAGTGCTGCCCCGAGGGCTTGAGGTCGACCAGCACCGGGGTCTCCCGGCTCATGGCGTCCAGGGCCTCGAGGTCGATCTCGATGCCCAGGCGCCCGGCCACTGCGGTGATGTGAACCAGCCCGTTGGTCGAGCCGCCGATCGCCAGCAGCACGCGCAGCGAATTGGTGAAGGCCTTGGGCGTCATCACCCGTTCGGGGGTCAGCTTGTCGGCCGCCATGGCGACCGCGCGCGCGCCGCTCGCCTCGGCGTGGCGCAGCCGGTCGGCCTGGACCGCCGGGATGCAGGCGCCGCCGGGCAGCATCATGCCGAGGGCCTCGGTCATGCAGGCCATGGTGCTGGCCGTGCCCATGACCATGCAGGTGCCCGCGGTCGGCGCCAACTGGCCGCTGACCTCCTCGATCTCTTCGGCGCCGATCTCGCCGCCCCGGTACCGGCCCCAGAAGCGCCGGCAGTCGGTGCAGGCGCCCAGGCGCTCGCCGCGGTGGCTGCCAGTCATCATCGGGCCGGTCACCACCACCAGCGCCGGAACCTTGGCGCTCGCCGCCGCCATCAGTTGCGCCGGCACGGTCTTGTCGCAGCCGCCGATCAGTACCACCGCGTCCATGGGCTGGGCGCCGAGCATCTCCTCGGTGTCCATCGCCATGAGGTTGCGATACAGCATGCTGGTCGGATAGGCGAAGGATTCGTGCAGCGAGATGGTCGGGAAATCGACCGCCAGGCCGCCGGCCTGCTGGACCCCCCGGCGCACCGCCTCGACCAGCATCGGCACGGTCTGATGGCAGGCATTGTAGCCGCTGTAGGTGTTGGCGATGCCCACGATCGGGCGATCGAGCGCATCGTCCGAGTAGCCCATCGCCTTGATGAACGCCTTGCGCAGGAACAGCGAGAACGCCGCGTCGCCATAGGCGGTCAGGCCCTTGCGCAGGCCGGATGGGTCGTTCTTGTCGGTCATGGTGATTGACGTTCTTTCCCGTTAGGGGCTGGATCGGCAGCCGGTCACAGGACCGCGGCCGCGGCGGCGCCGTAGACCTCGTGGCCGCCGCGCCAGATCATGTGCAACGCCACATAGCCCACCACCACGAGGCCGGCATAGGCCAGCCAGCGATGTTTTTCCAGCAAATTGGCGATCAGGTTGGCGGCGAAGGCCATCAGCGCGATCGACAGGACCAGGCCGAACACCAACATGCCTGGATATTCGTGCGCCGCGCCGGCCACCGCGAGCACGTTGTCGAGCGACATGGAGACGTCGGCGACGACGATGGAGGTGATGGCGCTGCGTAGCGTTTTCCCCTGCAGCGCGGCCGCCGCCTCGGCGGCGGCCGCCTCCGGCTGCGCGGTCAAGCCCAACCGGATCTCGCGCCACATCTTGTAGGCGACCCAGAGCAGCAGGATACCGCCGGCCAGCAGGAGGCCGATGACGCTGAGCAGCTGAACGGTGATGCTGGCGAAAAAGACGCGCAACACGGTCGCGCCGACGATGCCGTAGAAGATCGCCCGGCGCTTCAGGTGCGGCGCCAGGCCGGCCGCCGCCAGGCCGATGATGATGGCGTTGTCGCCCGACATGACCAAATCGATGATGATCACCGAGACGAAGGCCTGGAGGTCGAACTCGAGCAACCCGCCGATCCATTCCACGATCAAAGCATCCTCAACCCGTTCTCTGGCGACCAGACGCCCCCCAGGACGTCCCGGCGCGCAAAGTAGCAGGCGGCGGCGCGCATGGAAATCGCGGCCTGTGCCGGTGCGGGATGGTTCATCTCATGCAGCAGGCGGCCGATCAACCCCCAACGCCCAGGCTGTCGTGCCAGCGGTAATAACGGATCGCGGGCGCCAAGAACCAGGGCCGGCCCCAGTAGTAGGGCCGTCCGGAGAAGCGCAGGCCGTCGAGGCCGGTCCGCCCCTCGGCGCGGCCGAGCAGCTGCTGCCCGATGCGGGTGCCGAAGTAGCTGGCCAGCGAGATCCCGGAGCCGCAGTAGCCGATGGCGTAGTGGATGCCGTCCCGGCGCCCCAGGTGCGGCAGCTTGTCGAAGGTATAGCCGACGAAGCCCATCCAGCCGTGGGTCACGCGGGTCTCGGCGAGCTCCGGGAAGATCCGGGTCAGCTCGGCGTGGAGCCGCGGCGCGCCGAGCCGCGGATCGGTCTCGCTCAGGGACACCCGGCCACCGAACAGAATGCGCCGCCGGTCCGGCGAGGCGCGGTAGTAGTAGACCATCTTGCGGGTGTCGCTGTGGACCCGGTCGCGTGGCATCAGCCGGTCCATCTGCGCCTCGGGCAGCGGCTCGGTGGCGATCATGTAGCTGCCGATGGGGATCACCCGGCGGCGCTGCCAGGGCGTCAGCCCGCCGGTATAGCCGTTGGTGGCGACGATGACGTCGCGCGCCTCGAGGGACCCGCGCGCGGTTTGCAGGCGAAAGCCCTCGCCCGCGCGCGCGATGCCAGTGACCGCGCAGTGGGTCACGACCTCGACGCCGGCGGCCAAGGCGCGGTCCAGCAAGCCCTGGTGGTAGCGCGCCGGGTCGAGCGCGGCGTGCCGGGCCATCACCATGCCGCCGTGATACAGATCGGAGCCGAGTTCGCTGTGCTGCTCGGCCCGGGGCACCATGTGGGCCTCGATCTCGAGTCCTTTGGGCTGCTTGGTGAGCGAGCCGGCCAGGATCTCGTAGTTCGCCGGGTTATGCGCGCCCCGGAAGCGGCCGACCCGCTTGAAATCGCAGTCGATGCCCTCGGCGGCGATGAAATCCCCGATCCAGTCGAGCGCGTTGTGGCCCTCGCGTAGGATGCGCAACGCGGTCTCGCCGCCGTGCCGGGCCGCGAGTTCCGAGAAGTCCGGCTTGATGCTGGTGCCGATCTGGCCGCCGTTGCGCGAGCTGCAGCCCCAGCCGGCGTCCTCGGCGTCCAGGACCACGCTGTGGCGGCCGCCGCGCGCGGTCTGAATCGCCGCGCTCAAACCGGTGTAGCCCGATCCGATGATGGCGACCTCGGCCCGGACCGGCGGGGCGGCCTCGGGCAGCTCGGGACGCGGCGTCCGCTCCCACCAGTAGGGCGCGCTCTTGTAGCCGGGCGCAAACAGGCTCTGATTCATCCAACCTCCCGAGACTCCAAACATGATCGACCGTGAGAATACGCCGCCTTGCGGGCGTCGCGCCAGGGCGCAACCGGCCGCTTGACACCGCCCGCCCGGCACCGCAGCGTCGGGGACCGAATGCGAAAACGCGCAACCATAACCCGACCGGAGGCAGACCATGACCGATAGCGGCTCGCGCACCCTCAAGCCCGGCCTCAAGGTATTGATCACCGCCGGTGCGGCCGGCATCGGCCGGGCCATCGCCGATACCTTCGCCGACCACGGCGCCCGGGTCTGGGTCTGCGATATCTCGGAGACGGCGCTGGAGGCCTGCCGGGCCGAGCGCCCGGACTACGGCGTGGTCCACTGCGACGTCGCCGAGGCGGACCAGATCGACACCTTCTTCGACCAGGCGATCGCGGAGTTGAGCGGGCTCGACGTGCTGGTCAACAACGCCGGCATCGCCGGGCCGACGGCGGGGATCGAGGACATCGACCCGGCCGACTGGCGGCGCACCGTGGACGTCAACCTGAACAGCTATTTCTACTGCGCGCGCCGGGCCACGCCGCTGCTCAAGGCGGCCGGCGACGGCGCCATGATCAACATCTCCTCGGTCGCCGGACGGCTCGGCTTCGCCCAGCGCACGCCCTACGCCGCGACCAAGTGGGCGGTGGTCGGCTTCACCCAGAGCCTGGCCAAGGAGCTCGGGCCCGACGGGGTCCGGGTCAATGCGATCCTGCCCGGCGTGGTCGAGGGGCCGCGCATCGACCGGGTGATCGCGGCCCGCGCCGAGGTCGACGGAATCTCCTTCGAGGCGGCGGAGCAGAACATGCTCGGCCATGTCTCCCTGCGCCGCAAGGTGAGCGCCCAGGACATCGCCGACATGGCGCTGTTCCTCTGCTCGCCCTCGGGCCGCAACATCTCCGGCCAGGCGCTCAGCGTCTGCGGCAACGTAGAGACGATCTGATAGATTCGCCGCGGCGCCGCCTGCGCCCGCCCCTACCCCAAGATCCGGTAGTGGGCCTCGGTGGGTTCGCGGGCTTCGCCGTTGATCGGTAGAATATCCTGGGGGCAGCAGGACATGGCGACCACGCAGTCCATCTCGGCGCGGAGCACCACGTAGTCGCCGGGCTTGGAGGCCGGCACGCCCCAGGCGGTGTTGCCGGCGCCGTCGACCGGGATGTTCATCCACAGATTGAGCGGGCTCGGGCATTCGGGCGCGGCCAGACCGATGTTGCGCAGCGCGGCGAACAGGTTGTCGGTGCAGTTGTCGTGATACTCGCTGCAGCCGAGCAGGCCGTAGCGGTAGTCGTCGCAGGCCGCCATCAGGGTGTCGTGGACCCCGGGCGAGCTGTCCTCGGCGAAGTGCAGGATCGGGCGCCGCCGGTTGGTCACCAGATCGTCGCCGGCGTGGGGGAAGATGCGCGTAAGGGTCGGGCGGATGTGCTCCATGGACATGAACTCGCGCAGGTCCTCGGTGCTGAACGCCCAGGTATCGACGACCTGGGCGCCGTGGGTGTTGACGATCCGGATCGACTGGCCCTTGGCGAGCCGCGCCGCCCGGCCGCGCCGCGCCGGGATGGTGATGAGTTCGCTGTCCTGGGTCATTATCAGGCGCTCCTTGGCATTAGCCGGTGAGTTGCAGTTCGGATGCCAGGCTCGGCACGTGGCAGGCGAGATAGAGGAACTCGAGCATGACGGTGCCGGCGAGGAACGCGGTCATGCCGCCCGTGTCGTGGGGCGGGCTGACGGTGTTGACGTCGAAGGCCACGAAGTCCAGGCCCTTGAGGCCCTGGAGGATGGCGAGCCCCTCGCGCGACGTGACCCCGCCCCAGGTCGGGGTGCAGACCCCGGGCGCGCAGGACGGATCGAAGAAATCCATGTCCCAGCACAGGTAGACCGGGCGCCCGGCCAGGCGCTCGTGAATGTGGGCGAGGGTCGCCTCGATGCCCCGCTCCATCAAATCGAGCCCGGAGATCAACTCGTAGCCGAGCGCGCGCGTGTGCTCGAACACGCCGGGCAGGTAGGTCGGGCCGCGGGCGCCGATGTGGAGCGAATTTTCGGGATCGATCAGGCCCTCCTCGGCGGCGCGGGTGAAGGTGGTCGCGGTATTGTGGTGCTCCTGACCGGAAGGCGGGTAGGTGTCGGTGTGGGCGTCGAAATGCAGCACCACGAGCTCCGGATGGAAGCGGTGCAGGGCGCGCAGTTGCGGCAGGGTGACCGCGCCATCGCCGCCCATGGTAAGCGTGCGGACGCCGCGACCCGCGATTTCGCGCATTGCGGCCTCCATGGTCTCGAAGGAAGGCTCGATGCGTCCCGGTGTCACCTTGGCGTCGCCGCAGTCGACCACGCCGAGCGCGGTCAGCGGATTGAAATCGGCGGCGGGCGGCAGGTAGGGGCGGACCAGGGCCGACTGCTCGCGGATCGCGAACGGCCCCTGACGCGCGCCGATGCGTACCGGATGCCGGCCGCAGTCGAACGGCAGGCCCAGGATCGCGAGCTTGGCTCCGCCGAGCTGGTAGCGGTTCGGGCAGCCCATGAAGCCCTGCGTCGGCACGAACAGCTGCGGATCGAAGATCGAGCCCGCGCCCTCCATCCCGGCCCCGGCCCCGGTCTCGCGCATCTCCCCACCCTGGTTCATTCGCCCGCCCTCAAGTTGCCCTCGAAGCCCTTTACCATCGACCTATACTGCGGAATTGCCCTATCCTGTCCAGAGTTGAATCGCGCGAAGCATCAGGGAGCCTGGAGCGTCATGGACAAACCGGTCAATCGCCCGGCCCGGGACACCATGGGGGGCACGACGGAGCGCGCGGCCATGTCGGCGCCGCGCTACGCGGAGGTCGCGACCTTCATGCGCGCGCCGCGGGTGCGCGATCCTCGGGAACTCGACATCGCGCTCATCGGCGTGCCCTTCGACGGCGGGGTGACCAACCGCCCGGGCGCGCGCCATGGCCCGCGCGAGATCCGCAACGCCTCGACCCTGATGCGCGCGATCCACCACGTCACCAAGGTCGACCCCTACGACCTCTGCCGGATCGGCGATTTGGGCGACGTGGCGTTCCAGCGCATCTACGAGCTCGAGGCCTGCCTCGACGACATCGCCGAGTTCTATGGCCGGGTGCACGCCGCCGGCGCGGCACCGCTCAGCGCCGGCGGCGACCACACGATCACCCTGCCGATCTTCCGCGCGATCGCCGCCGAGCGGCCGCTCGGCATGGTCCATATCGACGCCCACACCGACACCTGGGACGAGTTCCTGGGCTCCAAGTACATGCACGGCACGCCGTTTCGCCGCGCCGTCGAGGAGGGCCTGCTCGACCCCGAGCGGACCATCCAGATCGGCATCCGCGGGGCACAGAACTCCGACGAGGGCTGGACCTTCTCGCTGGAATCCGGCATGCGCGTCGTGTTCATGGAGGAGTTCACCGAACTCGGCGTTGAGGCGGTGATCGCCGAGGCGCGCCGGGTGGTCGGCGCGGGGCCGGTCTACGTCTCCTTCGACGTCGACGGCCTCGATCCGGTCTACGCGCCGGGCACCGGGACGCCGGAGGTCGGCGGCCTGACCACGATCGAGGCGCAGGCGCTGCTGCGCGGCCTGCGCGGGCTCGATCTGGTCGGCGGCGACGTGGTCGAGGTCGCCCCGCCGTTCGATCCCAGCGGCAACACGGCACTGGTCGGTGCCACCATGATGTACGAGATCCTGTGCCCGCTCGCGGAGGCCGTGGCCAAGCGCCGGGGCGGCTAGACGGCGCGCCTTATTTCACCGGCTCCGGCGGCTGGTTCCAATCCAGCGGGAAGATCGGGCGCTTGACCCGCTCGAAGGCGAGCCGCGCGTTGTCCGAGGTGGTGACCCCGGTGCCGTCGCAAGCAATGGTCGCCTTGGCCAGTGCCGCGAAACCGGCGCGGTAGTGGATACGCGACTTGAGCAGCAGGTAGTGGCAGTGCTGCGGCTCGATGCCGGCGCTGGTGAAGATGCCCAGGTCCCAGGGCTCGTGATGCTTGGAGACCACCACGATCTTGAGCCCGCCGGTTTCGAACACCGCGGTCGGCCCGGTGCTGACCTCGCTGCCGGTGTACATCGGCCCGCGCACGGTCCAGCGCCCGTCGGTCAACGCCCGCACCCGGCCGGTCAGGCGCAACGGCCGGCCGGTCTCGCCGATCGAGGGCATGTCGGTCTTGCCGCCCAGGTTCAGGGTCACCTCGGCGCCGACCCCGGCCGCGGCCAACTCGGCGACCGCGCCCGGGTCCCAAACCGCGGCCACGGCGACGCCGCTCAGGCCCTGGTCGAGCACTGCCGCAATCACGGTCATGCAGTCCTCGGTGCCGCCGGAGCCGACGTTGTCCGCGTGGTCGAGCAGGACCACCGGACCCGCCTCGATCCGCTTGGCGCGGGCGATGGCCTGCGCGAGCGGCTCGCCGCGGTAGACGAAATCCGCACGCGCCGCCCAGGCCGCTTCCAGCAGGCGGTCGCGCGCCGTCTCGGCGGCGGCCCGGTCGCCGTCGGCGACCACCACCGAGGCGACCCGGGCCTCGGGGACGTCGGCCAGCGGGAAGCCACCGAACAGGGTCGCGGCCAGCACGGCGCCGGCCTCCGCCTCGCGGGTCAGGGCCTGGATCGGCCCCATGGGCGCGTCCGCGGTGCCCATGCGTAGGGTCTGGGCCAGCAGCGGCACGTCGCCCCAGACCATCACCGGCGCGACCTCGCCGGCCAGCGCGCGCAGCAGGATGCGGCCGACCTCGGTGCCGACCTCGTACATATCGATGTGAGGATAGGTCTTGTAGCCGATGATCGCGGTCGAATTGGCGACCATGCGTTCGCTCAGGTTACAGTGCAAATCGCAAGTCACCGCGATCGGCAGCTCCGGCGCGATGGCGCGCATGCGCTCGAGCAGGCCGCCCTCGCCGTCGGGTTCGTCCTCGGCGACCATGGCGCCGTGCAGGTCGAGCAGGGCGCCGTCGAAACCGCCGCCTTCCAGCGCATCCAGGATGCGCCCGGTGATGGTGTCATAGGCCTGCTTCTGGACCGGGCCGCTGGGCATGGCCTCGGCGGCGATCGGGGTGACCACCTCCGCGCCGGCCTCCCGAGCCAGGTCGAGATAGGCGCCGAGCGGGTGGTTGGTGCCGGCGTAGGCCGCCGCCACCGCCTCGCCCTCGTGCAGACCCCAGTCGCGGAACCGCTGCAAATCGGTCGGAATCGGTGAGAAGGTGTTGGTCTCGTGCTTCATCATGGCGAGCAGCAGGCGCATGGCGGTCCCCCTAATCCGCCGCCTCGGGCCCGGCCACCTGGGCGCGGGTCTCCGCCCTGGCAATCATGCCCATCTCGGCCGCCGCGATATTGACCATGCGGGCCACCTCCGCCTCCCCTGCCGTCCGGCGCTTCGCGTCCGGGTTCCTCCTGTTATCTGAAGCCGGTCTACATTAGTAGTGTAGACCGGAGCGGCACGGAGGAGAACGCGCGTGAACGACATCGAAGCCGCGGTCGCGCGGCACTATGGAGGCGCGGGGCTGCTGGCGCGCATCCTGGCCGGGCTCGAGGCGAGCGGCGTCGACCCGGACCACCTGCGCCCCGACGACCTGGCGCCGGTCGACGAGTTCCATATCGGCAGGCGCGAAGCCACCGCCCATGCGGTGGCGAAGCTGGCCCTGGACGCAGACGCGCACGTGCTCGACGTCGGATGCGGGATCGGCGGCGCCGCGCGCTACATCGCGACCCAGGTCGGCTGCCGGGTCACCGGCATCGATCTGACGCCCGAGTTCATTGCCACGGCGCGGCGGCTGACCGAGCTGACCGGCCTGGACGGCGAGATCGCCTTCGAGGTCGCCTCCGCGCTCGACATGCCGTTCGAGGATGGCGCCTTCGATGCCGCCATCACCCTGCACGTCGCCATGAACATCCCCGAACGCGCGGCGCTCTACGGCGAGATCGCCCGGGTGATGAGGCCCGGCGCGGTGCTGTGCCTCTACGACGTGATGAAGACCGGCGCGGGTGAAATCGCCTATCCGGTGCCCTGGGCCGAGACCCCGGCCACCAGTCACCTGACCACCGCGGACGAGATGCGCGGCCTGCTCGATGGCGCCGGCTTCGAGCTCCGCGAGGTCGAGGACCGCCGCGACTTCGCGCGCGCCTTCTTCCAAGACGCCCTGGCCGCGGCGGCCGCATCGGAGGACGGCCCGCCGCCGCTCGGCATCCACCTGATCCTCGGCGCCAACGCGCCCGAGAAGTTCCGCAACATGCAGAACAACATCGAGGCCGGCCACATCGCCCCGATCCAGATGATCGCGACCCGGCGCGCGGCCTGAGAGGCGGGAGAGCCATGGCGATCAAGCGCATCTGGCACGGCTGGACCACGCCGGAGAACGCCGCGGCCTACGAGAGCCTGCTGCGGGCCGAGGTCTTCCCGGGCATCGAAGCGAAGCGTATCCCCGGCTACCGCGGCATCGAGCTGCTGCGCCGGGACCGGGATGGCGAGGTCGAGTTCGTCACCATCATGACCTTCGATTCGATCCAGAACGTGATCGATTTCCAGGGCCCGGACTACCAACGCTGCTACGTCCCCGACGCCGCCCAGAATCTGCTCAAGCGCTGGGACCAGACCTCCGACCACTACCAGATCAAGGAGACGCGGGACTACGGCTGACGGCCGTTCGAAGCCCCGCCCCCTTCACGCGGCGGCTTGGGGCGCGTCGAGGTCTTGGCGCCGGAGCGCGCGGCCGGGGCGGGTGCCGGTGTGGGCGCCGCCCTCCCAGACCGTGCGGCCGTTGACCCAGACCGTCTCGATGCCGGCGGCGGGCTGCTTGGGGTCCTCGAAGGTGGCGCGGTCGAGCACGGTCGCGGGATCGAACAGCACCAGATCGGCGTAGGCGCCCTCGCGCAAGATCCCGCGGTCCTTGAGCCCGAACTGGCGCGCGGTCAGCGAGGTCATCTTGCGCACCGCCTCCTCCAGGCTGAACAGGCCGACCTCGCGCACGTAGTGGCCGAGCACCCGCGGGAAGGTGCCCCAGAGGCGCGGATGGGGGTGGGCGTCGTGGGGCAGGCCGTCGGAGCCGATCATGGTGTGAGGGTAGGCGAGCACTTGGCGCACGTCCGCCTCGTCCATCATGAAGAAGATGCCGCCCGCCGGCAGCAGCGCCGCGACCGCGTCATCCCGGGTGAGGCCCATCTCGGCCGCGATCTGGTCCAGGTCGCGGCCCTGGGCCTCGGGGTGGGGTTCCGACCAGGTGATCAGGATGCGTTCGGCGTCCAAGGCCCGGCCCGAATCCAGCGTGGTCGAGCCGGCGATATAGGGATAGGCGTCGAGCCCGACCGGCTGGCTGGCGCGCGCCCGATCGATACACGGCAGGGTCTCGCG
>Ga0209980_10001998_pt1 | contig 11190 bp, 5 predicted proteins | sample CR02metaG_FD_183611 | JGI IMG/M metagenome (GOLD analysis project Ga0209980, IMG submission 183611) | Deep subsurface microbial communities from Mariana Trench to uncover new lineages of life (NeLLi) - CR02 metaG (SPAdes) (version 2) | ecosystem: Environmental > Aquatic > Marine > Ocean trench >... | reverse complement strand
AACCCGGTGAACTCTGGTGCTGGTTGTATACGATCTGCGGATACCACTCGTTGTAGACTACCTGCGCAACCGCTTTAGATTCAGGCATGTTGTTCATGAAGAAATCGCGATTGTTGTCGTGACCGACATAGTGGTGGTACAGCTCAGGCGGGTTGGTTTGCTCAAACGGTGTGCCAAGCTGGCTCTCATACCATTTACGAACGATTTCCAGACCATCCGGGTTCATGACCGGCATCAGCAGGAATATGACGTTGTCCCGAATCTGCTGCATTTCAGCAGACTCTTCCGTCGCAACCCGGTGCGCGAGCAATGGCGTCATCTGTCCGTGAGCCAGTTCGGTGGCGTGCAAGCCGCCATCGATCCACACCACGGCTTTACCCTCGATCGCAAGCGCTTCCGCGGTTTCGGTATCGACTCGCGCGCGCGCCAGCTGTTCACTGATTGAACGATAGCGGTCAAGGTTTGCGATATTCTCCTCGCTGGAGATCGTCAGGAGGTAAAGCGATCGGCCGAGCGCGGACTGCCCGATCTCGCGCAACTGGACACGGTCACTTTCGGCAGCGAGCTGGCGATAGTAAGTCTCCATCTGTTCGTAGCTTGCGAGCTTGTAGTCGTCACCCGGTTGAAAACCGAATACGGTCGCCGGCGACTGCGGCTCCGCACTGGCAACTGAAAACATCAACGCGACGCCAAGGGCCGCGTACCGATAGAATTTATTTGTTGTCATTCGCATTTTATGCCTGCCTCGTTTTTCGATTTCTTACAGGGCTGATTGATTCTTAGTGGACGATCGCATTGTAGCGGAATCGTGCGACCGTGACCTCAGTCCGGCAGATTCAGTATCTCGGGTAGGGATTGGTACAGATTGCGTAACAAAGCCCGTATGGAAACAATTCCAACATGAATATGCCTGTTTCGCGCCGGAACCATGGTGGCGAGTAGTCATCTGACCTCAGTCGGATCAGCGCCTGTCGATGCGGGACTGTTTCACAGTCAGGGGATTCAACGAAAATTAGACCAGCCACACCAGCCCGGACTCTCTCCGGCTGTGCCCTTCCGGGAGAAAGGTGACACTTTATCCCGGAGACACAGACAACACTTTATCCCTTTGCGCGAGAGAGCTATGTCCTGATTGTCGAGTCATCTCGGTCGTGTCATCACCATTTCTTGATTCCGGTACCGCTTGGCTTGCTTGTTGCGCGTCACCGAGATTCAGGCGCGGAATCGAGCGCTGACGGATGTCTATTCGCGCATGGCTGTTGATAAGCTACTATGAATACCGCAAAGAGCGGATTGAGAAGAAATAATAGTCAAGAATAAATAATCGTCCCTTGTCAAATGTGAACTTTACATTGTGGGAGTTCCGATTCTTATCACAAAGCAATGGAGACCGTAGTGAAAAGCCAGGCGCGGATTGTCATTGTCGGTGGCGGCATTATGGGCGTGGCGCTTCTTTACCATCTGGCGGAAGAAGGTTGCAGCGACATTTTGTTGATCGAGAAAGGTGAGCTGACCTGCGGCTCTACATGGCATGCCGCGGGGCAATGCCCGAGCCTGGTGGGCAACTATAACCTGGCCAAGATTCACAACTACAGCAACTGGCTATATCCAAGACTGGAGGAACTTACCGGGCAGAACGTCAGCTGGCATGCCTCCGGGGGTATCCGTCTCGCCCTGACGCAGAATGATCTTGACTGGTTTCATTTCATGAAGGGGATCGCCGACAATGTCGGTTTCCGTATGGAAATCATCGATGCAAAAAAAATCAAAAGAATTAATCCTTTCATTAGTACAGACGGCGTGATTGCCGGCGCGTGGACGCTCGATGATGGTCACGCAGATCCGTCAGGCCTGACAAATGCAATGGCTCGCGGCGCAACGAACATGGGTGCCAGCATCCAACGTCACGATCGGGTTACCAATATCGAAGCAATGCCGTCTGGCGAGTGGAAAGTGATTACCGAGAACCGCAGCGTTATTGCCGAGACTGTCGTCAACGCGGCAGGCTGCTATGCCCGGCAGCTTGCACAAATGATTGGCAGGGATTTGCCAATTGTGAATATGCAGCATCAGTACGTAGTTACCGGTCCCATACAGGAGTTTGTCGAACGCAACGAGGAGATACCGGTAATTCGAGATCCGAGAGCATCGTCATATCTGAGGCAGGAACAGAAATCGGGCCTCGTTGGAATTTATGAACAGGCAAATATGGCCGAAGCCTGGGCGCCGAATGGATTTCCACCCTGGGAATCTGATAGCGAGCTCTTCCCGGATAACCTGGAGCGCCTGATGCCCTGGCTTGGGTACGCGATGGAGCGCATGCCGCTTTTCGAGGATGCCGGTATCAAGCGAATCGTTAACGGCGCCATACCGCATTCGTCGGACGGATTCCCCTTGCTGGGACCCGTCGCCGGACTGAAGAACTTCTGGCTGTGCTGCGGTTCATCCTTCGGCATTGCACAGGGGGCCGGTTGTGGGAAATACCTCGCCCAATGGATGCTGCATGGAGACTCCGAGATCAACATGACGGGTTTTGACCCGCGCCGATTTGGCAGTTATGCCGATGACAGCTATATGCAAGCCAAGGGTTTTCAGGATTACCGTATGACCTACTTCCCACCGCTGCCGGGTGAGGAGTTGCCGGCCGGCCGACCGCGGCGATTGACGCCACTGCATGACAAGCTCAATGCCCAGGGCTGTGTGCATACGGAGGCCTTCGGCTGGGAGCGACCAAAGTGGTTTTCACTCGACGGCCGCAAGGAAGATTACAGCTTTAGACGCAATAACACGTTCGATGTGGTGCGCGATGAGTGCTTTGCGGTTCGCGAGCGTGTCGGTATTCTGGATTTAACGGGCTTCGCCAAATACGACGTTACCGGTCCCGATGCCGAGTCCTATCTGAATCGTATCTGCGCAAACAGAATGCCCAAAAAACCAGGCGGCATAGCGCTTGCGCACGTCTTGTCCAGGGGCGGCAGAATCGGCGGGGAGATGACCATCACCCGCCTGGCTGATGATCAGTTTTATGTGCTATCCGCGGCGGCGGCGGAGTTGCGCGACCTGGACCACCTTACCCAGGGCAGGGCGGCGGACGAGCAGCTTGAAATCGTCAATGTCACGGACGATCGCGGCGTGCTGGTGCTTGCCGGCCCGCGATCGCGGGAGGTGCTGGCGAAAATTACGGATGAAAAACTGGATGACGCATCATTTCGTTGGTTGAGCGGCAAAGAGATTTGTGTTGCAGGGATGCCGGCACGGGCACTAAGACTGAATTATGTCGGCGAGCTGGGCTGGGAACTGCATCCGGCGATGGAGCACATGGAAGCAATCTATGATGCCTTGTGGCAAGCTGGTGAAGAGTCGGGTATCGCGAACTTTGGTCTGTATGCCGTCAATAGCCTGAGACTCGAAAAAGCTTACCGCGGCTGGGGTGCCGAGTTAACCAATGAAGTAACGATGCTTGATGCCGCCATGGAGCGATTTATCAAACTGGATAAGGATAACTTTGTCGGCAAGGATGCAACAATGCAGCAGAAGCAAGCGAAGCGCATTTTTCAACTTGTGTATTTCGAGATCGAGGTTACCGATTCGGATGTTCGGGGGGGTGAGCCCATATTTATTGGGGACGATTGCATCGGAGTAACGACTTCTGGCGGATACGGGCACTTTGTGCGAAAAAGTCTGGGCTTCGGCTACGTAGACCCCGCCAATTGCGAAGCCGGCACCGAGCTGGGCATAGACGTGCTCGGCGAGCGCTGTCGTGCGATAGTATTAAAAGAACCTGCATATGACCCGGCCAATGAACGCTTGAGGGCATAAGTTGAGCTCTGGAAGTCTTCCGTCAAGAGCAGGCGTAGTCATCGTGGGCGGCGGCGTCATTGGCTGCTCTATCGCCTATCATTTGTCGAAACTGAACTGGACCGATGTCGTTTTACTCGAGCGCAAGCAATTAACGTCCGGAACCACCTGGCATGCGGCTGGCCTGGTCGGCCAATTACGCACATCCATCAACATGACCAGGCTCGCTCGCTATACCAGCGAACTGTACAGTCAGCTCGAAGCCGAAACCGGACAGGCAACGGGATATCGCCAGTGTGGTTCAATTTCCCTGGCGACGAATAGCGAGCGTTTCGAAGAACTGAAACGCAGCGCCTCGATGGCAAAGGTGTTTGACTTAAAGGTCGACGTATTAACGACCAACGAGATCAGGGACAGGGTTCCGCTGCTCAATACCGATGATGTACTTGGCGGCATACATATACCATCTGATGGTTATGCGAATGCCGTGGATGTCACCCAGGCTCTTGCAAAGGGAGCGCGTAACGGTGGCGCGAAGATCTATCAGGAGACGCCGGTAACGGCAATTCGCCGGGATCGCGACCGTGTGACCGGGGTCAGTACCGAGCATGGCGACATTGACGCACGATATGTCGTGATTTGTGGAGGTATGTGGACGCGGGATCTCGCCGCTACCGTTGGTGTAAACGTTCCGTTGCATGCCTGCGAGCATTATTACGCATTATTCGAGTCCGTCGCCGGGCTGGAATCAGATTTTCCGGTTTTACGCGATTACGATGCTTGTACTTATTATAAGTACGATGTTGGCAAGTTGCTGGTCGGCGCCTTCGAGCGCACCTCCAGGCCCTGGGGCATGGACGGCATAGCGGACGATTTTTGTTTTGATGAAATCGCCGGCGACTTCGAGCATTTCGAACCAATTCTCAGGGACGCAATGGTGAGGATCCCGGCGCTGGAACATGCCGGGATTCAGAAGTTTTTCTGCGGCCCGGAGAGTTTTACACCCGATGTGCGCTACCACCTCGGTCAGGCGCCGGAGCTGCAAAATTGTTACGTCGCCGCCGGGCTGAATTCAATTGGTCTGCAATCGGCCGGCGGTATCGGCAGAGTCATGGCGGCGTGGATCAGGGACGGTCACCCGCCGCTGGACCTGTGGGAGGTTGACGTACGCCGGAACATGCGCTTTCAGGGTAATCGCAAATACTTGCGCGAACGCGTGACTGAAAGCCTGGGTCTGCTATACGCGACTCATTGGCCGTACCGTCAATACGAATCCGCACGCGGCGTCCGCAGGTCGCCGTTGTACGACCGCCTGGTATCTGTCGGCGCCTGTCATGGCGAAGCTTTCGGATGGGAACGGCCTAACTGGTATGCGACGGACGGCGTTAAGCCGGAATATGAGTACAGCTACGGGCGCCAGAACTGGTTCGAGCATTCGGCGACGGAGCACAGGATCGTGCGTGAAAACGTCGGCCTGTTCGATCAATCGTCTTTCGCGAAATTTCGTCTCGAAGGAGCCGATGCGGTCAAGGTTCTTAACCGTGTCTCTGCCAACGACATCGATGTGCAGCCGGATCGAATCGTCTATACGCAGTGGCTTAACGAGCAAGGTGGCATCGAAGCCGACCTGACCGTTACACGACTGGCGGACGACGTGTTCCTCGTGGTCACGGCTGCGGAAACGGAAGTTCGGGATTTCCACTGGCTCGAGAGCCATATCCCCGATGATGCCCGCTGCGTGTTGACTAACGTAAGCTCGGCAATGGGCGTTATTTCCATCATGGGGCCGAGATCCCGCGATTTGCTGCAATCGATGACACCGGCGGACATGTCTAACGAGTTATTCCCATTCGGGACAAGCCGGGAGATCGAACTGGGCTACGCACTTGTGCGGGCGTCACGTATCACGTTTGTCGGCGAGTTGGGCTGGGAGCTGTATATCCCAACGGAATTCGTCCTCGGTGTATACGAAGAGTTACTGGCGGCAGGAGAGCCTTTTCAACTCGGACACGCCGGTTATCACGCGCTCAATTCGTTGCGCATCGAAAAGGCCAATCGCCACTGGGGCCACGACATTACTGACGAGGACACGCCGCTCGAAGCTGGCCTTGGTTTTGCCGTCAAGTTCGATAAGGCGGGAGGTTTCATTGGCCGCGAGGCCCTTTTGGACCAAAAAGAAAAGGGATTGATGAGGCGGCTGGTGCAATTCCGCTTGGACGACCCGCAGCCGCTGCTTTATCACAACGAGCCGATCTGGAGAGAGGACACGATCGTCGGGCATGTTACTTCCGGCGCTTACGGGCATACACTTGGATCCTGCATTGGCCTGGGTTACGTGGCCGGAGCCATACAAGGCGAAAAATTCGAGGTCGAAGTGGCCGGCGAGAGATTCGCGGCCGAAGCATCCATCAGCCCGTTGTATGATCCCGGTAACGCAAGAATTCGCTGTTGAGTCATTGATCATGGAAAACCAGAGTCGCAGGACAACACTAATTTAGTACGTGAGGAACCAGCAGTGAGTGCATCGAAAATTTCCGAACCTTATCTTGGATTCGGTGCCCGGATGCGAAAATCTCCGTATTTCGAGTCAACTTTAGAAGCGGGTTGCAAGGACTACACCACCTACAATCACATGTATTTCCCGGTCTGTTACAACACGCCCGAGGAGGATTATTGGAGCCTGGTCAATGACGTTACGCTTTGGGATGTGGCAGTGCCTGGAAAAAAATATCGGCTACGCGTTCGTACAAATTGAATTTGCCAATGCAGGAGATATTCTAAGAATTAAATCTCCCTATGCAGAGCTAGACGCAAAAGTTGTTGAACTGCCGTTTTATGACCCGCATAAAGACATCCCAAAGTGTAAGGTCAACTAGCAAGTCGGCGATACAGGAATAATTGGCAAATGAGCGACAATATTATTGTCAGCCGCGCGGTAACCGGTTCAGGGGACACGGTCGGCAAGCATCTCGCGTTTCCGGTGCCGGGTCGAATGTATTTCCCATGACAGAATTCGTTGCGAAAAAAGGCATGCTGTCAGGGGCCAATGCATTCATGGCCATCACTTCGGCGGCGCTTGTAATGGCGTTTCTTGCGTTCACGATTTTCAATCTGGAGTTGGCAGATAAAGCCTACGTAGACCTGCAACGACTAATTTCGACAGAGCTGGCTACTTATTTCGTGTGGGTAGTCACAGTAATAGCCGCCTTTTCATTGATTCTGGCCATTAGTCCGTTTGGCGCGGTCAAACTGGGTGACAAAGATGAGCGGCCCGCATTCGGCCTGTTTTCCTGGTTCGCAATGCTTTTTAGCGCGGGAGTTGGCACAGGCATATTGTTCTGGAGTGTGGCCGAGCCAATGATTCACTACCAGGGCAATCCCTTCATCCAGCATGCCGGTATTGAGCCATACACAGAGGCGGCGGCAACTGTTGCACTGCGAATTACGCTGTTCCACTGGGGAATACACGGCTGGGCTATTTATGCAGTCATCGGACTGTGCCTGGCTTACTTTTCGTATTGCAGGAAGCTGCCGCTGTCGGTCAGATCGGCGATGTATCCATTATTGGGTGATCGCATAAACGGACCGCTGGGGCACGCTATAGATTTGCTGGCTATTTTCGCCACCGTCTTCGGCATTGCCACGTCTCTCGGTCTGGGTGCATCGCAGATCAACAGTGGCCTCAACTACCTGTTCGGTATTGAGATATCAGCGCTGAATCAGGTGATATTGATTATCGTGGTTTCTGCGATTGCAACGTTGTCCGCGGTGTCCGGGGTCCGGCGCGGCATACGTCGTTTGAGTGAATTCAATATCTGGCTCAGCCTGGTACTGATCGGCTTTGTATTAGTGGCCGGTCCGACGGCCGCTGCCATTTGGTCTTTCCTCGCAGGAACAGCGGATTATCTGATGGAATTCGTTCCTATGGGTGTATGGGTAGATCCCGACAAGTCGAGTGGCTGGCAAGGTGCCTGGACAATTTTCTATTGGGGCTGGTGGATATCGTGGGGGCCGTTCGTCGGCATGTTTATGGCCCGAATATCTCGAGGCCGCACCATTCGTCAATATTTGCTTGGTGCTTTGATTGCGCCGACGATTGCAGGATTTTTCTGGTTATGCGTATTCGGCACGACCGCGTTCAATATCGAGCAGGCTGGCGTCGGCGGACTGGTCGAAGTCGTCAACACCGACATGACGGCAGCATTGTTCAAGACCATTGAGTTGCTGGACGTCGAATGGGCGACATGGGCGATGGTACTCCTGTCGACCATCCTCATCGTTACCTGGTTCGTTACCTCATCGGACTCCGGCACTTTGGTCATATGCACGATGCTAAGTATGGGTAATACGCAGCCACCGCGAAATTTTCGGATATTTTGGGGCATGGCGGTGGGTCTGGTCGCGGGTGCGCTGCTGCTGGCCGGGGGACTTCAAACTCTGCAGGCGGCATCGACAGCTATTGCGGTTCCGTTCTCGGTAGTGATTTTGTTGATGATGGTGGGCTTGAGTAAATCACTATGGCAAAATGAAATGCGTCGCTATAGTTAGTAATCATCGTCGGCATGATGCGTCCACGAGCCCAGAGTGCATTCCCACTGCGTTAATCGTGCCGTCCCGCGCTCCATGTCCCTTGACGAGCCGATCCCCTCGCCGCCAAACACCTCTTGCGCAAGACCTGCGCGAAACGCCGGCTTTTCTCAAGCCCCAACCATGTGTAGCCAGTGTGCAATAATTCCCGCCTACCCCAAAGATTAAAAGGAAAATAATTATGTCTCTGGTCTATCGTCTCATTGCTCTCCTGTCGGCGCTGGTCCTGGCTGGTCCTGGTCATTCGCAAGACTCCGCATCCAGCGAGGAGCCCGGGCTCAATTATCGCCTGCTCGGCCCGGCCAATGGCGGCAGGGCGTCACGCGTCGTTGGAGTCCCCGGCGATCCGCTAACCTACTACCTGTCGACAGCGGCCGGCGGTGTGTGGAAATCATCCAACGGTGGCATGAGCTGGAAGTCTGTATTTGACGACCAGCCGGTTTCGTCGATCGGATCCGTTGCAGTGGCATCGAGCAATCCCAATATCGTTTATGTCGGTTCGGGCGAAGCCAATATTCGCGGCAATGTCGGTGAGGGCAACGGCATTTACCGGTCGTTGGATGCGGGCGAAACCTGGGATCACGTCTGGACAGCCGAGGGTCAGATTGGAACCATTGTTGTCAGTCCGGATGACGATAATGTAATTTTCGCTGCAGCGCTCGGCAGCCCGTTTGGCGCGGGTCCTGAACGCGGTGTATATCGCAGCACAGACGGCGGCGATTCCTGGGAACAGGTGCTGTATGTCGACGAGGACACCGGCGCCTCGGACGTAGCGTTTGACGAATCCAATCCCAACATCCTGTTCGCCGGCATGTGGCAAACCCGTCGTTATCCATGGGACATGGTCAGCGGCGGTCCCGGCAGCGGACTCTATATGTCGCGCGATGGCGGCGACACCTGGGAAAAGCTGGAGGGCAGTGGACTGCCGGAGGGCATTTGGGGCAGGGTCGGCGTGCGGGTTGCCGCCACTGACCCCGACCGCGTTTACGCTTTGATTGAGGCCAAGGACGGCGGCCTGTTTCGATCCGACGACGGCGGCGACAGTTGGAACCACATCAGTGATTCAGCCGGGCTCAAACAACGGGCCTGGTACTACTCGACGTTGACGATCGACCCGACCAACGAAGATGTCGTCTGGTTTCCACAGGTCAGGATGTTGAAGACTATCGATGGCGGGAAGTCCGTAGTTCCGGCGAAGGCTGGCGGCTGGGACCACCACGATATATGGATCGACCCAACGAACCCGAAGCGTATTGCCGACGCCAGTGATGCCGGTGTGGCTTTGTCGCTAGATGGCGGCGAAACCTGGGAACGAGCCCGTATTCCGATCGGCCAGTTCTATCATTTGTCGGTAGACACACGAATACCCTATCGGGTGATGGGCAGTTTGCAGGATTTTGGCACGCGAGCGGGACCAAGCAACAGTCTGCATTCCGGCGGTATCCGTCTCGCCGACTGGGGACCGGTCGGCGGGGGTGAGGCGGGCTTTGTCGTCGCGGATCCTGAAGATCCGAATATTGTTTACGCAGGCGAATATCTGGGTTACCTGTCGCGCTACGACGAACGCACCGGACAGACGCCGCACGTCGGTATTTACCCGGACAACGGCAGCGGCCACGGCGCCGAGGATTTGCGCCACCGTTTCCAATGGACGGCCCCAATTGTGATTTCGCCGCATAATTCCAAGCAGATTTATCACGCGAGTAATTATTTGCAGCGCACGACCGATGGAGGACAAAGTTGGGAAATCATCAGCCCCGACCTGACACGTGACGACAAAAGTAAACAAAAATGGGCTGGCGGACCCATTACCGGTGACAACACCGGCGTCGAGTTTTATGGCACCATATTTTCCGTCGCAGAATCTCCGCTTGAAAAGGGGGTGATATGGACCGGCTCGGACGACGGTCTGGTGCACGTCAGCCGCGACGACGGCGAGAGCTGGAAAGACGTCACGCCATTCTTCGCGCCCAAGTGGGCAACAGTTGTAACCATCGAAGCCTCGCGATTTGATGCTGGCACTGCGTACGCTGTGTTCGATGCACACCGGCTCGACGATGAGACCCCTTATATATGGAAAACCGATAACTACGGCCAGACCTGGAACAGTATTGCAGGTGGCCTCGATTCCGAAATCTATCTGAAAGTTGTGCGTGAAGACACGAAGAAGCAAGGGCTGCTGTATCTTGGCACCGAACGTGGCGTGATGGTTTCACATGACGATGGTGCAAACTGGGAGTCGCTACGCCTCAATATGCCAACGGTTGCTATCGCCGATATGGTGGTCGCCGGGAATGATCTTGTTGTTGGATCATTGGGTCGCGCCGCGTATGTGCTGGATGATCTAACGCCCGTTCGCGAGATGTCGGACGCGATTGCAGACGCAGGCGCGCACTTGTTCAAGCCGCTGGACGCAATAAGGTGGACCTATGCATCCGCACCGGAAGGCGGAAAAGCCGGGACGACCAAAAATCCTGCCGAAGGCGTGAGCTTCACTTACCATCTCGGACAAGAGCCCAAAGACGAAATCTCGTTGGTCGTATTGAATGCGGATGGCAATGTCGTAAAAACATTGAGCAGCGTGCTGGAGGATCCGTACCTTGCACCGGACCATCCAGATGCGAATCCGGATCGGAAAAGAAAGGCCGAATTATCAAAGGTAAAAGGTTTCAATCGAGCGTCGTGGGACCTGACTCACCAGGGCGCGACCCGAATACCCGGTTCAACAAACGATGCTGGCAACATGGATGTCGGTCCGAAGGTTGCGCCTGGCAAATACCGCGTGCGCCTGACCGTCAATGGTGA
>Ga0209980_10001997_pt1 | contig 11190 bp, 25 predicted proteins | sample CR02metaG_FD_183611 | JGI IMG/M metagenome (GOLD analysis project Ga0209980, IMG submission 183611) | Deep subsurface microbial communities from Mariana Trench to uncover new lineages of life (NeLLi) - CR02 metaG (SPAdes) (version 2) | ecosystem: Environmental > Aquatic > Marine > Ocean trench... | reverse complement strand
TATCTGTTTGAGTTGTTCAGGAGTGAAAGGATCCCACTTGCTCACTTCCATCCCCGGCGGTACGTCAGAGGCGAGGGGATTGGAGTACATCTTACACACGTCGAGGTACGGGCAGGGGGATTGGAAGTCGTAGCAGGCGTCTGTGGTCTTCGGGAAGGCAGCGAGGTATGGGTCACCTGGCGAGGCACCAGCCATTCTTGAGTGGTCAGCCTCGATACGGCGGACACCTTCCTGCGCCTCCCATAGCCACTCATCGAGGTGTTCGAGGCGGCGCTCCACAGGCACGAGGCCGAATCGACTCTCCTTCTTATGCACAAGGGCCAGGTCCATCCATACACCCTTGAAGTCCTTACCCCACATCATGTGACCTGCGTACAGGTAGCCGTCAACCTGGGAGTCAGGTGTAAAGGAGTCCGTGACGCTGGACGCTATCCCACCAGACACACGATAGGCGGAGGTGGTCTTGTGATCCACGATCCACCTCTTGTCCCCCTTACCAATCACCTTATCCAGACGACCTACATATCCCACAGTCGGGTCCGTTGGGTCGAGGGGGACACAGAAGGGCATTTCGATGCCGATGACCTTATGCTCCCCGATGAACTCACGACGGGTGAAGAAGTAGTCCTCGATCATCCGAGCGGCTGTGTCGGGATTTCTGAACTTCAGGAGGTCATCACGGTCATCCAGTGGGTTAGGCATCTCCTGCTTTATCCACTCATCCATGAATGCCTGGAAGGTGCGGCTTACCACATCCTCCGCCGGGTGGTCTATGTTGGGCCAGAGGTGATCCATCGCCGCGTGCCAGCACAAGCCAAAGCCCGGAGCGACGGCCATGCCTCCTGAGGTCCAATCGAAGACGTGGCGGAAGAGGTAGCGACGGTTGCACTGCTTATATCCCTTGAGGCGGGTGTTATCGTATAGCCTCATGAGACGTCCCTATTTGCAATGTTGTTCAGTTCGTCGTCTATGCTGTCGAGTCTGACACACAGCTCAGCCACCATCTTCCACACTTCCTGCATGATGAGTATATCTCGAACTGACATCGAGGCCCATGTTGTATCTACATCTCGTCCATCGAGATCCTGGGGTGTTGCATCAAGTATTTCCTGAAGTCGTGTCTTCATACCTTCGGGCTTCATTTCATCTCCCCTGTGAGTGCAAAGTCCTTGATGCGCTTGGCGACCTCAAGACGTGGTGTGGTGTCACGGTAGCCAATCTCATCATTGGGGATGAAGAGATAGTGGGCCTCATCATGGGTGATGTCGAAGAACTCCATAGCCGCGTATATTCCTATCTGTCCTTGATAGGAGATGTCTGACGATTCTTCATCGTGCGCTACGACGATCCTGAGTCCTGACTCCCTGCCGAAGCAATAAGGAGCCCAACCGAAGGCGCAGGCTACTGTGTCGCACACCCTGAACTCATCATAGCTGTGGTACCAGTTGCCAAGCCAGAACTTATCGTCCTTCACCTCATGCGCGAGGTAGTCTGCAAGCTTACTGAGCTTCTCACTATACATTATGGCCTCACTTGTATGCTGTACTCCACATATCGGTCCTGCCGATACAGAAGTATGTTGATGATTCCGTGCTTGGCAGCCATAATTGCGCTGCATACTGCACAGATGCTGTTGAGGGAACTGATCAGAATGTAATCGGACGGGGCAGACCCACTCATAGTGCGTGATGCCTGCTCGTAGAAGGCCTGGAGGTCGTACTTGCGTATCCTACCCTTGGTTATATATACGACCTCCCCGAAACTCTCAGCCTGTGTGTAGTCATGACCGGCCTGATTCGGCACGTATACCAAGGGGCGACGTTCATCTGTCATTGTACCATCCTTGAACGCAGAGGAGTCTGGGAGGGCACCCACCAGGGGGGGTGAGAGGTTGGACATTCCAGCAGGAATGCTGCCCCCCCAGACTCCATGTTGTTAGGAGTGCCGCGAAAAGAGCTCCTCACGCTGCTCATTCGTCAGCTTGCTGAGGAAATCGTCCGCCTTCTCCAGTGCGTTCTTCGGCCGAGACTTCACGCCCGGCTTCCAGCTATCCACCGACGCCTGGATGGTAGCAGCGTCGATGCTTGCCTTCATCTTCGTGCGAATGAAGGCTTGGAGGTCGATGGTGAGTTGCGCCTTATACCGAGAAAACACGACCTCATGGCCGTATCGGGCAACTGCATCGTCGAGCAGGTCGTCGAACTCGAATTGAGTGTCTATCGACTCGAGATCGCCGGTCTTAGTTGAGATTGTCTCTATTGGCAATGTAGACCTCCGATTGATGTTGAGGTGTGTTCAAATTTTGAACACCCCTGACGTTCCCGACCATTGTACCAATTTCCGAGGATGCTGTCAAGGCTGCTGGGGTATCACCACAGTCGGCTCATTCAAAGCTTTCCATGCGTCAGACAGATCGTTCGCGGCCTTCATGACTGTTAGTATATCCTCGATGTTGTCGATGTAGTACACCACATCCATGTCGCCCTTGTTTAGTGTCAGGCATACTGAGCCTGATACTTGCAACACGTTGTAGTGGAGTCTTGATCCTGGGTCTAGGCCCATTGTCAGTGTTGATTTCACGGTGCTGTTCCTCCTATTGAGGCCATTACTACGAAGAATATCACTACGTAGATCAGCCAGATAACTACTCCGAAGGTTATTCGTCCTATCAATTTGACTTCCCCGTTATTATCTGAGGTCTCTGCTGAATCATCCCACGGAGGATGTCAGAGACGGCATCGTCTTTGAGGTTCGTTTTCAGAACGGCCTCCGCTTGCGAGGTATTCACTGCGATTACAATGAAGGCCTCATGATCGTGCTTGCAGATAGCCGACGCAAGTCGTGCGAGGGCTTCTGCCATACTCACTGTATCCAATTATCCCCCCTTCTTCCTCCTGTAAAGGTTGAGGTTCAGCTGGAGGCCATCCTCGAGAGGAATGACGCCTCGACTGGTAGCGACCATCTCGGTTTTGCCTGTCTTGGAGGGGCCAAGCCTGACGGTCGTGTCAATGCTGATGATCAACTTGCCGTCTCTGATGACTGTTTCGATGTTCTGGCTCATGCGACCCTCCTGAGCTGTATTCTGCGCTTGAGCTGTATGCCTATGGCGCCGGTAGCCATATCTTCAATGGCATCGAGGTTGAACAGCTCCCCATCGGGTGCGTAGTAGGTGTGTATGGCTGACGCGGAGTCCACGAACCGTGCTATCGTCAGCCGACTATTGAGACACAGGATTACCTCGCTGTCATTGAGGTATCGCTGGCCTGGTGGAAGGGTGTGAACTGGGCGCATATCCCAGTCAGTTACGATCCCTGAGATGAATACTATGTGCATTTTTCTTCTCCTTTACAGTGACCTCGAAATACGTTGGCTTATCAGCAGATCCGATGATGACAAGGACCTTGAATCTAGCTTCATGCTGGACGGCGAATCCAGTACTTAGAGCCTCGTACACCTCGTTGATAATAGTTGCTTTGATCGCTCGCTTGTCGCGGTCGAGTAAGCTCACCTCAGTTTACCTCCACACCACGGACAGTGCTTCCATCCCTTAGCCTTCGGTACACTTTCCGCAGTTGTAGGGAGTGGACTGCTGCTCCTCACGTTGCTCACGGTTGAATACTTACGCCTCCTCGCCTGTACATCCGTCATGTGCTTGGGAAACTTATCCCAATGTCTGCTGATCTTCGTTGGTCCGTCGTAGTTTGCTGAACAACCATTACAGTTGAACTTTCTTTTCTTCGCCATTGTGTGTTCTCCCAATCCGTTGAGTGGACTGGTGGAGAGCGGAGCAGACAGGGCGGAGGACGCGTATCCTCCATTCACTCCAGACCCTTCTCCGGGCGCGGGCTACCACTGCCTGCTCCTATCTCTATCAGTCAGCTCAGGGGACTGATGAGGACGCACCTCCGGGTGCTCATGCGACGTGAAAGTGGGGCTCTCAGGGGCACGAACATGACCGGAGATGCGTCCCATCATACTCATCAGAAAATGTAGCCGTCCGTCAGGGCCTGCGGGATGGTGTAGACACTGAAGCAGATGCACTTGAACTGATGGCATCCACATACGCAGTCTAGACCGCAGGTGCCCCCTGCTATGTAGCAGTTGGTGTAGCAGTTGGAGCAGATTGCCTCCTTCGGTTGCCCCAACGTACCAAGGCCTAGTACGGCTACTATAAGCATTGCACGAATCATCGTTCTTCCTCCTCCTATTGTTGTTTGTGGTTGTGCGCCTCTATACGGCAGAACCTTAGCCGCTGTGGGCAGTACTTAGCGTTGGACATAGCAGCCTCGAACCATCGTCCACACCACTGACACTTGTGTTCCATGATCTTGATAAAGCGGTGTGCCTTGCGAGTGCGGGTCTGGATTTTCATGGGTTCTTGTTGCCCTCTTCTTGTTGTTTGTGGAAGTCCTCAATCATCTGGTTGAGTTGTGCAAGGACCTTCAGACGGCCTCCCTTGATGCCGTACACCTCCTTACAGATCGAGTAGGACGTGCGACCTCGCTTGTACAGACCTTTGAGTTCCAACCGCAGCGCACCACGCCGCGCGATGAGTTGGTAGAACTCCATCTTATTCATGCTGACTCCTGCCTCACGGTATAGGTGGTCTGCAACTTTGTCCGCCCAGATGAGTGTGTGTCCTCCTCGAGGAAGTGGACGGTTCTCCGTCTGAAGTGGGATGCCGTAAGTACCATCCTCGTAGCGCCTGAACTCTGTCTTCATGATCCTGTCCTCTCCAGATCAGGGTCTGGCACGTTATTGAGTACCCAGGCACATACGACATGACTACATGCTACCTTGAACTCATAGTCTATAAGTGGTTCAAGGTCGCCAAAGTCCGCAGTTGGGTTGGATGTTGCTATGGACTCCCAGAAGGCATCCATCGCAAGCTCTACCATCTGGTCGAATTGCGCCTTATTCATGGCCTCGTCCTCGTCATGTGATGCAGACCCTCCTTATGGCTCTTCCCGCGTACCCTGTACCCGCACTTCTTACAGCGGGGACGCGCAGCGACCATCTTGTACTTCTCTGCACCCGTCTCACGTAGACGTTTGAGACCTCTCACCTTGTTGAATGCTCTCTCCTCACTCACCTGTTAGTTCCTCCTCCTCATCAACCACACCCTCGTACTCGAAGAGATGAATATCAACCAAGTACAGTGTTCGAGCTACGAGTCTTTGTACCTTATCCACTCTGTTGCTACCCTTGTAGAGGATGCATTCAGTACCATCTACCACTGAGTCCACGTCACCTTCATTGTCACCACGGAGAGATATGAACCGTTCTGCAGCCACACGACCTTCCATCTGCTCAACGTTCCATCGGTCGGCAGGAGAGTCGTCCATGTTGAAGTTCACGGTCGCACCCTCAACCGTATCGTCTCCAGTCCAACCGTCATGAGATCGAATGGCCCGCTCGGGAGTACGAACACGCCAGGTGACTCGTACTCATCGAACTCCCTGTCTTTGAACATCACGTCTATGAAGCGATCCCTTGACTTCGTGGTGTTGAAGGTCATAGTGATCCAGTCCTGTTCTGGTCCGACCTTGCCGAACGTACCGTCGTTTTTTACTACAAATCTACCCATGACTATCTCCTCGAGTCAAGAGATTTGATCTGGAATATCGCACCCTCAGCTGGTAGAAACATTCCAATGATCGTTCCTACCAACTCATGAGGTGGATCACCTTCTCCCTCGAACTTACCCATAGGGTGCCCCATATGATCGGTGACTATTCCTTCCCACTTCTCATCTTCAACGCGTACAAGCGTTACTCGATACGTTTTCACTGTGTGTTGTTACCTTTCAATTGTAGTAGTTGGTTTGCCTGCCATCAGGATACCGTCCCTGACGCTGAACACTAATTTGTTGGGAGGTCGATTGTCACCGGGCCACTCCTTCCTCATCTCTACCCCAGCCCGCATCATCCACTCCATGTATGCCGCTGCCAAGATCTCCTCATCCGTGACATCGGTGAGGTCATATGTGACCTCTACTATCTGGGAGTTGAGCGTGCCGGGCTGAACAACTCGCATCTTACGTATCATGTTACGCATTGTAGCCACCTCCGTACTGTTTAGTGGATGGTTTCATCTGGCGGGGTCATCTCAGGGTTATCCCTTGCCACCTCCACGATCCGGTGCATGAACTGGTCGGCAACGGACAACGCAGTTGTCTTCTCGGGAGGATCGCCCCACTTCTCAATCTTCGCCTCGTACCATCCGATGTACGCCTCGAGGATGAGTAGGGCGCCCTCGTACTTGACCTTGCTAGAATGACCCATTCAGAAACCCCCGTGTGTGTGTTGTTACATCTCCCACTTTTCCGTGCCTTCTTCCTCACATTTCCATTCGTCCTGGTTCGTGAAGATGGCACAGCGAGAACCATCGGGGAAGGTGACCAATACGTTGGTCCAACCTTCACCCTCTTCTATCACCTCGATCTTCTCTGAGGTAAATCTAACACGTTTCATCGCTTCTGTGAAGTCGTCGATGTCCCGGCATCCTTTGATGTTGTGACACATCAGGTGTGCCGATGTTGTGACCGTAGCAGACATTCAGGAGAACCCCCGTGTGTGTTGTTGACGTTGGGAGATGGATGCTAACGGATATCTATTTCCAACCACCCATCGTCTTGTTGTACCAGCTCACGCGAACGGTTGATTTGTATGCAGATGTTACCTTCTTCTTCGATGAACCATCCCGCGTGGATTTCTTGGATCTGATGAGCACGCACATCATCACCGTTGTCGGTTGAGAATATGTGTACCATCCGGCTGGTGTCGTATTCTTGCAGTTGGGAGATCAAATCCCCCACGGTCATTCTGGTGAGTTCTTTCTTTTCCATGATACCCCCGTGTATGTAGAATCGAAATGATTTCTACAAAATCCCTTCCGACCCCATGATGATACCACACCCGGACCGAGAAGTCAACCCCGTGGGCGAGAACACACATGGGGGGGATACCCCACAGGTCACTGCTACTCCGTTAGCACGCAGTGCGTCTTCATGTCTGCTATCGCATCGAGTTCGCGCGCGGTCATCATGAGTTCATACTTCCTCAGTACACGCATCCACCTCATGGCATAGCTACATAAATTGGACGGAGGTTGCCATTCATCTGGCCCTTTCTTTCCCTTCTGCCTGTTCAACCTAGCCCGCACAGGCAATAGGTTCTCCGGGTCGTTAGCAAATGCTTTCTTCTTCAAGGGCTCCCATGTGGCTGCGCCGTGTGAGTGTGCCCACCCCAGTGGAATGATGTGATCTATGTCTATATCACCTGCGTCGAACAGCATCTCACCACTGTATACATCCGTCCACAGTCCTGTGACAACTCGGCAGCCTCGTGCGGTTGCGAACCGGACTGTCCGTTCGGAGTGCCGTATGAGCGTCTCGGCGCGGGTGTTCTGACAATCACCATCTACATCAATCCAATGCCTGTAGTCGCTCCGGTCGTATGGCTCCAGGTGGGCCAGTACAAACATCAACAACCAAGTTACCATGTCGTATCTCCTTCTTTCAGTTCCATTCCTTGTAACAACCTACTCCCTATGTAGCTCGACGCTTCGCTCCGGAGTATTAGACACACCACCCAATTCTGGAAGCTTCGGCACATACTTACTATACTCCTTATATGCGTACTCAGCAGCCACCGGATCAGCCTTGATCCAACCCCTGATTCGATCTACCTCACGTGATATGAAGCTCCGTGTCCAATGCTCACGTTTGATCTGTCTAAGCAATACACAGATTGCAGCCATTCTCCAAGGATCCCTCTCCCGAAGGGCCTTAGCCCGCTCTGGATGATTCACGTCCACATCCTTCCACTCAATCACATCCATCTCAGACAAAGCAAAATGAAACTCTGGGTCAGGAGTCACGCTCGGTGTTGTAACTGTACTCTTCCAACTCTCCATCATCTCCTTGAAGTTCTCAGTCGCCTTCTCCTGTGCAAGCTGCTCTCTCAGGAGATTGAACTCCTTCATTATAACTGATCGCCTTCTATCTTCTCCCTGCTTAGCCAGTCTCTCCCTCCTCTGCGTCTCCTTCGGGTCCTTGGCGATAGGTTGCATCATATACATCTCCCACTCCACCGCAGTACCTGGAATTGGGTGCTCTCCCCGACTCTCTCTCTTCTTATTCACCGCCTCCAACATCTTCATCTGCCAGTACTGTGGCCAGCTGTTGAAGTCCTGCGCTAGCTCTGACCACCCCTCTGCTGCGAACGTGGTACCTGGTGCGTTGCTGTAGGCTGCATCGTAGCTGCCCGCGCGGCCATTAGGCCACGGTACCTCTCCATACCTCTTACCTGTCTTTATCAACGACACAGTTGCAGTCGATACATTCAACCTATCTGCTATCTCCTTCTGTGCTCCCCCTGCCAAGAGTTCCATTTTTATCTGACTCACCAATGCGTGAGGCAGTTGCTTCTTCCCACCCATGTTACCTCCTATCTGCCATCAGTATATATTGCTGCCAACAGCTCATCATCTCTACAAGCTGTGACTCAGGGTGTGTACCGTAAGCACTCTCATATCCTCCCTCTCTCCCGTTCGGCCAGAATATCTCACTATACCTCTTTCCTAACTTTATCATACTCACCGTCGCCTGAGATGTACCCATCTCCCTTGCTATATCCTCCTGCAAATGTCCAGCTACAATGCGCTCCTTCACCTGTGATACTACGTAGTGTGGGACTCTTATCAGCCGTCTCGCTCTCACATTATCCTCCTGGTTTACGATGTTTACGAACCTTTCCGCCGATTCCTCAATGATTACGCGGGGTTACGAGGATTTGCCGTGTTTCATTTACATCAGACCCACCCTCTCCTATCACCTGCCACCCTCCCAACCCAGGGGGGCTCCAACCCCACTGTACTCTCTCTCTTCTTATATATATATTATTCTAATAATCAATAACACCCTTTACGGATAGGAGCGCTGAATCTGAGAGGGTATCCCATTTGTAAATGAAACCACGCAAATTCAAACAAAACCCAATAGAATCAACCATATAAACGAGGATAACACATAAACCACGTAAATCAACCCTCGCTTTGAACAAAACTGACACTATTTAGGGACAATATTTCGATAAGGGGACAATATAAGGACAATATTCGCCAGTGTTGTTCAAATATTGAACACAAGTGACCATATGCACCTACATGGGTGGCAGGTGGCACGATGGTTGCATACCGCTGGGTTTTGCCCCCACCTGCGGGGGTTGACACACGTGGATGGATGCGGTACGGTATGGGGGTCGGGTGAATCGTCACCCGGCGGAACAACAACAACGGAGAAAATCTCGTGGCAAACGACGTTTTCAATTTTGATGGGGTATCACGAACGCGCCCCGCGCGTGTGTCGTGGTCGGACGGGGCATCCCGTTCGTACACGTTCGACATTTCGTTCGACGGTTGTACGTTGGACGACGTGTTGGCGTTGGCGATGCGGTCCATTGTGATCGACGAACAACGTGGGATGCGCGCGGCGAACGTGGCCGACGCACCAACGGACGGGGCGAAAATCACGTTGACGGCGAACACGTATGGACGTGGCGCGCGAACACGTGATCCGATGGCACGTGCGAACGTGTCGTTCGTCAAATTGTCCGATGCGGACCGCGACACGTTGATGGCGCGGCACGGTTACACCAAACAATAAGGTGTAACACCAAACAACGTGGGGCGCGGGACCAACAACCGCGTCCCACCTTTTTGTGTATATGTACACTGTATGGTGTAACACACTTATGTGATACACCGTTAGGTGTACCAACCACCAACACACAACCACGTCACACCTACACCAAAAAGTGACGCGGGGGGGAGCCCCCCTCTCCCCCTCCCTATTCCTCTCTCATACCGACCTTCAAATCTGTGTAATTTATGTTCTGCAGTGGGATCAATGTACACTGGATCTGATTTTCAGATTTGTTCAAATTTCGTACACACCTGTGATTTCAACGACAGGTCTGTTCAAGCCGTCCGGGCGGCTCCGCCGCGCGACGACGGATGTGGGGGGTTGACAAGGCGGCGCGGGCCTTGTACCGTACCCACCATGACCGCACGAACCGCAACCGACAACATCAACGGGGGCATCTCTGACGTGGTGAAGGAGCAGTTCGCGCGTATCCAGGAGGTACTAGGTAATGCCAGCACATCCAGGAAAGAAACTGAGAAAGCCGAAGCCGCCGCGGAAGAAGTAGATTGCCCGCAGCCTTCGACCGATGCGTCTCCAGCGGGGGACGAGTCCGCACAGTAAGCGGACCATCAAAACGGCACGGACTGGGAACGGACCAGTTCGTCCGTTTTTGTATCCTGAAAGGCAAGTCCGTGCGCGGCACTGTAAAGACGAAAAAGGCCGCGCAGGAAATGCGGAAGAGGAGTAAGTAATGCCCAGTTGGCCCGGTAAGACCGTTATCCCCCACGACACTCCAAAACCAAGACCCTCTAGACCTATACCCCCGCCCCCTTCAGCACCAGCTCCATCGGAGCACGCTTCAACGAAGAAGGTCGTTCGTAAGAAGACCGCTCGTAAGTCAACCACTCGGAAAACCTAATTGTCTGATAAAGGTCTACATGGGCTTGTGGATGTAGGGTTGCTGACCACCCGGAACCCTGTACCCGCGACGACGCAGGGAAGTAGCGCAAAGCCGATCCGGCGTCTCACCGTGAGGCATCGCCGTATGATCGCACTCTACCTTGCTGGCTGCTCCTATGAGGAGATCGCTGGTGAGATGGAATGCGCCGCTGTCACGGTTGGCGCAGTCATCCGTAACCCTACATCCCAAGCCCTAATTCAAGCCGCATACAAGGAACATGACGAACGTCTACGAACCCTCGTACCCCTCTCTATTACGGCGATTCGTGACGGTCTAACAGATAAGGATAAGAGAGTCAAGCTGCAGGCTGTGGACCGCCTCTATCGTGCACTCGGAAAGTATCGTGACAACCCCGAGGATGAAGAGACTGCGGAGGATGTAGTCCGCCGTATCATACGGATTCGCAGTGAAGGTAAAGTTGAGGTTGTTGTTGGAGAGGAGAGGAAATGAGACGTTGGGTTCTACTCAGTGTCCTTCTATTCGCCACGCCTGCCTTCGCCCAGTTGGCGGATTGGCCTGGTGTTCCAGGTGGCCTCGCGGGCCTCGTTGAACTGAATCAGGCTGATTTCCCCGACTGCATAAT
>Ga0209980_10001996_pt1 | contig 11201 bp, 11 predicted proteins | sample CR02metaG_FD_183611 | JGI IMG/M metagenome (GOLD analysis project Ga0209980, IMG submission 183611) | Deep subsurface microbial communities from Mariana Trench to uncover new lineages of life (NeLLi) - CR02 metaG (SPAdes) (version 2) | ecosystem: Environmental > Aquatic > Marine > Ocean trench... | reverse complement strand
AATAGGAACGATTAACATAGAAACGATTTATACTTACAATCAAACCAGTTACATAAAAGCCATTGATATTTTTCGTTTTCTAAAATTATATTTTCAAAGTTTTTTTTGGTAAGACGATAGAATTATGCAGATTGCCTCAGAAAATCAACCAATACAAAAGACCAACTTTGCAAAAAAACTATACAATTGGGTTTTAGCTTGGGCGGAATCGCCATACAGCACTTATGCCCTGTTTTTCCTGGCTTTTGCAGAGTCTTCGTTTTTTCCAATTCCACCAGATGTTTTGCTGATAGCTTTGGCGATATCAAAGCCAACTAAAGCGTTCAGATATGCTGGCGTGTGTACAATTGGCTCACTAATGGGGGGGGTAGTTGGTTATATGATTGGTTTTTATGGGTATGAAGCAATTGGCCAGCCAATTGTTGAGCTATATAATGGCCAGGAAATTATGCTAAGTATCAAAGAAAAGTACGACATGATGGGATTCTGGGGAGTTTTAATTGCTGCGATTACGCCGATTCCATATAAAGTTTTTACAATTTCGGCAGGTTTTTTCTCATTTAGTTTTTCTGAATTTATATTGGCATCCATAATTGGTAGATCTTTTAGATTTTTTGCCGTAGCTTTATTGATTTGGAAATTTGGTCCACCGATAAAGAGTTTCATCGACAGATATTTCAATTTGCTTGCCGTACTTTTTGTTGTATTGCTTGTTTTAGGGTTTGTTTTAATCAAATACGTTTTGTAACTTTGTAAACTTCTTCGGGGCGTAGCGCAGCCCGGCAGCGCGCCACGTTCGGGACGTGGAGGCCCCCGGTTCGAATCCGGGCGCCCCGACAAATTTTACTCTCTTAACAAAAGGATAGCGCAAAATGTTGTAGGTTTACATAATATATGATATATGGCAAAAATAAAAATGGCTTTCTAGTTGGCCTGGACTTCACGCATCATAGCTTCTGCTTCCATCTTAATGGGGCTGTTTATCGGCGATCGGATAATCTCTTGTAGATAATTTACTGCGAAGCTGATTTCATTATTTTTTTTGTAGGCCAGCGCTAAATAATATTTAGCCAAAAGATTATTTGAATTTAACTTCAACGCTTTTCCCAATATTTCAATGGCATCCTGGATTTGATTTTTCTTAATCAGAAAATTACCTTGTAAAGCAAATAAAACGCTATCATTTTTGCCAAGTTTTTGTGCTTTTTGGATGCATTCAAGAGCATCTGCATCCCTATTTAAATAGCCCAGAGATAGCGCGAGCTCCTTATAATATAAAGCCTTACTGGAGTTAACACTTATAGCTTTCTGAAAGGCTTCAACTGCTTTTGACGGTCTACCGCTTCTTAAATGAGCCTCTCCAAGCGAAAACCAGACAAAATCGTCATCAGGCTTCTGCTCTAAATAGCGTGTATACATGTTAACTGACTTTTCATAGTCCGTGAACAGGTATGCTTTATATCCCTCTTGATAAGACATCTCACTATAGACTAAACCCGTTGGCCTAGAAGTCAAATAACCCTGGTTTTTCTCTTCAACCGGGGGCAAAATCATAGATTTTTTTGCGTGGTTTGTTAAGGCGCGGTTGGTGTCTATCTCGATAACTTTTTTGAAATGTTCATTTGCCAGATCAGCCTTTCCTTGAAGAGCATGAATTTTTCCTAACCCAAAATGAGCTCTAACCTCTTTTGGTGACAACTCGAGCGACCTTTGAAACATTTCTATCCCTTCGGCATATTTTCTGATGATGCTATAAACTGCTCCCAAATTTAAATATGCAAGAGCATGCTTCGGATTGATAACAATACTTTCTTTTAATTGAATTTCAGCTTGGTCAAATTTCCTGGTTTTTATATAGGTTGTTCCTAAAATGAGATATGCGTTAGGATAAATAGGACACAAATCAATTACTTTCTCTAAATTTTCAATGGATTCGGTAAAATTCTTGGATTCAAAGAAAGCTATCCCCAGGTTAAAATAATAATCCGGATCAGACGTATTAATTGATATTGCTTTTACCCAATTATTGATTGCGTCTTTATAATTCTTATTCTTTGCTAAGGCTAACGCATCTCTGTGGAGGGCTTCTGCTCTAAAGTCTACTTTTGAAGGGGTCCAGACTAATTTTACTTTATTGGTTTTTAGAATTACTTCAAATTTGCCTTCTTTTTTTCCGTATTTTTGCAATAGAAATTGTTTTATATACTTTTGTTGCTCGTTCTTATCCTGAAATTTATTCAGTTCTCCATTTAGTGTTTCAAACTGGTTCAATCGCAGGACAGCGGAGAACTGTTTTTGTAGGCTTTTTTCCATTCTGATTGACTCTAATATTTTCTAGCGGTGATTGGTACTGTACTGAAATTTAACAAGAAAATCAAGAAATTTTGCAAACACGTAAATCTCTAAAATAATAAACACTTGCTGAGAAAGAGAAATTGGAATGAATTACTTGCAAAGGATTTTAAATTTTGAAATAGAATGCCTTAAAGCGGGGATCGCAAGAAGAAACATTGGTCAATAGAAAATGAACATAATGTTTTATTAACCAATTTTTCTTAAAATCGGTCAGCAGAGTTGTTAAATGATGTTAGGTCAGCTATCCGTCTATTCTTCTGTTTTATCGGTTGCATCTACAGATCTTTTCTCTTCCTGAATCCTTTCATAGATTTCGCCCCGAAAGATGCTAATTTCGGTTGGCGCATCAATTCCAAGTCTGATCTGTTTACCGTGTATGTCAACAACCTTAATTACAATGTTGTCTCCGATAACAATTGTTTCACCTAACTTCCTTGTCAGGACTAGCATAAGAATTTCCTTTTGTTAAAAAGCAATAAACTATTTAATTGGTTTGGGTTGCTCATAATATCCACTGAAATGATACGCGGATTATAAGCAAAATTAGATCAATATTCAAGTTAATTTAGTATAAAGTTCTATATATTTTTCTTTTCAAACTCCAAACATGCAAATCGTGCAGTATTTTTTAGTAATTTCGCAAATTCTTCCTTTAAAATTGCTTTATCTATTTCAACCTGTGCTGTAACCACTCTAATTGTTCTCGGTCCCCTTATCGTCTTCGTGTATTCCTCAAACCCTGCTACTTTCAAACAGCGTTTTATATGACTTAATTTTATTTCACTTGATTCGCCCGGCGGTGGAGCATGGCCAATTTTGATAGCCAACAATTTGGCCCGAACAATACTATTTGGAGTTAAAATAGTGCTGACGTCTCCCAGGGTGATGTCTGGCCCCAACACAATTGTTCGGGCCTTGAGTTTAATAGACAATTTACTACTGTTTTTTGATTGTTTAGTTTCACTGCTGCCCATATCAATTACGATAAGTAAACACAAAGTGGAAATCAGGAAAATATAAAGTGGTTTGTTAGCTAGGCTCATCATGACCTCTAAAATTTAGGAATAACTATTCCGTTAGATTTCAAAAATATTACTATTACCATAGTATGTTTTTTCTTCCGGGTTGGAGATACTATTGAACTTCTGTACTATATTCGAAATTTTTTTAACATTCCATTCGATTATTTCTAATTTTTTTTTATGATCGTCACTTAGAAGATAATCTTCTTTTCGGATCAATTGAATATTTCCTAAAATAGGAGTTAGTGGATTATTGATCTCATGATTAATTGTTGCGAATGACTGCGTGATGGCTGTCAGTCTTTCTTTTTCAAGAAGCTCTTTTTCCAGCTGCTTTTGGGCAGACAAATCCTGGCCAACAATTAACAGGCCTTGAATATCACTGTTTTGGTCTAGCAAATAGGAGTATGTAATCCCCATCGGAATTTGACTTCCAGATTTTGCTTCAACATACACACCAATGGTCACGAGCTCGTTGGAAGACGTTCTATTTTCAAGCCGTTTAGTCAACACCTCTTCGCTGGTTCCAAGTAATTCGTATACCGATTTGCCTAAAATTTCGAAGGCGAAATATCCTAAAATATCTTCGATAGCTTTGCTGGCAAATGTGATCTTTCCATCGAGTTCACAAGTGATGATTGCTATTGGACAACTTTCTATCAAATTTTCTAAGAAATTCTTGCTATTCTCGATTGCTTTTCTTAATGCCGAATTGTGAACTTTTATCTTGTTTGTAATAAAAGTGTTTTCTATTACATTAATTAATTCTTTGCTACCAAAAGGTTTTTCCAGATACGCATTTAATCCAGCCTCTAAAAAATTATTTATTCGTTCAGTCGGCTGGTTTGCTGCGGTTAGCATTATTACGGGTATATCGCAACTCTGTTTATATTGTGGGGACTCTTTTAATTCACGAAAAGTTTCACCCCCGCCTTTCCTTGGCATCAGGTAGTCTAAAATAATAAGATCTGGATTAAACGAAAGTACCTTTTTCAGCCCTTCGATACCGTCGAAAGCTGAGATAAGATTGTATCCGGTCTTTTGAAGAACGATTTGGATATGTGCGTGCACATCCTTATCGTCATCAATCAACAAAATCTGTCGAGTCATCGGAGTTAAAACCTAAGTACATTCTATTATAAATTTTGCGGCTAATTTCTTTACTCAAATCTTGGATCTTTTTTAGTTTACAATTGCTAAATGCATCAGGAACTGTGTGTCCTAGATTTAACACTCCGATAATCCTGTTGTGTATTTCAAGAGGCAACGACAGATAGGATCTAACTGGATTTAAGCCATGCCGGCTGCCGCGGTGAATGTCAGGAAGATATACCATTTTACCTTTCTGTGCTACCCAGGCGGATAATCCCAAGCCCATGGGAAAGCTTACAGAACTAATGAAATTAATTCCGTCCCCTTTACTTGCTGCCTCTTTCAAGGATTCCGTACCATCTTCAAATAAAAAAAGACTTCCTGATTCAAACTCAACAGTATCATTAAGTTCATCCATAAATTGATCTAAAATTCTTATCCAGGGGTCGTTTACGGTATTAACTCGTTGGGTGTCTGAAAGCTGCGGCGCCGATGTTGAATTCATAATCAAACCTTCCTTGGTTTTTGTCAGAAATGAAAATTAGTTTAGAACTTCAGATTCAAGCGCGCCTTTCAATCCGCCTAAAGCTTTGCTGTGGATTTGTGATACTCTTGATTCGGTAATACTTAAAACCTGTCCAATTTCTTTCAAGGTAAGTTCTTCATAATAATAAAGCGCCATGACGATTTTTTCCTGCTCATTTAAACCCTCAATGGCCTTTATTAACAACTTCTTTGTTTCTATATGCTCTAAACTATAGTGGGGGTTATCCGATTGCGAGTCTTCAAGTAGATCGTACATTGAAGTAATTTGCTCATTGTCCTCTACCCTACTCCCGTCCAAAGACAACAGAGATGCCTTAGAAAGTTCCAATTGCACGCCGCCATAGTCTTCTATCTTCATCTCTAATTTATTCGCAATCTCATCATTGCTGGCCGAACGGCCCAATTCTTTTTCGAGTTGCTCGCTTACTTTTTCTACCATCCGTGCTTTAGAACGTAAAGATCTGGGAGCCCAATCCAGAGTTCTTAGTTCATCCAAAATGGCGCCTTTGATTCGAGGTAAAACAAACGTCTCAAACTTCACTCCCTGTTCTGGTTTGAATCGCTCCAAGGCGCCGATCAGACCCATAACTCCGGCACTAAGAAGATCATTATAGTCGACACAGGACGGAAGAGAAAACATCATTTTGCCAGCTACATATTTGACTAGAGGAAGGTATTTTGTTAAAAGTTTCTCACGCGTTTCCAAATCTCTTGTCGTGGTGTACTGGTGCCACAGAGTATAAATGTAAGATGATTTCATAAGCTCACTCGAATTTACTTTGACTTCAAATTACTCGAAGTGTTGCGACTAAAAGAATTGGATGAACCCTGCTTTTCGCAAGTTCTATGCCACGTAACATCTCTTGTTTTCTTGAAAACACATGAACATAAACATTGGGAAAACAGCTTAAAAAGAAGTGAGCTTTCTCGAAGAAGGTAACTGTTGATGTGAAATAAAAATAGATGGTTAGCAGAAATTAGGAGGAGTAAACTGCCTCATCAAAGTCATTTAAGGGCAGAGTCTATGATTTTACTCATTGTAATAATTGAGGTGTGAGTCAAATCATAAGAGGAAGAAATTGCCTATCACATTGCACATAATTTCCTACCAAGGGTAGTTTTAATTAGTTTCCTTAGAATACTCTCGTAATTTGTTTCTAAGGGTTCTAACGCTTATTCCTAATTCATTTGCAGTCCAGGTTCTATTGCCATTTTGCTCATGAAGTGTTTGCATAATGAACCTTTTTTCCAGTTCCTTCAGTTTCATACCGCTTGGTAAAGGAACTGCCGATTTGTCTTTTTTTTCACCTTCACCATTATGATTAAAGTAAAGGTGTTTCATTTGGATCGTTTGTTCCCTGCAAACAACCACAGCACGCTCCATCGTGTTTTCTAATTCTCTTACATTCCCCGGCCAGTCATATTCAGAAAGGTGCTTCAATACTGCATCATCCAGAGGTTTAATCACACGGCCATTTTCTTTTGAAAACTTCTCGATAAAATACTCTACCAAAAGAAGTATATCTTCCTGTCTGTCCTTCAGAGCAGGGAGCTGAAATGGTACAACATTCAGGCGATAAAATAAATCTTCTCTGAAATTGCCCTTCGCTATCTCCTCTCTTAAGTCGCGATTGGTTGTGGCTACAATTCGAACATCTACTTTAATGGTCTCGGGATTGCCCACTTTTTCAAATTCCTGTTCCTGCAAAACGCGTAACAGCTTTGCTTGCAGGTTTGGCTGAATCTCGCTGATTTCATCCAAGAGTAACGTCCCACCATCAGCTAATTCAAAGCGGCCTTTTGTATTTTTAAATGCCCCGGTAAATGAGCCTTTTTCATGGCCAAATAGTTCGCTTTCCACCAAGCCTTCCGGAATTGCTGCGCAATTTGTTTTAATAAAAGGTTTATCGCTGCGTTTGCTGCATTGATGAATCGCCTTTGCGATTAGCTCTTTACCAGTGCCGCTTGCCCCTTGAATAAGTACAGTCGCATTAGTAGGCGCAACCATTTCGACCGTCTCAAACACTCTTTGCATTTTCTCGCTGGTGCCGATAATATTGTCGATTCCGTATCGACTGGACAGTTCTGATCTCAAAAGCTCATTTTCTTTGACCAGACGTAGGTATTTAAAAAAGTTATCGACCGTGACTTTGATTTCATCAAGAGAGAATCCCTTTGCCAGAAAATCATAGGCCCCGTCTTTCATCGCCTTAACCGCGTTTTTAATAGAACCTTGTCCGGTTATCACGATCACGCCGGAGTCGGAATCCATTTGTTTAACTGTTTTCAGGATTTCCATGCCGTTAAGATCAGGCAGATAAACATCAGTAATGACCAGATCATAATCATTCTGCTTGATTTGTTTTAATGCAGCTTCGCCGGTTTCGACGACGTTCACAGAATATCTTTTCTTTAGTACTTCATAAAGCATGCCGCTAATTGTCGGTTCGTCATCGACGACCAATATTCTGGGCATAACTGACATCAGATTCTCCTACTTCAAAAACTATGACTACTTGATTTGATGGTGGAAGGTTGGATCTTATTGCAAGGGGTGTGCCAACCTGTGAGGGGTTACAAAGCTTTTAAATTTACAGGATTTATGGGAGTTCGATACGGATCAAAACAACTTCTTGGACAAAAATCAAGCGGAAATGGATGAAAACTGGTCACTCATGTAAATTATTTTGAGTTACGACTGTATATAATTTGCAGACCTTTTAGCGTCAAAAACGGTCTGAAAGCAGTCTCTTTTTCCAAATTTTCGAGCAGTTGTGGGGCAATCCCGCCAGTGGCTAAGATCGTCGCTGCATGACCTAATTCTTTGGTGATACGACGGACGATGCCGTTTACCATTTCCACTGAGCCAAACATGATGCCGGCCTGCATACTTGTTTCCGTCGTTTTTCCAATAACAGTTTTGGGAAATTGCAATTCAACTTTCGGTAACCTTGCTGCGTACTGATGTAGAACAAAAGAGGAAGACTCCAATCCCGGAGCAATGACTCCACCTAAATATTCAGCATTTTTAGAAACAACATCAAAAGTCGTGGCTGTACCAAAGTCTACAATAATTAACGGACCGCCAAACTCATCAAAACCTGCAATCGAGCTGCAGATTCTATCGGGGCCAACAGAACTGGGATCATGGTAGAGAATTTTCAAACCTGAATTTGAATCGGCACTAACAATGACCGGAGAAATTTTTAAATTTTCCTCCACCATGGATATAAAAGTATGCGTTCGATCCGGCACTACAGATGAAATGGCACAACCGGTCATTTTTTCAAATTGTAACCCTTCACTTTGGAACAGCATTTTGAGCATAACCCACAATTCATCCGCTGTTCTGTTTACGCCGCTCGAAATGCGCCAATGTGCTAACAATTTCTCTTTGGAATAAACGCCTGCAGTCACATGAGTATTGCCGATATCGATTACGAATAGCATGATTCTTCCCTTTGTATTAAGTTTGCTCCCCCGCGCTGAGATATTTTATTTCGCCGCTAGCCAGCCGTAGACCCATTCTGCCGTATTCATCCAAGTTTTCAAACCTCCCCCCTATCTCATTGCCGTTCTGTTTTACCGAGATGTACTTATCAAGAAACGGGCATCGTTCCTTCCAAGTATTAATAATTAAATTAGAATTCCCATTATTGAATTCAAAATAAAAATGCTCCAGGTCGTGCAATAACTCTATCAACAAACCCACTCGGTCAATCTCATGCTTTACCTGCTCTCGTAAAGAGGTCGCAGTCTGACGGATCGGCTCTGGGAAATCAATTTCTTTTTGGTTTACATTTACCCCAATTCCCAAAATCAGCGAGGCGTTCCGGTTATTTGAAAATTGACTTTCAAGCAAAATGCCGCTCACTTTCTTCGAGTCTATTAAAACGTCATTTGGCCATTTAAGAGCTGGTTTCAGAGAGGTCTTCTGTTCAATTGTTTTTGCAAGAGCGACCGCAGCTAAAAGAGAAACGACTCCAAACTTGTCCGCAGACTGGGTTGGTTCCAAAATAATCGAGAACCACAATCCCGAATTAGCAGGGGCATACCAGCTCCTCCCCTGTCTTCCCCGCCCTTTTGTTTGCTCATTTGTTAATATCAAGGTTCCGCCGCGCTCACCGTTTTGCGCCAACCTTTTTGCAAAGTCATTGGTTGAGCTGAGCGTTTCGAAAGCAAAGATTTTTTTTGCAATTAGCTTTGTGTGGATCTTGTTTTCTAAGTCTTCCGCTAGAATTGGCTTGTTTAACATTTTTTACTAGGTTTCTTTATACGTTCCAAAAACTACTCTCAAAGCATCCGAAATTTCACCCAATGTGGCATAAGCCTCAACACATTCAACAATCGTCGGCAGTAGATTGGTTGAACCTCTGGCGTTTGTTTTTAGCTGCTCCAGTAATTTGCCCACTATAGCGCTGTCTCTCTTATCTCTGAGTTGTTGAAGTTGTTTCATTTTTTTGTCGCGAAGCGCCGGGTCGACTTTTAAAATGGCGGGTTGCTCTTTTTCGTCCTCTCTAAAGTCATTTACTCCGATAATAATTTTTTCTTTTGACTCAATTGCGTTCTGGTATTCATAAGCTGTTTGGATGATTTCACTTTGGAAAAATTTATTCTCAATTGCTTTCAAGGCGCCACCCATTGCATCGATTTTATCTAAATATTCCCAAACGCGCGTTTCGATTTCACGGGTTAAATTTTCCATGAAATAAGACCCGCCCAAAGGATCGGCGGTATCGGCAACACCGGATTCATGAGCGATGATTTGCTGTGTTCGAAGCGCGATGCGAGCAGCTTCTTCCGTGGGCAAAGACAGTGCCTCATCTTTGGAGTTAGTATGCAAAGATTGCGTTCCACCTAAAACCGCCGCCAAAGCCTGCATGGTAACTCTAACGACATTGTTGTCCGGTTGCTGGGCGGTTAGAGTTGAACCAGCTGTTTGTGTGTGAAAACGCAGCATTGTACTCTTTGGATTTTGCGCCCCAAACCGTTCTTTCATGATCTTCGCCCAAACCGTTCGTGCCACCCGAAACTTGGCAATCTCTTCAAAAAAATTATTGTGGCAGGCAAAAAAGAATGACAGTCGCGCGGCAAATTGATCAATATTTAAGCCCTTTTCCAAAGCAGCAGAAACATAAGCAATGGCGTTTGCAAAGGTAAAAGCCAGCTCCTGCACCGCGTTGGAACCGGCTTCGCGAATATGATAACCGCTGATCGAAATGGTGTTCCAGCGGGGAAGATTCCTGTCGCAGTACTCAAAAATATCAGTAACCAAACGCAAAGAGGTTTCGGGAGGGTAAATATAAGTCGCCCGGGCGATGTACTCTTTCAAAATATCGTTCTGAGTGGTCCCGCCGATCTTTTTCAAATCTGCGCCCTGTTTTTTAGCGACCGCTACATAAAGCGCCAAGAGAATAGCCGCCGTCGAATTAATGGTCATTGAGGTGGTTATTTTCTCCAGGGGAATTCCGTTGAATAATACTTCCATATCTTCGAGGCTGTCAATGGCCACGCCGGCTTTACCTACCTCCCCTTCCGCCATTGGGTGATCGGAGTTATAGCCCATCTGAGTTGGCAGGTCAAAAGCGGTGGAAAGTCCGGTTTGGCCGCGGTCGAGAAGGTAACGATAGCGCTCATTCGTTTCTTTCGCGGTTGCATACCCGCTGTATTGGCGCATGGTCCAAAAGCGGCCGCGATACATGCTTGGGTAGATACCGCGCGTAAAAGGATACTTGCCCGCATCTCCCGGGTCGGCAGATTTTTCCGAGTGGTCATGCTCACCATAGATTCGCTTGACTTCAATATTTGATTCAGTTTTAAACGATGATTTTCGGTCCATTAATTTAAATGCTTCGCTTAATAGAAATGAGGCTCACTAAATAGTGATTTAATTTCAATTCCGTGGTTTTTTTGGGTCCGTTTTAATGTGCTTTTTCAATAAATGTGTTTACGTTTAAGCAAATTCTTTTAAATGAGTCCTGCCATATTTTTCCCGTGGATGAAAACTCCGGTGTACTTCTTTTAAATATTCGCGATCTAAATGTGTGTATATTTGCGTCGTGGAAATATCCGCGTGTCCCAGCATTTCCTGAACAGCCCGAAGATCGGCACCTCCTTCAATGAGATGGGTCGCAAAGGAGTGCCGAAATGTATGTGGCGAAACCTTTTTCTTGATTCCGGAAGCAA
>Ga0209980_10001994_pt1 | contig 11208 bp, 12 predicted proteins | sample CR02metaG_FD_183611 | JGI IMG/M metagenome (GOLD analysis project Ga0209980, IMG submission 183611) | Deep subsurface microbial communities from Mariana Trench to uncover new lineages of life (NeLLi) - CR02 metaG (SPAdes) (version 2) | ecosystem: Environmental > Aquatic > Marine > Ocean trench... | reverse complement strand
GTTGTCCTCGATGACGGCAGTCTCACCGATGACGACGCTGGTGGCATGGTCGATGAGGATCCCGTTGCCGATGCGGGCCGCGGGGTGGATGTCGACGCCGAACACTTCCGAGGTACGGTTCTGCAGAAACAGCGCCAGTGCTTCGCGACCCTCGTGCCACAGCCAGTGGGCCACCCGATGGGTTTGCAGGGCGTGGAAGCCCTTGAAGTAGAGAAAAGGTTCAGAGTATCGCTTGGCCGCCGGATCCCGATCGCCAACGGCGCGGATATCGGCGCGAATCGATCGTCCGATGCGCGCGTCCGCTGCCACGGCGTCCACGATCAGCTCGCGCAACAGCATCGCCGGCAGCACCGAGCACTCGAGCTTGCCGGCCAGCAGAAAGCCCAGGGCATCCTCGAGACTCTTGTGATTCAACACCGTGGCGTGCAGAAAGCTCGCCAGCAGGGGTTCGCGCTCGGCGTCCCCGGCGACCTCCTCGCGAATGCTCTGCCAGAGCGGGTCCAGTGCTGCGCGCGCCATTGCCGGCGACTGACTGCGTGACATGCTGCCCTCCATCATCGACAGTGTGTGTCAGGCGGGGACCTGTGGCAACTGCCGAACAGACCGGCCGCCGGCATCAGCCGCAGCCCACGGGCGTGGCGCTGGAGCTGCGCTCCGGCCTGGTCCGCCACGGGGCCAGCCGTTGCCGGAGCCCGTCAAGCCACCCTTCGACGGTAACCACCACATGGTAGATGCCCGCGCCCATGGCGAGTTCCAGGCTCCCGGGCGGGAGCGCCATGGGCTGGCCACCATCGCTGTTCATGCCGTCGCGAGGCCCGTATCGACGCGGGTACAGCGCGCGGCCGTAAGCAGATGCAAATCGTTCCATAGTTCTGTCCTCCGGGTGAAAACGCATTCCAGATGCTTTGCTGCGAGCCGCCTTCAGGCGGCCGCTTTGGCATGTGGGTCGTTGCAGGCTGCCTGCTGGCCGGCCAGTCGCTGCACCAGCGGCGCCGGCGCCGCCTCCGTGGCCGCCGGCCGGCTCATGAGCCCCGCGACTGCTTGCGGAATGTTCTCGCGGCGTATGCCGATGTCCTGGAGCAGATGGTCGTCCAGGGCTCCCAGCTGGCGTATGGCGGCCACTTCCCTGCCCGCCCGCCCAAGGCTCGCGGCGAGCACTCTCACGGGCCAGACGAGGGCCCTGAAGAGGCTGGTCAGGGTCGAGGCCATGGCCCGCGCCTGCAGCTGGCGCCCCAGGAGCTGGTAGCGATGAAGCTCGTCCATGGTGACGTTGGTGCCGGGAACCAGATTGCCCGTGTCGCCCCGGTCGACGATGGCGGCGACCCGGCGCGTTACCCCCGGCTCGAAAAGCGCGATCCTTGACGGGGCTTGATTTCGTTTGGTATTCAATTTAGATTTCCTCGTATGTTTCGTGGTATTTCAGGACCGTCACATACCTGAATGTTGGGCGTGAATGTAGTCAATACAAGCACTTTCCACAAACGAGAAGATTTGCTTCTATTATTGAGAAAATCTAATCAGTGGAACGCCGTCTGCCACCCCTGAATGCCCTGCGCGCCTTCGAGTCGGCGGCCCGGCATCTGAGCCTGACCCGGGCCGCCGAGGAGCTGCACGTGACGCCGGCGGCGGTCAGCCACCAGGTCAAGGGCCTGGAGGCTTATCTGGGCGTCAAGCTGTTCCGGCGGGCCAACCGCGCGCTGCTGCTCACCGACGCGGGTCAGGCCTGCGTGCCGGGTCTACGCGAGGGCTTCGACCGCCTGGCGGAGGCAATGGAGGCGGTTCGCGCCAGGGACCACAGCGGACCCTTCACGGTCACCGTGCCGCCGTCCTTCGGCGCCAAATGGCTGGTGACCCGGCTGGATGGTTTCACCCGCAAGCACCCCGGCTACGACGTGCGCCTGGACGCCTCCATGCGCTTGGTGGATTTGATGCGCGAGGGGGTCGACATCGCCGTGCGTTACGGCGCCGGCGACTACCCGGGCATGCGCGTGGATTGCCTCATGGACGAGGTGGTGATACCCGTGTGCAGCCCGCGGTTGCTGGAGGGAGACAATCCCCTGCGGGCGCCCGAGGATCTGTGCCGGCACACGCTCCTGCACCACACCGCCCCCTACCAGGACGACAGTTATCCGGACTGGCGCATGTGGTTGCAGGCCGCCGGCGTGACTTCCTGCGATCTCGCCCGCGGACCCGCCTTCAGCGTGGCGAGCATGGCCGTGGAGGCCGCCATCGATGGCCAGGGCGTGGCGCTGGTGGGTGATGTGCTGGTTGCCGATGACATCGCGGCGGGACGACTGATACGGCCCTTCGATCTCAGCTTCCCGGCGGCCTTCGCCTACTACATCGTCTGTCCCCTGATCACCGCCGAGCGCCCCAGGGTGGTGGCCTTTCGTGAATGGTTGCTGGAAGAAGCAGAATTGAGCCGCGGCCGACAGGCCGAGCCCCGTCGCCTGTCGCAATAGGGGGATGCGCACTGGAAGAATACGGCCGCGCCAGGTCGGCGCGGCGAATCAGCTTTCCGCGGCGATCTTTTTTTCCGCTACCTGACGCTCGCCGCCCCAGACGTTGCGCCCGTATTTCCAGTAGCCGCGAACATTGTTCATGCGTGCATCTGCGGTCGGATCCAGGGCCAGCACCTCACCGCTCAGAAGAGGCTCGAGATAGGGCGCCAGCACCGCGCCGCCGCCGCCGGTGACGACGATGAGATCGATGTCCCAGTCATCCGCCCACAGGCGGTCGACCTCGGTGGCGATGGCCGAGGCAAGCTTGCTGAAGGCGTCTTCCGTCAGCGCTCTCAGATCGATGGTCTTGCCGCGAATCTTGATCGAGCCGCGGGCCACGGCGTCGTACATCCGGTAGAGCTCCACGTCGACGCCGGTCTGCTCCAGTAGCTTGGCGGCGATCATCGCGAAGGCGCGCGCGATGCCGGACTCCGACGAGCCGCTGCCACGACCGGAATACTTGGTCTTGTCCGAGATCGTGTAGTCGGTGGTGCGAAAGCCCACATCGACGACGCCGATTTTGTCCTGCACGTAACGTTTGTCGCTCAGCTCCGCCGTATCCCCCATCATGAGGTTGAAAAGCGAGCCGAATGGTTGCGGGATGACCCGCACCTGGTTGACGGTCATCGGTATCTCGTTGCGCGCGCCATTCGCATCCAGGGTGACCAACGAGTGAGCGCCGAGTAACAGACCGGAAAGCTCCTCCCGGTGGCGGCGGTAAAAGCTGACGGGCAGGCCGGTCACGAGGTTGACGGTGTCGTTCGCCGACACCAGCTTCGAGAGGGCTGCCATGGCCATGATCTTGGCGAAGTTGGTGATGAACTGGTTCTGGTCGAGGGTGAAGGAGCGCACGTGACTCTGGCGCTCGGCCAGCTCGCCGACGAAGAAGGATTCGCCTTCCAGCTCGATATGCAGGTGCTCTTCGGGGCTCGCAGAACTCAAGAGATGCTCGCGGAACTGAATATCGGTGGCCTCACCGAAGATCGACTTGAATATCACCGTTTCCTTGCCGTTGCTCGCCTTGGTGAAACCGAAGCCGATGTCTATGCCAACGACATTCACGCTGGAGGTCCCACTTTCATCGAATTTCCTCTTCTAGCACGCCGGTACGAGGCGGTGAAAATACGCTCAGAACACACCCATCTCGAGCCCCGCGGCCATGGCCAGACCGAGCTCCTCGCAGGCGGCCAGGGCCGCATCGGTGGTATCCCCGCGGGCAATGATTGGCTCCTGCACAGCCCGCAGTGGATAGCCTCTGGCGATCCGCTGAATGCTGTTCAGGGCGCCGCTGCCGTCGTTACCGGCGCTGATGAAAATTGCATAGGGCAGGCTTTCCACCTTGCCTTCGCAAGGATAGTAGGTACGGTCGAGAAAATCCTTCATGGCGCCCGACATGTAGCCGAAATTCTCCGGGGTTCCGAGGATCAGGGCGTCGGCCCAGAGCAGATCTTCCGGGCCGGCATCGCGGCTTCGCAGCATGCGGGTTTCGACACCGTCCACGTCCTCACCGCTGGCGCCGCGCAGGACGGCTTCGGCCATTGCTTGTGTGTGGCCGGTCTGAGAATGGTAGACGATGAGGAGATTTTTCAAGGCGGGTTGGCGTCAGGCGCGGGTGGTCGGCAGGTTAGACGATTTGCGAAGCGTTCTCCATTGCGGTTGAATGTGCAGCCGTGACGCAAGAGGCATCGCGCGAAGGCGGGCACGGAATGGGAAATTCCCTTCGGGACGAGCTACTCAAGGTCGGTCTGGTCAGCGAGCAGCGACGGCAAAAAAACCGGCGCTCCAAGCGCACCAAGGCCGAGTCCGGAAAGAAGCGCAAAAGTTCGCCGGTACCATCGAACGACGACCAATCGATCACTTCTTCTCGACACGTGCTGCGCGAGAATCAGCGGCGCACGGCACGATTCTTGCGCGACTCGTCACTGGCTGGTGGCTCGCTGGCCGAGAGCGCCGAGAAAGCCCTGCGCAGGAAGATCCAGGAACTGGTCCAGAGCGGGCGGCTGAATCACCCGCAAGCAGACCTCGCCTACCACTTCGTCAAGGGGAAACGCATCAAGCGCATCTATGTCACGCAAGCGCAACGCGCACAGCTCACGGCGGGCGCCATCGTTATCGCGGCGCTGGATGGCGATCATCATCTCCTGCCCCGGCCACTGGCCGAGCAGCTGCTCGCCCTCGCTCCCCAGACGGTGGTTTGCGGTGGCGCCGAGGGCGACGGAGGCCCGAGCGAAGTCGATTGCGACCAGCATCCGGTGCCCGACGACATCAGTTGGTAGATCGGGGGGTCGTTGCGTAGGGGGACAGATTGAAATCTGTCCCCCCTGTCCCCTGCTCCCCCCTCGCACTAAAGTTTCGCCAGCCCCTGCTCCAGATCGGCGATCAGATCTTCCACCGCCTCCAATCCCACCGACAGGCGCACCAGCCCGTCGGTGATGCCGACCCGTTTGCGCTCGGCTGCATCCACATCCGCGTGGGTCATGGTCACAGGGTGCGTGACCAGCGACTCCACCGAGCCGAGGTTCTCCGCCAGCGACCACAGATTCAGCGAGTCCATCAGTTGCTTGCCGGCGCGGGTGCCGCCCTTGACCTCGAACCAGGCAATGGCGCCGAAACCCGTCGCCTGTTCCCTGGCGAGTTGGATTTGTTCGAAGGACGCGAGGCCCGGGTAGCACACCCTTTCCACCTTTGCGTGGCCTTCCAGATACTCGGCGATGGCCATCGCATTGGCGGATTGGGCGTCCATGCGCACCGACAGCGTCTTGCAACCCTGCATGGTCAGCCATGCCACCTGGGGCGACATGATGGAACCGGTGGTGTTCTGCACGAACTTGATGGCCTCGTCGAGCTCTTTGGTGGCGCTGATGACGGCGCCCCCCACGGTGGCGTTGTGGCCGTCGAAGTATTTGGTGGTGCTGTGAATGGACAAGTCCGCGCCCATCTCGAGGGGGCGCTGGTAGTAGGGTGTCAGAAAGGTATTGTCCACCGCGTGGGGGATTGAGCGCTCGCGCGCGATCTCGGAGATGGCCGCGATGTCGGTCAGCTTGAGGGTCGGATTGGCCGGCGTCTCGGTGAAAATCAGGCGCGTGTTATCGCGCAGGCTGGCGCGCACCGCATCCGGATTCGAGGTGTCGGCGAAGGTGAACTCGACCCCGAAGCGCGGCAGTATCATGGTGGCGAGGCGAAAGGTACCGCCGTAGGCCACGTCGGAGATGATGGCATGATCCCCGGCGTTCAGCAGCGCCATCATGGTCGCGGTAGTGGCCGCCATGCCGCTGGAGAAAGCGCGGCATTCGACCCCGCCCTCGAGTACCGTGAGCTTGTTCTCCAGGGCTCGCACCGTCGGATTGCCGGAGCGCGAGTAGGAGTAACCTTTGCTAAGGTACTTGTCGATGGATTCCTGCACATAGGTGGTCGACTGATAGATGGGTGTCAGGATGGCCCCGGTAACCGGATCGGGTTCCACGCCCGCGTGAATCTGCTGAGTGCTGAAGTGAAGCGAATTGCTGGATGCCATCGAACTGGTGTCCTCGTGAAGGCGATCGGAAAAGGGGTTATATGGTCCACGATCTTCCCCGGAAGTAAAAGGGCAATAGGATCCGCGGTGGCCCCTTTGTTGCCGCTCCCCGCCGCGGCCGCCATAATCACCGGCAAGCCAGGGCAGCCCGCCCACGGCTGCTTCACGATCCATCATTCAACGCAGACGGAGGGGCCCGATGAGCGCCGATTCGAGCAATAACCATCCCCAGCAGGTAGCCTTCATAGGCTTGGGCGTCATGGGCTTTCACATGGCAGGCCATCTGGCCAACGCCGGTCATCAGGTGACCGTTTACAACCGCACCGCCGCTCGCGCCGAGGAGTGGTTGAGCAAGTTCTCCGGCAGCTCCGCCGCGACTCCCGCCGCCGCTGCCAGCGGTGCCAGCATCGTGTTTGCCTGCGTCGGCAACGACGACGACGTGCGCGCCATCTGCACCGGCGGCGACGGCGCCTTCTCGGGCATGCAGGCGGGCAGCGTGTTCGTGGATCACACAACCGCCTCCGCGGAGTTGGCCCGGGAGCTGGATGCCGATGCCAGGGAGCGCGGACTGCACTTTCTGGACGGCCCCGTTTCCGGGGGTGAGGCCGGTGCCCAGAACGGTGCTCTGACCGTCATGATGGGCGGCGAGGCGGACATTTTCGCCACCGTGCAACCCGTCGTCGACAGCTATGCCCGTGCAGTCACGTTGCTGGGCCCGGCTGGCGCCGGCCAGCTCACCAAGATGGTCAACCAGATCTGTATCGCCGGCCTGGTGCAGGGGCTTGCCGAAGGCATGAACTTCGCCAAATGCGTGGGGCTGGATGCGAAGCTGGTGCTGGACGTCATCTCCAAGGGCGCCGCCCAGTCCTGGCAGATGGAAAATCGCGGCGCGACCATGCTGGAGGACGCGTTCGAGTTCGGCTTTGCGGTGGACTGGATGCGCAAGGACCTGGGGATCTGCCTGGCGGAAAGCCGGCGCGCCGACGCCCGCCTTCCGGTCACCGCGCTGGTGGATCAGTTCTACGCCCAGCTTCAGGCCCGCGGCGGCGGCCGCTGGGATACCTCCAGCCTCATGCGCCTGTTGACCGCGCCGTAGCTTGGGCGTTGGGCGTAGGTTGGGTTGAGCGCAGCGAAGCCCAACATTCCAGACCGGCATGTTGGGCTTCGCTTCGCTCAGCCCAACCTACAGGCTACAGGCAGGCCGCGTTACGAGGTCTTCTCCGCAACCAGCTCGCCGAACGCGTCGATGAACAGATCGAGCTTGTCCAGCAGCTTGTGGCGCTGCTGCTCATCGAGGGTCTTGTCGAGCGCCAGTATCATCTGCGACCAGGCATCGGTGTTGACCGCCATCTTGTGCTTCAGTGTCGGTGGCTGGTCCGCCAGGTCCACCCACCAGGCGACCAGAAAGCGCTCCAGCTCCGTGTCCGACGCCCGCCCTCTCAGCATCGCCAGCAACGCGTTCTGGCGTGCCTGGTGGTAGGCTAACCAGTCGTCGGCAGTCAACGGCATGGCGTTGCGGTAGTGGCTAACGAGTGCGACCTGATCGGGTCGTAGCTCGCCGATAAAGAACGCGAATATGTTGGTGCTGCGTTCCGCGCGTCGATCGAGCCGGACCTGGTTTGATTTCGGCATGAAGTCGCTTTTGAACTCGCGGTTTTTTTCTTCGAATCGGGTCTGTAGATGATCGATCTGAGCGTCGTCGATTGCGGCGAGCAGGATCACGATGCCGGGAATGGTGTCGCGCATGGTGCGCCGGTATAGAGCCGGTATCTGCTCCTTGATGATTTCGAGCTCGGCGGCAGTGAGCTCATCCGCCAGCATCACACGGACTTCTTTCAAAGTGGCCACATAGATGGGCAACTCTTCGCGGCGATGCACTTCCATGCGCGCTGCCACCAGCTGCTCGGTGAGTTGCCGCTGGGAGTCGTTCAAGTCCAGGTAACGGTCCGCCTTGTTGAGCAACACCCAGTCGACGTTGTCGTAGCCGAACTTGATGGTGTTGCAGCCGATCAGCAGGACCGCCGCCAGCGCTGGAAAAACGCGCTTTGTGAGCCGGATAAACATGGCCGGCGCATTGTAGCCAATCCAATAGCGGCGCCGGGCAAAAAAAAGCCGGCCCAGGGGGAGGGCCGGCCGCTGATCCATGTCAGCTAAGGTCGGAGGAGAGTACTTCCATATGCGACATTACGGTGCCGGGTCGCAATCACATATTTCGCGGTGTGACGAAAGTGCCATGGGACGAGATGTCCGTCAGCAATGCCGCGTTTTCCGAAATGGGCTCGATGATGACGTGCTTACGCGAGACCGCCAGGTACGCCGGATCGATGACTACCTCGTTACCCGAGTGCCGGCCGACGACGTTGCGCCCGGAACGCAGCAGATGGGTCACGCCGCTGACGTCGTCCACCAGGCAGAAGTGCTTGCCGGGAAAAAGCTTGTAGCGGTGACTGGCGAGCTTCACATCCAGCTCACGGCCGTCGATGAAGCGTATGCAAATGGTTTCGCCGCGCGGAACCGGTTTGAGCGTCTGTGTTCCATCGTCATCATCGCCGTCGCCCGGGGCAGCGCCACCGCCGCCGCCCTGGTCCATATCGAACAGCGCCGTTTCCTTGTAGGAGATCGGCAGCACGGAGGCCAGCATCGGCTCGCCGCCGGATTGCTCTTCCGGTTCCGGGGACTGCAGCTCCAGGCCGCCCTGCACCTTCTCCAGATAGATGCTGCGCAGTACCGCCTGGCGAGAGGCCAGATATTGCATGTATTTGACCAGCGCGATGTTCTTGAAGTCATCGTACTCGGGGCCGTGTTCGCACAGCGCCTGGACGATGTCGCGCCAGTCGTGATCCTGGGACAGGAGCCCGCTTTCGAGCTCGCCCAGGAGCTCGCCGATGCGATCGGGCTGCTCCAGGCAGCGGGCGAAGACGGCTGCAAAGCGCTTTTCCACCGCCCTCAGCTTGATGGTCATGCCCTTGAGATCCTCGACACTGCGTTCCACCAGCCGGGCGGCTTTGCGGACCGGGAACTCGATGCGGCTGGCGAGACCGAACTCGAACTCCGCGGGACTCGAGAAGACCAGGGTCTTGCCCGGCAGGTTCAGCACCAGGGGTTTGCGCGAGCGCTTACGGAACAGCGAGCGCAGCTGGTTGGCCGTGCGTGTGACCGGATCCGAGAAGGCGCTCAGATCGGTCCTGATTCGTTCCACCAATGTGCCCATAGCCAGGGGATCCATGGTCGGCTCATCGATCTCTAGGCCGATGAGCGGTGTGAATTTCCTACGGAGTAGAGCCATGACGAGTCCATCATAATTTGTTTGAAAACAATAAGATAAATCTATCTTATGCTATTACACATTAAAGAGTAGACCTAACTCAGGGTATATTCAAACTAACTTAGCGTGTTTTCCTAAAGTAATTACTTAAGAATTTGGGCGGATCGGAGTGCCCGGAGCGGCCCCGCCAGGCGTGCTATGGTGAGCCGCGAATGGGCTGGTTAGCGCCGGCCTGTGAATCGCACCGAGGACCCGCGTGAGTCAGCAACAGAGCACCTTCGGGCTGTCCGCCTACGGCGGAGAGGGCTGGTCGCCGCGAAGCAGCGGCATGGCCGCCGAGCTCGGCAAGGTGTGGGCAGCTTGCGGCATCGACAGCGAATGGCGCACCCTGCGGGCGGTTCTGCTGCATCGTCCGGGTCGTGAGCTGCAGGCTTCCAGAAACCCCAATGCCGTGCAGATGCTGGCGCCTGTCGATGTGGCCCGGGCTGGCGAGGAGCACGACGCCATGGCCCAGGCTTACAGGGACAACCAGGTGACGGTGCAGCTGGTGGAGCCGGGCGCAATGCCGCGAGCGAATCAGATGTTCTGCGCCGATCTGGTCTTCTTGACGCCCCAGGGAGCCATCCTGGCACGCCCCGCGTCCACCGTGCGTGCCGGCGAGGAGCGCGAGGTGGCGCGGCGTCTGGCGGATCTGGGCGTGCCCATTTTGCGCAGTATCAGCGGCCAGGCTACCTTCGAAGGCGCCGACGCGGCTTGGCTGGACGCCAATACGGTGGTCGTCGCCCGGGGCTTGCGCACCAACCAGCGGGGTATCGAGCAGATCGCCGAGGTGCTGGCGGACATGCAGGTGGACGTCATCGCCGCCGATTTGCCCTTCGGCGCCATGCACCTGATGGGATTGTTGCGCATCGTCGACCGGGACCTGGCCGTCGCGTGGCCGCGCCGCACCCCCCACGTGGTGGTGCAGGCCTGCCGCGAAAGAGGCATGCAGGTAATCTTCCTGCCCGAGGTGGACGAACACCAGATGAATCGCGCCGTCAATTTCGTCACGCTGGGTCCGCGGCGCATACTTCTGGAAGCTGGTTACGCAAAGGTGCAGGAATTCTACCAGCAGCACGGGATAGAATGCGTAACCGTGGCGGCCAGCGAACTGGTCAAGGCCGCGGGAGGATTCGGATGTCTTACGGGGGTATTGCAGCGTGAGCGAGCATGAACGGGTTCCGCCACTGGGCGATTTGAAAGCGACTCGGCGGGACGTGCGCGATCACCCGGCGCGGACGCCCGAGCCTGCGAGAGTTTCCGCTAGTGGCTACCGGGAATACGATCTGCTTCTCAGAGAGTCGCCGCCGCGGGCACTGGCCATCTTCCAGCAGCTGCTGGCAGTATTGGTGCGTCTCATGGGGCTGTGCTTTCTGGTCGTCGGTATCGGCGCCGCGGTCATCATTCTGCGCGAGGCCTGGACCTTGTATCAGGAACCCGAGCGTATCGAGCGCTTCGCCATCGCCATCGAGCACGGCTCCAATCTGGACAAGATTTTTGCCTTGAACGGCGGCGAGACCTCCGGGAACGCCGGGACCGGCGACCAGGGCCAGGCGGCGGCCGACGCCAGTGCGCAACCGGCCACCTCCGGTACCGAGCGCAGCGCAACCTTTCGACCGTCTTATTTCGCCGGCTGGTTCCTGGTGCTGTTGCTGATGCTGGTGGCGAGCATCACCGCCATCGCGGCGGTCAGCGCCGGAGGGCGCCTGGTACTCTACGACACCGACATCCGCCAACTGTCGCGGGCGGTGATCAAAGAAGTACGCCGCAACAAAGCCGATTGATGTCGCCGTAGGTTTGGCTGAGCGCAGCGATAAAAAGGGGGCAGATTTAAAAGTGGACAGATCTACTTTCTTGAGGGCGTCCGATCGGACGCCCTCAAGAAAGTA
>Ga0209980_10001989_pt1 | contig 11223 bp, 8 predicted proteins | sample CR02metaG_FD_183611 | JGI IMG/M metagenome (GOLD analysis project Ga0209980, IMG submission 183611) | Deep subsurface microbial communities from Mariana Trench to uncover new lineages of life (NeLLi) - CR02 metaG (SPAdes) (version 2) | ecosystem: Environmental > Aquatic > Marine > Ocean trench >... | reverse complement strand
AAAACGCAGGTATCTTCGATGTCTCGCACATGACCATCGTCGATCTGCAGGGTGAACGCGCGCAGGAATTTTTGCGTTTCTTGCTGGCAAACGATGTCGCGAAAGTCAGCGATCCCGGCAAAGCGCTTTATACCTGCATGCTGAATGAGAGCGGCGGTGTTATTGACGACCTGATCGTGTATTACTTCAGCCCGTCGGATTACCGCCTCGTCGTGAACGCATCCACTCGCGAAAAAGACCTCGCCTGGATTCGTAAACATGCCGCAGAGTTTTCCGTCGATGTAAATGAGCGAGGCGAACTCGCGATGGTGGCTGTTCAGGGTCCCAGGGCCCGCGAGATGGCGGCCATTGTTGTTGATGAAGAGTGGCGGGAGCAGGCGCTGGCGATGCAGCCTTTTTACGGCATGCATGCAGGCGATTTATTCGTCGCTCGAACCGGCTACACGGGCGAGGACGGTTGGGAAATCCTGATGCCCGCTGCACGCGCCGGACAGATCTGGGGCGCCTTGCTCGAGGCAGGCGTCGTGCCTTGCGGTCTTGGCGCAAGAGACACGTTGCGACTGGAGGCAGCGATGAATCTCTATGGCAATGACATGGATGAAGACGTGTCGCCGCTGGAGGCTGGCCTTGGCTGGACAATCGCCTGGGAACCTGCTGATCGGGCATTTATCGGTCGCGCTCCGTTGGCAGAGAAAAAGGCGGATGCAAACAAACAGCGTTTTGTCGGGCTCCTGCTCGAAGGCAAGGGCGTTCTTCGCGGCCATCAGAAGATAGTCGTGGACGGTGTTGGCGAAGGCGAGATTACATCAGGCGGTTTCTCGCCGACGATCGAGCGCTCCATCGCACTCGCGCGTGTACCGGCGGGCGACTATGAAAATGCGCAAGTCGACATCCGCGGCAAGTTACTGGATGTGAGAATCGTCAAAACACCTTTTGTAAGAAACGGACAAATTCGTATCGACGTTTAGGCGCGATTAGCAATCCAATCAATACGGGGAGAACCATCATGAGTGAAATGCCGGGAGACCTGCAGTACACGAAAGATCACGAATGGCTGCGTCGGGAAGAAGACGGCAGCGTCACGATCGGTATTACCGATCACGCGCAGTCGGCGCTGGGCGATCTGGTCTATGTCGAACTGCCTGAAGTGGGACAAGATCTGGTCGTCGAAGGCGAGATGGCCGTAGTTGAGTCTGTAAAGGCAGCGTCGGATGTGTATGCACCGATTTCGGGCAACGTGCTGGCTGTCAACGAAGCACTGGCGGACGGACCGGAAACAATTAATACCGATCCCTATGGCGAGGGCTGGATTGTAAGACTGCAGCCCGCTGGCGAGATCGACGAGTCGAGCCTGATGTCGCCCGATGATTATCAGACACTAGTGGACGAACTGGACGACTAAGATGCCTTTCATTCCGCACACCAAAAAAGACACCGACGAAATGCTCGCCGCTATTGGCGTGCCCGATCTGGACACGTTGTTCGACGAGATTCCGGCTGAGCTCATTATTGACTCGCTGGAGGGCGTTCCTGAGGCGCTGTCGGAAATGCAGATCACGCGGCTTATGCACGAACGCGCGGCGATTGATGGCACGCCGTCGTGCTTTATTGGCGGCGGCGCGTACGAGCACCACATTCCGACCGCCGTGTGGGATATTGCGACGCGTGGCGAGTTCTACAGCGCCTACACGCCATACCAGGCGGAGGCGAGCCAGGGTACGCTGCAAACGATTTACGAATACCAATCGATGATTACCGAGTTGACGGGTCTCGATGTCAGCAACGCCTCTCTATATGACGGTGCATCGGGGCTCGCCGAGGCATCGCTCATGGCCGTGCGCACGAATCGCGCAGTCAAATCTCGGCGCGTCATGCTCGCACCGGGCGTCAATCCGATTTACGCACAGGTTGCAGAAGCGATCGCCAGTAGTCAGGACATTCATTTCGAATCGCTTGAGATGGATGCGAAGACAGGCAATGTCGACTTCGACAGCCTTGACGACAATGCAGACCCGGTTGCCGTGGTCATTCAGCAGCCCTCGTTTCTTGGCACGCTGGAAGATGTCGATCGACTCACAAACTGGGCAGTAGCCCGTGGTGCCATCGTCATCGCGATCGTAAATCCGATCTCGCTGGCATTGCTCAAAGCGCCGGCACAATGGGGCGATAGCGGTGCCGACATTGCCTGCGGGGAAGGGCAGCCGCTGGGTATACCGCTGTCCTCTGGTGGGCCGTACTTCGGATTCATGACCTGCAAGCAAAAACACGTACGTCAGATGCCGGGCCGGATTGTTGGCCGCACTACCGACCTCGACGACAAGCCCGGTTATGCGTTAACACTGCAGGCACGCGAGCAACACATTCGACGTTCGAAGGCGACGTCCAATATCTGTACGAATCAGGGCCTCATGGTGACGGCGGCAACGATCTACATGTCGTTGCTCGGTTTTGATGGACTCGTACAGGTGGCGTCGCTGTCGCAACGTAATACAAAGCGTCTCGTCGACGGTCTTTGTGGCCTCGACGGCGTGCAGCGAGTGTTTGAGGGACCGTATTTCCACGAAGTCGCACTGCGACTGGATCGACCCGTGGCGCCGGTTCTTGCGGCACTGGCCGCCAACAATATCCTGGGTGGGCTGGACCTGTCGGCTTACACACCAGCGCTTGAAAATGCCTTGCTGGTTTGCGTCACCGAAACCAAGACCGATGAAGACATCGACGAGTACATCGATGCGATGCGCAAAGTACTGGCCACAGAAACTGGGAGCGACTCATGAGCGGCACAATCATCGCAAAAATAACCTTCGAGAGCGGCGACTATCGAACCTACGGGGAACTGCCGAGTGTTGGCAGTCGTGCGCCGGACATCATGCTGGTGAATACCAAATTGCAAAACGTGTCACTCGCGAACTGGATGGGCATGCGCAAGATCATGAATATTTTCGTCAGCATCGACACGTCGATCTGTGCCAAGTCGGTCATCGAATTTGATCGCATGGGCACGGGTCTTGATGATGTTGCGATCCTGATGGTGTCCTATGACCTGCCGTTCGCTCACAAGCGTTTTCAGGAGCAGCATGACCTGAAAAACGTAATCGGCTTGTCCGCTATTCGACACGTGGGTTTTGGCGAAAACTACGGCGTGCAGATTATCGAAGGACCGCTGGCCGGCATGTTTTCGAGGGCCGTTATCGTTCTCGATGAGAACAATACGGTTGTGCATTGCGAACACATTGAAGATATTTCTACTGAACCCGACTATACGGAAGCATTTCGCGCGTTGGGCATCGAGATCGAATAATGGAATACAGGATGGAAAAACTGATATTTGAGAAATCCCGTTCTGGCCGACGCGCGTTTGCTCAGGCGCCTCGCGAGACAGCGGCGACGGACATTCCGGACGTCCTGCGTCGTACTGACAAGCCCGGATTACCGGAGGCATCCGAGCTGCAGGTCGTGCGCCATTTCACGCGCTTGTCGCAGCTGAATTTCTCGATCGACACGCAGTTCTACCCGCTGGGTTCCTGCACGATGAAATACAATCCGCGTGCGTGCAATGCGCTGGCGTTGTTACCGCCGTTCGCGGGCCGACATCCGCTGGGACCCGTGAGTCACGGCCAGGGATTCATGAATTGCATGTACGAATTGCAGGAAATGCTCAAAGGGGTGACAGGCATGAAGGCCGTCTCGTTAACGCCGATGGCCGGTGCGCAAGGCGAGTTCGCCGGCGTTGCGATGATCAAGGCCTACCACGTCGCGCGTGGCGACCTGGAGCGTAATGAAATCCTGGTGCCCGACGCGGCACACGGCACGAACCCGGCAACGGCGACGATGTGTGGATGCGTTGTAAAGGAAATCCCGACCGGGCCGGACGGCGACATCAATTTTGAGGCCTTGCAGGCAGCGCTGGGCCCGAAGACCGCAGGCATCATGTTGACGAACCCATCGACACTTGGCGTATTCGAGCGGCGCATCGTGGACGTTGCAAAACTCGTTCACGAAGCGGGTGGCCTGCTTTATTACGATGGCGCGAATCTCAATGCGATCCTCGGCAAGGTTCGGCCGGGCGATATGGGCTTCGACGTGATCCACATGAACCTGCACAAGACTTTCTCGACGCCGCACGGTGGCGGTGGTCCGGGTTCGGGAGCGGTTGGTGTGAACGACAGGCTCAAGCCCTTCATGCCGATTCCGGTTGTAGGTGCTGAGGAGCGCGACGGAGAGACCGTATACCGCTGGCTGGCGGAAGAGGATCTACCCCAAAGCATCGGGCGTTTGTCAGGATTCATGGGCAACTCGGGCGTGCTGCTGCGCGCTTATGTGTATATGCGCATGATCGGTCGTGACGGCATGCGGCGAATTGCCGAGTACGCGACGTTGAACGCCAACTACCTGCAAACGAAACTGGCTGCCGCGGGTTTCGAGCTGGCGTTCCCGGGACGGCGCGCGAGCCATGAGTTCATTATTTCTCTGCGGAAAGAAGCCAGGACCGTGAACATGACGGCGATGGACGTCGCCAAGGCTCTACTCGATTGTAACTACCATGCACCGACGACCTACTTCCCGTTGCTGGTGCCGGAGTGCCTGCTTATCGAGCCAACCGAGACCGAAAGCAAGGAAACACTGGATGGCTTCGTCGATGCGATGATCAAGATTGCCAACGACGCACGAGACAAGGGTGTCAGCTACAAAGAAGCGCCGTACAAAATGCCGGTTCGCCGCCTCGATGACGTGAAAGCCGCGCGGCAGCTCGACATCCGGTTTCGGCGACCCGACTAGCGTCGGCACCGAAAATGGGAACCGTGACGTCCTGCCATAGTCTGAAATAGTCTAGTATTCACAAGCTCGCTTCCGCAGAGCCCACAGGACGACTATGGCAATCGGCAAACCACTCATAGCACTACTCACACTCGGCTTTGTGTCACCGCTCAATGCGGCAGAGGACACGGACTGGAGCGCTACGCTGGACCGCATTTCGTCCGGCGTCGTTTCGATCAGAGTCGACAGCACCCGGGCGTTCGATACCGAGTGGAATTCGTCCTCGCAGGCGACCGGATTCGTCGTCGACGCCGAGCGTGGCCTGATTTTGACCAACCGGCATGTAGTGACTCCCGGACCCGTAGTGGCCGAAGCCGTGTTTCGCAACAATGAAGAAGTGCGTCTTACGCCCGTGTACCGGGATCCCGTGCACGACTTCGGGTTTTTTCGTTACGACCCGGCAGATCTCCAATACATTGAGCCGATAGCGCTGCCCCTGACACCGGGCGCGGCTGGTGTCGGCCGGGAAATCAGGGTCATCGGCAATGATGCCGGCGAACAGCTATCGATTCTGGCGGGGACGATTGCACGCCTCGATCGCAAGGCGCCGGATTACGGCCGCGGCAAATACAACGATTTCAACACCTTTTATTTGCAGGCTGCGTCGGGTACATCCGGTGGGTCTTCCGGGTCTCCTGTTGTGAACATCGAGGGCGAAGTGGTCGCACTGAATGCGGGTGCAAATGGTTCAGCAGCCAGCAGTTTTTTCCTGCCGCTTGATCGCATCGAGCGTGCGCTAAAGTTGTTGCAGGCTGACGAATTCATTACTCGTGGCAGCTTGCAGACGATCTTCGAGAGCAAACCCTTCGACGAGCTGCGGCGGCTTGGTCTGACTGAAGAATCGGAACGTGCTGTGCGATCACGGTTTCCGGAGCAAACGGGCATGTTGACGGTTGAGCAGGTCATTCCGGATTCGCCCGCGGCCGGCAAGTTGCAGCCAGGCGACATATTGATTCGCATGAACGGTGAGCTCGTAACGGAATTCATCCCGCTTGCGGCCTTGCTTGATGACACGGTGGGTGGTGAGGTCGAGATTGCTATCGAGCGCGGCGGTAGGCCGATCACGGAGACCGTGCTCGTCAGTGACCTGCACTCAATTACGCCGTCGGAGTTCATTGAGGTCGGTGACGCGATCGTAAACAACCTTTCTTACCAGCAAGCACGGCATTACAACCTGGCCGTCGAGGGCGTATACGTCGCGAACCCGGGTTATTTGTTGTCCAAATCAGCTGTGCCGCGAGGCGCGGTTATTACCGAATTCGGCAAAGACGAGATTCGGAATATCGATGACTTTGAAGCGGCGCTCGACAAACTGGCGGACGGCTCCAGATCGGTCTTGCGCTACGTAACGCTCGATAATCCGAACAACTCGGTCGTTCGTCCTTTCGAAATGGATCGTGTCTGGTTTCCAGTGCGGCGTTGCACGCGTGATGACGATTCCGGTGTCTGGCCATGCAGGGACCTGGGTGCCGGACCTGTGCCGCGGCCCGAGGTCCCCGGCAGTACGGATTTCGTAAAGCAATCAGACAAGCGCGTAAGAGCCGTAGCACCGTCACTCGTGGTCGTAACATTTGATCTCCCGTACACAGTGTCTGGCGTAGCCGACCGTCATTACTACGGCACCGGCGTCATTGTCGACACGGAGCGTGGCTATGTTGTGGTTGATCGAAACACCGTGCCGGTCGGCATTGGTGATGTGACCGTTACGTTTGCCGGCTCGTTGGAGGTCAAAGCGAAAGTCGTGCAGCTGCATCCTCTGCATAACCTCGCGATCGTGTCCTATGACCCGGCAGCAATCGGCGACACGCCGGTTCGGCAGGCCGTATTCAATACGCAAGCCGTGAAGTCGGGTGATGACGTACTCGTTGTCGGCATCAAGTCCGATCATAGACTGGTGTACCAGGAGAGTACGGTCGCCTCCGTCGATCCGCTCACGTTGCCCTTGTCGCGGACCCTGCGATTTCGTGATACCAATATTGAAGGAATTTCGCTCGTCAACGGTCCGTCAGGCTTCGACGGTGTACTGGTCGACGATCGTGGGCGAATTCTTGCCACCTGGTCGAGTTTTGTCGTACAGACCGGTGGGGAATCCGCGCAGTTTAACCGTGGAATCAGCAGCGAACTCGTGCGCGAGTTTGTGCGAACGGTGCAATCAGAAAAACCGTTTTACTCGCTCGAGGCTGAGTTCGTATACGCCCCGTTGTTTGCTGCCAGGAACATGGGTGTTAGTGAAGATTGGTTGAATCGTCTGGAGAAAAACAATCCCGTGCGTCGTCGCGCACTCAGCGTGACTCGATTGGTAGCCGGAACGAACGCGGCGGAGGTATTGCGCAACGGTGACATTGTCATGGCTGTGGATGGTCAGGTTGTCACATCATTTCGCGAACTCGAGAAAGCCGTTCAAAAATCTGCAGTGGAACTCACGATCTGGCGCAATGGCGAAGAATTTCAATTGACGGTGCAAACCGCATCGCTGAGCGGACTGGGTATTGATCGGGCCGTGTCCTGGGCCGGCGCGTTGTTGCAGGACCCGCATCGGCAGATGGCGGCACAGCGCGGTATCGAGCCCTACGGTGTTTACGTGGCGTTCTTTAGCTACGGCTCGCCAGCAACACGATACGGTCTGTGGGCAGGGCGGCGCGTGATCGAAGTGGATGAAACGCCAACGCCCAATCTGCAAGCATTCGTCGACGCGATAGAGGGCAAGCAGGATCAGGAGTCCGTGCGTATTAAAACCGTTACCTGGACCGGTGCGATTGAGGTCATTACGCTTAAGCTCGACAACCAATACTGGCCTGCGTACGAGATTCGTCGTACCGATGACGGCTGGGTGCGTTCTTCCATCGGCTCCTGAACGAATGACGCCACGACGCACAGGTTTTTTGCTGGGTCTGATAGCGCTGGCGGTTTGCTTTAATTCGTTCGCACAAACGCTGTACAAGTATCGCGGCGAGAACGGCGAATGGATCTACTCGGATCGCCCACCCGATGGTGGCGACGTGAGCGAAACTCGCGATCTTCATACGGGGAGTGTCAGAGGAAAGCTGAGCGTCTCGCACGCGTTCGTGGGTCGAAGCATCCAACTTGTGGCGAACAACGAATTTTACGCACCCGTTGAATTGACGCTGGATTTCAATCGCCTCAAGGGCATGAGCTACCCCCATCCGGATCAGGAACTGCGTTGGGTGCTGCCGCCGCGAAGTGAAACTATATTGTTGGACCTGCCCGTCATTGACAGCGTTGCGGCGCCCGACCCGCAGTATACGACCCGCTACACACTGGGCAGTCCGGCGGCATCTCATCAGCCGGCATCGTCATACCGGGTGCCCTACGCCATCGCGAATGAGTATGCGGTAACTCAGGCGTATCCGAATGTGAGTACGCACGACACGCCGGACGCTTACCATGCGGTCGATATTGCGATGCCGGTAGGGACCAATATTTTTGCGGCGCGTGGCGGCATTGTTTTCGATGTGGCTGACAGCAATTTTCGTGGCGGGCTCGATCGGGAGCGCGACGGACCCGGAGCAAACATCATCCGTGTCCTGCATGACGATGGCACCTACGCAATCTATGCGCACCTGAACTGGAATACGATCCGTGTGCGCCCCGGTGACCGCGTGCAACGCGGTGAATACATTGCGGATTCCGGCAATACGGGCTTTTCCAGCGGCCCACATCTGCATTTCGTTGTGATTCGGAATGCAGGCATGAAACCCGAGTCAGTTCCGCTGCGCTTCGAAGGCGCGAATTCAAATGCCGTGGTGCCGGAAACAGGCAGTGTGCTAACGGCGTACTGACTAACTCACAAGACCAACGAACAGTCGCACAGGAGAGGGGAATAATGAAAATACTGGCTTTGATTCCGTTGTGGTTTTTCCTGGGTGCGTGCGCCTCGAGCTCGGATTCGGATTCCGGCGAACGCAGCAAGGGTGTGGAGGTCTCAGCAAGCACGGGCGGCAACACCTTCGACTGTCCGAGTCGCAACTCCACCTGTTATGCCGACGTTCGTCGCATGTGCGGGGAACGTGGTGTGGAGGAAGTCAGCGGACCTGGCGAGGGTCAGGTTTCGATGGCGGGTCGTAGCAACAGTGGTGACGATCCGTTCGCCAGGGCAGACCGGCAGAGATCCTACAATAAACCCGTCAAATTGCGCTGCAAGACAGGCTTACCGACATCTAACTAATACTGGAGAAGGGCTTCCAGGCTTGTAACGGGTAGTTCGCAGTGAGTTCCGACGCAGCGATAGGCCACGGTCTTTCCAGCCACCGACTCGCGGTCAGCGAGCGTGCCGGGCAGCTTTTCTGTTTCGTCGCTTATCGCGAATATCAGCTGTGAGTGTCGATAGGATTTTGCGAGTGACGTTCGCCACTGACTAATCTCTGCATCCTCGCCGCGAATAACAATTATCTCTGGATGGGAGTTGTACTCTTCCAGGGCGTTGAGCAATGACATATGCGCCAGCGGATGTTCGGTCATTGCCTGCCACGCCGCACGCAGGACGCGTTCCGCTGCATCGAGATAGCGTGTTTCTCCAAGCAGAAAACCCAGTCGCTGCAACGCCAGCGCCGCGATGCCGTTCCCGGAAGGGACGGCGTCATCGGCCAGAGGTTTCGGTCGATGCATCAGACTTTCATGATCGTCTGCTGTGAACCAGAAACCACCGTCCTCCGCGTCTTCGAAAAATTCCAGCAAAGTATCTGCAAGCCTTGTTGCGAACTCGAGGTGTTGGCTGTTCCAGCGCGCCTGCAATAATTCCAGTATCGCATCCAGAAGAAATGCGTAGTCGTCGAGATACGCCGGAAAGCGGGCTTGCCCGTCTTTGTATACGGCCATAAGCCGTGCATCCAGGAACAGATTTTCGTGAATGAAATCGACGGCGCCGGCTGCTGCGTCGATCAGGTCATCACGATCGAGAGCGAGTCCGGCGATTGCAAAGCCGCGGATTGCGAGCGCGTTCCAGGATGTCAGTTGTTTTTCGTCGCGCTCAGGCGGCACGCGTTGCGCACGCTCGGCCAACAGTATTTTGCGACCGGCATTAACCTGCTCAACGAGCTCATTAACGGAGACGTTCGTTGCCGCCGCGATCTCATCGACGGATTTCCGGACCGTTAAATGCCACTTGCCCTCGAAATTCGCGTCCTCATCAAGTCCGAATCGCTGGCTCAATGCTGCGAACGTATCCTGATCCAGCAAATCCGACACCTGCTCCGGCGTCCATGCGTAGAACCGGCCTTCCTCGCCTTCGGAATCCGCATCGCGGGTTGAGTAGAGCCCGCCATTGGGCGCGACCATGTCCGCCAGCATCCAGTCCGCCGTGGCATTGGCCACGTCGGCGAAGAATTGCTCGCCCGTCGCCCGGTACGCTTGTGTATACACGGCCAATAATGGCCCGTTGTCGTACAGCATTTTTTCAAAATGCGGTATTTGCCAGAATTGATCGACCGAATAACGGAAGAAACCACCGCCAAGATGATCGAACAGGCCACCTTCCGCCATGCGTGTGAGTGTCAGGCTGGCCATCGACAATGCTTCAGCGTCTTGTGGGTAGCGCATCAGGCGCTCGATCGTTGTCGGATGCGGAAACTTCGGGGCGCCACTGAAACCGCCGTATTCGGCATCGAAATTTTGCGCGATCTGCGCCCTGACATTGGCCAGCGGTGCGCTGTCCAGTTTCTCGTGGGCAGCGGCCGGCTCCGGGAGGAGGCGGCCGAACACGTCCATGAGTTGCTCGCCCTGACTGCGGACTTCGTCGGATTTTTCAACGTAAAAGGTCGCGACGTGCTGTAACAGATCCTTAAACGCGGGCATGCCGTGGCTGGGCGTCGGCGGAAAGTAAGTGCCGCCAAAGAACGGACGCTGTGTGTCAGGGCTCAGAAACATCGTCAGTGGCCAACCACCCGAGCGCTGCGTTAGTAATTGATAGGCGCGTTGGTAAATCTTATCGATGTCCGGTCGTTCCTCCCGATCGACCTTAATATTCACAAACAAGTTGTTCATTATCTCGGCGGCTGCGGGATCTTCAAAAGACTCGTGCGCCATGACGTGGCACCAGTGACAGGCCGAATAACCCACCGACAACAACACGGGTTTGCCGGTCTCTCGTGCCAGGGCAAACGCCTCATCAGACCACGGATACCAGTCCACGGGATTGTCGGCATGTTGCAGCAAATAGGGGCTGGTCTCGGCGGCGAGGCGATTGGGCATTTTCGGTGGTGTCCTGCTTGCGCGAAAATTGGGCGGCCACTATAACGCATCTATAGACGGCGAAAAGGCAGTGGTAGACTTAGCCGAATTTCATGCCGGGCACCTGTTTATGCTGATATACCCAGAGATCGACGACGTCATATTCTCGATCGGTTTTCTCAAGATTCGCTGGTACGGGCTGATGTATGTCATCGGCTT
>Ga0209980_10001988_pt1 | contig 11225 bp, 8 predicted proteins | sample CR02metaG_FD_183611 | JGI IMG/M metagenome (GOLD analysis project Ga0209980, IMG submission 183611) | Deep subsurface microbial communities from Mariana Trench to uncover new lineages of life (NeLLi) - CR02 metaG (SPAdes) (version 2) | ecosystem: Environmental > Aquatic > Marine > Ocean trench >... | reverse complement strand
GATAAACTTGATGAGTGAAGCCCATTCGGTCTCCACTTCAATCTCTACAGGATACTGTTTCCAAACCTTCTCCTTGGTCAAGGGCTTGGGCTTGACATTGACCAGAGAAAGACCCGTCTTCCTTGCCAGCGCTTCAATTTCATTGAGCAGATTTGCAACCTCTTTTTCATCAGACCCAGCGCTCAACGCATAACCGGCATAAGCTGAATATGTCTCGAGAACAGCCTCGCGCATGGCCAGATTATTCCAATTCGTCACGCGCTGTATTTTCTGCTGTAGAATCTCCTTGTCCAGTTCCTCTAAATTATTCACAATGGGAATGTAAACCAGACGAACCACCGCGTAGAAAAAAACGACACATGCCGTGGCATAAACGAGATTTTTCTCTCTCTTGGAAAGTTTGGCAAAATATTCTTTAAATTTCATTTTTCTTGGTTAGGGGACAGGTGATCTCGAACAGGATCTCCCTTTTTTTCCTCTTGTTTCCCGACTTGGTCAGGTTTTTTGTTTTGACGTCTTGAAAATTCGGTTGCTCCTCCAGGCTCGAATGGAAGTCCAACACCGTTGACATCTTCTGAGCAACGCCCTTGAGGATCACATGCGAATTCTCTTGAAAGGTAATGCTAGTGAGATAGATGCCCAAGGGGGTGATCCGGTGAAGTACGGAGAGGATCTCCAGGGAGGAGTTCTGGAGCCCCGTGGCACCCCTGATGATCCTGATTTTCTTTTTCAGTGCCTCAACCTCGTCCGCCCCTTGTTGAGTCTGAAGGACTTCCTGACGTACCTGTTCGATATATTGCTTCTTGGTGAAAATTTTCTGAGAGACAAAAGCCGTGATCGCCGTGAGAATCAAAATGACAAGGATCCCCATGAGCATCACAGTTTTTCCTTTGTCCTCGAGTGCCCTCTTGGTGCGGAACTCCTGCGGCGTCAAATCGATCTTTGCCCCGTCCGGGTCCCAGGCAAGCCCGAAGACAGCGGCAAACGACATGGATGCTCTCTGCTCCCTTGGCAGATCCGCCACCTCTGACGCCTCCAGTATATTGTCGATCAGAGAGACCTTCTCAACCGGAAGATGAAGTTTTTCCTTGAGGCTTGGGATCAAGTGCATGAGTTCAATTTCCGCTCCCGCGATCACAAGTTTCGTAATCCTCCGGCCGATCCGCTCATTCTCATAGATATCGACTGCCCTCTCAATCTCCTCTAAAAACTTTTCGTTTTCTTTCTCCTGTCCAACAACCAGCTTGGCAGGCCCAATGGAGAGGGCCTTGCTGAAGCTGATCTGTCCATTATGGATCACCATGAAGTCAGCAAAGCTGGAATCGATATCTACCAGGGCGATCGGCCCGCTTGTCTCATCCAAAGAGCCCTGAATCATGCTGAAGCTATTGAGGACACCTTGAGAGCCGAGTTGAATCCCTTCCGCCTTGAGCCGGGCGTCATCCAGCGTCTTCAGGCATCTATAGGGGACACTTCGATGGGTGGTGACGAGCAGGACATCCGTATAGCCCTCCTGGCTGCTCCCGATGACTTGAAAATCGGAAATGATCTGGTCCGTCGAATAGGGGGTCTGCTTGGCTGCCTGCAAATTGATCATCTCTTTGAGCTCGTCAAGATCGGTGGTGGGGAGCTGGAGGTTGCGAACGGTCACCAAGTTACGAGGAATAGAGAAGAAGACTTCGGAATCCGTGGAAATGATCCCCTCTTTGACGAGATCAAGGAGTATCTTTGACTGCTCTTCTTGAAAGACCACCGGTTTGGCGACAAGCCTGACGAGCCTCTTGCCTTTTTCGCTGACCGCCACTTGAGCCAGCTTCAGCCACTCGCCGCTGAATTCTAATGCGACGATCGTCCTCTCACGCCCCATCTGGAAAGGGAGAGGAATGACTCGCTTGAGACTCTTACTCAATGGTGCCGTAAAACCTATCATCAGGTTGACCTTTTATAATTCAGATTGTGTGATCATCATAATCTCTCCAGGAGTGGTCAGTCCCAAAGCCACCTTTTTTATGCCATCCTGGTAGAGAGTCTTCATGCCTAACCGCACGGCCTCCTTCTTGATCTCATCAGACGAGGCCTTCCGGAGAATCAAATCCCTGATGGATTCACTCACCCGGAGGATTTCATAGATGGCGGTCCTCCCCCGGAACCCGGTGAATCTGCAGTTCTCACATCCCTTTCCCTGATAGTAGGAGGTCAGGACCCCCTCCGGGAGCAAGCACTTGCTGGTGTCAGTGACCTCCTCTTTGCATTCACTACAGATGAGGCGAACAAGTCTCTGGGCAATAAAGGCCTTGGCGGCAGAGGCAATAAGGTAAGGTTGAATCCCCATATGCATCAGCCGTGTAGCCGCGCTCGGCGCATCGTTGGTGTGCAGGGTGCTAAAAACGAGATGGCCCGTCAAGGCGGCCTGGATGGCAATCTCAGCGGTCTCCAGATCTCTGATCTCTCCCACCATGATGATATCCGGATCGTGACGCAGCATGCTCCGGAGCGCGTTGGCGAAGGTCACATTGATTTTTGCATTCATCTGTATCTGGGTAATGCCCTTCAATTCGTATTCGGCCGGATCCTCAACGGTAATGATCTTTCTCGACCGGGTATTTAACTTGCTGAGGCCTGCATAAAGCGTGGTAGTCTTCCCACTGCCGGTAGGCCCAGTGGATAGAATAATCCCATGGGGTTCGTTAATGACTCTCTCTATGGCCTCCATATCCTCAGTGAGAAGCCCCAGGCGCTCCAAACTAAAAATCATTTCAGACGGCAGGATACGAATAACCACGTGCTCTCCATAGACAGAAGGAAGAATTGAAATTCGCAGGTCGAGCTCCTTTTGTCCCAGCTTGATCTTGATCCGCCCATCCTGGGGCACCCTGCGCTCTGCAATATCCAGCCGTGCCATGATCTTGATTCGGGAGACGATCGCTGAATAGAGGTATCGGATATCTTGAGGTACTCGTGTGTCGTAGAGAATCCCATCCACTCGGTATCTGATCGAAAGCTCATCTCTACCGGGTTCAATATGGATATCGGTCGCCCGCTGCTGGATGGCCTCTTGTAAGATCTGGTCCACAAGCTTGATGACTGAGGCGTCTTCAGCCCGGCTCTCTATGTCCTGAGACCCATCCTCATCACCAACGGTAGGTTCCTCAAATGCACCGTCTTTCTGAGCTAAAATCTCCTCTACGGTATCTGCCCCCACGCCGTAGTACCTTCTGATGGCCTCGAGGATCTGGTCTTCACTAGCCAGCACCGGCCGGACCTCACACCCGAGATTCATTCCGATATCCTCCAACGCCCACATGTGTTGGGGGTTGGATAGCGCGATCGTCAGGACACCATCCTCAAACTCTATGGGCATAACCTTGTAGTGCTGGACTAACCGGGCCGGTGCCTTCTTGATGACGGATTGCCCAATGGCAGTATCCTTGAGGTTGACGAATGGGATGTTAAGCTGGTCCGAGAGCGACTGGAGGTACTGCTCTTCAGAGATGTAGCCCATCCGGATGAGGGCAGAACCGAGAGATTCGCCGTTCTTTTCGTGCTCCATGATAGCCCGGTTGAGCTCCTCAGCAGTCACCAGATGTTTCGCGACCAAAATCTCTCCGATTTGTCGTTTGGCCATTACCCTTTCCTCATCCCTCAATTATCCTTCAAGGCCCCGATCATATAAAAGCCTTCCGGTGGTTGCTTGTCGAATTCGCCGGAGAGGATCCTCTCAGCGCCTTTTACGGATTCAGCGGTAGTGACGTACTCCCCCTTCTTCCCTGAATACGACTCCGCAACAGAGAAGGGCTGGGTGAGGAAAAACTGGAGCTTCCTTGCCCGTTCGAAGGTCGCCCGATCTGCCTTGGACAGCTCTTCAACCCCGATGACCATAACGATACGTTTGAGCTCCTCGTATTTATTAAACACCTTCAAGACCTCCTCAGCAATTTCAAAATGCTTTTGCCCGACGATATCCGGATTCATAAAGGCGCTGGAAGACTGAAGAGGGTCAATAGCCGGATAGAGGCCGGCTTGGATACGGTCACGAGTCAACACCATGACCGAGTCGAGATAGCTGAAGATACAGACCACCGCAGGATCAGTCGGGTCGTCTCCCGGCATGAAGATCGCCTCAAGGGCAGTGATGGAGCCGTCTTTGCGGGAGCGGATCCGCTCTTGGAAATGTCCCATCTCAGAGAAGAGGGTCGGCTGATAGCCTGTCTCGGAAGGAATTCTCCCCATGAGCGTTGAGATCTCCGAACCGGCCTGGGCAAACCGAAAGACGTTATCCACAAAAAAGAGGACATCCTGTTTCTGCTCCTGGAGATACTCGGCCATGGTGATCCCGGTCAGGACTGCCTCAAATCGCGCCCCTGGTGGCTCGTTCATCTGGCCGAAGACCATGCCCACCTTGTTCAGCAGATTGGCTTGCTCAATTTCGTAATATAGCTCATTGCCCTCTCGGATACGCTCGCCCACCCCGGTAAAGATGCAGGCCCCTTGATGTCTTTCGACTATGTTGTGGATCAGTTCCAGGGTCAAGACGCTCTTTCCCAATCCTGCACCACCCAGAATTCCCGACTTGCTGCCTTTGACCAGCGGATACAAGAGGTCGATCATCTTGATCCCGGTCTCCAAAATCTCGACCTCCCCTATGCGGGAATCCTCAAAAGTCAATTCTTGTGAGATGTCCTTTCGACGAATGGGGAGCATCACCTTTGCACCGATCTCCCCTTTCCTGTCGATAGGGTCACCCATAGCATTGACCACACGTCCAAACAGCTCGTCGCCCACCGGGATCACCATCGGAGAGCCCAGTGCGGTTGCCTTGTTATTTCTCGGGACATTGAAAGTGGAGGTCAGGGCAAAGCACTTGACCACCTGGTTCTCCATGTGCTCATCGACCTCCAGGACGACCTTTTCTCCGTTGTAGGTGCTCGTCTCGATAACATCGTGAATGGCGGGGAGATCGCCGATAGGATCAAACTTGACCTCTACGACAGGACCCTGAACGGAGACCACTCTTCCGTACTGTTTCACGCTCGCTTCCCTACTTTCTCTTTTTCTTGCTCACCATTCCGGCAAAGGATTCCCGAATACCCGTATCCGCTACCTCATGCTTGCTCCGGAAATACTGCAAGGTCAGCTTTTTTTTCTGTTCCTTCAGCCCTTGAAGGCTCCCCTCCAGATGCGTCGCGCGAGCTGCCAATTCCGAGAGCCTGCTCTGCCAGAAGACCTCGTGGAGCTTTCTGCCCAACCAGAGCCTGACGAGATAGTCAATGATCGAATCGGCCGAGGGCTCCAGGATGACCTCTGTCGGGTCTAAGGAGGATACCCCGGTTAATGGCCGCACACAGGGGAGGAGCTGAAAGGAGTCTGTCTCCTGGCGGGTGAAGGAAAAACATCGTGGATAGAAGACCAAGACAGTGGAAAACTTCCGGAGGAGGTACTGCTCAACGATGTAGTCCCTCAACCTCTCCACGTCCTGGGATTTAATATGCTCACCCACTGCTGGAAAAGAGGTGAATGGCTCATTGAAGTCCCTCAGGACCATCCCTCCCCGCTCGCCAAGCACCATCAACTCGGCCTCCTGATCACCACGGGCCGCCAGGGCCTTTTGAATGACCCCCACATTCAACCCACCCAAAAATCCCTCATCAGTTGCCATAATGACAATGCCCAGAGGTGGAGAGGCTCCCTGCACAAAGGGGTGGCGCCATTGTTGAGGAGGAATCAGCCGTAAGAAGTCCTCCACGACTGCCGTCAGCGAGATCTGGGGGCCTTTTATCTTGGCGCCGGCCATGGCCTTTGCCCACTCTGACTCCTGCAGGGGCTGTTGACTGACTGGGTTCTCGCCTCCAGAGGGCACGTCGACCCTAGTCCAGCCCGACCGCTTCCGCTTATCCTCGAGCACCTGAAACTGTGCAGCGGCCACCCGTTTGAGGACGTCAACCAGGTCCATCAGGTCGGTCGTTGTTCGCAGCTCCTTTTGACGCTGATGACGGCGCTCTGACTCACGATTTCTCCTCTTCAGGTATCTGCAGCGAGAGGAATTCGCCAAATGACTTATCGAGCTGATCTTTGATTTGAGGAGTCATCTCCTGCTTGGTTCCGATTTCCTGGATCAGAGCCGGTCGTGTCTTGAGCAAAAAGGAAAAGATCTCGTCCTTAAACGTTTTCCAGCCCGACTTATCCATTTTCTGCAAGACGGCGCTGTTTATACCGTAGAAGAGTACGATCTGCTCCTCCAGAGAGACAGGGGCGTTCTTATCCTGCATAAAGATCTGGGTCAGGGCCTCCCCCCTCCTCATACGGGCCTCCGCCTCTTCAGTGAGGGTAGCATTCACGTTGGTCAACTTCTGTTGCATCTTATACTGCAGGTATTCCAACCTGAGTTTGCCACCGAGCTCCTTCATGGCCTTACACTGGACCTTGCTTCCGATCCTGGAAACCGAAAGGCCGAAATCAATGGCCGGTTTGAACCCCTCAATAAAGATGTTGGCATTGATGTAAAGCTGCCCATCCGTGATAGAGATGAGATTGCTTGGGATATGGCCGGTGACGTCCCCCTGCTGGGTCTCAACAATGGGGAGAAACGTCATTGTTCCGCCACCGCGCTCTTCGTTCAATCTCCCCGCCCTCTCCATCATCTGGGAATGGATATAGAAGACATCCCCGGGATAGGCCTCACGGCCGGGAGAGCGCTCCAGGAGGAGGGAGATCTCCCGGTGGACCCAGGCATGCTTGGTCAGGTCGTCAAAGACCACCAAGACATCTCGCCCGTGATACATAAAGTACTCCCCCAACGCGCACGCGGAGAAGGGGGCCAGAAACTGCTCGCCGACGGAGGACGCGGCTGTCGCCGCAATCACGAGGGTGTAATCCATCGCCCCTCTTTGAGTCAGGAGATGTATGATATTTGACAGCGAGGCGTGGCTGCGTCCCACGCAGCAGTAAAGACAGACGATATTCTTGCCCTTCTGATTCAAGATGGCATCAATGGCGATAACGGTCTTTCCGGTCATCCGGTCCCCAACGATGAGCTGCCGCTGACCCTTGCCCAGAGGAAGGACGGCGTCGAATATCTTGGTACCGGAGTACAGGGCATCCGAGAGGGGGGTCCTCTCCATAACGCCCGGTGCGACACGAAAAACAGGGTAACCTTCATCCGCTTCTATCTTCCCCTTACCGTCCAGGGGTACTGACATGCTGTTGACCACCCTGCCGACAAATCCGTTGCCGACGGGAAGCTCGAATGGCTCCGCCTTGCCAACGACTTGATCCCCGGCCTTGATATTGATCACATCACCAAAGACCAGGACACTCACCTTCTTCTCATCATACCCGACGACCATCCCGACCATATCATTGGGGAAATTGACCATCTGTCCGTAGAGACAGGTCGGAAGGCCAACGACGCTGACAACGGCCTTCTTTACCTCCGTGACCGTTCCTACCTCTTTGATTTCAAGGGATTGGGATTTAAACTTAGCTAGCGAGATTGCTTCTAACATAGGCCAGCGTCCCTTTGAGCTTGTTCCTGAGGCTACCGTCTAAGACCAGGTTCTCCAACTTGACCACCATCCCCGCCACAATCTCCTGATCGATGGTTCCTTTGATGCTGACTGACCGACCCATTTTCGTAGAGAGAATGTTTCTGAGATTCTCCTCCTGGTCCTGAGTGAGGGGATAGGGAGAGGCGATCTCCACCGTCTCGACATTGAGCTGCATTCTTTCCCCATCGGATTTTTCTATCTCTTCGATGAATTCATTTGTCAGCTGATGATGGATTCCCTGGGCCACTTGATCCGTGAAGATGTGCCCGATAATATCAAAGGCCAAAACAAGCGCCTTTTCTTCCATCTCCGAGACAAGCTTGGCCTTTATCCGCTCCTTATTTGCCTCTGCCTCAGCCACGATTTTATCGGCATCTTCCTTGGCCCTGGCAAGAATCTCTTCGTGCATCTTCTGGAAATCCACCTCCCCCGCTGCCTTCAGATTTTTGATCTCTTCGTTATGCTGCGCGATCTTTTCCTTTAACTCTTGGTCCGCCGCTTCCTGTGCGTTCTTCAGATCCTCTTCCCGCTTAAGATTTTCCTGATACAGCTGCTGTAACCTCTCCAGTGCCGCGGAGTTCTGCTTATAGAGGAATTGCCACAAGAGAAAGACCAGGATCGCAAATGTGATAACTTGGATGATAATTAGTTGCCAGAGAAGCATGCTGCTACCTCACAAAAAGGTGAAAGATGACCAGTAATGAGATTACCGCAATCGACTCGGCAAAGATGAAGGCGAGGATCATGGAGGTCTGGATCTTTGCAGAGGCGGACGGATTTCTTCCTAAGGCCTGTATGCTGGAGTAGCCAACAATCCCGATCACGAAAGAAGGGCCGAGGGTACTAATGACCAGTATGAGGAGAATGGTAAGGGTTCTCATCGCTCCACCAGAACCAAGAGCTTATTCCCGTTCGCCAGCGCAACACCCTTCCTGATGGGCAGGTGTTTCCCGTCGACATAAATTATTCCTGATTTCAAGAGACTGATCATGGGAGTATGAAAATCCATCACTGCATACTCCCCATCAGCACCGGGCAACCTGACTTGAGAGGCCGAGTCCTCGAAAAGTTTCCGTTCCTGATCGAGGATCGAAACCTTAAACACGAGAATCCCTCAACACCCTGTCACTGCGACTCAGGGTCTGCCAGCGGGGTCTCAGACCCTGCCACCTCACCGGACCCAGAACCCCTGGATTCAAGGACGGATCCCTCTGCCAATAGACCTTTCCCCGGAACTTCTATCTTTGAGAACTCCTGCCCTAAACTGTCCATTTCGGAGAGATCCTGTTTGATGGTTACAATCGTGGTGAGCCCCTGGCGGTAGGCGCGAATATGCGCCCCGGGGCTATCTGAAGTCTCCTCTTGTTTCCTTTTGATCTCCTCAATCTTCCCCTCGATAACCTCGACCAGGGCAGCAGCCTCTTCGGCATAAGGGGTATCATTCAACCGGCTGGCCACTTCCTCGGCCTCGACAACAAGCGAGGAGAGCCGTTCCTCTTCGATTAGCCAGATATCTTCCATCTTCACAAACTTAATCATCGATTGCCCTGGCTCCAGCGTCAGCTCATCCTTAACGGTATACAATCCCGTCTCCATGTCGTAATCCAGCCTCAGGTCTCCAATGTCAATGATATCCTCCGGACTCACCTCCTTGGGGAGCTTGATGATTAATGGGATCGTCAGGGTCTCCGTCTTCGAAGGATTCACCACCAGGATCTTCAAAATGACGCTACCTGATTCAAACCAGACCTTCGTCACCGGTTTCTTAGAATCCTCCAGGACCTTCTCTGAAACCTCCCGGTTCAGGTTTAGCAAGACCTTCAGTCGCTCCACCTTGTCCAGGAGCTCGATGAAATCCGCAGTGCTCTCATCGATAGAACCGTACATGACATCCAGGTTAATTCCATTCTCGTTGCTAACTTGCTTCAACAGATTGCTGATCTCACGGATTCTGTCATGGATCGATTCAATCTCGAGGGTTTGAGGGTTCGCCGATTTGGTCCCTGCGGTGGCGTTCAGAGACACCCTGATCTCTTCAACAGCCCTGCTCAATTTGGTATCAACCGTCTCCAGCCTAGTCTGTACGTCTTCAAGCAAGACGGGAATGGTTTCGTCAGTGTCAGTTTCGACTTTGGTGCCATCTGCGCTTGTGGCGGCACCCACCTTCAAGGTCATCCTGTTTAGCGTTCCCCTGTTGCTATCCGATGCAATAACGGTAAAGTCACCCACCCCCCACTTGGAATCAAGATTGAGGGTATACTCGTAGACCCCCGTGGACCCGACCTCAGTCATGACCGCCGCCGACACCTGAAGAACATTATTTCCATCATAGACATCAATCTCTGGTGCCGTACCTGAAGGAGCTCGAAGCTGAATGGTAACAGAGTTCCCTGTCTCCATGACAATCTCGCGATTGAGTATTACGGTCGTGGGTTCATCCTTTAACACTGCCAGCTTCTGGGGAATCTGGGGAATCGCGGTGGAGGCATCCTCTAAAATTGCCTTGGATCCCGATTGGGATGTATCGGTTGCCTTGGCAATCGTCTGGGGTGTATCGTCTTTCTTAGTGCTGGTCACTCCGGTCTCTTCCTCGCTATTCACTGCAGTCTCATCCCCAGGAGCGTCTTGTTTGGCCGTATCAAGCACCGTTTCAAAGACGGGGCTGCTCCCGGCAACCGGAACTCCAGGGTTTGCGCCGCTCGCGAGCTGTTGCCCCTCCGTGATGCCAAAGCCCGCCGAGGTGGCAGAGGTCAAACCCGGCCCACTGGCAATGAGGGTGTAGCCGCTGCCAGCTTTATCAAGAGAGATACTGCTAAAGGTGGCCTCTCCACCTACTGCCGCTAGCTTCAAAGTCCCGGCAAGAGTCGCCCCACCAGGGTTGGTGCTAATGGTCAGTGTGATGGTTGAAGTCGTGTTGACCAGCTTCCCATTGGCATCTTTCACCTGCACCTTGATGGGCGGTGAGATCGCTGCCCTGGCTTCGGCACTGGAGGGCTGGACACTAAAAACAAGTTTGTTAGCTGCATCTGCTGCCTCGGCCTCGGCATCGGAGGTCTGCTCACTGGCCTCGGCATTGGGGGTCTCGTCACTGGAGGCAACCTGCTCGACTGCACCTGCCGTGATGTTAAAGACGGGCGATGTCGCAGAGCTAAGGCCTGAGGCACTAGCAACCAGGGTGAAACCGCTACCTGCTTCATCAATGGAGATATTGCTAAATGTGGCCTCTCCTTCTACCGCTCCCACCTCCGAGGTTCCGGCAAGTTTGGCGCCGCCAGATTCGGAGCCCATGGCTAGCGTGATGGGATCTGTGGCCTTGGTGACCAGGTTCCCTCCAGCATCTTGAACCTGCACCTTGATGGCCGGTGAGATCACTGCCCTGGCTTCGGCACTGGAGGGCTGGACACTGAAGACAAGCTTGGTGGCTGCACCTACCGTGATGTTAAAGGCGGACGACTTCGCAGAGGTCAGGCCCGAGGCACTGGCAACCAAGGTGAAGCCGCTACCTGCTTCATCAATGGAGATATTGTCGAATGTGGCCTCTCCTTCTACCGCTCCCACCTCCGAGGTCCCGGCAAGTTTGGTGCCGCCAGATTCGGAGCCCATGGCTAGCGTGATGGGATCTGTGGCCTTAGTGACCAGGTTCCCTCCAGCATCCTGAACCTGCACCTTGATGGCCGGTGA
>Ga0209980_10001985_pt1 | contig 11243 bp, 5 predicted proteins | sample CR02metaG_FD_183611 | JGI IMG/M metagenome (GOLD analysis project Ga0209980, IMG submission 183611) | Deep subsurface microbial communities from Mariana Trench to uncover new lineages of life (NeLLi) - CR02 metaG (SPAdes) (version 2) | ecosystem: Environmental > Aquatic > Marine > Ocean trench >... | reverse complement strand
CATTCGCCATTCGCCGATCATCGCTGCCGACGCGTCCTCGTCCTCCAACTCGTATTCCAGAACGGGCGGCTTTTCCGTACGCCCCACCGATCGCAGCCGCACGTTGACCACCTCCGTCTCTCGGGTGGGATCGGCATAGCCGTAACGTGTCTCGTGCAATTCGTGGAACGCCGCCTCGAAATCGTGAGTCATCGGGACGGCAAGTTCATAGCCTTGACCCACGTACCGCATGTCCAAAGAGCGCTCCATAACCAAACGCTTCGTCACAAAGCCCTCCGCCTCGTACTCGGTGCGCGCCCGTGTCTCCAGTTCCACGAAGGCTCGTTCCAAGTCACCAGAGTCGAGTTCCGCGCTGCGCACTAGCAGCGTTCGCGAGTAGTCGCGTACGAAGTCGGCCAGCAGCATGCCCAACGCCGACAGGATGCCGGCTGCCTGTGGTACCAGCACGCGCGGGATGTTGAGATTTCTCGCCAGATCCGCTGCATGCATCGCGCCGGCGCCGCCGAAACACACCAAGGTGAAATCCCGTGGATCGTGTCCGCGCTCCAGTGATATCACACGGATCGCCCGCTCCATGGTGGCATTGGCAACGCGCAGGATTCCCTCCGCCGCCTCTACGGGCGACAGGTTCATCTCCTGGGCAAACACTTCCATCGCATCGTTCACCGGTTTCACCGGAAGCTCTTGGTTGCCGCCCAGGAAGTGCGTCGGCGAAAGACGTCCCAAGAACAGATTGGCATCGGTCACCGTCAGCTCCGTTCCCCCCCGCTGGTAACAGATCGGACCCGGCTCGGCGCCGGCACTAAGCGGGCCGACCCGCAGTGAGCCTCCGGGATCACGGTATGCGATCGATCCGCCGCCCGCGCCAACCGTGTGAATATCGATCACAGGAACTCGTATCGGCGCCTCACCGATAATCGCCTCAGTCGTTCGACTCAGTTCACCGGGGCACAGACAGACATCTGTGCTCGTGCCGCCCATGTCGAACGTGATCACCTTGTCGTAGCCCGAGCGCCTACCCATTTCGAAACCGCCCACCGCACCACCCGCAGGCCCGGAAAGCACGGTCTGCACCGCATGCTGCCGTGCGGCCTCCAACGAAACGATCCCGCCATTCGATTGCATGATCCGCACGCGATCCGACTCCAGCGCCTCGGCCAGATATGCCAGATAGCGCGACATGACCGGACCCACATAGGCGTTCACCACTGTGGTGCTACACCGTTCGTATTCGCGAAACTCCGGGAGCACCAAGTGAGACGCCGTTACGAACGTGTCGAGTTGGTCCTCGAGCGCCATCAGCAGAGCACGTTCATGATCGGGATTCGCATAGGAGTGGAGCAAGCAGATGGCCACCGAATCCGGGTTGAGCCCTCGCACCTGATCTACCAACTCGCGCACGGACTCCTCGCTCAACGGCTCGAGCACTCGGCCCTGCGGATCAACCCGCTCGGGAACTCCAAGGCGTCGATCTGCGGGGACCAATGGCGGCGCTTTTTCAACGTTCAAGTCGTAGATATCGCTTCGTGTCTGTCGGCCAATCTCCAGTACGTCTTCGAACCCGCGCGTTGTGACGAGCACCGTTTTGGCGCCACGTCTCTCCAGCAACGCGTTCGTCGCCACGGTCGAACCATGTACTACGTTGACCACTTCGCCGTCGAGCACGTACTTCAGACCCGCGAGCACGGCATTAGCGGGGTTATCCGGAGTTGACGGCTCCTTGTGGACGCGGAGTCGCCCACCATCGAGTACCACGAAGTCCGTGAACGTGCCGCCGGTATCGATTCCTACAACGATATTGCGGCGCGAGTTCATGTAGCAGCCCCGCTAACGGTGTTGTCACCATAAACGAACCGCTCCAACTCTCCGTGGATGCGCCGCACCGTCTCAGCGGACGGCGGTCGTGTAAAACGCGACACTACGATCGTAACCGCAAAGTTCGCCAGCACCGACCACACACCGCCATGCAGGGTCAAGGGATGCGGTACCACGACGAGTGTCAGGTACAGAGTCGCCAACCCAACGCCGATCCCCGAGAGAACACCGGTACGCGTGAGGAGGCGGCGGGTCGGGAAGCACACACCGAGAATGGCCGGCATGAGCTGCAACGCACCCGCGCCCGAGATACCCACGAGCACCACGAGGAACTGGGAGGTGGTCACCGAAAGCAGGTACCCGACGACGAGCAGCGCAAGCACGATCACCCGGCCAACGAGGATGTAATGAGCCGGGCTTGCCTTCGGCGAGATGTAGCGTTGATACACGTCTCTCGTCAGAACTGTCATGTTTGCGTGCAGGATCGAATCCAACGTCGACATGGCAGCGGCAGTCGCTCCGGCTAGAATGATCCCCGTCAACCAAGCCGGGGCATTGTTGAACAACATCTCGGGAAAAATACGGTCGGGAATCTCTATGTTCGGCATTGCAAGCGCTCCGCCCAATCCAACCAGCGCCGCCGGGATGTACAAAGTCATCAGGAAAAGTGGGATGGTGGCACCAAGCCACTTGATGGTCCGCGCCGATGCCGCCGTGTTAAAGCGGATCATGATGTGCGGCTGGAAGATGATCCCAAACGACAGCACTACCATCAGGCCGAACCACATTCCCGGCGTGAAGAATCCTTGAGGACCTGGAACGGTCAACAGATCCGGCCGCTCGGCGGCCACGCGCCGCCACAGTTGCAGCGGCCCGCCAAAGAGTTTGTACGTCAGCATCAGTGCACCCACCCAGACGGCCACATACATCCACACGCCCTGAACCACGTCGGTCCAATAGACCGCTCTTAGACCTCCGGCCATCAAGTACCCGGCAGCCACCAGCAGCAGGATGAGCGTACCCAACTCAAAGGAGATCCGCCCGCCCGAAGCAACCGAGAGAATATAGCCGAGTCCCTTCGCCTGGACCTGTATATAAAGGATGGTGAATAGCACCGACACCACGGCAACGACTATACGCACGGCCTCGCTCTCGTAGAAGTCGGCCAGCATGTCGGCGGGCGTCATATACCGAAACCGCTTCCCCAACGCCCAGATACGACTGCCGAGGACGTACGTGATGGCACCAACCAGAACGGTCCATGAACCGGCGTCCCAGAAGCCGATTCCGTGACGGTAGAAGAACCCGCCGGAACCCAGAAAGGCGAAGGCGGAGTGGTAGGTCGCGACGACGGTGAGATACAGAACGACAAAGCCGGCCTTACGGCCGTACAGCAAAAAATCCTCTAGATCGGGGATGAGCTTCCGATTCGCAACTACTCCGATGACAATCGTTACCAGCAGGTATGCGAAGATGAGCCCAGTGGCCACCACCCAGGCTTCCATCTATACGCCGCGCAGCTGCGCCCAGATGAGCACTGCTATCAGGGCGAAGTAAATCACCAGCAGATAGGCATAGAGGAACGGGAGTCCCAACACCCACGGTGCTATCCGATTGGCCAGCACATGCACAAACGGCGGTTGCGTGAGCGCAAACAGTGCAAGGAAGAGGACCACGGCGATCCGCCCGTCCCGGGTGCGCGGCCAGTAGTGGGAGCGGTACTCGGGGTAGTCACCGCTCGGATCACGGGGCTTCTGCTCTCGGCTCATGTCGTTTGGCATATCCCAACTCTCATCGGTTCGAGTTCACCTTCTCGTTTCACCCGCCGTGGCGGCCAGCGAAAATAGGCTCCCGGCCGACGTTCTGCTAGAACACCAGTCTAGTGGGACGCCCGATCCAGGCATATCCTACGTCAGTTCGCCGTGGATGTGCTCCAACGGGCAGCCCAATCAGGAGAGCGTCTTGAGCAAGCTGTTTGGACCGTTCGTTTCCGAGCGGCTGTTGAACATCCCCGTCCCCTCAGTGTACGGAGCAACAGCGGACGAGCATCCGCCGAATGGGACGGCCAACGCCTAGGAGGCACGGGATGATGAATCGCAGGGAGTTCGTGGTGGCGGGCGTGGGCGGGGCCTTGGGCGCACCCATGGTGGCGAAGGTCGAACGCCGCACGTCGCCCCGCCAAGAGGACGCGCGCGGGTTGTTCCCCCGTGCCGAGCGGGAAGTTTTCTTGAACGCCGCCGGCGGGACACCGCTCGGTACGTTCGCGGAAGAGGGACTCAAGCGGTACATGGACTTCCAGCGACTGGGCCCAGCCGAGGGACGGGGTGAGTACGTCGCACAAATGCAATCCGAGGTGCGGGGGCTCTTCGGAGAGTTGATTGGCGCCCGCGCGTCCGAGATCGCCCTGGTGCACTGCACCAAGGCCGGCGAGCAGATCGTCTTGGACGGGCTCGAGAAGCTGCGGGCCGGCGGGAACGTGGTGACGAACGACATGCATTTCTCCGGCTCGCTGCACAAGTACATCGGGTGGCAGCGGGCCGGGCGGGACGTGCGCATCGTCCGTGGGCAAGATTGGGATGTGACGCTCGACGCCATGGACGCGGCCATCGATGCCAACACCGGGCTCGTCGCCGTCACCCTCGTCTCCAACATCAACGGCCGAATCGAGCCGGTGCGGGAGCTGGCCGAGATCGCCCACGCCCGGGGGGCGCTGCTGTACGCGGACATCATTCAGGGGGCGGGGACGGTTCCCATGGACATGCGCGCTCTGGACATCGATTTCGCGGCGTGCTCGGCGTACAAGTGGCTCTACGGCGTGCACGGAGTAGGCTTCCTCTACGTGCGAGACGAGCTGCAGGGGACCGCGTTGATCGACAGCGTGTATCCCGGTAATGCGAGCGCCAACTACGTGCCCTGGGTGGAGCGGCCCGATGCCGCCACGGGCGACTTTAGCTACGCGCCGCCCGTCGATGCGAGCCGCTACGAACCCGGTCACGTGAGCTACCTGGGATACTGCGGCGTGTACGAGGGGCTCAAGTTCATCCGACGCATGGGCGTCGAAAGGTCGTTACGGCATTCCGTCCGCCTGGCCAAGCGGCTGCAAGACGCCCTGGATCCCGACCGCTTCGAGTGCATCACCCGGCAAGTGGAGCGCTCGCCGATCATCACATTTGTCGTGCGGGACCGCGCAGACCTCCAGGCCCGCCTTCAGGCGGCCAACATCGTGGTGGCCCTGAGCGGCAACCGCATCCGGGTCTCTCCCGCGGTGTTCAACACCGAGGAGGACGTCGATCGGCTGGCGGAGGCGTTGGCGTGATTCGCCCCCCTCTCCCCTCTCCCCTCTCCCTTCCCCCGGCTCCGCTGAAACCTACGCCTGCGTTCCAACGTCAGTGGGATGTCGCGAATCTAACTAGGGACGACGTCCTTCTCTCAGCCACCCTAAGGCGATACGATGCAACTGCTCCTGCAAGATCTCCGCTACGCGATCCGCACGCTCATCAAGGCCCCCGTTTTCAGCGCCGTCGCCGTGCTAACTCTTGCCCTCGGTGTCGGGGCGAACAGCGCGATCTTCAGCGTGGTCAACGGCGTCATCCTCAAGCCGCTGCAGTACCGGGCACCTCACGAGTTGATGTTCGTCACGACCGAGTTCCCAGGGCTCAATTTGCGCGAGTTCTGGTGGTCGGCGCCGGAATATCTCGAGTACCAAGAATGGAATCAATCGTTCAGCAGCACCGGCGCCTACACGACGGGCGAGGTGAGCATCAACGTCGGTGAAACGCCGATGCGGGTCGCCGGGGCCTTTACGACGGCCGGATTCTTCGAGACGCTGGGGGTGGAGGCGCGGATGGGCAGAGTCTTCACGCCGGAAGAGGACGGTCCCGGGGTGGATGGCGTGATGATGCTTTCCCACGAGCTGTGGCGCCGGGCGTTCGGCTCCGACCCCGGCATCGTGGGTCGAGACCTGGAGGTCGACGGCAGGCAACGCACCGTGATCGGTGTCATGCCGCCGCAGTTCGACATCAACGACAACAAGGTCGAGGCCTGGATTCCGTTGGCCCTCGATCCGGCAAACCCGGGCGATCGGGGCGGCCATTTTCTCTATGTCGTCGGGCGATTGGAACGCGGCGTCTCTGGTGAGAGGGCCGAAGCCGAACTCGGCACGCTCGTTGCCCAGTGGGCCGAGCGGGTCGGGGGAGGTCACGTCCTGAATCCGGAATCCCATTTCCTCAGCATGAAGCCTCTACAGGAGGAAGTCGTCGGTGAAGTGCGTCCCGCGCTATTTGTGCTGCTCGGGGCGGTGGGATTCGTTTTACTCATCGCCTGCGCGAACGTGGGTAACCTGTTGCTCGCGAAAGCCGAGTCTCGACGGAAAGAGATCGCCGTGCGGACCGCACTGGGCGCGGGACGCGCTCGGCTCATCCAGCAGTTTCTCACGGAGAGCATGGTGCTGTCGATGGTGGGAGGTGTGGTGGGTTTGATCGCCGGCACGGTGGGCGTCAGGCTCCTTGTCGCCACGAGTCCCGACAGCATCCCACGGCTTAGCGAGGTAGGACTCGACGCGTCTGTGTTGCTGTTCACCTTCCTCGTCTCCATCGTGGCGGGCGTTCTCTTTGGGCTCGCCCCGGTGTTCCACCTCGCGCCGGGCAGCGTTGGCATGGCGTTGCGAGAGGGTGGGCAGCGTGCCACGGCAGGATCGGCCCGTTTGATCCTGCGACGTTCGCTCGTGGTTGCCGAGTTGGCGTTGGCGGTGGTGCTGGTCATGGGCGCCGGCTTGATGTTGCGGAGCTTTGCGTCGCTGCAACAGGTAGAGCCGGGGTTCCGTCCTAGCGGATTGCTCACGTTCCGCCTGTTCTTGCCGGCGGAGACGTATCCCGATGGCGCGCGCCGATCGGCTTTCTTCAGCCAGTTGCATGATCGCTTGCGGGCGGTACCCGGCGTCACGAACGTGACGGCCATGAGTGGACTGCCTCCCAGACGCCGCATGAACGCCAACACGCTGCAGTTCGAAGGAATCGAACGAACGCCGGACGGTCCGCCCCACATCGTCGATTTCTATCAGTACGTCACCGAGGACTACTTCGAGACCATGGATATCCCGCTGGTTGCGGGACGGTTGTTCGAGGCTCAGGACGCCGAGTCAACGCTCCCTGTCGTCCTGGTGAACGAGACGATGGCCAACACGTTCTGGCCGGACGGCGCGATTGGACGAAGGCTGGGAGGCCAGCCGGACTGGATGACCGTCGTCGGCGTCGTCGGCGACGTGAAGCAGAACGGCCTGGAGGCGGAAACGGGAACGGAGATGTACATCTATTATCGGCAGGCAGCCGGCTCCCAGGGGCAGGTGTTCTACGGTGCTCCCCGCACCATGAACGTCGTCGTGCGAACCGCGGTGCCGCCGCTGTCGCTCGCCAGCACGATGCGTGAGACCGTGTGGTCCTTCGATGCATCGCTGCCGCTTGCCGATCTTCAGGAGATGGAAACCGTGCTCTACAAAGCGGTGGCGCGGCCCCGCTTCCTGACGCTGTTGCTCGCCATCTTTGGCGGCGTCGCGCTGGCGCTGGCCGCCGTGGGCACCTACGGCGTAATGTCCTACACCGTCGCCGAGCGCACCCACGAGATGGGTATCCGCATGGCCCTGGGTGCCAAGGCCGGCAGCGTGGTGCAACTCGTGTTGGTTCAGGGCTTGAAGGTGGCAGCCCTCGGCCTGGGACTTGGTTTGGCCGGCGCCTTGATGCTCACGAAGCTCATGTCATCGATCCTCTACGGGGTGAGCAACACGGATGTCATGACCTTCGTGTCGGTGCCGGTCCTGTTGGCGTTGGTGTCGGTCGTGGCGTGCTGGATCCCTGCCCGCCGTGCCACGCGCGTCGATCCCATCGAGGTGCTCCGCGCCGAGTAGGGGCGAGGCGGGCCATTGGGCCCCGATTCGTTGTAGCACGGGAAGGGCTTTGAGCGCCTTCACGCTAAGGTTCGTCGGCTGCGCACGCTCCGGGCAGACCGGAACTGAAAACTGAAATGCTGCCGCGGATGATCGATCGGACGCAGATCGGCCTCGCTCGCCTGGCCAAGAAACGGATCCGCGCTCCAACGATCATCCGCGGCAGCCCAGCCGTCACGCACCCATGTGCTGCATGAACAAGGCGACCGCGAACTGCAAGAACGTCACCAGTGCCCACACGCCGCCGGCGACGAGCACGGCGCCCGCAGTCCCAACCCGTCGCGTTCCCGTGAGACCCAGGACCATCAGCCCGGCCCAGCCCAGCTCGAACATGTTGACCTGACTGAGCAACGTATACAACCCCGAAGCGCCTTGCGGGCGCTGCAAGAAGAACCCAGCGATCGACCCCGGCATCACACCGAGCGTAGCCGCATCGATTGCCGACGGCCCCTGCCGTACGAGCCAGACCAGACGATTGGCCGAACCCACTAGATCGGCGATGCCCGCGATGGCCGCGATGCGGAAGAGCCGCCCAAACTGGATCTCAATCGTGCCCAAGAGGCAGAACATCTGGACGAGCAGGGCGATAAATGCGAGGCGCAACCAGAGCATTACGGGAATCGTCAGGTAACCCCAGCCGCGAAACCGGCTCATCATATCGATCTGGGCATCGATGCGCTCCGCATCGAGCTGCGACCCGAGGATGTTGCGATACACCTCTGGGGTCATGACGAACTCGTTTTCCGCCCAAGCAAGCACCGCGCTGGCGACGACGAGAAGCCCAAAGAGCTGCCAGGTCCTGAGACGCCGAGTCGTGTCCCCAGTGGAGCCCGAGAGCCGTGAAACCGTGCCGTTCAGTGACTTCTCCATTGCCGCGATCTCATCATATTAGGTAAGCGGAAGACACGACCTATGCCGAAACAGCAAGATCGTCATACACACCCATCAACCGTCTGAACTCAGTCGGCCCGGCGAGCAGGTCGCGGGGGACGCCTTCCTCGATCACACCACCCTGACCCATGACGTAGAGGTAATCCGCGTGGAGCAATGTGCGGAGCTGATGCGACACTACCAGCACGGCATGGTCTCGCGCGTACGCCGTCAGCGTCCTCATCATCGCTCTCGCAGTCTCGACATCGGCCGTGTTCATTCCTTCATCCACAAGGAGAACGCTCGGCGCCTCGAGGAGCGCTCGCATCAATCCGATCACCTGGCGCTCTCCCGACGAAAGCTTGCGACCGCCCTCCCCGACTAGGGTGAGCAGTCCTGACGGAAACCGGGCGAGAAACGATGCAAGACCGAGTTCGTCGATGCGCCGCGTGAGGTCATCGAGGGCGTCAACCCTTCGGCCCAGCAGCACGTTGTCGGCGATTGTGCCAGTGATGATCTTCACACCCTCAGGAAGCGCGGTCACGTGACGCCGATAGCTCTCGAGATCGATTTCACTCACCATCACATCGTCCACGCGCACCTCCCCCGCCGTAAGGGCGTACTTGCGCTCCAGGATTTTCACGAGCGTGCTCTTGCCAACTCCTGTAGCGCCGCACAGCGCCGTGAGGCGCCCGCACTCTATTGAGAGGGTGAGACCCTCAAATAGCCGGTCGCCCTTCGGCCACTCGAACCGTCCGTCCCGCACCGAGAGCGCCCGCCGCAGCCGGAACGGCTTCGTACCAGGCGCGCTCTCCGGCTCGACGAGGAGCAGGTCCATGAGCCGCCGCGCCGCCACAGAAGCTTCCTGCACCGTCAAGTGCGCCTCCACCATCCGTACGGTCGCCGGTATCATTCCCGCAAACAGCGAGTACGCGGCCATCATTTGTCCCAGGGTGATGGATCCACCAATGACGAGCATGGCTCCCGCCGTCAGCGCGGTCATGACGAGCAACCCGCCGGCCAGCTCGGCGTAAAGACCCACCCGGGCCTGCGTCTTGCCCAGCCGCGCTACGCGTTCTTGGAAGCGGCCGTAGAGCTTACCTATGAGTGCCGCGAAGACACCGCCCGAGTTGAAACTTCGAATAGCTTCGATACTGGTCAAACCGTCGATGTACGACGCCTCGACCTGGGCATAGCTCTGCATGGCCTCATGCTGCTCGGACTGAATGCGTCGGGTCACGAGGCTAAGCATCGTCACGTAGAGCGGGACAGTGGCCAGCGCAATCCAGCCGAGTTCCGGAGTCAGCACGAAGAGAAAGGTCATCGAGCCGACAACGACCAAGACGTCAACCGCCGTCGAACCGACAATCCCAAGCACCGCGGCTTGAATCCTCACAGAGTCGTTCAGTCGCGCCGTGATATCCCCCGTCCGGCGCGACTCGAAGAATCGAGTCGGCAGCTTGAACAGATGGCCAACCGAGTCGGCCGCCACGGCCGTGCTGACCCTCCGATTCAGCTCGAGGAGCACCCGGCGGCGGATGTAGCCGACACCAGCCCGAAGGACCTGTACACCGAGCAAGAAGATGCCGGTGGCGACGACCGCCGAGGCGCGGCGCTCCGGGATGAAGCGGTCGATCAATAGCTGAACGAAGACCGCCGTAAGCAACCCAAGTACGGTGTATGCGATGCCGAGAAAGACGGACTGCGCAACCCACGCCCCCTGGCGACGAAAATAGGAGACGATCCATCGCACCCAGTGTGGCGCCGGCGAGTGGTGCAGCTCCTTGGTCGGTGACAGCAGCAGCACCGATCGCGTGACCCAGATGGCGAGGAAGTCGCTGCGGCACATCCGGACGATGCCCCGCGCCGGATCGCCCAGCAGCACCCCCTTATGGCCGACTCGATACACAACCACGTAGTGCGGCAGGATCCCGTCCACGACCACATGAGCGACGCACGGCAACGCCACCGTCCCCAGTTCGTCGTAGTCACCGCTGGCTCCGCTCGCCCGAAACCCAAGCCGCTCCGCCGCGCGGGCGAACGTCGCCAGCGGTTTCGTCAGATGGTGCACGACCAAAGCCGACAGGCCGGCCACCGCCAGCAGCATGACCACCATCGACAGGGCGAAGCGAAACGACCAGAAGGGTTCCGGCGACTCGACCGGCGCCGCGAAGTTCAGCCAGCTCCGATCGCGCAACTGGAGCGAGACAAGCAGGGTCTCGCCCGGATTGCTCTGCTGGTGATCTCGACGCAGATGCTGTCGCCAGAGTTCAGTCGTAACCCCTTCCGTGTGGCGAAGTCTGAATACCTGCTGTCCAGCGCTCTTGAGGTGGGCAGCCAAGGCGTCGCGAAGCACGTCTGCCTGCCAGCCGCTGTCCTGCTGAACTTCCAGGACGCTTTGCTGGCTCCAGATGACGTGGAACCGGGGATTATCCGCCAACTCGACGATCCGCCGCCGTTCGGCTTGCGACGCATTCTCGACGAGCTGTCCGATGGTCGCGATGCGCTCCCCGGTGTGCTCGCCGCCGGTGAACATGAGCGCGCTCGAACGATCGCTCAAATACAGCCCGACGCTCAACATATGCGAGACCATCAGCCCGATGAACAGCACCAGCAGCGT
>Ga0209980_10001983_pt1 | contig 11249 bp, 10 predicted proteins | sample CR02metaG_FD_183611 | JGI IMG/M metagenome (GOLD analysis project Ga0209980, IMG submission 183611) | Deep subsurface microbial communities from Mariana Trench to uncover new lineages of life (NeLLi) - CR02 metaG (SPAdes) (version 2) | ecosystem: Environmental > Aquatic > Marine > Ocean trench... | reverse complement strand
GACGCGGTTCAAGGGTTCGCATCCGAGGAGATCGACGTCAACGCTCTCAATGTCGACATGATGACGATCACCGCCCACAAGTTTGGGGGGCCCAAGGGCACCGGCCTTCTCTATGTTCGTGAGGGAACCGTGCTTGAACCCGTCCTCCACGGTGGAGGTCAGGAACTGGGGCGCAGGTCCGGCACCCACGACGTGGCTGGTGTGGTCGGTCTGGCTCGGGCGATGGAGCTGGCTGTTGCGAATCGTGAGAGGTTCCGGTCACAGGTGGGTGAGATCCGGGACGACTTCGAGAGGCGACTCATCGCCGGCGTCGACGATGTAATGCTCAACACGCCCCATTTCGGACGGTCATCGCATCATCTCAACATAAGGATTCCGGGGGTTCGCAATGAGACTCTGCTCATGAGGCTCGATCAGCGGGGGGTGGCAGCCTCCGCCGGTTCGGCATGCCAATCGGGAGCGGCGAAGGTGTCACACGTCCTCGAGGCAACGGGGTTGACCCCCGACCAGGCACGGGAGAGTGTTCGCTTCTCATTTGGCTGGACGTCGACGATGGATGATGCCGTCGAGGCAGCCGACATCATTGTGGAACTAGTGGAGAAGCTGCGATGAAGATTCTGGTGGCCATGTCGGGTGGAGTGGACTCGTCGGTCGCAGCAGCCCTCATGAAAGATCAAGGCCACGATGTGATCGGGGTGACTTTGAAACTCTGGTCAGGCCCCGGTGGGGAAGCACCCACCGCCGGGTGCTGCACGGTCTCGGACGCAGAAGATGCCCGTCGTGTCGCGGCCGAACTGAAGATTCCGTACTACGTCCTCGACTACGTCGATGATTTCAGGGATGGGGTCGTCGACCGCTTTGTTCACGACTACGCGTCGGGTCTGACCCCGAACCCCTGTATCGAGTGCAACCGGACGGTGAAATTCGACCGGCTTCTCCATCGTCTGGGCGACTTCGATTGTGACGTTCTGGTGACGGGACACCACGCTCGAAGCAGGGAGACCGACGGTGTTTGGCATCTTCTGCGCGGCACCGACCAGGCAAAGGATCAGTCTTATGTCCTATCGATGTTGACCCAGGTCGAGCTGTCCTCGACTCGCTTTCCTGTCGGGGAGCTCACCAAGAGGGAGGTCCGCCAAATCGCGGCGGACATGGGCATGCGCAGCGCCCACAAGCCGGAGTCGATGGACATCTGTTTTGTTGGAGACGGCGATTACCGGGGGTTTCTCGAGGAGACGGCGCCCGAGGTATTCACCCCCGGGGTGCTCGTCGACACCGCAGGCAACGAGATGGGCCGACACGCCGGAATCGTTGGTTTCACCGTCGGACAGCGTCGTGGTCTCGGTGTCGCCGTCGGCGAGCCGCGGTTCGTGGTTCGGATCGACCCGGAGTCCTCGACCGTGGTTCTGGGGAGCCGTGACGACCTCCTTGTCTCCGGCGTGGAGCTCTCCAATATCACGTGGACCGACGGCGTTCCGGGGATGGGTGAAGTCATGGCGCAGTACCGGGCCCATGGCAATCCCGTTACGGCGTCACTCGCCGGCACGACCTTGATGTTCGAGGAGCCTCAAATGGCCATAGCACCCGGCCAAACGGTTGCCTTCTACGACGGTGAGAGGGTGCTCGGTGGGGCGCTGATCGCCCACACGAACCTGTGATACGGAGTCGGTAACGTCGCCAGAACGATGTCGACGGCCAGCGCGCGCATAGAAGAGCTACGCACCCAGATCAGGGAGCATGCCCACCGTTATTACATCCTGGACGACCCCAGCGCTTCCGACGCAGACTACGACTCACTGGTCAAGGAGCTTCAGGATCTCGAAGAATCCAACCCCGGGCTGGTAACCCCCGATAGCCCGACACAGCGGGTGGGTGCGCCGGTAGGTGATCTGTTTTCATCCGTCCAGCACCTCCGACCACTCTTTTCGCTCGACAACGCCGAGTCACGGGAGGATCTTGGCGGTTGGGAGCAGCGGATGGAACGTCAGCTTGGCAGGCCGCCCGTTTCATATGTGTGCGAACTCAAGATCGATGGGCTGGCCGTTGTGTTGACCTATCGGGACGGTGTCCTCGATACTGGCGCCACCCGCGGGGATGGCACCACTGGAGAAGACATCACGTCCAATCTGAGGACCATTCAGTCGATCCCGTTGCGTCTTCTCGGTGACGATCATCCCTCTGTTCTGGAGGTGCGCGGCGAGGTCTACATGCCCTATGAGGCTTTTGACGAGCTGAACCGGCTGCAGGTCGAGGAGGGCAAGCCGATATTCGCCAACGCCAGGAACGCGGCGGCCGGCTCGGTGAGACAGAAAGACCCGGGGGCCACCGCCAGGCGGAACCTCGATGTCTGGGTCTACCAATTGGGCTTTGTCGAGAGCGGTCCGGAGTTCGAGACCCATTGGGAAACACTCGACTACATGCAGTCACTCGGCTTTCGCACCAACCCGGCGAGTCTGTCGATGGACACCATCGACGAAGTGTTCGAGTTCGTGGAGATTGCCGAGCGGGACCGTCACGACATGCCGTATCAGACGGATGGCGTTGTAATCAAGGCCAATTCGCTGGTCGATCAGGCCAAACTCGGCTTTACGGCGAAGGCCCCGAGATGGGCGATCGCCTACAAGTTCCCACCCGAGGAACAGGTGACGACTCTCAAGGACATCTGGATCAACATTGGCCGTACCGGGGCAGCCACCCCGTTCGCGGTTCTCGAGCCGGTGTTTGTCGGCGGGGCAACCGTGAGCATGGCGACGTTGCACAACCAGGATCAGGTTGCTCTCAAGGACCTGCGAATCGGCGACCAGGTAATTGTTCGCCGTGCCGGTGACGTGATCCCCGAGGTGGTCGGCCCGGTCGTCTCGGCTCGCACGGGCAAAGAGAAGAAGTGGGCCATGCCCAAGAAGTGCCCGTTCTGTGACAACCCGATCGTGCGCTTGGAGGGCGAGGCGGTAGCCCGGTGCACCGGTGGGTTTGAGTGCTCGTCCCGAGTCCGAGAATGGCTATTCCATTTCTCCAGCAGGGGCGGAATGGACATCGAGCACATGGGGTATCGAACGATTGACTTGCTCCTCAGTGAGAGTCTGATCTCCGACCCGGCCGACATATTCAGCTTCGACGCCGACCAACTCCTCGACTTCGAGGGCTGGGGGGAGATCTCGGTCAACAACCTCAAAACCGCCATAGACGCCGCCAAGGAGCGTCCGGTGGCTCGGTTGCTGACAGCACTTGGGATCAGGCACGTCGGCGGAACCGTGGCAAGAAAGCTGGTCCGCGTGTTCGGTGGCGTCCCTGCGTTGATGGATGCGACGGAGGAGGAGATCGCCGAGACCGAAGGCATCGGTCCGGTGATTGCCGAGGAGGTGCGTGCCTGGTCGGCAGATCCAGTCAACCGCGAGCTTGTCGAGAAGCTTGGCGCTGCCGGGGTGCGTCTGGTGGATGAGGTCGAAGATGATGTCGTTTCTGACCTACTCGCCGGTGCCGTTTTCGTCGTGTCGGGAACGGTCGAGGGCTTCACAAGGGAGGAAGCCAAGCTGGCCATTGAGGTCCGGGGTGGGAAAGCGACGGGATCGGTGTCGGGGCGGACCTCGGCCCTGATCGTGGGAGAGTCCCCGGGTGCGTCCAAATCACGGAAGGCCGAAGAGCTTGGTGTCCCCATAATCGACGGCGAAGGGTTCAGAGAGCTGTTGGAGAAAGGCCTGTCGGCTCTGGGCTAGTCGACACACCACTAGCCGACCCGAAAGGACCACTCGAACGATCCGGGGTCGGGCAACCCGGTGTAGGTGTCCCACACGATCCGCACGGTGTGTTCTCCCGGTGTCCACTCCTGGATCGTCGGGCTGGATGCACTCGGAGCCCATCGGTAGACACCGGTGCCATCAACAAATGTCGCATCGGAGATCGGCCAGCCGTCAACGTAGATCTCAGCGTCGTAGCCGAACTCGAGGTCGATCTCGAGGGTGATCTGTGGCGGCACCAGGTCACCCGGCTCGGGTGACACAGATTCCAGCGGTCCGGGGAGATCGTTCGCAACACCCTCCGTCGAGAAGGCGATTCCGAGTGCGATTGCAGCGATTCCGATCAGACCGAGGCCGATGTAGATCAGACGATACGGCATTCCTGGGGACCGTAGCGGTGACTGGGCGGTGTGCAGTTGGAGGATGGCTACAGACCACTAGTTCTGGTGGAGCGCGTCGTTGAGACCACCCCAGGACCCCGACCGAGGAAGGGCCTCGACAGTTCCCGTCACCGAGTTCCTTCGGAAGAGCATGTTGTCGATGCCCGACAGCTCACGACCCTTGGCTGTCTTGCGGTCCGGAAGCGTGATGATTGTTCCGGCCGTGACATAGAGACCGGCCTCCACCACACAGTCGTTTCCGAGCGAGATGCCGATCCCCGAGTTGGCCCCGAGCAAACAGTTCTCGCCGATGCGGATGACCTCGCTGCCGCCCCCGGACAGAGTGCCCATGATCGACGCACTGCCTCCCACGTCGGTGCCATGTCCCACCACGACGCCTGAGCTGATGCGACCCTCCACCATTGAAGTCCCCAGGGTCCCGGCGTTGAAGTTGACGAATCCCTCGTGCATGACAGTCGTGCCTTCACCGAGGTAGGCGCCGAGACGGACTCGGTCGGCGTCGGCCACTCGGACACCTGACGGGATGACATAGTCGGTCATCCGTGGAAACTTGTCCACCGAGGTCACCGCAGGTCTCCTTCCGCTGGCGATCAGCCTGGCCCGTGTTTCGGTGAACCCATCGACATCACATGGCCCCTCGCTGGTCCAAACAACGTTGTTGAGCGCATCGAAGACCCCGTCGACATTTATCTCGTGTGGCTTGAAAACACGGTGTGAGAGAAGATGAAGACGCAGGTATGCGTCGGCGGGCCCCATCGGCGAGGTGGAGAGATCGTCGACAACCGTTTCCACGACGCGAAGCTCTGTCCTTCGTTCAGAATCTGATCCCTCAAGACCGGTCACCGCAGCATGGTCGCTCGAAAGAGGGTCGGGGTACCAGACATCCAGGATTTTCTCGCCCGAGTATGTGGCGATTCCAACGGCTCTGGCTGTGTCGGTCACGAAGCGAGAGGGTAGTGCTCAGCTGTTACCTTGCCCTGATGCCAAACCTCACCGAGACTCTGGCGTGGCTGGTCGACATACCGTCGGAGACCGGCAGCGAGGCCACCATCCGAAACGCCATCGCCGATCGTCTCGGCGGTCAGCCGCAGACCAGAGTGAAAGACTCGCTGGTCGTGGGTGAGCCCGCGACGGGAAAGGTCGTTCTCGCGGGACACACCGACACGGTGCCGCTTCAGGGCCATGTCGGAGCACGGATCGATGCCGACCGGCTCTACGGACTCGGTGCGAGCGACATGAAATCAGGGCTGGCAGTGATGATCCACCTTCTCGAGGATCTGGGCACGGCCAACGTAGTAGGGGTTTTCTATGCCGGTGAGGAAGGCCCGATCAAAGACAACCAGCTTGGCGCTGTACTTGACGCGCTCCCGGCACTGGAGAACGCCGAGGTCGGGATTGTGATGGAGCCAACCAACTTGGAGTTGCACGCCGGTTGTCAGGGGTCGGTCAACGCCACCGTCTGGTTCGAAGGTGAAGCTGCACACTCGGCTCGTCCCTGGCTTGGCACCAATGCCGTCACCAGGGCAGGGACATTTCTGACAATGATGGATGGGCTTCGGCCAGAAACCCACCCGATCGAGGGTCTCGAGTTCAAAGAGGTGATCTCGGTGACGAGGGCTTCGGGCGGGGTGGCGAACAACATCATCCCGTCGCGATTCGAGATGAATGTCAACTACCGATTTTCGCCAGACCGGTCTCTCGAAGAGGCTGTGACCAGGCTTCAGGATCTCTGCGGGTCCGCCGACGGTTTCGAGGTGTTCGACACGGCGCCGGCTGCCTATCCCGAGATCAATCATCCGTTGTTTGGTGACCTCGCCAAAACGGCAAACGCAGCGATCTCGCACAAGCAGGGCTGGACGGATGTGGCCCAACTGGCTCAACGCGGGATCCCCGCGGTCAACTTTGGGCCGGGGGAGACAGCCCTGGCGCACAAGCCCGGGGAGTCGGTTCGGCTCAGTGACCTCGACTGGGCCTACGAAGCTCTGTCGTCTGTGCTCCGCTGACGACCGAGAACCAGCCAAAAGACCCATCCAACCAGGCCGGCCCAAATCAGTCCGGGTCGGATGAGAACAACTAGAAGACCGGCGCTGACCAGAACGGTCATGACGGTTGACGGTTTCTTCACCGCCGGTAGGACAAGAGAGACAGCGAGGAGTATCGCGCCAACCCTGATCAGCACGCCTGCTGTTGGTGAGTTGAGGTCGTCGCTACCTGTTAAGACGATCAGCATCCCTGCTACTGCGGCAATCGCCCCCATCACACCGAGAGTGAGGGCAGTGCCTCGCAAGGGACTCGGGTCAGCCACATCGCCACTGTAAGCGTGTACCCACGGGTGGACTGGTTTCACCCACTGCACACGCTTTCACAGATTTAGCAGCAGGCGGTGTCCTTGGCGGGAATGTTGGAGTCGCCGAGGACCGTGTACCACTCCCACTCGGCGCCGTCGGGATCTTTCACCCAAACCTTGTCCTGGCGGGCATAGCAACACTCCACTCCCAATTCGTCCTCGGTGGTCAGACCCTCATCGACGAGCCGACGGCTCATGGCTGCCACTTGCTCGGATCCCTCTACTTCAACGCCCAGATGGTTCAGCGTCCCACCCTGCTCGCTCTCGATGAGGACCAATTTCAGTGGAGGCTCACTGATCGCGAAGTTGGCGTATCCCTCCCGCACCTTTGCGGGCTTGGTGGAGAAGGCCTTCGAGTAGAAGGCTATGGCTTCATCGATGTTGGAGACGTTCAGGGCTAGCTGTACTCGGCTCATGGTGTTCCTTTCAGCACAGTTCCAAGTGCTCATATCGATAGTGGTCGATGTATCGACGTTTGTCAATGTTTGCTGGCCGATCCGATATCGGCACAGATGGGGCTGGCCTTACACTCCGGCGGCCATGCCAATCGACATTGATATTGCCCATGTGGCGCGTCTTGCTCGCCTCGACCTGACTGCTGAGGAACTGGACGGCTACAAGACCCAGCTCGACGTGATCCTCGATCACGCGACTCAAGTGCAGTCACTGGAGGGTGATCCCCGCGAGGAGTCCGCTCACCCGCTTGGTTTGGTCAACGCATTCCGTGAAGATGAGCGCAGACCATCGCTCGATCGAGATGAGGTTCTCTCCCAGGCTCCCGAAACGAAGGACGGCTACTTCGTCGTGCCTCCAGCAATGGAGACAGAGTGACACTCCACGAGCTCACCATTGCAGAAGCCGGTGAGCGTTTGCGCGCCCGTGAGGTGTCCTCGTCCGACCTTCTCGAGGCCGCCCTGGACAGGGCTTCCCGGACGGAGGCGCAGCTTCACGCCTACCTGACTATCGACAGGGAAGGGGCGAGAGAGGCGGCCCGTAGGGCCGATGCCGATCTTGCCGACGGAATCGATCACGGACCCCTGCACGGCGTTCCGGTGGCGCTCAAGGACAACATGTGCACCAGGGGCGTCGAGACTACCGCTTCGTCTCAGATCCTCGCCGGCTACATCCCTCCTTATGACGCCACCGTTACCCGGAAGCTCAAAGAAGCCGGTGCAGTCATTGTCGGAAAGACCAATCTCGATGAGTTCGCGATGGGTTCGTCGACCGAGAACTCGGCCTATGGGACCTCCTACAACCCCTGGGATATCGGCCGCGTCCCCGGAGGGTCATCGGGGGGGTCTGCCGCAGCCGTGGCCATCGGCTCTGCTTTTGCTGCTCTCGGATCCGATACGGGAGGATCGATTCGTCAGCCCGCTTCGCTTACGGGCGTCGTCGGGCTGAAGCCGACATACGGGACCGTGAGTCGGTACGGGCTGATCGCCTTTGCTTCGTCGCTCGACCAGATAGGCCCTCTCTCGAGAAGCGTCCAGGATGCGGCCTTGATGCTCGAGGCCATCTGGGGCCATGACCCCCTGGACGCCACCTCGTATTCGGGGAGTTATCCCAACCCTTCGGCAGCTCTGGACGATGGCGTTTCCGGCCTGAAGGTGGGGGTGGTCAAGGAGTTGGCTGGTGAGGGATACGAGCCGGCAGTCGAAACCGCCGTCTCAGCCATGGTCGACAAGTTGTCCGACGCCGGTGCCGCAGTGGTGGAGGTTTCGCTACCCACTTTCGACATCGCTCTCTCTGCGTACTACTTGATTGCGCCGGCCGAGGCGTCGGCAAACCTGGCCCGTTTCGATGGTGTTCGATACGGCCATCGGGGTGAAGGGGCAACGACAGAGAAGCTGATGGCACGGACCAGAGCCGAGGGATTCGGTCCTGAAGTCACCCGACGAGTTTTGCTTGGGACATATGCGCTGTCCGCCGGGTACTACGACGCCTTCTATGGACAGGCCCAGAAGGTCCGGTCCGCCATTCAGGAAGACTTTTCCCGTGCCTACGGAAGCGTCGACGTCCTGGTGTCGCCGACCAGTCCTACGGTCGCATTCGAGGCGGGTGCCCGGGTGGACGACCCGCTCGCGATGTACCTGTCCGACATCTGCACCATCCCATCCAACCTTGCGGGCCATCCGGCGATCTCGATCCCGATAGGCCTCGATGAGCAGATTCTTCCCATCGGGTTTCAGGTGATGGCCCCAGCCCTCGGTGAGACCGTGATGTTTCAGGTCGCAGCCACAGTCGAGAGTCTTGCGGGCTTTGCCGAACGACCGGTTCTCGAGGAGTTGGCCTCGTGACCTGGGAGTCCGTGATCGGCATCGAGGTGCATATCGAGCTCTCTACCAGTTCGAAGATGTTCTGTGGCTGCGCGGTGGAGTTTGGTGCGGAACCCAACACCAACATATGCCCGGTCTGTCTTGGTTTGCCCGGGGCACTCCCGGTCCCAAATCGGAAGGCCATCGAGTGGATCATGGCGATTGGCCTTGCCCTCAATTGTGAGGTGTCGGAACGTTCGGTTTTCCACCGTAAGAACTACTTCTACGCAGACCTCCCAAAGGGCTATCAAATTTCCCAATTCGACATCCCGGTCTGTCATGACGGCTACCTCGATGTCACGGTCGACGGTGAGACCCGACGGATCGGCATCGAGCGTGCGCACATGGAGGAGGACACCGGCAAATCGACTCACGTCGGCGATGGCGGGCGGATTCACGCCGCAGAATCGACTCTGCTCGACTTCAACCGCTCCGGTGTCCCACTTGTCGAGGTCGTTTCCCGGCCAGACATCCGCAGCGCCGCGGAAGCCCGGGCGTATGCCCAAGATCTGCGGGCGGTGGTCGCCGAGTTGGGTGCCTCCGATGTGCGGCTCGAAGAGGGCTCCGTTCGCTTCGACGCCAACGTATCGATCAGACCAGAGGGTGCCGAAGGGCTCGGTACCAAAGTCGAGGTCAAGAACATGAACTCTTTCCGCTCGCTGGAAAGGGCTGTCGAGTACGAGATCGAGCGGCAGATTTCGGTCGTCGAGGCCGGAGGCGAGCTGACTCAGGAGACCCGCCACTGGGATGAGGAAGCCGGCGTCACCCACTCGATGAGGATCAAGGAAGGGTCTTCCGATTATCGGTATTTCGTGGAACCCGATCTGGCTCCGATGGTGATGTCTGCCTCCTGGGTCGATGAAGTCAGAGTCGGGCTTCCCGAGTTGCCGGCAGAGCGAAAGGCCCGGTACTCGAACGAGGGCCTCGACCCCGACCTCGCCGGAGTGCTTTCCAGTTCGCCCGTCGAGGTTCGAGACATCTTCGAAGTGGCCACAGCTGCGGGGGCGGATCACCGCCGCGCTGCCAACTGGCTCACCGGAGAGGTGACGGCGTGGTTGCGAAGGACCGAGACCGACCCGACGAAGCTTTCCCTTGGCGGCGAGCAACTCGCCGAGCTGGTGGAAATCGTGGACGAGGGAGTCGTCTCATCATCGGCCGCCAAGGTGGTGCTCGAGGGAGTACTCCAAGGCGAGGGCTCACCGCGGGAAGTAGCGGAAGCACGTGACCTGGTTCAGATCTCAGACATGTCGGCGATAGAAGAGATCGTTACCAAGGTGCTCGCCGACAATCCCGAGGCGGTCGACAGTTATGCGGCCGGCGAGGAGAAGGTCGTCGGTTTCCTGGTTGGTCAGGTGATGACGGCAAGTCGGGGCAAGGCGGACCCCAAGCTGGTCAGTGAGCTTCTGCGCAAGAAACTCTCCTCATAGCCAGGAAAACCTCTGCCGGGATCAAAGATGCATGGTCATTGGCCGGTTAGCGTCAGGCTGATATGCAACGTCAGACGAAGATCATCGCCACTCTCGGGCCCTCGGTCGCCAGTGAGGAAGGGATACGCGCTCTGGTCGATGCAGGGATGGATGTGGCCCGCCTCAACTTTTCCCACGGTGATCACGACATCCATCGCCAGATGCTGGAATGGGTTCGATCGACGGCGGTTGACGCTGGTCGGAGTGTGGCGGTGATGCAAGACATCCAGGGGCCAAAACTGCGGGTTGGGACCTTTCCTGGCGGTGGGATCGAGCTTCACCAAGATGCTGAGATCGATCTGGTGCCTGCATTCGGCGAAGGAGATGCAGCGACCATTCGAGTGGGGTACGAAAGTCTGTTAGACGATGTCCTTCCGGGACAGCGGGTCATCCTCGGCGACGGTCTGATGTTGTTGGAGGTCGTGGGGAGGGCGGACGGATCGCTGCGTGCTCGTGCTCTCGAAGACGGTTTACTCTCCGATCACCAAGGTGTCGCGTTCCCGGACAGCAGCTTGACGGCAGTGAACATCACCGAGAAGGACGAAGTCGATCTGGCGTTCGGCAAGGAGTTGGGAGTCGAATACGTGGCGGCATCGTTTGTGCGGACGGCGGCAGACGTTGAGACCGTCGCGTCGCTCTGCGGGGATGTTCCGGTGATCGCAAAGATCGAACTGGCTCAGGCGTTGGACAATCTCGACGAGATTCTCGCAGCGTCTTTTGGGGTGATGGTGGCGAGGGGTGACCTGGGTGTCCAGGTGCCCTTGGAGCGTTTGCCTCTGATTCAGGCCGACATCCTGGAAAAGGCCAGTGCGGCTGGCCGGATTTCGGTCACTGCTACCGAGATGCTCGAATCGATGATCGCGAGCCCCAGACCGACGCGGGCCGAGGTTACCGATGTCGCCACCGCCGTCATGGGAGGGACCGACGCCGTGATGCTATCGGGTGAGACAGCCATCGGGCGTTATCCGACCCAGGCGGTGAGTGCC
>Ga0209980_10001982_pt1 | contig 11253 bp, 10 predicted proteins | sample CR02metaG_FD_183611 | JGI IMG/M metagenome (GOLD analysis project Ga0209980, IMG submission 183611) | Deep subsurface microbial communities from Mariana Trench to uncover new lineages of life (NeLLi) - CR02 metaG (SPAdes) (version 2) | ecosystem: Environmental > Aquatic > Marine > Ocean trench... | reverse complement strand
GTCCACCCTGCCAGCACAGCGCCGGATCAGTCTTTCATGCTTTCCAGTTGCTGCATTTGGCCTTTTAACCGCTCCACGTTTGCCTGGTGATCGGCGAGGCGCTGTTTTTCCTGCTGAACCACCGCCGCGGGTGCATTCTCAACAAATTTCCTGTTCGCCAATTTTGCCTGTGAACGCTCCAGGTCCGCCTGTTCGCGTGTCATGAGCTTTTCGATTCGAAGCAGTTCAGCCTTTACATCAACCAGCCCACCAAGTGGTATCAGGACCTTGAGGCCACCAACCAGTGCCACGGCACTGTTGGAGGTATCGTCTTCATCGCTGATCCATGCAAATGACCGGACCCGGCCGAGCTTGGCCAGCAGCGGTTCAAACTGCTCAAAGCGCTGGTGGTCGATGTTATCGCCGGACTGGAATTGAACGGCCAACTTCAGGGCAGGCGCGAGGTTCAGTTCAGAACGGATTTGCCGGATTCCTTGCAGGACCCGTTTGAACCAGTTGATGTCCTGTTCCGCTTTTTCGTCGCTATGTGTTAGCTGGGGACAAGGCTGGATCATGATGCTTTCGCCGCTGATATCCAATGGGCCTTTCACCCGCTGCCATATCTCTTCGGTGATGAAAGGCATAAACGGATGCAGCGCGCGCAAGCTGATTTCCAATACCGTCAGCAATGTGTGGCGGGTGGCGTTTTGGAGCATTTCTTCATCGCGTTGCAACGACGGCTTGGACAATTCCAGGTACCAGTCGCAATATTCATTCCAGATGAACTCGTACAATGCCTGGGAAGCGAGATCCAGCCGGTAGGCGTCCAGGTGCTCGTTGACCGCTGCCAGCATTTTTTGAGTACGGGAAAGGATCCAGCGATCGGCAACAGAAAGCAAGCGGGGCCTGGTGACCGTGTGTCCTTCTGTCTGCAACAATACATATCGTGCTGCATTCCAGATTTTATTGCAGAAATTACGATAACCCTCGATGCGCCCGAGATCGAAACGGATGTCGCGACCGGTGGTGGCGAGTGCGGCAAAGGTAAAGCGCAAGGCGTCACAGCCAAAAGCGGGAATGCCTTGCGGGAATTCAGCGCGGGTGGCTTTTTCAATTGCCGGGGCCATTTGCGGTTGCATCAGGTCGCTGGTTCGCTTGGCCACCAGGGATTCAAGGTCAATGCCGTCGATCAGGTCGATGGGGTCCAGCACGTTGCCCTTTGATTTGGACATTTTCTGTCCCTGGCTGTCGCGGATCAGCCCATGGATATAGACTTTGTGAAAGGGCACCTCACCGATAAACCGCAGCCCCATCATGATCATGCGTGCAACCCAGAAAAATATGATGTCAAAGCCGGTGACGAGCACGGTGGTGGGGTAGAACCGTTCGAGGCGTCCGCTTTCCTGTGGCCACCCCAGGGTGGTAAACGGCCAGAGTGCGGATGAGAACCAGGTGTCCAGCACGTCTTCATCCTGTGTCAGTTGGACGTCCGGACCCAGGCCGCTACGATGGCGGGCATCGGCTTCATCCATGCCCACGTGGATGCCGCCGTCGGCGTCATACCAGGCTGGAACGCGGTGCCCCCACCACAATTGCCGGGATATGCACCAGTCCTCAATGCGGTGCATCCAGTCGAAATAGGTCTTGCTCCAGTTCTTCGGTACGAACTGGATTGCGCCGTCTTCGACAGCCTTGATGGCCGGTTCTGCAAGCGGTGAGATGCGCACATACCACTGGTCGGTGAGGTAGGGCTCGATGATGGCGCCGGAACGGTCGCCACGCGGAATCACCATCTGATGGTTTTCAATCTTCTCCAGCAGGCCGGCCGCGTCCAGGTCGGCGACGATTTGCGCCCTGGCTTCAAAGCGGTCCATGCCACGGTATTCCCGGGGCGCATTTTCATTCAGGCTGGCATCGTCATTCAGCACATTGATCAACGGCAGCTTGTGGCGCTTGCCCATTTCATAATCGTTGAAATCATGTGCCGGCGTAATCTTGACGCAACCGGTACCGAATTCCATGTCCACGTATTCGTCAACGATGACCGGTATGCTGCGGCCCGTCAGCGGGAGTTCCAGTTGTTGCCCCACCAGTTGCCGGTATCGCTCATCGTCCGGATTAACCGCCACTGCACAGTCACCCAGCAATGTTTCCGGGCGGGTGGTGGCAACCACGACATGGCCCTGGCCGTCGGTGCGTGGATAGCGAATGTGCCAGAGTTTGCCGTTTTCCTGGGCAGAGATAACTTCCAGGTCAGAAAGAGCGGTATGTAGAACAGGGTCCCAGTTGACCAGGCGTTTACCACGGTAGATCAGGCCGTCCTGGTAAAGGTCCACAAACACCTTGCGCACCGCCTCGGACAGATCCTCATCCATCGTAAAGACCTCGTGCCTCCAGTCGACGGATGCGCCCAGCCGGCGCATCTGTTTCTGGATGGTGCCGCCGGATTTTTCTTTCCAGTCCCAAACGGCCTTTTCAAAAGCCTCGCGGCCCAGGTCGTGACGGGAAGTTCCCTGTGTGGCCAACAGACGTTCAACCACCATTTGCGTGGCAATCCCGGCATGGTCCATTCCAGGTTGCCACAAGGCTGATTTACCCCGCATACGTTGAAAACGCGTCAGGACATCCATGATGGTGTACTGGAAGGCATGCCCCATGTGCAGGGTGCCGGTAACATTGGGTGGCGGCAGCATGATGCAAAAAGGGTCCCCACCCTGTTGCGGTGCAAAATATCCAGCCCGGTCCCAGGTTTCATACCAGCGGCTTTCAATGTCCGCGGGTGTGTAACTCTTGTCCATCAACGGTTAATCTCGTGCATCCTGGGTGAGATGCCCTGGTCCCGGTAGGCCCTGAATTTTTTCCGCGAGTTTTCCCGTTCAGAATCCTGATGCGGGACAATTTCCAGCAGCCTTTGAAACCGGTCGGGCTCAGGAATGGGTTGCGGGCAAAGGTTTATCACCACCTCGGTTGCTTTCAATCCCGACATCAGGCTAATGATCACTGGCGCAGATCCGGCCGTGTTTTCCTGGTCAAGATCATGGGGCAGAAATCTGCCGGGTGGTGATTCCCACATCAGCGCATCCATTTCGCTGGCCTCCATACTGCTGTCCGCAATCACGGTGGTGTGATGGCCCCTTTCCCAGGACATCAGTGCCAGCCGGCATGCCAGGCGCCGAGCGTCCAGTCCGGGCGTGGCAAGAAGATAGAAGTCAACCTGGCAGTGATCCGTCATATCGGCAGGCGTCTTTGCTCCAACCCCGTTCAGGCCTGGTTGATCAGGTACTGGGTCAATAGTCCCACCGGGCGGCCCGTCGCACCCTCGGTCTGGCCCCATTTCCAGGCGGAGCCGGCGATATCGAGGTGTGCCCAGCGCTGGTCCTTTACAAAACGTGACAGGAAACAAGCCGCGGTGATGCTGCCGGCGGGCATGCCACCGACGTTTTTCATATCCGCGAACGGCGTTTTCAGTTGGGATTGGTAGTCTTCCCACAATGGCAGGCGCCAGGCCCGGTCCACGGTCTGGTTTCCGGCTTCAAGCAGTTCATCCGCGAGGTCGTCGTGCTTGGTCATCAGGGCGGAAGCGTGATGGCCCAGGGCGACGACACAGGCGCCCGTGAGGGTGGCCACATCAATAATGGATTTAGCGTTAAAACGCTTGCAATAGGTCAATGCGTCACACAGGATCAGGCGCCCTTCGGCATCCGTATTGAGCACCTCGATGGTCTGGCCTGACATACTGGTCAATACATCTCCGGGACGATATGCGTCACTGCCCGGCATGTTTTCAGCCGCCGCGACCACGCTTACCAGGTTGATGGGCAACTTCATCTTGGCACAGGACTCAAAGGCCCCGATCACTGCGGCAGCACCACACATGTCAAATTTCATCTGGTCCATGTTCTCGGCGGGTTTGATCGAGATTCCACCGCTGTCAAAAGTGATGCCTTTGCCCACCAACACCACCGGCTGCTGGTCCTGGGCAGCGCCCTGGTACTTGAGAATGATCAGGCGCGGTGTGTTCTGGCTGCCCTGACTGACACCCAGCAAGGCATTCATCCCCAGTTCGGACATTTCGGGCCGTTGCAAAATCTCGACTTCGGTGTTCTCGTAGCGCTCGGTAATGGTCTCGGCGTAGTCTGCGAGGTAGGCCGGTGTACAGATGTTTGGGGGCAAATTGCCCAACTCGCGGGCCGTTTTGACGCCGATCGCCATGTCCCGGGCCTGGTCCAGGGCGGCCTGCATCTGTTCTCCACCAGAAAATGAAGCCGATTGCAACGGTTTGGGTGAGTGTTCCCTGACCACCTTGGTCGCCGTGTACAGGTAATTCGATCTTTCCACCGCCAGTGCGCACTGGCGCAGACGCCAGCGTGCATCCAGGTCCTCAACCGCGACATCGGATAAGCAGAAATGGGCTTCTTTGAGCGCATGGTCACGCAGAAACTTGCCAGCGTCGAGGCAACTCTTCTCAAACCGTGCCGGGTCCAGTTTGGCCTGCGGCCCGCAACCCACTACCAGGATACGTTCAGCAGCAATGCCTTCGACATCATGCAGCAGTGTGAGGCTGCCGCGACTGGCGTCAATATCACCACTGTCCAACTTCTTGCTGATCAGTTCTCCGCTGGCGTGGTTTACTTTTTCCGTGATGCCCTGTAGTGGTGCGTCTTCGATGACGGCGATTACAAGGCAAGGTGTCTGGATTTGGTGTGGAGCGTCATTGCTCAAGCTGAACTTCATTGTTCGTGTCCCTTTGTATCAACGGTTGAATTCGGTGACGGTGTTGACAACATCTACTGATAGAATGCAGATGAGTCGTTTATTTTACTAGATTACTACGATTGAGGTCGAATTGAGCATTCTCCAGAAGTACATCTTGCGTGAATGGACCTGGACGTTCCTGGCCGTCAGTTTTGTACTGTTGATTGTTATCCTGGGCGCCTTCCTGGGTAACATGTTCAATGACCTCGCGGACGGGCGCATGCCACCGGGCCTGGTGGGGATTCAACTGCTGCTTTTTTTGCCGGAAGCCATCGGAGACATTCTGCCGCTGGCGGGTTTTATCGCCGTCATGTGGGGACTGGGGCGACTTTATCGCGACCAGGAAATGGCTGTAATGCGGGCCAGTGGATTCAATTGGCAGCAATTGCTGCGTCCATTACTGAACCTTATCCTGCCGGTCTCTGCCCTGTTGCTGGTGGTCGAGTTGGTGATCGTGCCGGCAAGCAGTGCGGCGGCTGTCGCGAAGCTGGCCGAAGGATTTCGAAACGCCACCGTCTGGGGTTTGCAGGCCGGCCAGTTTCATGTCTTGAAGAATGGCAAATTTGTTTTCTATATCGAAGCGCTGGAAGACGAGGGCCGGACCCTGCGAAATGTATTTATCCACCAGCGCATTGGTGAGACGGAACAAGTGTGGTTCGCCAAGCGCGGCGAGTACTGGGTGGAGCCGAACACCGGCGAGCGCTACCTGACACTGCTGGATGGCCAGATCACGGAGACGGTGTCCGATCAACTGGATGTGAAGTTATTGAGCTTTTCGAGGAACGATTTGCGCTTGCCGGTTCCAGACATCCGCACTAAAGCTGTGAAAATAGCTTCGCGTCCAAGCACTGACCTGATCGCAGAAGCAAATCCGGCAGCATGGGCGGAATTGCAGTGGCGCTTTACACCATCCCTGCTGATCCTTGTGCTGAGCTTCCTGGCCATACCCCTTTCACACTCTGAACCACGTGAGGGCAGGGGCAGCCGTGTGGTGTTGGGCATATTGACCTATGCCCTGTATTCAAACACGCTCTACCTGTGCCGTGCCTGGGTGGCCGATGGCGTTTTGCCGGCCTGGCTTGGGCTGTGGTGGGCACACGCCATCGTTCTCATTGTCGGCGTGGTTTGGTTGCGGCGCCAGGGGCGCATGCCGAGAGCATCAAGGGCATGATCAAGCAGGTTGACCGTTACATCGGGGAAGCATCGATCCTTGGCATCGTCGCCGTGCTGGTCGCCATGACCCTGCTGGCGTCGACCTTCAATTTGCTGAGTGAACTACGCTCAACCACGGGGAACTACGGCACCCTGGAAGTGTTCTGGTTCGTTTTTCTCACCCTGCCCAGGACGGCCTACCAGATGTTTCCGGTTTCTGCGCTCATTGGCGCATTGATCGGGGTTGGAGGACTGGCGGCAGGCAACGAACTGGTTGCTTTCAGGACCGCCGGCGTTTCGCGCCTGCGAATCGCCGGCGCCGCATTGTCTGGAACCCTGATCCTGATCCTGGTGGTGATGATCATGGGAGAGTGGGTGGCGCCAGCGGCGGAACAACAGGCCAGGGCGTTCCGTCTTGCAAAAGTCATTGACCAGGCGGTCGTCGGTGAAAGGGGTGGAATGTGGCTCAGGGACGGTAACCAGGTGGTAAATATCAAGCTGCCATTGCTTTCAGACAACCGCAAGCAGCAATTCGTGGAATTCCGCGATGTGGTGATTTACACATTCGACGACGGCACCGATTTACGCGAAATCATCCGTGCTGAGAACGCCATTCATGATGGCGAGCAATGGACACTGGAAGATGTAACCGCTCTGGAAATCAGCCCGGGACAGGTACGTTCAACCCGGTCGAGGCACGTTCCGTGGGATTCGAAGGTCAAGCCTGCGCTGTTGGACGCAGCGGTGACCCGGCCACCGTACATGTCCGTGCGCTCGCTGTTTGCCCAGGTGCAGTTCCTGGGACAGAACGGACTCGACAACCGGGTTTATGAAGCCGAACTCTTTGCGAAGATATTTTTTCCGTTTTCTGTTCTGGCGCTGGTTCTGGCCGGCATGCCATTCGTGTTTGGTTCCGCCCGCCAGCACAACCTGGGGGTACGCATCTTCATCGGCATGTCGATCGGTATCCTGTTCACCATCGTGAACGGTGCAGTACAGAACATCGGAATGTCATATGGCCTCCACGCGGCATTCAGCGCGCTGGCGCCATCCACCCTGGTGGCCCTTGCCGCGATCCTCATCCTGCGCCGCTCAGTCTGAACTCAAGTAGTGTTAACAGGCCCTAAATATTGGAGGCGCCAGTTTATGGAATTCGATAGAGTCCCGAATGGCTGCTGATGTCGTGCCAACTGCGTTTTTCAGGATCACGCACGGACCACAGCAGGCCAAGGCCGGCGCAGGCAAATGAGATGAGTGAACTCAGGAAACGAATCACGCAGAGTTTCCAGGATATTTCATAGCCCTTGTCCGCACTCAGGATGATTTTCCAGGCACGCATACCGACGGTCATTCCCCCGTTCATCCAGCAAAAACTGAGATAGAAAAACCAAACAGCCAAAAGATAAAACGAGAAAAACGGGTCACGGAACGCCCGCTGTTCACCCGCATCAAAAGGCGATGCGACCGCCGCAGCAATCAGCAGCAGACCGACCACAATGACCGTGTCGTAAGCAATCGCCAACAGGCGACGGGGCAGGCCGCATCGCAAGTAGGATTCACAGGGGGGTGACTGGGCGATCAGTAATGCTCCTTTACAAGGCAGTCAAGATCAGAGCCTCCATAAGCAGGGGCTTCTACAGTTTACTTCGTAGTTCAATACAATCTGTTATTATCGTGCACCGGTTGACGCAGAATTTCGAACAAATCCGCAAGTCTGAAAACACAAATTGCAAAAATAGGCTGGAAGTCATGCCTTATTGGCATTATTCTGCGTCGTTCGGGTATCCTGAGTTACCACCGAATGACATTATCAGGGTTGCGTCTCAAACTGGAAAACCCCGAGATCACGAAATTTTCGTTTTGAACAATTGGAAACAGGCTATGCCATATAAACTAATGCAACGATCATTCTGGCTGATTGCAGGCGCCTTTTTTGCTGTTTTTCTGACCGCCGGCACGCAAGCCCAGGTACTTGATTCGACCGTAAAAACAGAGAATGGGATCAACAAGAATGCTGCCGTATCGCAAAAACGCGTCACCAGTCTCGCCCAGCAGACATCCGACTTGCTGGCGGAGTACCGGGCCGTTGTCCGCGAAACCGAAAGCCTTGAGATTTATAACGATCAACTCGAAAAAGTTGTGATGGACCAGCGCGCCGAGGTTGTTTCCATCAACAGGCAGTTGGAAGGCCTGGAAGCCACCAACCGTGGCGTTGTTCCGCTGATGCTGGAGATGATCGAAACCCTGGGGCAGATGATTGACAGCGACATGCCGTTCAAACTCGAAGAACGCCGTCAGCGGGTTGATCGCCTGAGAAACATGATGGATCAGGCAGACGTGACCACCTCGGAGAAATACCGGCGCGTGATGGAAGCCTACCAGGGCGAGTTGGAGTATGGCCGTACTACAGCGTCTTATTCCGAAACACTTCCCACGACCGGTCAGACCGTGGACTTTTTACGCGTTGGCCGGACACTGCTTATTTACCAGACCAGCGACCAGGAAACGACCGGCTGGTTCAATCCGACCACGCGAGAGTATGAAGAGTTGCCGGACAGGTACCGGCTGGAAGTTAAAGAGGGAATTTCCATTGCCAAGAATGAGAAAGCACCTGACCTCGTGATGTTGCCTGTACCGGGTCCGGAGGTCGCACAATGAACAAGTCAATTATTTATGTTGCTGCCGCCTTCCTGTCCATTTCGGGTACTGTTTTCGCGCAGAGCCTGGATGAACTGGCCCGCATTGTTGAACGGGCCGCTTCCGAGGAAGGACAGATCAACCAGGAGCGCGAGGCCGAGTTTCTGCGTGACCGGAACAACCAGCGAAACCTGCTGGCCCAGGCCAAGCAGGATCTGCGCCGTGAGGAAAAACGCGGCGATGACCTCAAAGCCGAATATGACCGGCGTGAACGAGAACTCGCCGAACTGGAAACGGTATTGCAGGAGCGCATGGGTAATCTTGGTGAGCTGTTCGGAATTGTCCGGCAGACATCCGGTGACCTCCAGGCTGCGTTGAACGATTCAATGGTTTCATCCGCATTGCCCGGTCGCAGTGAATTCCTTTCCGACCTGGCGCAGCGTAAAGAGCTGCCAACTGTTCCGGAACTGCGCCTGGTTTGGTCCCGCATGGTGACCGAAATCGCCGAGTCCGGAAAGGTGGTTAAGTACACCGCGCCGGTGGAACGCACGAATGGTGAGAAACAGAACCTGGAAGTGGTCCGGGTCGGCGTATTCAACGCAGTATCCAACGGCCAGTACCTTGACTGGGATGCCAGCAAGAGCACGGTCAATCTGATCGAACTGGCGCGCCAGCCAGCCGCGCGCTTCGGCAGGATGGCAGCCAACCTGCAGTCGGCAGCGCCCGGAGTAATGATGGACATGGCGGTTGATTTCTCCCGTGGCCAGATCCTTAGGGCGGTTGTGCAGAGCAAGTCGCCGATCGAGCGTGTCACCGAAGACGGCGGCATAGTCGGTTACGTGATCATTGGCGTTGGTTTATTCGGGCTGCTGCTGTGCTTGTGGAAGGCATTTGGCTTGTACACAACCGGTGCCAAGATCAACAAGCAACTCAAGAGTGAAGCGGCCAACAAGGGCAATCCGCTGGGCCGGGTCATGTCGATTTACACGGAGAACCCGGATACCGACATTGAAACACTGGAGCTGAAGCTGGATGAAGCCATCCTGCGTGAGTCAGCGCCACTCGAAACCGGGTTGAGTTTCATCAAGGTCCTGTACGTGGTCGCACCGCTGCTGGGCTTGCTGGGTACGGTTGTGGGCATGATCGCGACCTTCCAGATGATCACGCTGTTCGGAACCGGTGATCCACGCATGATGGCTGGCGGTATTTCTACCGCCCTGGTGACCACGGTACTCGGCCTGGTCGTGGCTATTCCGCTGACTTTGCTCCACAGCTTCCTGCAGGGCAAGAGCAAGTCCCTGATCCAGGTGCTTGAAGAGCAGGCGGCCGGCATTATCGCCAGGCTGGCGGAGAGCCGTGCATGATCTGGTTCTATGACGCCGTTGCCTCGATCCGTGATTTCCTGGAACTGGGTGGTGATGTGCTGTACGCGATCATGGCCACACTGGTCCTGATGTGGACTTTTATCCTGGAGCGGATCTGGTATTTCTACAAGGTGCATCCGGGCCAGGAATTGGAAATTCAGGAAGCCTGGGAAACCCGGGCGGATACCACTTCATGGTACGCAAAGCGCATCCGCGAGCAAATGATCTCGAAAGCGTCCATCGCGCTGAAGCATAATATCGGCATGATCAAGGCCCTGATTGCGATCTGCCCTCTGTTGGGTCTGATGGGTACGGTCACCGGCATGATCTCGGTTTTTGATGTGATGACCTTTGCCGGAACTGCAAACGCCCGGGCCATGGCCGCCGGCGTATCCATGGCTACGGTGCCAACCATGGCGGGCATGGTCGCTGCCCTTTCGGGTGTGTATTTCGGAACCTGGCTGGAACACAAAGCGGCCACGGAATCAGAGAAACTGGAAGACTTATTGCAACATCATTAAATACAGTTGTAGCAGCCGGCAGGGTTTTGGCGGCGATTGAATATTGAGGATCGTTTAAATGGGACGCAGGCACGCGCATGTAGAAGAAGCGGAGATCAACATTACCCCGATGCTTGATATCGTCTTTATCATGCTGATCTTTTTTATCGTGACAACATCCTTTACCAAGGAGACGGGCGCCACGCTGGTCAAGCCCCTGGCCGAGCAGGCAGTTTCGTTGCGCAACGGAACCATACTCATCGGTATTCGATCAAATGATGAAATCTGGATGAACAAGCGCGAGATTGAAATACGGGAGGTGCGTTCTCTGGTGGAGCGCGCCAAGGCGGAAAATCCAGAGGGAAGTGTGGTGATTGTTGCGGACAAGGATTCACGAATCGGCACGGTGACCCAGATCATGGACCAGGTAAAAATGGCCGGTATTCAGGGCATCGCCATTTCTGCCGAGAATCCCGGCGGCGGATAGTTTATGAAGGGATTTAGAACATTGTTGGCTGCCATGGCTGCCGTGGGAGTGACTTTTGCCTTATTCGTTTTGATGTACAAGCTGATCTCTTCCGGCGGTGGTCGCAATGAAGAGATGGAAGCCATCGCAGGCATCCATTTCGGGCCAGTGGATATTCCGGACGAGGTCATGACCCGCAGCCGGCGAATTCCGCCTAAGCCGCCACCACCAAAAAAGCCGCCGCCCCCTCCGAAGATGGAAATTGAACAGGCGCAGCAAATCTCCACGATGCCGAAACTGGATTTACCGAATCTGGATTTACCGCTGGTGGGCGGAGAGGGAATGTTCATCGGGAACTTCGGAACGGTAGACAAGACCGCAGAAGGTGACATTATTCCCC
>Ga0209980_10001981_pt1 | contig 11254 bp, 10 predicted proteins | sample CR02metaG_FD_183611 | JGI IMG/M metagenome (GOLD analysis project Ga0209980, IMG submission 183611) | Deep subsurface microbial communities from Mariana Trench to uncover new lineages of life (NeLLi) - CR02 metaG (SPAdes) (version 2) | ecosystem: Environmental > Aquatic > Marine > Ocean trench... | reverse complement strand
TCATCTCGGCCCGCAACTCATCCGCCAGCTGGCGAAGATCCGCCTCCGCCAAACGGCGCAGATCACCAGGTACATCGATCTTGTCGAGTAACGGCGTTTCAACTGGCACGGCTTGCGCGCCCCCCTACCATCATGTCTCACGCACGCCAACACCGGCAGTCCTGCCCAGGCGGCCAGCGCAAGAGTGCGCCGCTTTTACGATTAGCGCAACAACGTGCCCGAGCGACAATAGCACAACGGCGCGCGGGGTGTTAATCAAGTTTTCGCAATGACTTGGCGCGGATCGGCATACGGCTTGGCCATCGCCAAATCCCCGGCGCCCATCCCAAAGGTGTCCCGAGGCGGGGCATGGCCCTGCTGCCCTATCGGCTCTAGTACTTACTTTCATAGAAGGGTGCGACATATGATCGTCTTTTCCAGGCTTCCGGGTAGGAAGCGTCGCGCCGGCGATGTCTGGACATCGTCCAGCGTCGCATACGCCCTCCGGTGGCCGCGAAAAGCGACCCTTCGGGCGGCCTTGCAGGCCCTTACGCTCTCGTCGCGCGGCCCTTGTGATGCGCCGGCATCACGGCGGACCACGCTCCTAGCCGAAGAACCCGCAAGGCCGTCAAATGTGTCACCCTTCTATGAAAGTAAGTACTAGCGCGCCTCTGGCGGCGCTGCCGATGCCTTGGCCGGGTTGAGACGCCCGGCAAGGGCGCGTAAAACCCCTTGCGCCCCGCAAAGCCCGAAACCGGCGCGGGACAGGACGACGCGCCCGGCCAGGGGATCGCGCCGGCTGAGATGGGCGGTCAGCCTTTCGGCGATGACGACGATGATTGAGGACTCGGTGGCGAGGCCGAGGCTCCGCAATTCACCCGGAAGCTCGCGCGCAAGCACGAGCAACCCGGCGACGTCATCGAGCGCTTGGTCGAGGACCTTTCGCAAACCGGGACTGGCCTTGGGCGCGTCAAGCGCCTCGACCGGCACCCCCGCCCCGTCCATCCAATCGAGTGGCAGATAGACCCTGCCCAGTTGGCGGTAATCGTCCTGGCAGTCCTGGAGGTGGTTGATGACCTGCAAGGCGTTGCAGAGCGCGTCCGATGCCGGCCAGGCGGCGCGGTCTTCGCCATGAAGATCGAGCAGATAGCGTCCGACCGGCGCCGCCGACAGGTAGCAATACCCCATCAACTCGCCCCAGTTCCGGTAGCGCGGCTTCACCGCGTCCTGCTTGAAGGCGGCGATGAGATCATGACAGTGCCGTGTCGTAACGCCGGTCTCGGACAGGCTTTCGCCGAGCCTGTGCGCCTTGACGAACCCGCTATCGCCCTCATGGCCCCCTTCGAGGGCGTCGGCCATGGCATCGAGGCGGGCGATCTTGTCGCCGGGCGCAAGCTCCGGGTCGTCGGCGATATCGTCGATCGCCCTGGCGAAGGCATAGAAACGTGCCACATGGGGGCGCAGACGCCGGCGGATGAACCACGATCCGACCGGAAAATTCTCGCCGGCGGCGCTCTTGCCAGAAGGGGTTTCGACGTTCGAGGTCATCGCTCAATGACGGCGCGGCCGGATTATGGGCCTCCTTGCGCGCCCTATGACATGGCCGGTGACAGCCGGCGCCGGTGACACCCGCCGCCGCTGCCGGAAGCCCCAGTATAGGACCAATCCGCGCCTCATTCCGAACCGCGATTTCCCCAGGGGCCTGGTGAGATCATCGGCGTCAGCCGCCGGTCTCGGACTGCCCTCGTTCGACGGAGACCGCCTGACGGCAATAGTCGACGAAGGCGTCGACGGCCTCCTCGGGCGTCAGTTTCTCCGTGTCGATGACCAGTTCCGAATGCTCGGGCTCCTCATAAGGCGCCGATATACCGGTAAAATCCTCGATCTCCCCGGCGCGGGCACGCCTGTATAGTCCCTTGGGATCGCGCTTCTCGCAGGTCTCGAGCGACGCCTTGACATAGACCTCGTGGAACGACCCTTCACCGGCCGCCGCCCGCGCGGCGGCCCGGTCCTCGCGGTAGGGAGAGATGAAGGCGGAAATAACGATGAAGCCCGCCTCGGCGAAAAGGGCCGCCACTTCGCCGGCGCGGCGGATGTTCTCGGTCCTGTCCGCGTGGGAAAAGCCGAGATCGGCGGCGAGCCCGCGGCGGATATTGTCGCCGTCGAGCACGTAAACCTGGAACCCGAGATGGAACAGCCGGTTCTCGGCCTCGATCGCGATGGTCGATTTGCCCGCCGCGCTGAGGCCGGTGAGCCAGAAGACGGCGCCGCGGTGCCCGGCGCGCGCGGCCCTCGCCTCGGTCGTGACGCGGTGCTCGACGACGAACCGCCCGCCCGGCCGGTCCATCAGCATCGCCCGCTCATCGGCGAACCCTTCGATGCTGGTGACGCCGCCGACGACGGCGAAATTGTCGACCAGCATGAACCGGCCGGTAGCGGCATTGACCCGGTAGGGATCGAGGGCAAGCATGGACTGGGTGCGCAAAACGATCTCGGCGAGGCCGTTGCGCCCGACCGCTTCGGCCTCGTGCACGGAAAGATCCTTTCGCTCTCGAGCGAATCCAGATGATCCATGGCGCTACTCAGTAGCGGGAAAAGGTTCAAAACTCAAAATGTTTCATTCCCGGTGAGCATCGTCGCCGGCCCGGCGCCGGGCGGTTGGCGTTGCCGGCGCCCCGATGGTGGACGATCCAAGGGCGCGCCGGTTTCGCTAGAGCGCGGGGTTTCATGGCGCTATGCTACCCACCGTTTCGGGCCGCCCCATCGAAAAGGTGGCCCGGACCGGTAAAGACGGCTCAGCGGGTCCCGGGATTCCCCTTATGGCAATGACGTTACCTTCGCCGCCCCGATGAGGCCCGTCCCGATGTTCGCCCGCGCGCTCGAGCGCAACGCCAAGGCGCTGTCCTCGACACCGGGATTCGTCCTCTGCGTCGGCCTTTACATGCTCTGGCTGTTCGCCTTTCGCGGCTTCCTGTTCCCCGCCGCTTCCGGCGACGACGCCGAGCAGCTTCTGTTCTCCCAGTCCTTCGCCTGGGGATATGATCTCAGGAATCCGCCGCTTTACACCTGGGGGGTGATTGCCTCCCAGCAAATCTTCGGCGTCACCATCCACTCCGTGGCCTTCGTCAAGTTCACCGCCATGTTCCTCATGTACCTTTTCCTCCGCCAAGGGGCGCTGGGCGTGCTCGGCGAGGGTCGGCTGGCGAGCATCGCCGCTTTATCGCCGCTGGCGGTCTATCTCGTCGCCTGGGATTCGGTGATGAACTACAGCCAGACCGTGCTCGTCGCCGCCATGTACCCGGCAACCTTTTGCGCCCTCATGCGCCTCGATGCCAAACCAACGCTCGCGTCCTACGCCATCCTCGGTAGTGCGGTGGGCATCGGATTGATGAGCAAGTACACCTATGCCCTGTTCATCCTCTCGCTATTGGCGGCGGCGATGATGGACGGTGGGCTGCGCGCACGCCTGGTGAACCCCAGGGCCCTTCTCGCCATCGCCATCGCCGCCCTGATCGTGCTTCCCCACCTCATTTGGTACCTCGACAACACGGCGGCGTTCACCGCCCTCGTCCAGTCCAAATTCACCTTCGCCCGTGGACCGGACCCGCTCCCCACCCCGGTCCTCGGACTCGGCGCCGTCATCACCGCCTTCTTCAATGCGTCCGTGCCGCTGATCTTCCTCCTCCCCCTGTTCTTCTGGAAGGCTTTCGCTCCCTTGCCCGGCGCCAAAGCGCCATCGGCGCGTTACCGGCGGATCATCGGCGCCTCGCTCATCATCATGACCGGCGCGATCGTCGTCCTCGTGCTTGGCGCCGAAATCACCCGGCTGAGGACCCATTACATGGTCCTGTTCATCCTGTTCCCGATCTACTTCTTCGCCCGCGTCCAGGCGGCGGGGCTCTCCGGCGCCCCGTTCGCGCGCTATGGGGGCCTTCTCACCGCCCTCGCCGTCATTATCGCCGCCGCCGTGCCGGCGATCTACCTGGCCGAGCCCCTGAGGTGCAAGAGGTGCACGCTGATGGTGCCCTACGCCGCCTTCGCCGAGCGCCTGCGCGAGGCGGGATTTACCCGCGGCAAAATCATCTCGTGGTACCTTCCGGTGTTCCTCAGCGGCAATTTGCGGGTCCATTTCCCCGACTCGGCCGTGGCCAGCGCCAAATATCCCGTCTACGACCCGCCGGGGCTCAAAGCGCCGGGCCAGTGCCTCGTCATCTGGGAGACCAATCGCTATTCCGGCGTCAAACCGAGGATGCTCGATGAGGCCCGGAAAAGGCTGGGCGCGGTGATCGCCGGGGACGAGCCCGTCGGCGAGATCACGCTGGCGCTATCGCCCGCCCGGAAGGACAAGTTCCAATATGCCTTCATGCTGGTGCCGCCGGGCCAGGGCAGTTGCACGTAGGACTCATTTACCGGCAATGATGGCTTGCTGAAAGAGGGTTTGGCGCGATGAGAGTGATGAGCTTCCGATGGCGGGACAAGGAAGGCTACGGTGCCTTGCGCAACACCGTCGCCGACGAGGAATGAGCGGGCCGGCGATGGGTTTTACCGACCTCGATCCGGCCGATTTCGACGCCCTCACCTTCGATTGCTACGGCACGCTGATCGACTGGGAGAGGGGCGCCTTGGGGATCTTGCGTCCCTGGGCCGACGGCCAAGGGCTCGATGCCGGCGACGACGATCTCCTGTCCCGCTTCGCCGCCGCTCAAGCCGATCAGGAAACCATCCGCCCGATCAAGCGCTACCCGGACGTGGTCGGATCGGCCTTCGCCGAGATCGCCGCCGGATACTCCAAGACGCTTTCGGCCCAAGACCGCGAACGCCTCGCCCGGTCCATCGGCGACTGGCCGCCCTTCGCCGATACCGTCGAGGCGCTTGGCGATCTCAAGGCGCGCTTCAGGCTCGGCGTGTTGTCGAACGTCGATGTCGGCTCCTTCGCCCGCACCCACGCGCGCCTCGGCAACCCCATGGAGGTGATCGTGACGGCGGACGACGCCGGCTCCTACAAACCGGCGCTTACGCATTTCCATCGCGGCATCGAGGAATTCGCCAAACTCGGCATCGCCAAGGCGCGCATCCTCCATGTCGCCCAGAGCCGTTTTCACGACATCGCGCCGGCCCGTTCCCTCGGCCTGACATGCGCCCGCGTCGACCGCCGGGGGGGGCGGGAGGGCCTCGGCCTCAACATCCCGTCCGCCGCCGAGACCCCCTATGTGGTTGGCGACATGGCGGAACTGGCGGCGCATCTTTGCCGGGATCAGGGATAATAATTGATCTGGGAATGACGCCGGTCGCCCTTTACAATCCACCGCCACCGCCCGGGACCGGTTGAGGGGACCGGGCGCCGTCACCGGAAGGAGAGGAGCGAATGGGCCCGACGGCCACCCTTCGCCGGATCATCGATACGCCGGGCATCACCCTTTCGGTGTCGGCCCATGACCCGCTTCTGGCGCGCCTGGTGGAGCGCGCCGGGTTCAAGATGATCGGGCTTTCGGGCAACGCCGTCGCCGCCGCCCATCTCGGCATGCCCGACATGGGCTTCCTCAACCTCTCCGACATGGTGGACGTTTCCCGGCGCATCGCGGCGGCGGTGGACATCCCGGTGCTGGTCGACGCCGACACCGGCTACGGCAACGCCATGAACATCGTCCGCACGGTCAGGGAGTTCGAGCGCGCCGGCGTCGCCGGCATCATCATCGAGGACCAGATCGATTACAAGAAATGCGGCATGATCGAGACCGCCCACCCGGTGGTGCCGGCGGCAGAGCACGCCGGGAAGGTCCGCGCCGCCTGCGCCGCGCGATCGGACCCCGATTTCGTCATCTGCGCCCGCACCGACGCCGCCGCCGATCACGGCGTCGCCGAGGCGCTGAGGCGCGCGCGGCTCTATATCGAGGCCGGGGCCGATCTCCTCGACGTCGAGGTGCTGGGCACGCCCGAGGAGGTGGCCGAGATCGGCGCCGCCGAACTGACGGTGCCGCTCAAGGGCAACATGGACGAGGGCAAGCGGTTATGGGAGATCGACCCCGAGACGCTCGCCCGCGCGGGCTACCGGATCTGCGCCCACCCCGGCCTGGTGCGCTACACCGTCGTCCACGCGGTCAAGGAGGCGCTCGAGCATCTGAAGCGGGAGGGCTCGACCATCGGCTATCGCGACAAGATGGCGACGACCAAGGAATATTTCGACGCCGTCGATCTCGAGCGCTACCTCGAGATGGAGCGAGACCTGCTGCGGCCCTTCTCCGGCGCGGACACACAGAGTTAGGGCGCCGCCCCCGTCAGGAGCCGCGAGCGCGCGATGCCGCCAGCGACGGCAACGCCGCCGCCGGTTTTGGCCATAACCGGCCTTCGCTAAAGCCGGTAATTAAAGAGGTGTGACCATGGAAAGCGCCCAAGCCGGCGGGCCTGAGGAAAAACAGGCGCCATGGGGATTTTGGCCGACGATCGGATTGTCCGTCGTCGTCTTCCTGGTTTACGTCGGGATCTCCGTGGCGATCCTGTTCGCCATCGGGACCGCCTATTCGGCGAATAATCCCAATGCCGATATCGAGGAATTCGTCGAAGCCGCCGCCACCAACGGCTTCGTCGCCTTCCTCGGCATTTCCCTCGCCGCCCCCCTTTGCACCGGCCTCGTCCTGTTGTTGATAAAATTGAAAGCGACCTTATCGGTCGAGGAGTATCTCTGCCTGGTTCCCGTCGGCGCCAGAACCGCCCTCATCTGGTTTGCCTTCCTTGCCTTGGTGCTGATCGGTTCGGACCTGCTTTCCTACGCGCTGGGCCGGCCGATGGTTCCCGAAATCATGGTGGAGCTCTACCGCACGTCCCATTTCGTGGCTCTGCCCTGGTTCGCCGTCGTTATCGCCGCACCGATCTTCGAGGAGGTCTTCTTTCGCGGCTTCATGTTCCGCGGCATCGAAGCCTCGGCGCTCGGCAATATCGGCGCCATCCTCATCACGGCGTCCACCTGGGCCGCCATGCACGCCCAATATGACGCTTACGGACTGGCCACGATCTTGGTTGTCGGGATTTTTTTGGGTTTGGCCCGCGCCGTCACCGGATCGCTCTATCTGACCACCGCGATGCATGTGGTGACGAACGCGATCGCCACCATCGAGATCCACCTGTTCGCCGGTTCGTAACCGTCAGGCGGTTTCCCGGTTCCTGGCCCGGTTCCCGGGATCGAGCCACGGCGCCGCCGCCCGCCAGGCGGCCTCGAAGGCCTCGATGTCGGCTAGCCAGCCCTAAGCGGACGGGGCACGGTTACGTCGCTTACCGCCGCTCATAGCCATGTGTGGACATACGGGCGTGGGGGATGGAAGCTCGACACGTTCCTGAATTGAGGTGCACGGGAAGCCGTTTCCCCCGTTCTCGGCTTGCCGGCGATCTTCACCTTCCGGTCCGCATCCGGACTGCCCGGCAGGTTGTTTCGAGCAGCGGTCTTTGAAGACGCCGTGCAATTCGATTCCTTGACTATTTTTCTTGTTCACACGACTGCCCACCTTATTTCCGTTTATCGAATTCAATATTTGCCACGTAGTATTTAACGCTATGATGAATAACCTGGATTAGGAAATTTTGAATGCTCGAGTTTAAAGGCGGCTGCCACTGCGGAAACATTTCCGTCGTCTACAAAACCACCATCTCCGCGAAGGACGCGGTGCCGCGCGCCTGCCAATGCTCATTCTGCCGCAAGCACGCAACGCGGGCGCTCTCCGATCCGTCGGGCCATATAGCCATCACCATTACAGATCCGGCGCGCCTCGGCCGCTATCGGTTCGGCACGAAAGCGACGGAGTTCCTGGTTTGCTCCACCTGCGGCGTATACGTTTCGGCCTATATGCCCGACGGGGATCGCGCCTATGCCAACGTCATGGCAAACGCGCTCCACGACCCCGATGCGTTCGGCCCCGGCGTTGCCACGGACTACGGCAGCGAGGACGAGGCCGGAAAGCGGCAGCGGCGGCGCCGAAAGTGGACGCCGGCGACGTTGACGGTCAAGAACTAGGCGGGAGGGGCGAAGGAGATCATCGTCCGCACTTCGATGCTCTCGCGGGGCGGCACATGGGGTCCGGCGAGCGGGTTTTCGAAGGTTCCATGCGCGGTATAGCGCGCCGGGCAGTCGGCGGCGTTATCGAAGCATTTGAGCAGGACGACCTCGTCGGGTTGCATGTCCGGAAAATAATACCATTCCTGTCCCATGCTGTGCCTGACCTGAAATATTTCACCCTTGCGGTCCTGATAGACCAGATCCGACGCCACGAAGTCATCCGGGAGAAGGGTCCGGGCATCGGCAATGGCGAGCGGCAGGCGTTCCGCCGATTCGCCGATGGAGCGCCATACGTTGACCATGGTGAAGCGATGGCCGAGGTATCGCTCGGCCTCGGCTTCCGGCATGACGTCTCTCACCCGCTTGGGCCCCGACCATTCCGTATAGTCGTTGTGAATGGGCGCGACGGGCAGACGGGCCTGCTTCTCGGTTCGTTTGCCGTCCTCCTGCACGCGGATGGTGTGATCGAAGATGTGCACGGATGTCGCCCCGGTCGCCGATTTCAGGAACGCGGCGATCTCGGGATAATAGATGGCGGTTATCTGGTCATCGTCATAGAAGTCCGACACGGCGGTCTCGAAGCGGCCCAACTCGAACCCCTCGCGGTCGAGCACCGGTCTCTCGGCAAGGCGGCGGGCATCTTTCAGCGTCACGGGGATATCGCGGAACTCGCCGGTCCGGGCGTTCGGTGCGGAATGCATTTCGGACATTTCGATCACCGGTTTCCCCTCGCAATGATGAAAGAAATGGAGCGACCCCTCGACGCTCTTACCCCTATCTTCGTTTCCCATGATCCGGTGACTTCCCTTGTTCTCGTGGGACGGTCCTTCATTATAATATAATCGCCGATAATGGTTGCGCGAAAAAGTATAAGCCTGGGAAGGGGCGTTCGATGGCACCGAAAGTGGTTTGTTGGCGGCGGATGTACGACCCGTCGGGGCATGATCTGCTCCGGGACGCGGGCGCCGAGGTTGTGGTCGTCGACACGGCGGATGCCCAGGAGGTCGCGGCGGCTCTAAAGGACGCGGACGCCCTTTGGGTGCGGACCCCCGAACGGGTGACGTCCGATCTTCTGGATGCGGCGGACGGCCTCGTCGTGGTCTCAACGTCCGGCTTCGGGACCGATAACGTGGATATCCAGGCGGCGACAGAACGGGGAATCCTGGTGGTCAATCACCAGGGGTTCGGCCGCGTCTCGGTGGCGGAGCATTCCATCATGTTGATGCTTGCGGCGCTCAAGAAACTGATCTGGTGCGACCAGGCAACTCGGGACGGCAGCGCGTGGACAGAACGGAGCGCTATGGGCATCTATGAGCTGGAGGGGAAGACCGTCGGCCTCGTCGGGCTCGGCTACATCGGCGCGGAGCTGGCGCGGAAGCTCCATCTCGGATTTCGCTGCCGGGTGCTTGCCTATGATCCCTATGTGAATCCGCGGTTGTCGTATGCCGTCGATGTCGAGGTGCATGACGACCTGGAAACCATGTTGGCGGCTTGCCAGGTTTTGTGCCTGTGCGCCGAACTCACCGACCAGACACGGTTCATGATCGGCTCAAAGGAACTCGCGGCATTGCCGAAGGGCGCCGTCGTCGTCAACGCGGCCCGTGGCGAGCTGCTCGACTTGGATGCCCTCGTTGCAGCGCTCGACAGCGGGCATGTTGCCGCGGCGGGGCTTGACGTGGTCTCACCGGAACCGTTGCCCGACGGGCATCCGCTGCTCGGCCATCCCAATACCGTGTTCACGCCGCACACGGCGGGCGTCACGGCAGAGGCGTCCGCCAAGCTCTCACAATCGGCGGCGGATCAGATCATGACCGCGCTAAGGGGCGAGCACCCGCGATTCCCCGTGAACCCGGAAGCCTGGGATGGCCCGGCGTCACGCCGGCCGTAGTCGCCGGGACCGAACCGGAAGGCCAAAAGCCCGACGTGAGTCGATACGCCATCCGGATGCGGCGGCAAAATGCCGGGCTTGTTGAAGTCAAATCGCCAAGCCGCCTGATTTCGTCCATAGCGCACCTCTGACCATCTTCTTAAACTCGCATGGTCTTCTGATCCGGTTATTTTGTGTGGCGTGAACGTCTGCTTGGGGTCATACCCGGACTTTCCCCCGTAGCGCTGTGGTTGACCGGTTGTGGCCGGTTAGCGGACGTTGAGACTGGAACGCCCTTTTATGAGTCCATGAGCTGATCGCCGGCGGGCGGGGCCGGGTCTAGGCCCCCAAGCAGCGATTGGCGAAGCCCGTCTGGAATCGCCCGCGCGCGCTGTGTTTCGGGGTCGATGCAGACGATCACCGATTCGGCGGTGGCGACGCACCGATCTTCGCCGAACAGCCCCTGCCCCAGCCGATACGATGAGCGCCCGACGCCAAGCGCCCGCGTCCCAACCTCGACCACGCCCGGATAGTAGAGCGCCCCGATGTAGTCGATGGCGAAGCGGACGATGACGAAGTCGGTCCCGGCGCCGGTGTCCATTTTCGGATAGTGGGATTCACGGAATTCCACCCGGCCGTTCTCGCAAAAGACGGCGTAGGCGATGTTGTTGACATGGCCGTTGGGATCGAGATCGGCGAAGCGCAACACGTCGCGGCCCCAGAAGCGATAGCTGTCGCGATCCGCAAGATCGACCCCATCCTTTGTCAACTTTTCGTTCATCTCCTGAATTCCACCTCGCTCGAATTCGACCACGAAGATCGGCAGTGTAAATTATCGCAACCCAATTTACACGGACTGGATTGCAGCCACCGCCCTCCCCGGACGGCGGCGGACGAGCCGGCCGGCCCTTGACCGCGAACCGGCCGAACAATGCCGAATAGGCGGCATGAGTGGTCAAAAAATGCCGTTTTGTGGAAAACCTGTGTATACATTGTGTAATAGTCGGATTTTTATCCACAGAAAATTTGGTTTTTACATGAAATTATTGTTGCGGCCAAGAACCAAAGGGTTAATCATACCCGTGGATCGAGAAGCCTTCGGGTGGACCGATCCACCGGACCAGGAAGCCTTCGGGCGGAGCGGTCCACCGGGTCGGGAAGTCTTCGGACGGAACGGCCCACGGACCCGGAAGCCTTCGGGCGGAACGGTCCACCGGGTCGGGAAGTCTTCGGACGGAACGGCCCACCGGGCCAGGAAGCCTTCGGGCGGAACGGTCCACGGACCAGGAAGCCTTCGGGCGGAACGGTCCACGGACCAGGAAGTCTTCGGACGGAACGGTCCACCGGGTCGGGAAGCCTTCGGG
>Ga0209980_10001980_pt1 | contig 11257 bp, 10 predicted proteins | sample CR02metaG_FD_183611 | JGI IMG/M metagenome (GOLD analysis project Ga0209980, IMG submission 183611) | Deep subsurface microbial communities from Mariana Trench to uncover new lineages of life (NeLLi) - CR02 metaG (SPAdes) (version 2) | ecosystem: Environmental > Aquatic > Marine > Ocean trench... | reverse complement strand
AAATCATCAAAATAAGACCCGAGAAATTTGTCGAACACGTCTCGACCGAATGCATTCTCGAGGTACTGAAGCAGCAGTTGTCCCTTGTGGTAATGAATCGTGCCCTGGAAGTCATCCGGATCACCGCTGTCAAACCGAGGCGCCAGCGCTTGCTGGGCGGGAACCACGGTCTCGAAATTCAATAACAGTTCTTCAAAGCCCAGAACCCTTTCTTCGTCGACTCGATCCTTGCCGTACAACACCTCCATGAGCCTGGATTCCAGATAACTGGTCATGCCTTCGTTCAGCCACTGGTCCCGCCAGGTCGCGTTGGTGACCAGGTTGCCGGACCAGGAGTGTGCGAGTTCATGAGCGATGACAGACACCAGGCTATGGTCGCCTGCCAACAGGCTGGGCGTTACGAACGACAGACGCGGATTCTCCATACCGCCGTATGGGAAGCTGGGTGGCAGAACTAACAGGTCGTATCGCCCCCATTGATAAGGGCCAAAGAGTTCGGATGCCGTATCCAACATGTCTTGCGTACCGGAAAACTCAAATGCAGCAGCGTCCAGTACTTCCGGCTCCGTATACACACCGGTATCCCTACCAAGCGGTGCGAAGAACATGTTGCCGACCGCCAGCGCCAACAGGTAGGAGGGAATCGGCTGCGGCATATCAAAATGGTACTCGCCACTGCGTGGCGTCAACGGGTCGTTGTTGGCGCTCATCACTGCGAGTAGTTGGCGTGGTGTATGGATGACCGCGCTATAGGTAATGCGTATCGCTGGCGTGTCCTGAAGCGGTACCCAGCTACGTGCGTGAATTGCCTGTGACTGCGTAAACATGAATGGGTGCTTGCCGCCGGCCGTGAGCTCCGGCGGCAGCCACTGCAGTGCCGTTGCGCCAGGACCCGTCCGATAATCAAGCCGCATCCGAAATTTTGAATTTGGTTTGAAGTCGGCCGGCAGCGAAACAGTTAGTGGCGTCCCCTTGATTGCATCCTCTTCACCAAAGCGAAACTCAGCTGGCAACATGGGGCCGTCTGGCAGTGCGACATAAACTTCGCTGATGTGAAGCCCGCGGCTGTCCAGAACGATTTCCGTCGCACTCGCGTCGATTCTGTCCAGGTGCAGGATGGCACTGCCACGCAGTTGCTCTGCCGAAAAATCCACCGTCAAGTCGAGATCGATGTGACGGGTCACAACCTGTTCCGTGTTTGCAAACGAAAAATAATCGTATGACGGGTCGTATGTCTCCTGAGAACAGGCTGACACCAGGAAAGCGAAAGTAATCATTGAGAGGGTAGTGCGCAGCACGAATAGGCCTCTGTAGTCAGATATCACCGGTGAAAATGCTGAATGATCGAATAATGGGCAGCTGGGCCGGCTGACGCAACCAATTTTATAAACAAAGGGGAAATGGGGGTCGAACTACGGATTACGCAGGTGTCCACTTAGAGCCCGAGGGACGCGGTATGGCGCCCGATCAGTTTGTGCCGAAACGACAATGTACGTCAGAGCCTGTTGGACGCCGTCGTATAATCCGTAACCGCGATCAAACGGGGACCTAACGCAATGCTGACGATTCACCACCTGGAAAACTCGCGCTCACAACGCATCCTCTGGTTACTCGAAGAGCTGGGCGTCGACTACGATATCAAACGATACAAACGCGATAAGACAACCAGCCTTGCACCACCGGAGCTGCTCGCGATTCATCCGCTAGGAAAGTCGCCGGTGATCACCGATGGCGAACTGACCATCGCGGAGTCCGGCGCAATCGTCGAGCACCTTGTGCACAGATATGACAATGGACGATTGTTGCCGTCCGAAGGTACGCCCGAACGAAGGGCTTACACGTACTGGCTTCATTATGCTGAAGGTACGTTCGCACCGCTGATGATCATTTCACTGATCATGGGTCGCATCGAGACGGCACCTATGCCGTTTTTCATAAAGCCAATTGCTAAAGGTATTGTTGCCAAGGTGCGCGGCGGCTATCTCGGTCAAAACATTAAGCGGAATCTCGACTTCATGGAAGCCACGCTCGCCAAATCAACCTGGTTCTGTGGCGATGCAATGACCGCCGCAGATATTCAAATGAGTTTCGCGGTCGAAGCCGCCGAAGTTCGTACGGATCTTGCCACCGATTATCCGAAACTGACCGCGCTGCTCGAACGGATGCGCTCACTGCCTGCCTATCAGGCGGCACTTGAAAAGGGCGGGCCGTACGAGCTTATGGGCGGGAAATAACTGACGCTAAGACCGGGGTCGAATAGACGTTTATGATTGTTGCGTGTCTGGCCACGAATTCCGCTGGTTACGGATGACCTGCTTGTCATAGATTCACCTCAAATCTGCCCTCGTGCCTGTCATGGGGCCTCAAGCTTGCTGTTCAGCCACTGATCGCCCGTCTGCGGCGAGGCGTCTGTTTTCGGGCTTAAGTAAAATTAAGCTTGATCTTAATATTATTATTAATATAATTAAATATAACTTTAATATTATTGAGGTATTGGCTACCAATGACGGAATCGTGGCTTACGAAGCTCTCCGACGAAGATGTGTCCTTCATCAAGAGGTTTGTGCTGGCCTCCGGCTCGCTCAAAGATCTCGCCAAGGCCTACGGCATCACCTACCCAACGGTGCGCTTACGCCTGGATCGCCTGATCGAGAAAGTCAAAATCCTCGATAGTCAGGAAATCGTCTCGGAGTTCGAGCGCACGCTTCGCGCTCGCTATGCCGAAGGCAAGCTCGACATGGAAACGTTGAAAGCGTTGCTGGTCGCGCATCAGGAGGACTTGGTTAATCAACCCAACCCATAGAGGAGACGGTAGCCATGAAAACTTATGTCGTTTTTTTATCGTTGCTAATGCTGTCCTGCTCACTGCATTCGGAAGAACTACTTAGAACGGTGTCCTTTTCAGATGCGTACGAAGATGTCGCACTCAGCGCAGGTGAATTGAATGACGAGGACACACTGACAATCGAAGCTGCGCCTGGCGAACAATTCCAACTGCTGATCGAACTGTCAGACCCGGGCATCAGCTTGCCAGTCTATGCATTGAAAGGAATGATTCGTTATGAGAACGTCGAAGGCGATGGCTTTCTTCAATTGGACAGTCACTTCGGCGCAGAGGGGACATTCTTCACGAAAAGCCTGGCCTCGGCGGGCCCATTAGGAAAGATATCCGGCAGCTCGGACTGGAGACCTTTTTCGTTGCCCTTTTACGCGAACAGCGGCGATTCAGTTGACGGCACATCGTCGCTTCCCGAGAAACTGTCTCTGGGACTCTATCTACCGGGATCAGGGACGGTGTCGATCCGTGGCGTCGGACTTTACCAATATGCAAACGGCGAAGACCCGATGCAATCGATGGGGCAGTGGATTAGCAACCGCAATGCCGCTCTGTTTGGTGCGATTGGCGGCAGTCTTATCGGGCTATGGGGCGCATTGATTGGCGTAGTTTCTTCGCGGGGTAAGGCAAGACGATTCGTACTCGGTTCGGCGAATGCACTCCTGTCGATCGGCATTGTCAGTCTTGTCGGTGGCGTGGCGACGATTGTCGCCGGCCAACCCTATGCCGTTTATTATCCTCTGCTATTGATCGGCGTAATCCTTGTCGCCGTGATCGGCAAATTACGTGGAACCTTGTCTGCGCGCTACGAGCAACTAGAACTGAAAAGAATGCAGGCAATGGATATTTGAGATGCGCATAAGCAATGTTGAACCGACCATGACGGATACGGGTGGTGATTGCCGGACCGCATCGCAGGTATTCCCTGAACCATGAACAGACCAGACATTCTGATCGTCGGTGCCGGCATAAACGGGCTGGTTGCCGCTAATTATCTGCAACGTTCGGGGTGTAGCGTAACGATGATTGAACGTGCGAAGCGGGTCGGCGGCGCTTGCGTCTCTGAAGTCGCAACCGTTGATGGCATAACTCAGCACTACGCACTGGGCGCCTCGGTTCTTGGCCTTATGCAGGATTTTGTGTTCGAAGAAACCGGGCTGTCGAGCCGCTTGCAGACGTTCGTTCCGGAGCACCCGAAATTTGTTCACTTCCCCGGAGACGATGAGCCGGCCTGGATTTACCGTGATCCGACGGATCTTGACCGCGAACTGGCCAGCAAATGGGGCGAGAAGGGCGATGTCGCGGCATTTCGCACAGACGAAGCGAAGGTTGTCGGCTTCTTGCAGGATGGCTATATCAACGCGATACCGCCATCCATCGATGAGGCGAGAAGCGTTCTCGGTAATTCCCTGGCGGAACTGTGGATTTCAGGGACGGCGAAGGCCCTCATCGAGCACTATTTCATGAGCGAGCGCAGCAAGATGTTTATGGCGATGACCGGGACCGAAAGTGGGCCGGTCTCGTTGAGCGATCCGTACTCCGCATTCACGCTGCCACTAATGGATTCAGGGCCCGTTTTTGGCGGCTACTATGGCTTTGTCAAAGGTGGTATCTGGCAGGTCACCGAGGAACTCGGCAGCATAAATGCCGGACTTGGTGTCGAATTCCATCTGTCCAGTAAACTCGTTGGCGTCGATACTGCCAGAGGGAGCGTGTTGTACGAACACGCCGGTAGCGAACAAAAACTCAGGTATGACTACCTGATCATGGGTACCGATCCATTGACGGCAACTCGTTTGGTCGGAAACCCGGGGCAGATCAAGAAAACCGAAGGACAACGATTTCGTGGCAGTAGCGGCAAGCTGAATCTGATGTTCAGGCAGCCAGTGCGTTGGAAATACGGTTCAGACGCCAGCGATCCTGATGCCGCCTTTCGGTTTTTGTTTTCAGTATCCAGTCTTGACGAATATGAAAATGCGACGCTCAAGATCCTGGGCACCAGTGTCGATTACGAACCCGGGTACATGCAGATTTACTGTGAAGGAGCGGCAATGCGTCACCTCAATCACAGTGAACCGCTGGATCGCCTGTCGGTGTTTCTCAAGAACCTGTCACTGAGCGAAAATGGCGCCGAGTTGCCCGAGGTGGAAAATCAGGTCAAGGAAAAATTACTCCAATACGTCGAGAATCCACAAGACTGCGTATGGGCACGTCTTTTGACGCCCAGACATCTGCAGTAACTTTTCCATTTTCCCGGTAGCAATCTTGACCACACGATGCTGATTGGCGGCCAGACGTTTTTTGACCGAACTTATGCCGACGATTCAGCGACGGACTTCTATCGTTTTGCGAACCTGGACAACGTCTATCTGTGCGGATCTGGCACCTATCCCTGCGGATCCGTCACCGGCACTCCCGGATACATGTGCAGCCAGCAATTGCTGCGTCATGCTCACCTCTTGCAGTGAATGCAACCGTGACCTGAAGTCGCTGGCAAGATTTTATTGACTCGCACCAACAGAGATAACTAAAGCTTCTTCGATAGCTTTCTGATAAGCGAAAATAGCCGGTGTCCCGCCCGTGTGCACGAACACGAACGTGGAACTTTCGTCCGCCAATTCTGCATGGTGAATGACTGCGGCCATTGCCTTGCCGCTATAGACCGGATCAAGCATCAATCCTTCTGTCTGTGCACCGAGAACAATGGCCCTTAAAGTCGCCTGGCCCGGTATTCCATATCCTGGTGCCAGGAAGGCATCGGTTAGTTTTATATCGTCGTCAGTAACTTTCGATTCTGTCTCCAGGAGCGTAGCGATTCCGTCACAGGTATCACGAATCCGTATTCGCTGGCGTGTGACATCGCGGCGCACGCAAACGCCTGTTACCTGGATGGCTGAACCGAGGGCGCGGAGCCCGAATAAAAGCCCGGAATGGGTAGCCCCCGACCCCGATCCCACGAAGATTTCGTTGATCGAGAGTCGGTTCTCCTTGATTTGGCTCAGCAACTCGTGGGCAGCCACGACATAGCCGAGCGAGCCCAGTGGGGGATGTCCTGGCGCGAGAGGAATGATGTATGGCCTGCGACCCACGTCCCGGAGATCAGCAGAGATCTTGCCGAGCTGCCGATCTGCGCCGAATTCATCTTCACCCTCGGGGTACGAATGCATGGTGGCGCCGAGAAGCCTGTCAATCATCAGGTTGCCGGAGTCGCGATAGCGAGGGTCTTTGATTGCTACTCGTTCTTCAAGCTGGATATGACAGGTCATTCCCAGCTTTCGCGCCCCCGCGGCTGCCACACGCACGAAGTTTGATTGCACCGCACTTGTAATCAGGATTGTGTCGGCGTTTTCCGCGCTTGCTGCGCCCAGATAGAATTCCATCTGACGGACCTTGTTGCCACCGAAAGCCAGGCCGGTACAGTCATCTCTCTTCACGAACAATTCGGCGCCGCCACAATGCATGGTGAGGTTCGGCATTGGCTCAAGCGGAGTCTGCCCTGTAAAAAGTTGTGCTCGGGGAATCGAGGCAATACGACCCAACTCCGCAGGAAATTCCGATTTCGTTTTCATTTTCAATCTACAGTTAGGGATCCTCTGATTTATTCTGGTCGAAGTAGATTGTGATTAAAAATGTTCAGATTCAAGGCGCGGATCGCAGGTATGCTGCCCCGCGAAGGTTCGCAACGCAGAAGCTGGATATTCTGAACGCAAGAGTCGGGTTCATGAATAGAGTAGAGATTCCTTAGATGAGAGTGGCGAAGAGAATGATAGCGGTAGAGGCAAGAATAATCACAAGCAACCACCGGAATGTTTGTTCTGTGAGACGACTGGTGAGCGATCGACCTGCCAGAATTCCGACAATTGTCGATGGTGCGAGCATTGCGCTGAGCTTCATCGCGTCGGAGCCGATCCCTGCCAGACCGAACTGAAGCACCAGGGCGACCGTATAGGCAAATACGAACATAAGCAAAATAGTGGCTCGTATCGTTTCTTTGTTAAACCCTCTGGTTGACATCCACGCGGCCGGAACTGGTCCGGGCATGGCGAGGCTGGCACCCATTATCCCCGCCATGATACCGATGGAAATTTGCTCGGCATTGCCGGGCGTCTTAACCAGAGAACGATCCGGGGCACGGCTTTCGCGGATCATCAGAAATAGTGTAAATACGATAGCAAAGCCGGCGAATGCCTTGAGAACAACAATATCTATGCTAAGAAAAATCAGCAGACCAAGAGGGGATCCGATAGACAGACCGATCAAGAGTTTTGTGAGCAATTGCCGATCTGCCTGTTGCCAAAGCGACGGCGTCAGAATCATGGCAATAAGTAGGTTGAGGACAACGCTGATCTGAATGGCTGACCCGTCGTTCAAAGCGATCAGCAGCACGGGGCCGGCAATGACACCAAATCCAATGCCCGTAACCGACTGCAGTGCAGCTGCGCCAAAGACGGCAATACTTAGGGCGACAAACTCTAGGTCCATGTCAGCTGGCTACGCGACAGATTCCTCACCTTCCGGAAAACCAATTGTCTGTTTCACGTAGCTTCTCAAATCTATTGTGAAAGGACGCGTCTATCATGAGTATGCCCGAATGTGTGCCCGATAGGTAAAGGATGATTTTTCGATTATCTGGCGACGATATTCATCATTCTGATACCCTGCGCACATGGTTCCTCGAATTATTTTGTGTACGTTGACTGCAATCTTGTTATTCGGCTGCGTGTCGCACGAAGGCACCTACTTGCCGGACTGCATTGCCTATGCTGGCAGTAAAATCATCCTGGACGACGGGCAGTTTGTCTGGGAGAAATTTACGGATTCGGTGGTCGTCGATGAGGATGGCGAGATCGTCAATCAGTTTCCCGGTTATCCGATGCGCGGCAGCTATCGCATCGATGGACAGACGCTATATATGGAGTCGGGCGCCGGTGAAACCATGGACAAAATGTACCTCCATCGGCGTGACAACCGACAATACTTGTTGACCGCAGAGCAGTTCGAGGCGTGGCAAACGACCGGTAAGCATGCCGATTGCGCGCTGATGCTTGACGGTAACCCTGACGACTAATAACACTGATATTCAAGGCTTCCCGGCCGGATAGAGGGGCCTCCGTCGGTATCGCTGGCGCTTAGCGGAAATAATGAGTGCTGGTTCACACTTTTCTGTGTGACGTCCGCGATAACTGACGGATAGTTCCTTCCCGCGTCCGACGCTATTTGATTAGCTAAGTGCTTGTCCGGGAAGATAATGTGGGTCCCCCATGAAAGCCTTAAGATGGATAGTGACAGGCGCGGTCCTGTGTATTTCTTCGACTCTGCTCGCCGGTGAATCGAATAGCGTAATGGTGTCGCATTACGAGCCGCTGCAGCGGCTGAGTATTCAGACTGACAGCGTTGAGACCAGCCAGAAGCTCCGCGGAGCCGGGCCGGTTACCCTCAGTTTTGACGCGTTGGGCAAGGTATTCATTCTCGACCTCGAACCGAACACAGGCCTCTTTTCTGCGGCATCTCGCACGGCACTGGCTGATGGCCTAGAAATATATCGAGGCAGCCTGGCCGGCAGCCCTGATTCCTGGGTCCGCATCGTTGTGTTCAACGGCATGCCGCAAGGTCTCGTCTGGGACGGCAACGAGATGTTCGCAATCGAATCCCCGGGCGACAGCGCGCTGCAGATAAGCTCGCCCGTCATCTATCGCCTGGCCGATACAACCATCGTGCCCGGCACCATGACCTGTGGTACTGATACTTCTTCCGCTAACGGCGCGGCAATGTTTTCGAAACTGATGGGCGAACTTGGGACGGCTATGGCTCAGGGGCCAGGCGCCATATCAGAAATTAACGTCAGTGTGATCGGCGACTTCGAATTCACCAGCGCCCAGGGTGGCGACGCTGCAGCGGCAGCGGCGATTATCACTCGTCTCAACAACGTTGACGGAATCTTCAGTCAGCAGCTAGGCGTGCAGATAACCGTTCCCCTGGTGGAAACCCATAGCAATGCTGCCGACCCGTTCACCGATGAAACTGACGCGAGTCTGCTGCTTGACGAGCTGGCGGCCTATCGCGACAGCATGACGGCACACAGGACTCAGGGCCTCACCCACCTTTACACCGGGCGTAATCTTGACGGTACTACGGTCGGCATCGCCTTTAACGGTGCGCTTTGCAGCACCCGCTTCGGCGCAGGCCTCAGCGAAGGTAATGGTAGCTCGACTTTTGACAGTCTGGTCGCCGCACATGAAATCGGTCACAACTTCGGCGCACCACACGACGGCGTGCCGGGGATTTGTGAATCTGAGCCGATGACATTCTTAATGGCACCGATGCTGAATAACAGTAATCAGTTTTCTGCCTGCAGCATCATTGAGGTGTCGGATGATATCGCATCAGCCGCCTGTATCACTGCGCTGCCGGCTGTTGACGTGCGCGTCGCGTTGAGCGGTCAGATGTCAACAGTCCTGTTCGGTGTCAGCACTGATCTGGTCTATAACGTTTCAAACGCCGGCACCGTGCAGGCGACAGGCGTTGTCGCCGACTTTACGATTCCGAACGTTCTTTCTATTGATTCCGTCTCGGCGTCTTCCGGCAGTTGCACCAGTGGTGCCGGAACCGTGAACTGCATGATCGGTGACATTCCCGGACTCAGCAGCCGTACGGTAACCATATCAACGACGCCTGTATCTGTAGGTGTCGGTACATTGAGTGCAATCGTCACTGCGGACGTCGACGAGAGACCAGGCAACAACCAGGAGTCCTTGCAGCTGACAGTCGATCCGGCGGTGGACCTGGCGGTAAACACGCCGATCGCCGCGTCGATCAATCTGGACCAGAGCACGACGGTCAATGCAAACGTGGAGAACCGATCCGTATTCGATGCGACCGGTGTGACACTGAGCATTTCTCTCGACAACGGTCTGAGAGCAGACTCCGCAAGCTGGTCCATAGGGACCTGCGCCGTGACCGATCAGCAGGTCGATTGTCAGGCAGCCACTTTTGCCAGTCTGTCCAACTCGACGCTGACCCTCGGCGTAACCGGATCGTTGGCGGGTGGGCGCAGCTACACGGTTTCGGTGGCATCCGCCGAGGCGGACGCGAATCCGGCCAATAACACTGCCAATGGTGTTGTCACGGTCACTGATCCGAACGCAAAGAGTAGTGGTGGCGCCATGGGGCTTCCATTCCTCTGCTTGCTCGGCCTGGCGGTGTTCCTGACGCGGCGTCGTTCGATCGCTTTCTGACAGTCAGAAAATCAAGATCGTTTATCGGCTGTGACCGGATGCCGGCTTTTCTGTAAGCGGATACATTATGATCTCGGCCAATGGTTCCCGGGTTCCTGAGAAAATTTGCTTCGCGCTTTCGTGTGCCGATTGTCACGCGCACGCTGCGCTGGACCTGGCGCATTGTGCCCGTTCTTATAATGATGGATGTCGGCTACCTGATCGGGATCTGGCCGGATTGGGAGCTGTATTCAGACGGCCCGATTCAGCGCTCCAGCTTCATCCGCAGTTACGAATTCGAGCAGCATCGCCACGCCGACTGGCCGAAACTCCGATGGAACCCGGTGTCAATCGAGGCAATCCCGCATAGCATGATTCGGGCAGTCATTGTCGCCGAGGATGCACGTTTCTATGAACATGAAGGTATCGACATCGAGGCATTAAAGGATGCCATGGAATACAACCTGTCCGAAAAGCGGCTGGTCTACGGCGGCAGCACTATATCCCAGCAAACCGTCAAGAACGTCTTCCTGAACCCGTCGCGGAACCCCCTGCGTAAGTGGCACGAGCTGGTGCTGACGATAGGCATGGAAAGAAACCTCTCCAAGAAGCGCATCCTCGAGCATTATTTGAATGTCGCGGAGTTTGGCAGGGGTATATACGGTATCGATGCCGCAGCTCGTTATTACTGGGGTATTTCGGTATCAAAGCTCACGAACCGGCAGGCGATAGAACTGGCAGCGACACTGCCCTCACCGTCCAAAAACAATCCGAAAACACGTACGCGCTCTTTTCAGCATCGTGTAAAAAAAATCCGGCGTTACTTCTAATCTCGAAAACGCAGGAATTCGCCGCTCTCAGGCATCTTCGACGATAATCGCGGTGCCGATCGCCAGCAACTCCGCTGCCCCGCCCATCATGACTGAAGTCGTAAATCGGGCAGCAATGACCGCATTCGCGCCCAACTCTTCCGCTTCGGTGACCATTCGGTCGATTGCCTGCTCGCGGCTTTCGCCGATGAGCTTTGAATACTCGTGCACTTCGCTGCCGACGATGTTACGGAAGCCGGCCATGATGTCCTTGCCAATATGACGCGCCCGGATAGTGTTTCCTCTAACCAATCCGAGAGTCTTGACGATGCGCTTGTTGGCAATTGCTTCGCTGGTTACCACGATCATAATTCAGATCTCCACATCTTTGTATTTGT
>Ga0209980_10001979_pt1 | contig 11258 bp, 8 predicted proteins | sample CR02metaG_FD_183611 | JGI IMG/M metagenome (GOLD analysis project Ga0209980, IMG submission 183611) | Deep subsurface microbial communities from Mariana Trench to uncover new lineages of life (NeLLi) - CR02 metaG (SPAdes) (version 2) | ecosystem: Environmental > Aquatic > Marine > Ocean trench >... | reverse complement strand
ACGCCTCTCCAATCTGATAAGTGCCGCTGCAGGGGTGGTAGGCGAAGTCGACCTCGATCGAGTCCTCCGCCGTCTGGTCACCGAGGCCCGAGTCGTCACCGGTGCGAGATATGCGGCACTGGGAGTCCTTGGGCCCCACGGCGTGCTCAGCGACTTCATCCACGAGGGGCTCGACGACGAGACTGCGCGGCGTATCGGTTCCTTTCCGCAGGGCCGTGGTGTGTTGGGAACGGTCGTCAGCGAAAAGAAGACCATCGTTGTCGGTGAGATCTCCACCTACGCCGACTCGTATGGATTTCCTGATGGGCACCCACCGATGGAGTCGTTTCTCGGGGGTACCCCTGCGGGGCCGGGGACTCCGTTTTCGGGAACCTCTATTTGACGGACAAGCCGGGGGGTTTCGACGAGTCCGACGTTTCGCTGATCGAGGCACTCGCCGTCGTCGGGGGGTCTGCGGTGAGTACCGCCAGGCCTTCGCGAGCGTCTCGAGGCGATCGCAATTGTCGAAGACCGCGATCGAATCGCAGGCGACCTGCATGACATAATCATCCAGGATCTCTTCGCCATCGGACTGGGCATCCAGGGGTTGTCCGATCGGGTGACGGAGGAGTCGATCTCCACGGTTCTGGACGAGGCAGTGGACCAACTCCACCAAACGGTCGAGACGCTCCGCAAGTACATCCACGAGTTGAGATCCGCTGATGACACCAGGTCAAGGCCGAGCCGAGACACGATTGGGATGTCATGTACAGCAACCTGAACAGAGGTAACTCCAGTGACAACCGCAACCGACACAAGGGCCTCGACGGAGTTGGGATGTGTCCCCTCAGGTTCGCCATCCGTGGGAATCGGATAGCCTCGGTCTCATGAGATTTGGAGCGTTCGTACCACAAGGATGGAGACTCGACCTGGCAGGCCTGAGCCCGGACGAGCACTGGCCCACCATGCTGAAGGTGGCCAGGGCCATCGAGGAACTGGGCTATGAGTCCCTCTGGGTGTACGACCACTTCCACACGGTCCCCGAGCCGACACAGGAAGTCACCTATGAAGCCTGGACCTTGATGGCGGCGCTGGCGGCCACGACCGACACCGTCCGCCTCGGGCAGATGTGCACCTGCAACACCTACCGGCCACCCTCGTATCTGGCCAAGGTCGCCGCCTCCATCGACGTGATTTCGAACGGTCGGTTGGAGATGGGGATAGGAGCCGGCTGGTACGAGCACGAGCACGACGGTTACGGCTACGAGTTCCTCGCTCCGGCGGTCCGTCTAGGGATGCTTCGAGAGGGCGTCGAGATCATGAAGGCGCTTTGGACCGAGGACGAGGTCACCTACGAGGGCAAGTACTACAAACTCAAAGGAGCCATCTCTCGGCCGAGGCCCGTCCAGAAGCCACACATACCCTTCTGGATCGCCGGTGGTGGCGAGCAGTTGACCTTGAGGATCGCCGCCCGGTACGCCGCCTACACCAACTTCGGGATTGACATCGACGAGTTTCGGCACAAGTCGGAAGTGTTGAGAGGCCACTGCGACGACGTCGGCACCGACTATGACGCCATAGTCCGCTCCACCAATCTCAACATCGTGTGTGGGGAGAACGAGGCCGAGGTGGATGAGAAGAAGGCCTGGCTGAGAGGTCATCTCTCCGAGTACATCCCCGAGGAAAAGGCAGAGAAAAACGCATCCCTATTCGACTCGATGTCGGGGACCCCGGACCAGATCGTGTTCAGGCTCAAAGAATGGGAAGCTAATGGGATGGACTATGCCATCGTCTACTTCCCCGATGCCGCTTACGACGCCTCGAGCATCGAGCTGTTCGCCAGAGAGGTCATGCCTCAGTTCAATTGAGGCCGTTGGTCAGTTTTCACTGAAACCGCAGGTGTCGTCGAGATCGTCCAGACCCAACTCTTCCTGTGCAATCTCGGGATTGGCCATCAGGGCCTGAGCGTCTTCTCTGATCCTGGCGATGTCGTAGTAGGTGCGACCGGTCGAGCTGCCCGTCTTGTACTCGGTTCGTGTAATCCGCAACGTCGCTATCCGATCTGTGGAGATCACCGGCAGCAGGTCGATGAAATCGGCGAGACGCTCCTGGGGGATGTCGGTCTCCAGGCTTCTCTTCATCGCCTCGGCGATTGCACCGAACCGGAAGAGGATCTCGGTGGGACTTGACTGCTCCAAGACAGCCTCGAGAACGCAGCGCTGACGGTTCATGCGGTTGAAGTCGTCTGAGTTTCGTCTTATTCGGGCATAGGCAAGAGCCTCATGACCGTTGAGGTGTCGTGTCCCTTCCTTGATTTCGATGCTCTCGATGCTCCCGTCCTCGTGCGGGTAGGTGTCGTCGAAGACGGTCTCCGGTATTTCGATGGTCACGCCACCGAGGGCGTCCACGACATCGACAAACCCATCAAGGGTGAGCAGGGTGTAGTAGTGGATCGGGATTCCGAATATCTCACCAACGGCCCCCTTTATGGCGTTGATCGGTGGGTCGTTGGGACCGGGGAATGATTCCGGATTCTGAACACCGGCCTGATAGAGGTTGGCGATCAAGCCGGGGAAACAGTCACAGTCCCACACCCCCATACCCTCGGGGAGCGGTGCGTCGGACAGATCCCGAGGCACCGAGAACATCGCCGTGTCTCCCGTCGATGGGTCGATGCTGACGACGATGGTCGTGTCGGTGCGAAGCCCTCTCCGGCCCTCGCCGGCGTCGGCGCCGAGCAGAACGATGTTGAGACGCTCCAGACCGTCCCACAGCGTTGGGCTGGTCGTGGTCGTCGTCTGATCGGGGGTTGCGGTCGATGTGATGACACCGGGAACTCCAGACGGGGCCGGCTCCGACGCAGAGAACACGGTGTCGATGAGGCTTGCCTGGACGACGACGACATAGCCAAATGAGAGGTGTGGCACGACCAGCGCCACACCGACGGCCGCAATACCCAGACTGGTCAGCCATTTTGGCGCGCTCGACTCGGGGACCGAGTAGTAGGCATCTGAAGCGGCCAACCACCTATAGGCGAGAATCGCCAGATTGAACACCATCAACACGGCTAGAGCCCCTGACGAAACCCAGAATTTGAGGACATCGCTTGGAAGGAAAAAGAGCCAGAGCAGGACAAGACCGGCGATCACCGCATCGGCAATGAGGAGCCAGCGGCCGACAAGACGACGACCGGCGTAGGCCTGTCCCAGCCCGGGCAATAGGGCCGAAGCGAGCGCGGCAAGAATTCCGCGCTTGGGCTGTGACGTATCAGAGGAATGAGTAGAAGTGGCCACCTCGGCGGAATCCTACGGATTCGCTCGAACTATCCGTTTCTTTCGACAAGGCCAGAAGACCTATCAAACGCTGCATATTCTCCGGCTACTCGCACCTCCACGAGACCAAGAAACAACCCCCATGACCTCATCGAATGGGCAACAACCCCAAGCCCGCTACGCCTATCTCCGTAGCGACGGCACCGCGTACATCGTCGCCGGCAGTCTCGTTGCAGGAATCGGGGCTTATGCGTTCCAGTTGCTGGGGGGGCGGACTCTGGGTGCCGAGGATTTCTCACCCGTCTCGGTGCTCCTCACCATCCACTTCCTGACGTTCATCGTGATCCTGTTGCCGATCGAGCAACTGGTCGTGAGAAGACTCACGATCGATCGGTCCAGATCCGGCCTCCCTGCACGGGCATATTGGCTGGCTGGTTCGACAATGGCGGTGGCCACTCTGCTCGCCTTCCTCGGGGCCGATCATTACCTCAACGGCGACCGCCGATTTGTCGTCTTCACGGCGCTGACCATTGGCGTCCACTTCTTGTTTGCAGTTGCCCGCGGCCATCTGGCGGGGTGGAGAAGGTTCCGTGCCTATGGCATGTCCTCGGGCAGTGCCTCCCTTGTTCGTCTGATTGTCGCCGTCGGAGTGACGTTGGTACGGCCCTCAGCCACCGGGTTCGCCCTCGGTCTGATCCTTGGTCCGTTGGTCGTGCTCGCATGGAGGCCATTTCGTCGGGCCGACGTCGACCGTGAGGAATTGGACGAGGATGCGAAGAGAACCCTCGATGACCGGGGCCTGCTCACCGGGCTTGTCCTGGCGGCCGCATCCTCGCAGGCGTTGCTTCTGGCTGGACCACTCGCCGTCGGGGTGCTGGGTGGTTCGGCCGTCGAAATCAGTATCGCCTTCGCGGCATTCACTTTGGGACGAGCCCCCCTCACGTTCGGATACAACCTCCTGGCCCGGGTCCTCCCCCCGTTTACCGAAATGGCAGCACGGGGAGAACGTCAGGAGTTACAGGCGTGGGCCCGAGGCATGGGATGGGCTGCGTCAGGCTTGGCCGTGATCGCCGCCGGCATGGGCTGGCTACTTGGTCCGTGGGTCGTCGAGGTGGCTTTTGGGCCCGACTTCGCACCGAGTCGTCTCACCGCGGCCGCCATCTCCTTTGGAGTGGTGTTTGCCGGCGGCGGCCTCTTCGTCGGTCAAATCCTGGTGGCGCGCGGACAGTCGCTGAGGCTGGCCATCGCCTGGCTGAGCGGTCTCCTTTCCGCCATGGCGGCTGTCATTTTCGCCGCGTCGTTGGAAATCGTGACCAGGGTGGCTGTCGCCTTCGTCGTCGGCGAGATCATTGCCCTCGTCGCCCTCGTTGCCGGCGCCGTGATCGTCCGGGATGCCGATGCGATCAAGGAAGACTCCCTGGCGGCTGCCTCCGTCGCCAAAAGGACGCTCGACATCGCAGTTTCACTGGTAGTTCTCGTGTTGACCACACCACTGATCCTCCTGGCCGGCATTGCCGTGCGGATCAACGGCCCTGGACCAGTTTTCTTCCGGCAGACCAGGATCGGCAAGGACGGAACGCCCTTCGGCATGTTGAAGATCAGAACCATGGAGGCAGACAGCGACGAACAGGTCTTCGCCGACCATCTGGCGCGTCTCGAAGCGTCACGACACCCCGAGATGGCGCCCATGATTCGCATCGAGGAAGACGATCGGATCACAGCCGTCGGTCACTTCCTCCGCCGCTGGTCGATCGACGAATTGCCCAACCTTTGGAACGTTGTCCGTGGCCCGATGTCGCTGGTCGGGCCGCGGCCGCTGGTGTCTGCGGAGGCCGAGATGATCGGCCTGGACAATCCTCGCTTCGACGTGAAACCGGGGATCACCGGTCTCGCCCAGATCGAGGGTCGTGACACCATCACGATGGCGGAGAGAACCCACTACGACGAGTTGTACGTCAAGACCAGGTCGGTTCCTCTCGACGTGAAGATCCTCATCCGAACCTTCACCGCAGTGTTCCGGGAGTCGGGGGACTGAGCGGATCAACACCCAAAACCGCGGACTAATGCATGGTGGGTCGCATCTGATCATTTGGCCGCCCAGAAAGCGCTCGCCGGGGAATGTACGGTCTCCCGCATGAGCCGAAAGCAGGACGCCCAACACGCCTTCACCGCCGTCGAGGAGCAACTCCGTTCCATATCGAAGTGGATGTATGAGAACCCAGAACTGGCCTACGAGGAGTTTGAGTCGTCCCGACGACTGAGCGAGTTTCTCGGTGACCACGGTTTTGAAGTCACCTACCCGGCCTACGGGCTCGACACGGCCTTTGAAGCCAATGCCGGATCAAGCGGTCCCCGCGTTGTCATCTGCTGCGAGTACGACGCCCTCCCCGGAGTAGGGCACGCCTGTGGTCACAACATAATCGCGACATCCTCGATCGGCGCCGGAGCGGCCCTGGCCGGCCTGGCCGAGGAACTTGGGATCCGGGTCACCGTCCTCGGAACCCCCGCGGAGGAGGGCGGCGGCGGCAAGATCGACCTGATCAACGCCGGCGCCTTCAACGATGCCGCAGCCTCGATGTTGATCCATCCGAGCATACGAAACCTGGCGGACCCGAGGCTCCTCGCAGCTCAGGGACTTACTGTCCAGTTCCACGGCAAGGAGGCCCACGCCGCGGCCACGCCCCATATGGGGATCAACGCTCTGGACGCGTTCGTCCAGGCCTACAACAACGTGTCGACTCTGCGACAGCACTTCCTGCCGGACGACCGCGTCCATGGCGTGCTCGACGATGGTGGCGTCGCCCCGAATGTGATCCCCGCCTACACACAGTCACGGTGGATCGTGCGAGCCGGGACCCGAGAGCGATTCGACGAACTGAAGAAGCGGATCATGGGCTGTTTCGAAGCGGCTGCCACCTCGACAGGGTGCCGACTCGAGGTCTCCACCGAAGGCGAGCCCTACACCGACCTTGTCAGCAGCCGTGCCATGACCGAGATGTTCGTCGCCAGTTGCGACGCCCTTGGTCGACCGATGCCGACATTCGCCGAGACGGGAGTGCAGACCTTCGCGTCGTCCGACATGGGCAACGTGAGTCATGTCGTCCCATCCATTCATCCGTCCATCGCTGTCGAGACCGACGCCGTCAACCATCAGCCCGAGTTCGCCGCCGCCACGATCACGCCATCCGGGGAGCGTGCCATCAGCGACGGGGCCCTCGCCATGGCCTACACGATCATCGACATGGCCGAGCAGGACGTCTGGGACCGACTCTGACTACGGTTTTCGAGCATGAGTCGAAAACAGAGCGCAGAGCAGGCATTCTCCTCGGTTGAGGGTGAACTGCAATCCATGTCGAAGTGGATGCACGACAACCCGGAGCTCGCCTACAAGGAATTCGAGTCCTCGCGCCGACTAGGTGAATTCCTCGGTGAGCATGGATTCGACGTCAACTATCCCGCATACGGTCTGGAAACATCGTTCGAGGCGAACGCCGGATCAAGCGGTCCCCGCGTCGTCATTTGCTGCGAGTATGACGCCCTTCCCGAAATCGGACACGCCTGCGGCCACAACATCATCGCCACGGCTGCTCTTGGCGCCGGGATCGCCACCGCGGCAATGGCAGACGAACTGGGGATCCGGGTCACGGTCTTGGGCACGCCCGCCGAGGAGGGTGGGGGCGGCAAGGTCGCCCTGATCGACGCCGGTGCCTTTGAGGACGCCTCCGCCTCGATGATGATCCACCCGAGTCCGAAGGATCAGCTCGACCCCTCTTTCCAGGCGAGGGAGAGCTTCACCGTTGAGTACTTTGGCAAGGAGTCCCACGCAGCTTTTGCTCCACAAGTCGGCATCAACGCGCTGGACGCCTTCGTCCAGGCCTATCTGAACGTGGCAACTTTCAGACAGCACATGCTCCCCGACGATCGGGTGCATTGCATCATCACCCACGGTGGGGAAGCCTCCAACATCATCCCTGCATACACGGCCTCGTCCTGGGGAATCAGGTCCGGCACCAACGAACGCCTTCAGGAGCTCGTGCCCAAGATCAAGGCCTGTTTTGAGGCTGCGGCCACGGCGACGGGGTGTCGAATCGAAGTGACTCCAGATGACTACCCGTATCTCAACATGGCCAACAACTCGGTCATGACCGCGCTCTACTCGGCGAACTCGGCGTCACTTGGGCGCACCATGCCGACCGAAGCGGAGATGGGGGCCTCAGGGGGCTCGTCCGATATGGGCAACGTCAGCCAGGTCGTCCCGTCCATTCACCCGATGCTTGGCATCGAGTGTGGTGATGCCGTCAACCACCAGAAGGCGTTCGCGGCCGCAACGGTGACGCCATCCGGTGACGATGCCATTCGTGATGGAGCATTGGCAATGGCCTACACCATCATCGATATGGCGGAGCAGGACGTCTGGGACACGTTGTAGGTGAGCCGGCCAACCCTCTGACGCCAACGACGTTAGCCTGCCGATCACTCAAGCAACCGAGTAGCAAGTGAGCGAAGCCCAGCTAGTACTCAAGGTCACCGACCTCAGGACTCAGTTCGACACCCAGGACGGAATGGTCCACGCCGTCAACGGCGTGAGCTTCGACCTGAAGAAGGGTGAATTCCTCGGCGTGGTCGGCGAGAGCGGATCCGGGAAGAGTGTGACGATGATGTCCCTGCTTCGTCTGATACCTGCCCCCCCCGGCGAGATCGTTGCTGGCGAAGCCATCTTTCAAGATGAGGATCTCCTCACTCTCGACATTGAGGGGCTGAAGCAGGTTCGGGGCGGAAAGATTGGGTTCATCTTCCAGGACCCGATGACCTCCCTGAACCCCGTGCTCACCATCGGTCGTCAGATTGAAGAGTCTCTCGAGCTCCATACCGACACTCCCTCCAAGGAACTCGGCAACCGCGCCGCCAGCTTGCTCGAGCTGGTCGGCATCCCCGACGCCAAGCAACGCCTCAAGGGCTACCCCCACGAGCTGTCCGGCGGAATGCGACAGCGGGTGATGATCGCCATCGCCCTCGCCTGTGACCCACAGCTGCTCATTGCCGATGAGCCGACCACCGCCCTCGACGTCACCATTCAGGCCCAGATCATCAAGATCATTCGCGACCTGCGGGACAAGCTCGGCACAGCCGTCATCTGGATCACCCACGATCTTGGAGTTGTCGCCGGTCTCGTCGACCGGGTGCTGGTGATGTACGGCGGTGAAATCGTCGAAGAAGCCCTGGTCGGCGAGCTCTATGCCAACCCGCAGCATCCCTACACCGTGGGTCTGCTCGGCTCGCTGCCCCGTCTCGACCGGAAGGGCGACGAGCTGGTCAATATCAAGGGACAACCGGCCAGCCTCTACGCCAAGCCGACCAGCTGCACGTTCGCCCCTCGCTGCCAGTACGCATACGACCTCTGCCGCAACGAGAACCCGGAGCTGACCAAGATAAGCGACACTCATGCTGTCGCCTGCTGGTGGGATATCGAAAACGACAGGCCCCGGTATGGGCAGTGACGCGGTGGCTCCGGCCGCTCCCAACACCGCCAACAGCGAGGTCCTGGTCAGCCTGACCAACGTGAAGAAGCACTTCCCGATCATGAAGGGCATATTCAGACGTCAGGTTGGTGCAGTCCGGGCCGTCGACGGAGTCAGTTTTGACATCTATCGCGGTGAGACCCTTGGCCTGGTGGGCGAGAGCGGGTCGGGAAAGTCGACCACCGGCCGGGTGATCCTGCAGCTCGACGAGGCCACCGAGGGCAGCGTCACTTTCGAAGACACCGAGCTCACCGAGACCAAAGGCGAGGCCCTCCGTAAGTTGCGCCCGCGGATGCAGATGATCTTCCAGAACCCACATGCCTCCTTGAACCCGAGGATGACTGTAGGAACGATCATCGCTGAGCCCCTCAAGGAGCACAAGAAGTCGAAGGGAGACGAGCGTCAGCACAGGGTCGAGGAGCTTCTGAGCCTGGTTGGGCTGGAGCCAAAGCATGCCAACAGGTATCCCCACGAGTTTTCTGGCGGCCAGCGACAACGCATCGGCATCGCCCGCGCCATAGCCCTCAACCCCGATTTCATTGTCTGTGACGAGCCGATCGCTGCCCTGGACGTCTCGATCCAGGCACAGGTGGTCAATCTCCTGGAAAACCTTCAGGACGTCCTCGGGTTGACCTACCTCTTCATCAGCCATGACCTCTCCATGGTTCGCCACATCGCCGATCGGGTGGCCGTCATGTACCTGGGCAAGATCATGGAACTGGCAGACGTCGACGATCTCTACAACGACCCCAAGCACCCTTACACCCAGGCCCTGCTTTCGGCAGTGCCCGTCCCCGACCCGGAGGTCGAGGCAGCTCGTCGGCACGTCATTCTGGAAGGCGACATACCCAGCCCCGCCAACCCGCCGCCCGGCTGTGTTTTCAACACACGTTGCCCGATTGCACAGGAGCGCTGCGTCTCTGAGGTACCCGAGTGGCGCGAGCTCGGCACCAATCACTGGGCTGCCTGTCACTTCGCCAAATAACCCCGGTCAGGAACCGTCTGCGGCCGGTCGAGTCATTTTCCCGTCCGCATGGAGTGAAACGCTGTTAGCGTTCCTCCGATCCCGGTTGTTGGGACCGGATGCATAAAGGAGAAATTCATGAAAAGAACCAAATGGTTGGCTCTGTTCGCCGTGCTTGCACTGGTGCTGGCGGCGTGCGGGGATGGCGACGATGCCGCCGCGGATACTACCGCTGGCCCCACGGATACCACAGCGGCGCCTGACGAAGCACCTGACACCACCGAGGCTCCCGATACGGGCGCCATGGCAGGTCAAGGTGGCGAGCTGCTGATCCTTCAGTGGCAGGCGCCTTCGCAGGTAAACGCCCTGCTGTCATCTGGAACCAAGGACCTTCTGGCTGGGTCAATCGTGCTCGAGCCCCTGGCAAGGTTCACCCCCGACGGTCAAATAGTAGCGACTTTGGCTGTGGCCATCCCGTCGAAGGCCGACGGTTCGGTCGCCGCGGACAACACGTCGATCACCTGGACGCTCAGAGACGACGTGGTGTGGTCAGACGGAACACCGTTCACCGCAGACGACGTGGTATTCACCTTTGAGTACTGCTCAGATGAGCTGACCGGTTGTTCGGCCGACTTCTCGACAGTCGCGAGCGTGGTTGCCGATGATGACCTCACGGTCACCATCACGTTCAACGATCCGCAGCCGTACCCGTTCAACGATTTCGTCGGGTACACAGAGCCGATCATCTCGCGTGCCCAGTTCCAGAACTGCATCGGTGAAGGCGCCAGCGCTTGCACCGATGAGAACTTCGCGCCGATTGGCACCGGTCCCTACATGGTGATCGAGACGAGGCCTGAGGACACCGTCACCTACGAGTACAACCCGAATTACCGCTTCGCTGCGGAAGGCAAGCCCTTCTTCGGCACTGTCACCATCAAGGGTGGCGGTGATGCCGAGGCATCCGCTCGGTCCGTACTCGAGATTGGTGAGGCCGACTACGGCTGGAACCTCCAGGTGGCCCCTGAGATCCTGCTGCCGATGGAGGCCGCCGGTCACGGTGTCATCTTGACAGGCTTCACAGCCAGCGTTGAGCACATCAACCTCAACCAGACCGACCCGGCCGCCGATCCGCCCTCGGAGTGGACAGAAGACGGCTCGGGCGCTCACCCGATCCTGGCCAACAACGCCGAGTTTGCACGGGCTCTTTCCCTGGCAATCGACCGTGATGCGTTGGTTCAGGTGGGTTACGGCCCAACCGGGACACCAATCTGCACCCTGTGGCCGGTCGGGGATCAGGCCTCGCACAACAATGACGAATGTCTGACCCGTGACGTCGACGAGGCCAATGCCATCCTCGACGGACTGGGCTATCTGGACACCGACGACGACGGTGTGCGTGAGTTCACCGACGGTACCCCGCTCGAGTTCAGCTATGTCACCTCGACCAACGCGGTGCGTCAGTCGAACCAGGACATCATCAAGGCCAACTGGGCAGAGATCGGTGTTGTTGCCAACATGGGCAAC
>Ga0209980_10001978_pt1 | contig 11268 bp, 5 predicted proteins | sample CR02metaG_FD_183611 | JGI IMG/M metagenome (GOLD analysis project Ga0209980, IMG submission 183611) | Deep subsurface microbial communities from Mariana Trench to uncover new lineages of life (NeLLi) - CR02 metaG (SPAdes) (version 2) | ecosystem: Environmental > Aquatic > Marine > Ocean trench >... | reverse complement strand
TCACCCGACAGGTAATCCGTAAGAAATCTTACCCCGGTTTCGATCGTGATGACCTTGCCAGCCATGGATAAATTCCCAACCTCTGTTTCGGTCAGGAAATCCATCGCCGCGCTGAGATAGCCTTCCACCAGCGCCTCATAATAGTCCATGCGCATCCTGACCCTTGAAAGGTCGGTTTCATCTTCAGCGGTGGGCGTCGATGCGGTACGAACGAGATCCCCGAAGTCGTACAAGACAGATCCTGGCATCACCGTGTCCAGATCGATGACGCATATTGCCTTATCGCTGTGTACATCGAACATCACGTTATTGAGCTTGGTATCGTTGTGCGCGATCCGTTCCGGGATTTCGCCGGCATCCTGCAGGGCCTGCAGCGCACCCGCGGCCTCCTCGTACGCCAGTGCACAATCGATTTCCGCAGCGCAATGCCTTACGCGGTCATGCGCGTCCCGCTCAAGAATCTGGTGAAACTGCCGATACCTTGCCGGCGTGTTGTGAAAATCGGGAATCGTCTCGTGTAACCGGGGTCCCGGGAGATCGCTAACGAGGTTCTGGAACCGTCCGAACATGGCGGCGGCCTCGCTGGCCTGTGTCGTAATTGCCACCTCGTCGCAGGTGCAAGCGTTCTCGATAAACCGGTAGGCGCGCCAATACCCGCCATCCGCATCCCGATAAAAAGGCCTTCCGTCACGGCCTGGTACAAGACTGAGCGAGGCACGAGGATCATCCGACTTCGATTGAAGGTGCTTCAGGATTCGCTGGATGTTGTCCATCACCAACGCAGGTTCGCGGAAAACGTGTTCGTTGATGCGCTGCAGTATGAAACGTGCGTTGGTCCCGCCGCTACCGACGACCACCAGGTAAGTATCATTGATGTGACCGCGCCCGTAGCGATCTGCGGAAATAAATGTCCCGCCCAACTCGAACTGCGTGGCGATTTCCCGAATATCAGGAATCGGTTTCTTCCTCATCCCAGAGCGGCGTCGGATAGATCTCGTCATCATGCATCTTGCCGATTGCAGACACCGCACTTTCGCGGTCTTCGGGGTAGGTCATGCCGAACCACGTATCATCATGGGGCAGACAGTCGGCGGTGACTTCACCGCTACGCAAAAGCGCGCCGACGATATCCGGCAGCAGGAATTCGGCAGTCAGATCATTTCTATGTTCTGCGGCGAAGATCCGCATCTCTGCGTACAGGAACGGGAAAAATGTCGGAGTGAACAGCCAGAAGTTCATTGATGCAAGCTGCGATTCAGATAAGACGGTCTTTTCGCCCAGGTCGTCCTCACTGATAATCTGGCCTTCAGCATCATAGACTTTTGTGTGTTCAAGAATGGATGACAACTGACCATTGCCTGTAAGCTGGCACAGGCCCCGCGAGACACTGCCATGTGCAGACAATACGTTGCGTAAGGAATATCCCAGCATGCCGTAATGGGTCGAGTCTGTTGATTGCGCACGCAGGAATTCCGCAGCCGTCGCATAAGCCGATGATCCGTAAAAGTCGTCGGCGTTGATGACTGCCATCGGTTCCGCAATCAGATGCTCCGCGGCAAGCAATGCATGACCTGTACCCCACGGTTTATCGCGGTCGGGCAAATCGATGCCAGGCGGTTCATACTCATCCTGGAATGCGTACTCGACGGTTACGTGCTTCTCCAGGTCGTCAACAAGTTTCGCAAACTCATCAGCAAAAGACTTCCGTACAATGAAGACGACCTTGTCGAAGCCTGCGCGAATGGCGTCGAATACGGAATACTCGATAAGGATGTTTCCGTCCGCGCTCAGGGGCTCCAGTTGCTTCAGGCCACCGAAGCGGCTTCCCATCCCAGCCGCCAGCACAACCAATGTTGATCCGTTATTTTTTTCCATTATCAGGCTGCGGCGAGCTGCACTATTTGCTTGCCCGTGTTGCCGCCTTTGAGCATGTTGATGAACGCCGCGGGGGCCTGCTCGATGCCTTCGGCTACCGTCTCCCGATACTGCAGCTTTCCCTCGGCCAGCCAGCCGGCAGCTTTGACGGCATATTCCTGGCAGGCCTCCGGGTGATCCGTCACGATGAACCCCTGGATCCGCAGCCGCCGGCCGATAATCACCCCCATCCCGCGTGGCCCCGGTTGTAGTTCTTCGTCATTGTAACTTGAGATCATGCCGCACAATGCAACGCGTCCGAAATCACGCATGCTCCACAGTGCTGCTTCGAAAATCTCCCCGCCGACATTTTCAAAATTGACGTCGATACCATCGGGGCAAATCTCGGCAAAACTTCCCGGCAGCGATTTACTGTTTCGATAGTTGAATGCAGCGTCAAAACCGAGCTCGTCAGTCAGTAAAGCAACCTTGTCATCGGAACCGGCGCATCCGGCGACACGACAGCCGTGAATTTTCGCGAGCTGTCCAACAACGCTGCCGACGGCCCCCGAAGCTGCGGATACGAACACACTATCTTCAGCTTGCGCCTGAGCGATCGTGTGCAAACCAACATAGGCAGTCATGCCCGGCATACCAAGAATACCGAGATGATAGGACAGCGGTACAGCATCTGCCTCGATTTTTCGCAGCTGTGCACCGTCACTAATAGAATAGTTTTCCCAGCCGAGCATGCCAACGACATAGTCGCCCTCTGCATAGTCCGCATGGTTACTCGAAACAACCTGCCCAACGATGCCGGCCTGCAGGACCTCGCCGATCTGAAACGGTGGTACATAGGACTTCGTGTCGTTCATTCGACCACGCATGTACGGGTCCACGGACATAAAAATATTTCGCACAAGGAGCTGGCCATCGCCGGGGTCCGGCAGCGCCTCCTCGGTCACCGTGAAATTTTCCTCAGTCACCCAGCCTGACGGACGGCTAGCCAGGCGGATTTGCTTGTTCATCGTCTCTGACATCTGTTATTTTCCCGTTTCCGTTCCAAGCTCAACCCTATAATTTATCACTCATCCGCTGATACGTCCTCCATTTCATTGTCACTGCGGCAAATTACGGTTCTGTCCCTGCCGGATTCCTTCGCTTTGTACACCGCTTTGTCGGCCAGCCCGAGGAGTTCCTCGGCGTTATTGATGGCATCCGACATCGTCGCAACCCCGACACTCAGAGATACATGGCCAAGCGGCTGCTTATCCGCATGCAGAAACGCAAACTCGGCGACTTTCTTGCGAATCGACTCGGCCAGTTCGCATGCCTGCTGTTCATTGGTCTCCGGCGCGATAATGATGAACTCCTCACCGCCCCACCGGGCGACCGTATCGGAATCTCGTGCCGCAGCGGACATCAATTTGCCCAGCGAGTGCAGGACCTCGTCACCGGCCTGATGTCCATGTGAGTCGTTATAAAATTTGAAATAATCGAGATCAATGAACAAGAGTGAAAGGTCACGATTGAACTTGCGTGCGCGATCAACCTCATCACCCAGCCGATCCTCACCGTAACGATGATTAAAAAGACCGGTCAGCCCATCACGAATTGCAAGCTCCCGAAATTTCTTGTTAAGGGTGCCCAGTTCCTCGTTCTGCCGGCCCAGGGTATTCAGGAGATATTGCTGCTCACGAATGGCCAGCAGGTTGGCGATCGCCCTGTTTGCTGCGTCGACCACTACGTCCAGATCCTCGAACGGTTTCAGAATGTAATCGAAAGCGCCCTTCTTCAGCGCCGCGATTGAATTTTCGACCGACGCATGACTGGTCATGATGATGAACTGAGTGAACTCACTCATCTTTTTGACTTTCCCGAGCAACTCAATACCTGACATTTTTGGCATCCGGATGTCGCTGAAAACAATTTCGTGCCGCTCTTCGCGGAACTTTTCCAACGCGTCCTCACCATCCTCCGCCAGGGTGACGACGTGACTTTCGTCTTCCAGTAACTCGGCAACCAGACTGCGAATCGCCAGTTCGTCGTCCGCGACCAGAATTTTCATGACGCTTTCTCCAGGGATAGTGAACCGGTCGATCCCGGTTCCCGTGTTATATGCAATGGCAACGCAATTACAAACCGGGCGCCTCCGCTGGCTGCCTTTTCAACTCTGATATCTCCTTTGTGGTCCCGGATAATGCCGTAGGTTACAGAGAGCCCAAGACCGGTGCCTTTTCCAGCGGTTTTGGTCGTGAAAAAAGGCTCGAATATCTTCTCGGCCACGACGTCGCTGATCCCAGGGCCGGTGTCCGAGACACTAATGTAAACGTTATCGTTATCGAAATATGTGGCAATGTCGACAGTTCCGCCATCCGGCTCCATAGCCTGCTGCGCGTTGATAGCGAGATTCATCATCACCTGCTGCAACTGGTTCGAATTTCCAATAATTTCGGGAATATCAGGTGCCAACTTCATATTGACATGGACATTATTCAACCCGAGCTGGTGATCGACGACACCGACGGACTTTTCAACCACCTCATTAATTGTAACGTCCGTAAATTCTCCTTTCTCCTGCCGCGAGAATTGCATCAGGTTGCCAATAATTTCGTTGCAGCGCCGGGTCTCGTTCTCGATTATGTCCAGATGTTTCTTGATGACATCGGGCTGCGACAGTTTGCGCTTTGCCAACTGTGCGTAACCCAGGACGGCGGATAACGGGTTCTTGACCTCGTGCGCCAGCCCGGCGCTCAAGGTACCGACCGCGGCCATCTTTTCGGATTGCACCAGCGCCAGCTGCGCGGTCTTCAGCGAGCGCTCGCGCTCCAGGAGTTCATTGGCCATTTCGTTAAACGAATCTGAAAGCTGGCCGATTTCGTCCCGGGAACTGATATCGACTTTAACCTCGAAATCACCCTTCGCGATCTTGCGTACGGCCGCGGACAGCGACTCCAGTGGTGCAGTAAATTTCCTTGAGACCACCACCGCACTGATCGCAGCGATGAAAACAATAATAAGTCCTACAATGATCAGGTCACTGAGAAGTTGCCTCGCTGTCAGATACGCGGCGCTGACAGAGATGCGCGTCACGATGTGGAGTCCGCCTACATCGATTTTTGCAGCACCTGCGAAATATTCGACATCGTCATCCCAGATATTGATGACACCGCTTGCGCCATCTTCAAGGTTTTCGAAATTCTGCAGCGTCGCCCTCGCCCATCGAACATCGGTATCGGCGTCGACAGATCCGATGACAGGATTGCCCCGCGCATCGATCAGCACAGCCTGGAAAGCGTCTGCACGTTCAATCACCCGTCTAAACAATCCTGGTGTCGCGATTGCGGATATGGTCCGAGTGCCACCTTCGGCTGAAAGACGGTGTTCGAGCGTCAAGGCGACAGCGTGTTGTCCTGAGCGGAGTTTCACGCTGTATACGCCGATGGTATTGGCCGATTCGACGACCTGCGCCGATGCAAAGTCCAGCAATCCATCCGGATCGATACCCGCCGCACGAACAGCGGACGCGTTATAAATTGAAATCGGCTCATCATGGCGATCGGTGGTAACCAGCGCCAGGATTTCCGGGTAGGCAACAAATAGCGGCCTGACAAGCCGTTGCTTTGCATCCGGCTCTATGTAGTCAGCAAACAGGACTTCCGACAACACTCTCGTTGCACTGACGTAACCGCCAAGGATCGTGTCCACTTCAGTCTTGATGTCGCTGGTCACGGACGCACTCAGGTCCCGGACGTAGGCCGTCTTGTCCTGGTGAAACAGGTCCGCCATTGTTGCTGTGATGAATCCAACCACCATCATTAAAAATGCCAGTACTGTGATCAGTACTTTCAGTCGGAGTGGAAAAATAAATTTGCTCATAGTCATTTCACTTTGCATTTACTGATATTGATGCGTAATTGAGATTGCCGACCTCATCCATTGCTTTAACAACGATGATGTTTGCTCCGGGTTTCAGGTCCATCAGGTAATCGATGCGACCGCCGTCGTGCGGCACCGGTGAGTCATCCACATACAGATGAGCACTTGCATCGGTCTTGCCATGCAAGCGCCATGGTCCCGCGACGACCGTTGCCGGCGGCGAATCCAGTTCGAGGCTCGGCGGCACCGTATCCTGGATTACCCGCAAGCGGCGAACCGTGCTCATCTGGCTTTGCGACCATGCGACCCGGCTGCGAACATGCCAGTAATAGGTGCCAGGGCCGAGGGCGCCGTGCCGGAAAGAAGTGCCGATTACATCATCGTCCACAACCCGGTCCGAAAACCCGGCGTCTCGCGCGATAACAATGTGGTAACGATCGGCGCTCGCCACGGCATCCCAGGTAAAGTCGATCGTCTCCGGAACGTTTCTGTAGGTCACGATCCGCTGGTCAGCGGGACCCGTACTCCGCGGTGCTGACGGCAGATTGCTGACCATGAGCTGCGTACCGGTGACATCGATCGTAACCGACTGATTTTCGATAATCCTGACGCGCTTGCCGTCGCGGCCCACGATCTCCGCAGAGCCGCCGTGCAGGTTTACCGTAGTCGACAGGTCGTCATTAACTGTGACCAGGAATTTGACATCGTCATCCTGCGCTCTCCTTACGAGAGTCAGGTCACTGCTTGGCAGACGTATGCCAAGTTGGAACGGATCGTTGTCGTCGCTCGTCAATGTGCCTGACAATTCGCCGTCGATCATTACCAGCACCGAACCCTGCTGCGAAACGAACGGATCGGCAGCCCGCTTATCGAATACGATCAGAGAGTTCTGGCCGATCGTGATCCGGCTTTGTTCGTTGACTTTGAGGAGCGCGGTAGATTTTGCGAATGTTTGCACTGCATCATTTTGCGTAAATGTGTCGCCAACGTTCGCCTCGCTCCAGGCCAGGGAATTCGCGCCTCGCCGTTGTACCCGCCGTTGAATCGTCAAAATTTCTCCGGCAAAAATCTGTGCAGCCAGTGAGGAAGTCGAACCAAACTCGAGATCGACATCACCGCCAGTGGGCAACAAGGCAGTCGACCAGGTCTGGTTTTCTCCAAGCGAAGTGCCTTGCGGGAAGTACACCCTGATCAACACCATAAGGAAAACGAAGAAAACGGCGACGGAACCGACAACCAGGCCAAATTCAGACAGCGCAATAAGGACAGCGCGGCGGCGGAAGCGACTGCTACGTTTCCTGCGTTCTTTCGTTTGCACAGACTCATTACTTGTCATCTAATATATTCCCTGCAACCTGAGGAACCATCCGTACTCCGAGTAGTCACTATCGAAGCGGAGGTTGCTCGAAAATTCTGTAAAATTGTAGCCGGCACCGATGCCGATGTGCTCGAATCCGTTCCACATCAGTTCGCCAAGGAAGCCGGACCGTTCATCCGCTGCTTCCTTCTGCCGCAGCAGCCGGTACTCGACACCAAGCGACAGATTCAGCGGAATGCGGAAGTTGAGCCGCTGGATGCTCAGCGATGTATTAGTCTCGAATTCGAATGCAGAATCGAGTTGGGTCAGCTTTCTCTTGAACGCCTGCTTGCCGACCCATTCGATGCTGCGGCTTAATTGCAACGACCAGTCGGCGGACAGCAGATCTGAGGTGCTGGTGTCGTATCGCGTATCGACCTGGCCCGGAGTTGCCTCGCTGTCGAGTCGCGTAAGCTTGACCAGTACATTCCAGCGATCGTGTTCGATCGGACGAATAGCAAGTCCGAGGCTGGCCTCTTCGAAATCGGTCGACTGCTCCGGTTGCAGGCGATTATCGGTGCTGCTCCGCCGGTACTCGCCAAGCATCGTGAAGCCGGAGGGCAGGCGGATCTCACCATAGTTGAATGAAGCGAATTGCGACAACTCAGTGGCACCCTGCTGCCGGCGCCATTCATTGCGCGTGCTGAACTTGATGCCGTGCAGATTGTAGCTGAGGCCACCGACCAGGGCACTCTGTTCCATCGCGTTACCCGCCCCGGATTCGAGCACTGTCTGCTCGCCGGAGACGAGCAAGGACAGTCCGTCGCTAATGCGCCAGTCGCGGCGCATGCCGGCAATGGAGCGCAGGCCACGTTGTTGGCCGCTGTGATCCCACTGATATTCCGTGTATACGGTGCCGCCGGCGCCAAATGGTGCTTCGGCACCGATCAGTGTGCGCTCGCTCGCATCACCCGAATCTGATCCGCCGGGCATGGTTTGTTGCACGTACAGGCGGCCGATCGGCGTATCCCAGCTTCCGCCTCCCTGGAAAGCTTCGCCGTTCGGACCGGTGACCAGTCGTCCGGATACTCGCAGGTCCTTGTTCAATGCATATTCGACTTCCGCCGCCGACTGCGAGCCAAGCGCTCCCGACAATGTTTCCTGATGTTCGAGTGAGGTGCTTATCTGATCAGACCACGCATAATTCGCGCCCAGCGCGACGATCGAGACATCCTGATTTGCGACACTACTGCTGCGGTCCTGAACTTCGCCCTCGATGGAGAGGTTGTCCCTCTGGTGACGCCAGTGCAACGAGCTCTGGGTCGACGAGACGTTTGGACCCATCTGCGTATCATCGATCCGCAACAGGAACGTATTTCTGTCGTCAAACATGTACGTCAGCGCGGCACCAACCTGGCGTTCCCCGCCTTGCGAGAAAGCACCATTCGATGCAAACCCATCTGTCAGCCGCCGGTAGTAGGCATTACCCAGTAAACGGTTTGGCCGGCCGAACCATTGGCCTGCATCGAATTCGGCGGCAATTTTCTGTGCCGATCCTTCCTGTAGAGACCCTGTCGCGACAGGCGCAAATTGCAGCCCGCCGTCATCGCTTCTGAATACGAGAGAGTCGCTTCCCGTGGATACCGCGTATTCGGCCACGATGCGTGTGCCCTTGAACTTAAGCTCGGCATCGATACCGTGCAGGCTGTATTCAGAGCTGATGCGGTCATCTTCGATGAGCGTCGCGCCGATGCCGAATTTGCCCTCGCCGAAGAATTGTTTGAAACGTGCTCCGCTTACGCTGGCTTCCAGGCCATCGACCGGCGTTTCGTAATCCACCTGGATCGTAATCGGGTGCCCCGCGAGCGGGCTCGAACCAATCAACGCACTATCGTCCAGAACACTCGACACCGGGCGGCGGAACCAGATGCGGCCTTCACGGTACTTGACGTCGTAGTCCACGTTGCGCTGCTGGTTGATTCGTTGCAGTAGCAGGCCCGTGTGCTGGTCGTGTATCAGCAGCGAAACCTGCTCACTGCCCTCGATGACGTTGGTGTGACTCAGGAAATAAAGTGATCCGCCAGTCGCAGCTATCTGGTCACGCACCGGCGCCTGGTCGATCCTGGCCACGAATACCTCGGCCGTGGTATTTGGGTGGTCATCGCTGGTCCGCGACGTCGACTCATATTTCGCCCGCGCACCAAACAGCGTTCGCTGATACGCGGTCAATTCCGTGTCGGTGAAACTCAACGCGTAGTTGCCGACAACCGCATCAAGCTGCTCACCTTCCAGTGCGAGGTATAACTTTCCCTGCGTATCCGTGTCAAAGACCAGCGTGCTGTCATCGCCGTAAACCGGGTACAAGGTGTCGGGATCGAGATTGGTAATCAGGCGTTCGTTTTCGATCGCGTCGAGCTCGCTGAACAGTTCACCTATTTCGTTCTGGCCGGTATCGAAGGCCGCCGTGATCAGGTACTTGCCGAGCACAGTGCCCTTCAGATACAGCGCAACCCGGCCCTCGGTTATCGTTTCACTATCGGTGTCTGCACCGGCGGCCGAGAGATTCCCGGTGCGGCGAATCTGGCTAATCTTGCCGTCCGCGAGCGCCATGATGAACAGCGACTCGGTGGTGTACGTAATATCGCGCCGAATAACGCCGCTAAATCCAAGCGGATCGGTAACTCGAACGACGATCTGGTTGTTGCCCGGACGAAGCGCCACGCTTGCAATGAACCGGCCCTTGCTATCGACTGCTGCCGCTACATCATTCAGCGCGACACTGTTGCCCGGGCTTGTGAAGCCCTGCACGATCAGGATTTCATGATGCATCGGAACGCCGTCCGGCGGCAATTGCAGTACCAGTTCCGGTATTGGCGCGACCGCAAGGACAGGCTCGCCATCGATGCTGGTCGAGACCGTGAATTGCAGGTTTGCATAGCGAACCAGCCCGCTGGAATTCCTGACACTGAGCACGTATCGGTTACTGCCTGAGACCAGGCGCAGCGGCAGCTCGAAGCTGCCGTCAGCAGCGAGCGGAATCGCGTTGCCATCGATTGCGACCACGTTGCCCGTATCTGTCTGGCCGTCGAGGCGATATGAGTACGTGGCATCATCCGGTTCGGGTCCAGGCGTTACCCTTCGTGGGTCATCCTCTGCAAATCCCTGGAACGCTGCAGCAGCCGGAGTGTCGAGATGCAGACGCGGCAAGTTCACGATCGTCCGGATACTCTGCCCGATGTGGTCGATCATCTGCAGCTCGACAGTGTTGGTGCCGGCTGCATCCAGGATTTCCGTAAACTGACCGCTGTTATCCACCTCCAGCGCGATGCCATTCATCGCGACCACCAGTTCGTTGGTACGCGTTTCATAAAGTCGCGCGCGCTCGACTGTCGTCAGCTCACCGACTATTTCCACTCTTCGATTGAGTTCGCGTCCGGTACCGGTCGTGTTGCTGGCAACCGGCCGATCTTCACCGAATCCCTTGATAATGAAGCGGTCCGGCGGAAGCTCGAGTTCGCCCACGAGATAGTCGAATGCTGCATTGGCTCGCGCTTCGGAGAGCACCTGGTTGTCCAGCCGGGTGCCGGTTGAATCCGTGTGACCGTAGATGCGAATCACCTCGTCCGGGTGCTGGCGCATGATTTTCGCCGCGTCACTTAACAGCCGCTTCGCCTGACCGGTCAACTCGCGGGAATTTATTGTGAATGCACCGCCCCGGAGTTCAAGCGCAATTGCGGTCGTGCGGTTGACACCGAACATACGGCGGCGACTTGTGATGCGTGCATCACCTGTTAGTGCTTCCAGTTGATAGAAGTAAACGCGGCCCGGCACCAGCAGCTCGCTGATCTCGTTGACATCGTTCCAACGCAACTCGTTCGGCATCACTCCGCTGCCGCGGATGTTCTTGACGTTATCGTCGTCATCACGCCAGATGTGCAGTGTCCAGTCGTCGACGGACTGGCCGACGACCTGTCCACCGATCGCGAACCGCAACGGCTCGATCTCACCGTTCTCACCCATGTGAATGACAGCGTTCGCGTCAACGTTGGTCAGTGCAACGTCGCCATCGGCGAATCTGATTTGAACTCCGTTGACCATGAGGCTCAAATCACCGGCGCTGCCGGTGATCCGGTCCGGAAGTACCTCGGTGGCAGTATCGATTCTCAGGCCGTACACGCCGTCGGCTCCGATCGATTCCTTATCGAAGTCATAGGTGACACCGAAGTTGGCCTTGGCCA
>Ga0209980_10001976_pt1 | contig 11269 bp, 9 predicted proteins | sample CR02metaG_FD_183611 | JGI IMG/M metagenome (GOLD analysis project Ga0209980, IMG submission 183611) | Deep subsurface microbial communities from Mariana Trench to uncover new lineages of life (NeLLi) - CR02 metaG (SPAdes) (version 2) | ecosystem: Environmental > Aquatic > Marine > Ocean trench >... | reverse complement strand
CGAATGATCGGGAAGTTGACCAGGGGTTCAATACGGATTTCTTGTGGATAAAAATCACGCAAAAAGACGGCACAGGTCAGCTTGGGGACGCCATTGACCATCATCCCGCAACTCCCGCATACTCCCATGCGGCACGACCACCGGTAGGACAGTGTTCCGTCGATATGGTCCTTGATGTAGTTGAGCGCGTCTAGAATCACCCAGTCCCTTTGGTACGGGACCGAGTAAGACTGGCTCCTCGGTATCTGGTCTTGGCCAGGCAAATAGCGGGTAATGTTCAGCGTTGCAGTAGCTCCGTTCATGTTCTCCCCTCTAACCCCGATCCGACATTATTCAGCGCAAGAAATCGTTCCTGATAAGCGTCCGATCGAAGCGAATAACTCTCTTTCAATCTGTGCATATAGCTTGGCCATTTTTGTCGGACGGGGCTAATATTTCCGTTCCTCAGGTTGCCAGCGTGTGATCGTAACCGGCGAATATTCGATTCTCGGGCCATCGACCGTTCGATGCGCGAGCGAGTGCTTGAGAAAGTTCTCATCATCTCGTTTCGGAAAGTCGGTTCGTGTGTGGGAACCGCGTGACTCTTTCCGGTTGGCTGCTGAGTGTGCTATTGCCCCGGCGACATCCAGCATGAAGTCAAGTTCCAACGCAGCGATCACCTCTGTGTTAAAGATACTGCTCCGATCATCGAAGCTAATATCCTTAAAACGCTCCCTCAATTGTTTGAGGGTATTGCACGTTTTCTGCATCGCCTCTTCATTGCGGTAGATTCCCGCGCCCTCTTCCATGGTCTTATGCATTTCCTGGCGGATGGTTGCGATCCGTTCTTTTCCGCCTTCTTTCCTAAGAAATTGCTGATCTAGACGCTGCTGTTCATCACGGGCCAGGGCCTCTAGGGGTTTGGAACTGGGAGAGGACTGTGCCGAGGCGTACTCGGCCGCTGACCTGCCGGCACGGGCGCCAAAGACTAGACACTCGGTCAGGGAGTTGGAGCCCAAACGGTTAGCCCCGTTAATGGATACGCAAGCGGTCTCGCCCGCTGCGTAGAGACCCGCTAGAGTTGTTTTGGTCGTTGCATCTGTGCTGATCCCTCCCATCATGTAATGAACCACTGGGCGGACCGGTATGGGCTCGTAGACAGGATCGATCCCGATGTATTTTCGTGCGAGCTCCCTCACAAATGGTATTTTCTCGTTTATTTTATTCTCGCCGAGATGCCGAAGGTCGAGGTGGACGTAGTGGCCGTAGGGTCCCTCGAAGGTGCGGCCTTTCTCCAACTCCTGCATATGGCATCGGGATAGGATATCGCGTGGCCCAAGTTCCATCTTGCGGTGCACCGGCTCGTCCGTAGGAGGGCCTAACCCGTAGTCCTGAAGGTAGCGGTAGCCGTCCTTGTTCGTAAGCCAGCCACCCTCTCCCCGTGAGGCCTCGGTTATCAGTATGCCGGTTCCGGGAAGTCCGGTCGGATGATACTGGACGAACTCCATATCCTTTAGGGCAACCCCGGCGCGGTAGGCTAGGGCCATCCCGTCGCCGGTCTTGATGGCAGCGTTGGTAGTAAAAGGAAAGACGCGCCCTCCGCCGCCTGTGCAGAGGATGACCGCCTTACCCGTAATCACCTCTACCTGACCGTTGTAAATATTGATGATGGTGATTCCTTGGACCCTGCCATCGTTGACGAGAAGGGAGGTGACGAAGCACTCGTCGTAGCGCTTGACGCTTTCATACTTGAGCGAGGTTTGGAAGAGAGCGTGAAGCATGTGAAAGCCGGTCTTGTCTGAGGCAAATGCGGTACGATTGACGCTCATGCCTCCAAAGGCCCGCACGCTCATTCGGCCATCGGGATCACGGCTCCAAGGACAGCCCCAGTGCTCGAGCTGGATCAGTTCTCCCGGGGCTTCGTTAATGAACATCTCCACCGCGTCCTGGTCGGCCAGGAAATCGGCACCGAATATCGTATCCTTGGCGTGGGTGTCGAAGCTGTCGTTATCGCGCAGCACTGCAGCAGTTCCCCCCTCAGCTGAAACCGTATGGCTCCGCATTGGGTAGACCTTTGAGACCAGCGCGATGGAGAGCTTGAGAGAAGACTCTGCGGCAGCAATGGCGGCGCGAAGACCAGCGCCACCTCCTCCAACAATGATAATATCGTATGTGTCCATATTCTGTTTTTAGTCAGTCAACTGCGAACAGGAATTGCCTGACATTGGGTAGAGCCGGCTCAGGACTGGCTTATTTTGCCGTTACATTTTCCGCAGCAACGGTCTCTTTATTGTCCTGCTCTTCCAGCTTTAGATAGGTATCGACAATTTGGGGAATGTCTTCTTTAGTCACCTTCATGTACCAGATGCCCTCCGGCCAGATCATCAGATTCGGCCCGAACGCGCAGAGATCCATGCATCCGCTCTTGGCCACCCGGAGCTTTCCTTTGAGGTTTCGCTCCTTGGCGACTTTTTTCAATTCCTCTACCATCTCCTCGGAGCCGCTATGGCCGCAGGAGACGCTTTCTCCATGGCGGTTGTTGATGCACATGAAAATTTGTCGGACATAAGGTTGGGGCCGCTTGATCATATATATATCCCCTCCAAGACAAAAATTATTCTACAACTAACAGAAAGACAGTTGACTTTCTCATAGCATTGACTTTCTTCGCTTTCAACCTTTTTCTGGTATCCCCGGCTCCGTCATTCGCCGGGGGTCCAGAATCTTGCCGAGTTTCTTTTCGTCCACTACCTGCTGCCCCCTGGCCACCTCTCTCACGGTTTTCCCGCTGCTAAAGGATTCTTTGGCGATCTTTGCGGCGGCATCGTACCCGATGACTGGCGCAAGTGACGTGACCATCGCAAGGCTCTTCTCAATCGACTCTTCACAATGCTCTTTGTTAGCCTCAATCCCCACCACACATTTTTCGGAGAAGGCCTTGATCACCGCGGAGCTAAACGAGATGGCCTCCAGCAGGCGCAGGGCCATCACCGGCATCATCACGTTGAGTTCGAAGTTACCCGCCTGACCACAGATGGTGATGGTGGCGTCGCAGCCGATGACGTGGGCAGCTACCTGAAGGACGGATTCGCACATGACCGGATTTACTTTTCCCGGCATGATGGATGACCCCGGTTGGGTGTCGGGGAGGGAAATCTCCCCAATTCCACAGCGCGGCCCGGAGCTCAACCAGCGCAGATCGTTTGCGATCTTGGTGAGGCTAACTGCCAGTGTCTTGAGTGTTCCGCTGACTTGAACCACTGCATCCTTGGCGGCCTGTGCCTCAAAGTGGTTCTGGGCCTCACGAAAATTGAGCCTGCAAATTTCGGAGATCTTTTTGATGGTCCGAGGTGGAAACTCGGGATGCGTATTGATGCCTGTTCCCACTGCGGTACCTCCAAGGGCGAGCTCTTGTAGACCCCTGGATGATTCTCTAATCCGCTCGATGCTGGGCTCGATCTGGCGTGCATAGCCGCTGAACTCCTGACCCAGGCGAATGGGGGTCGCATCCGCCAGGTGAGTGCGTCCGATCTTCACGATGTGATCAAAGTCCCGCGCCTTTTTCTTCAGGGCCTGATGGAGCTCGTCGAGAGAGGGCAAGAGATCCTTCTGAATACCTTCGAGGGCAGAGATGTGGATCGCTGTTGGGATGACATCGTTGCTGGACTGGCTCATGTTCACGTGGTCGTTGGGATGCACCTCTTTGCTTCCCCTCTGCTTGTCGAGGAGTTCCAGGGCCCGGTTTGCGATCACCTCGTTGGCGTTCATGTTGGTTGAGGTGCCGGAACCGGTCTGAAAAATATCCACAACGAATTCCTTGTCGAGCCTTCCCTCCATGACCTCGGAGGCTGCCCGACGGATCGCGTCTGCGATCTTAGGATTTAATAGTCCGAGGTCTTCATTGACCGAAGCGGCGGAATGCTTGATGATGGCCAGTGCGCGAATGAAACTTGGGGGAAAGCCGGTGCCGCTGATCGGAAAGTTCTCCACTGCCCTCTGGGTCTGAGCACCATAATAGGCGCTCTTTGGGACTTTCACCTCTCCCATCGAGTCCTTTTCAATACGATATTGCTCCGAAGCCATTTTGTGCCCCCTCCGTACGGCTATATTTAGCTATTTCACGCCGGTAAGTCCAGTCTACACCTGCATCCTATTCCCCAGGTTATAGGGATAAGGTATAGGGAGTAGGGTGTAGGGTGTAAGACGATGAGCCCTCTGGTAAAGCTCAGCCGGACCGTTGTTCAGTGCAGGAAGTGTCCCCGTTTGGTGCGTTGGCGCGCACAGGCGGCAGAGGATGCGCCACGTCGATATAGGGGATTGGCTTACTGGGCGAAGCCCCTTCCGGGCTTTGGTGATCCAAGAGCGCGCTTGCTCGTCGTCGGCTTGGCTCCGGCGGCACACGGGGGAAACCGCACCGGCAGGTTCTTCACGGGAGACCGAAGCGGCGAATGGCTTTTCGAGGCCCTCTACGCCTCTGGCTTTGCCAATCAGCCCACATCGGTTCACCTCAATGACGGGCTTAAGCTCAGGGATTGTTACATTACCGCTGCAGTCCGCTGCGCCCCGCCGGCGAACAAACCGGCCAGAGAGGAATTTGAAGCCTGCCGCCCGTATCTGGTCCGTGAGATTGAGCTATTGAAGCATGTTCGTGTGGTTCTTGCTCTGGGAAAGATCGCCTTTGATTCGTTCCTAAAGGCCTATGTGGAAAACGGCGGGACGATCCCAAAACCCCGCCCACAGTTTAGCCATGGAGCGTCATTCAACCTGGGGGTTAAACGGACCCTTCTGGCTTCCTATCACCCCAGCCAGCAAAATACTTTCACAGGGAAACTCACACCTCATATGTTCCACGCAGTTTTTAAGATGGCTAGAAACCTTATAGGTTAGCTTTCGGCATACGGCGATCGGCTTTCAGTTTCCAGCTCGGAGCCGACAGGCTATGTGCTGACTGCTGTTCCCTTTTGTAAATCGTGATATAAGGATCCATCCTATGAGTGCAGATCGGTCAAGGGAGTATAAGGAAATTGCCTCCGAGCTGGAGAAACGTCTTGATGGGGACGTGCGCTTTGACCGCTACTCTCGTCTCCTTTACGCCACCGATGCCTCCATTTACGAGATTGAGCCAATAGGCGTAGTCCTCCCACGCCACAAGGGGGACGTGCAGGCGGTCATCGAGGTCGCAAACCGCTACGCTGTTCCAGTCCTCCCAAGGGGCGGTGGGACCTCGCTGGCTGGTCAAACGGTTGGACATGCCATTGTCCTGGATTTCTCCAAGTACATGAACAGAGTCCTGGAGGTGAACCGCGAAGAGCTCTGGTGCCGGGTCCAGCCAGGGTTGGTTCAAGATGAGCTGAATGCCCACGTGAAGTCCATGGGCCTCCTTTTCGGCCCGGATACCTCTACCTCGAACCGGGCCACCATTGGCGGGATGATCGGGAACAACTCCGCGGGTGCTCACTCCATCGCCTACGGGAAAACCTTGGATCACGTCCTGGCGCTAACTGCTTATCTGTCCGATGGGAGTGAGGTACTCATCAACGATATGTCCCCGGAGGAACTGGCTGTGAAGTGCCAGACCAATGGACTGGAGGGACAGATCTACCGGATCATCGTGGGTCTGGTGGATGATCACAGGGAGGAGATTCTTGCGCGCTACCCAAAAATCTTGCGCCGGGTGTCAGGCTATAACCTGGATGAATTTGTAAAGCCACTTCCCTTCAATCTCTCACGACTGATTGTGGGCTCTGAGGGGACCCTGGCGTGTGTGGTGGAGGCCAGGGTGCGTCTGGTCCCGACACCGAATTGGACCGCTCTCGATGTAATCCACTTTACGGAACTCCAGGAGGCCCTGGAGGTCTCTCAGGCCATTCTCGAGACTGCGCCCTACGCCATCGAGCTTACTGACAAGCTGATTTTGGATCTGGCCCGGGGAAACATTGAACAGTCCAAGCGCCTGGGCTTTGTTCAAGGCGACCCTGAAGCCATCTTGATTGTTGAATATGACGGTGAGACGGAAGAGGAGGTAAGGGGGAAGGTCGAGCGACTGGAGGCGCTGCGCGCGAGGCAGGGGATCGGTTACTGCTCTACCCTGGCATTCAAAAGCGATGAGGTACAGGGGATTTGGGGGGTGCGTAAGGCGGGCCTTGGCCTGCTCCTGGGTACTAAGGGAGATAAAAAACCAATTGCCTTTGTGGAAGATACGGCCGTGGACCCGGCAAAGCTGCCGGAGTTTATCAAGAGATTTCGGGAAATTCTCAACCGTTATGATGTACGGGCCGGCTACTATGGACATTGTTCTGTTGGGTGCATGCACATCCGTCCCTTCATCAACCTGAAAGAGGCCGGTGAAGTGCGCAAAATGACCGGGATCGCCAATGAGATCTCGGATCTGGTGCTGGAATTTGGTGGTGCATTTTCCGGAGAGCACGGCGATGGACTGGCGCGGAGTCACTTCAACGAGAAACTCTTCGGTCCAGAGCTCTACGAGGTATTCCGCCAAGTAAAGCAGGCCTTTGATCCAAAGAACCTCATGAATCCCGGAAAAATCGTCGATGCTCCACCGATGACCGAATCCCTGCGCACGGGCCCATCGTATAAAACGTGGCAGCCCGAGACAATCCTGGATTTCGGCAACCAGGGGGGATTTGCTGCCGCGGTGGAAATGTGTAACGGAATGGGGGTGTGTCGCAAGAAGCTGGGGGGTACGATGTGTCCCTCTTATATGGCCACATTGGACGAGGAGCACTCTACGCGAGGTCGGGCCAACGCGCTTCGAGCTGTGCTCTCGGGAAAGGTTCCGAAGGAGGATTTTGCAGGAAGACGCCTCTATGAAATCCTCGACCTGTGCCTGGAGTGCAAGGCGTGTAAGGCAGAGTGCCCGTCCAATGTGGACATGGCCAAGCTCAAATACGAGTTTTTGTCACACTACTATCATGTGAATGGCCTCCCACTCCGAAATCGGCTCTTTGGCAGGATTGAAACGATCAACCGCTGGGGGTCGCGCCTGGCCCCGCTCTCAAACTGGCTGGTAAACTCTCGACCTCATCGTTGGCTCCTGGAACACCTGGGTGGAATTGACAAAAGGCGCCCCTTACCGACTTTCGCACGAGAGAGTTTTGAGAATTGGTTCGGTCGACGCTCGTCTGGAGGGACTGGATCGAGAGGATTTGTCATTCTCTTCCACGACACCTTCAATAATTACAACACGCCGTCCGTTGCGATTGCCGCAACTCGCCTTTTGGAACATGCGGGCTATCGGGTGATCCTGGGTGACAAAAAGTGCTGCGGGCGTCCTCTTATCTCGAAGGGGATGCTCCGAGAGGCCAGGGAAAACGCCGCCTGGAATGTAGAGCGTTTTTCGCCCTACGCGGCGAGGGGGATTTCCATTGTTGGCCTGGAGCCCTCGTGTTTATTGATGCTCAGGGACGAATATCCTGATCTTCTGCGCAGCGAAGCCGCAAGGCTTGTGGCAAGCCAGAGTTTTCTCCTGGAGGAGTTTCTTCTGCGCGAGCGCGAGTCGAGTCGCTTGAGCTTTAACTTCAAGGAAAACGGCCTAAGGGCGCTCCTTCACGGCCACTGTCATCAGAAGGCACTGGTGGGAACGGCGCCGACAGTTGCCATGTTGCGCTGGGCCGGTTTCGAGGTGACCGAGGTGGATTCCGGCTGCTGCGGCATGGCAGGCTCCTTCGGGTTTGAGAAGGAGCATTACGACCTGTCGCTGGCAATTGCTAGTCGCCGGCTGGTGCCCGCAGTCCAGGCGGCCGAAGCGGCCGTGGAAATTGTCGCCTCGGGTATCTCGTGCCGCCAGCAGATCGAGCACCTGACCGACCGGAAGGCAAGACACCCGGCAGAACTTTTTTGGGACAACCTTATCTAGCGAATGATTCCTTTCGCCGACCAGACCAGAGCCAAGATAGCGGAGTGGGTCCAGAGACATCGTCACGTCGTCCTCTACGACGAGGAGAGTTCCACTCTCCTAGATGTGGCCTCGGGTTTGAGTGTTCGATTTCCGTGGAGTGAATTCGAGGCGTTCGAAGAGAAGGTGCACGCTGAAACAGGAGAACTCTATCTGGTTTTTCTCTTTGAGTCCGGGAACCAAATTGTCCTTGTGGATCCAGGTGGGGTGGCTTTTTCTCCTTCGGCTGTACACACGGGCCCTTTGCAAGATCTCCCTTCAGTGGTTTGTCTAAGAGATTTCCATACGCTCAAACAGCGCGTCGACCATTATCTCTATGACCATCGGGAGGACCCTGTGGCCAAAGAATGTTTGAATCTGGTGATGAGTTGTATTGCTATTCTCGATGGCGCTCGTCTCGTTGGCTTCGACGTCAGTGAACTAGAAGGGGAGCTGGACAGGTCCCTGCGTGAGATTGAGCGCAGGACCTCTTAAAGGGGATCGGAAAAAAGGCCATGAGGATTGACCGGATTGATCACCTCGTGCTGACGGTCGTGGATATTGAAAAAACCTGCAAGTTCTACTCTCAAGCTTTGGGGATGGAAGTTTTGACCTTTGGGGAGAATCGGCGCGCCCTTATATTTGGGAAGCAAAAGTTCAATCTTCATGAAAAGGGTAAGGAGTTAAAACTCAGGGCGAAGAGCGCCTCGCCAGGGGCCGTGGATGTATGCCTTATCGTCGAAAATTCGATAGAGGAAGTCGTAGCGCATTTGAGGAGCGTAGGGGTAACTATAGAGCAAGGCCCTGTCGAGCGGGCCGGGGCGAGCGGCACCATTATGTCTGTTTATTTCCGAGATCCGGATGAGAACCTTATCGAGGTCTCTCGATACGTGGGGTAACAGGATGCGAAGGCGGCAAGGGAAGACTATCGACTGCCGGAGGGGGGTAACTCGATGGGCATTTTAAGAGCGTTGCGTTGCCCGAAATGTGGGTGGGAGTCCCCGTCCAAAACCACGTTCCAATGCACCTCGTGTAAAGTTCTTTTAGAAGCCATTATCGAGATTGGCCACCTCACCAGGTCTCACCTGCTCGACATCCGAAAGAGAACGGACCGGACGATCTGGCGCTGGTTCGAGTTTTTTCCGATTCAGGACCGTTTGGCGATTGTTTCGCTGGGCGAAGGCTACACCCCTCTGCTTAAGCCGAAACTGCTTTCACAGGAGCTGGGTTTTACCCGTCTCTACCTCAAAAACGACACGGTCCTTCCCACGGGTTCCCTTAAGGACCGTAGCAATTCTGTCGGACTCTCCAAGGCTAGAGAGCTGGGCTTCAAGACTGCCGCTGTGGTCTCGACAGGAAACGCTGCGGCCTCCGTGGCGGCCTATTCGGCCGCCGCCGGCTTGAAGAGCGTCGTCATGGTTCCCAGGGAGACCGACCCTTCGAAGGTGGCCCAGGCCCGGGCCTATGGTGCGACGGTAGTCTTGGTTGATGGTGACTATGACAACGACATCGCCGGGCTCTACAGCGCAGCAGTTCAAGAATTCGGCTGGTACGACTGCCGCTCGACCAATCCTTACCGGGACGAAGGGAAGAAGTCCTATGCCTATGAGCTATTTGACCAGCTGGAGGATCATATCCCGAATTGGATCATCCATCCGACGGCCGGCGGAACAGGTCTCTATGCCATGTGGAAGGGGTACAATGAACTCTTGAGCCTGGGGTGGGCCCACCGCTTGCCGAAGCTTGTCGCGGCGCAGAGCGAGGCGGCCGCCCCCATTGTCGCCGCTTTTGAAAAGGGACTTTCCGATATCGAGCCCGTTGTGGTCAAGGAGACAGTTGCTGAAAGCATCAAGATCGGAAATCCTAAATCCATGGGTTGGCGGGCGCTGGAGGCGATCCGGGGTTCGAAGGGAACTGCAGTGGCCCTTGGCGATGATGAGATCCTCGAGGCTCAATCTCTCCTTGCAAAGCTCGCGGGGGTCTTTGCTGAGCCTGCAGGTGCCATTTCGGTCGCTGCCGCGAGAAAGCTGCGAACCCAGAATGTGATCGGTAAAGACGACATGGTGGTCTGTAATATAACTGGGCATGGCCTCAAGCAGCCTTCCGTTGTTCGACTGTCCGACGACGACCTACGTCCTATCCCACCCGACATCGACGCCTTGCGAAAGCGTCTCGGAGGACCATTGCCCTAGTTGCTCGCATGCACCCCCACCGCATTCTTGCTTGTCGCATTACAGTTCTGTTGCGAAAAGTATGGGCTTGGAGGAAGCCGAGGGGGGACTGCCCCTCAGCTCAGTGCAAAACGATATGGATAAGCACGAGCGAGGCAAAGAGTCCCAACCCGCACCATCCCACGGTCGGATTCGATGAAGAGAAGATCTCTTCCAATCGCATGCGCCATCCCTTCTTCAGGATCGTGGGGACGGCGATGATGGCGAAGCTCATGAGGATCGCGACGGCCGAGCGGTTCATATACGCCAGACCCGGATAAAGGAATTTTAATCCCACGGTCAGCGGGATGCTTCCGATCATGGTCCAGAGCACGAGGCGATGGGCCGGCGCCTTGAGGAAAACCGCAGCAAGGATCATAACCACGAATCCATTTTTAACGTAGTACGACATATCATTGAACCAATGGGTCAATGGGAAGTCCGGGTTCTGAAATTTTGCATAGATGAAAAAGAATCCGAACAGGAGGCCGGTGCAGAGTGTTCCCAGGACTGCTCGCTTTCCCATGCGAACGATTTCAGCGTCGGTAGCATTTGGGTTCAGGTGCCGTTTGTAAATATCAATGGACCAGATTGTGGAAAGTGAATTATAAATCGAATCGACAGAGCTCATCAGAGAAGCAAAGAGCCCACACAAAACCACGCCGTGCAGTCCAGTTGGCAGGAGCATTTTGACGAGCGTCGTATAGGTTTGGTCCGGGTCGCTGAGGCCCGGCTGGCCGCGGATTACTATTTTACGAGAAAAATGTCCGAGTGCAGGGTATAAAGTCAACCTGACAACCAAAAGTGACATAGTCAATTACAACTGCTCTATCTCTGTCCTCAAGAGGGGGCCGAGACTCTCTTAGCAATTTTTTACTGAGGGGATTGGCTGCCAGAGCGGCAGTAATTTTCCGTAAGAAAAAGCTTGAATAGTATGTTGAAAATAATGTAAACCGCCTGGAAATATGTCCAGACCGAGCGTGGGTGCCAGAAGAAATGGTCCGCTGGAATTTGCCAGCGTCGTCGCAACTCACTTGATAGTTGGGCAGTTCATAGGACGGTAAACCGTGGTCCGGCTAGACGAGCATTTTACCCCGTACCACAGAACGCCCTGTACGTAAGTGCAGGGATGAATGTTCTGAAGTTCCCGAAGGGCAAGCCCTAAAGCCACGGACGTAAGTCCGTG
>Ga0209980_10001974_pt1 | contig 11271 bp, 8 predicted proteins | sample CR02metaG_FD_183611 | JGI IMG/M metagenome (GOLD analysis project Ga0209980, IMG submission 183611) | Deep subsurface microbial communities from Mariana Trench to uncover new lineages of life (NeLLi) - CR02 metaG (SPAdes) (version 2) | ecosystem: Environmental > Aquatic > Marine > Ocean trench >... | reverse complement strand
CGGATTTCGCCTTCCGTCCCGACGACAGCCTGCTGCTCGGGCGCGAGAGCGCGGGGGTTCCCGCGGCGGTGCGCGCCGCGGCCGATGCGCACTTGCTGATTCCCATGCGGAGCGGCATAAGGTCGCTTAATGTCGCACTGGCCGCGGCCATGGTATTGGGCGAGGCGCTGCGCCAGACCGGCCTTTTTCCAGAGAGTCCCGTATGAGCCCGTCGACCGAACCGCAAAAGCAGCGCGCGCGTGCATGGTTCGAGGCGCTGCGCGACGATATCTGTGCCGCCTTCGAGGCGCTCGAGGACGAACTCGGCGAAGCGATCGCCGAAACCCTGCCGATCGCCGAACAGCTGCGCGGCCTGCCGCCGGGGCGCTTCGAGCGCAAGGCCTGGACTCGGGAGCCCGCCTCCGACGACGAGGCCCCCGGCAACGCGGCCGACGACGAGGCCCACGGAGGCGACACCGGCGGCGGCGTCATGTCGGTCCTGCGCGGCCGCCTGTTCGAGAAGGTCGGGGTCAACGTTTCCACGGTCATGGGCCGCTTCTCCGGGGACTTCGCCAAGCAGATGCCGGGCGCCGCCGAGGACCCGCGGTTCTGGGCCAGCGGCATCTCGCTAGTCGCGCACCTGCGCTCGCCCCTGGTGCCGGCGGTGCACATGAACACGCGCCACATCGTGACCACCCAAGGCTGGTTCGGCGGTGGCGCCGATCTCACCCCCATGGTCCCGATTGAAGCCGACACCGCCGCCTTCCACGGCGCCTTCCAGGCGGCCTGCGACCGCCACGATCCCGAGTATTACCCGCGCTTCAAGGCCTGGTGCGACGAGTACTTCTTCCTCGCGCACCGGGGCGAGCCGCGCGGGGTCGGCGGCATCTTCTACGATCAATTGGACAGCGGCGACTGGGACGCCGACTTCGCCTTCACCCAGGACGTCGGCCGCGCCTTCCTGGATATCTACCCGAAGATCGTCCGGCGCCACCTGGCCGAGCCCTGGACCGCCGAGCAGCGCCGGCGCCAGCTGGTCAAGCGCGGCCGCTACGTCGAGTTCAACCTGCTCTACGACCGCGGCACCCTCTTCGGGCTCAAGACCGGCGGCAACGTCGAGGCGATCCTGATGTCGCTGCCCCCCGAAGTGGCGTGGCCGTGAGCGGGGACCGGGCTACTCAGTCCGACACGATCGATTCCTTCAGGCGTTCCAGGCAGTCCTCGCGCGAGGGCGCGAAGTCGTGCTCGGCCCACCACGCCTCGACCGCATCGAGCAGACCGCCCAGCGCCGGGCCTTCGGCAACGCCGAGCGCGAGGGCGTCGCGCCCGAACAGGGGAAAGGCGATCCCGGCCAGGCGTTCGGCCTCGGCGAGCGCCGCCTCGAACGCCGCATCGGGACCCGCCGCCTCGGCGCCCAGGTGATGGCGCGCCCAGCACAGGCGTAGCACCTTGCGGAACAGCGGCGCACCCAGCTTGCGCACCGCGCGGTGCCGGTCCTTGAGCGAGACCTCGGCCCAAGGGTCGAGCGGCGGGTCGATCAGGTAGACGAGGGCGAAACGTTGGCGGTTCGACAGGCGCAGGCGCTCGGCCAGCGCCTCGGCCCCGGCCCGGCCCGGCGCGACCAGGGCGGCCAGGCGCAGCACCGGATCGATCGGCGCGGGACGCGCTTCGACACGCAGGAGCGCGCGCAGCAACGCCGCATCGCCCAGGGTCGGCACCACCGCGCGCAGGATCCGCCGTGCGATCAAGATCTCGACCACCGGCAGCGGGTCGGGCGCCTCGAGCAGGCGGAACAGCTCGTCGCGCACCCGCTCGCCGGAGAGCTGGGCCAGGCTCGGCGCCAACGCGGCCGCGACCTCGAGGATCTCCGGGTCCGGCGGTTGCTTGCCGAAATGGGCCTGGAAGCGGAAGAAGCGCAGCAGGCGCAGGGTGTCCTCCTCGATTCGGGCGCGCGCCTCGCCGACGAAGCGGACCCGCCCGGCCGCCAGGTCGGCGGCGCCGTCGAAGGGATCGTAGTACGTGCCGTCGGGGCCGCAGGACAACGCGTTGAAGGTGAAGTCGCGGCGCGCCGCGTCCGCGATCCAATCGTCGGTGAACGCGACCCTGGCCCGGCGCCCATAGGTCTCGACGTCGACCCTGAGCGTGGTGATCTGGAAGGGCTCGCCGTGGGCGACCGCGGTCACGGTGCCGTGCGCTACCCCGGTCGGGATCGCCTTGAGGCCGGCGGCCTCGAGCAGACGCATGACCTCCGCGGGCGCCAGCTTGGTGGCGATGTCGATGTCCCGGACCTCGCGCCGGGCGAGCGCGTCGCGCACGCAGCCGCCGACGAAGCGCACCTCCGCGCCTTCGGCGGTGAGCGCCGCGATCACCGCGCGGGTCGCCGGCGCGCGCATCCAGTCCTGCAGCGGGATCTTGCCGGCCGGGCCGGCCGGGCCGGTCGGGGTCATGACGCGCTCCCCGGCACGGTCAGCCGCCCGGGTCCGGGTTCAGCACTTCCACCAAGTTGACCAGCATTCCGGCGGTCGCGCCCCAGACGTAATAGTCGCCATAGGCAAAGGCGTAGAATTGCCGCTCCTTGCCCTGGTAGACGCGGCGGTGGCGCTCGCGGTTCTCCGGCGCCAGAAAGAAGCCGAGCGGCACCTCGAAGACCTCGGCCACCTCGAAGCTGTCGGGCTCGATGGGGAATGGCGGCGTGACCAGGCCGACCATGGGCACGACCTCGAAGCCGGTCCGGGTCACGTAGGTGTCCAGCTGGCCGATCAGGCGCACCCGCGCCGGCGGCAGGCCGGTCTCCTCCTCGGCCTCTCTCAATGCGGCCGCGCCGGGACCGGCGTCGCTGGCCTCGATGCGCCCGCCGGGGAAGGCGATCTGGCCGGCGTGATCGTCGAGATGATCGGTGCGGCGGGTCAGGAGCACGGTCAGCTCCGCCTCGCGTTCGACGATCGGCACCAGCACCGCGGCCGGGATCAGGCGGCGCCCCGGCTGGTAGAGCTCGGGATTGAGGTCGTGATCGCCGCGCGGCCGCTCGCCGGTGGCGGGGACCCGCCCCATGAGCCCGGCGCGGCGGCCCGGCGGGGGCGCGGCCGAGAGCCGGCACACCACCTCCTCGGCGCTGACACCGATCCGGTTCATTCCGGCCCCGCTCATTCCGACTTGCCCAGGGGAAAGAATGTTTCCTTGCTCCATACGCCCCAAACCGTCTCGCCGCCTTGCTCGCACTCAACCGCGAGTTCGACCAGGTGATAGTACGCCGAACGCGCGATCAGCGCCTCGAGCCCGTCCCGAACCAGGATATAGGGACTGGGCTCGCCGCTGTCAGGCGCGTGCGCCACCCGGATCGGGTGGGCGGCATCGGCCTCGACCCAGTCGTCGATATTGGTGCGGAAGCGTAAGGTCTGGCTGCATCCGGTGCCGCTCGCGGCGAGCTCGACGGCAACGAAAGGCGCATCGTCCACGATCACTCGGCCGCGTTCGACCGGGGTCACCAGCCAGAACTCGCCGTCCGCCTCGCGCCGCAGCACACTGGCGAACAGCCGCACCAGCGGCTTGCGGCCGATCGGCGAGCCCTGGTGGAACCAGGTCCCGTCGCGGGCGATGCGGATGTCGAAATCCCCGCAGTCGGGCTGGGCTTCGGAGCCGGACGGCTGGTCAGAGGGCGCAGAAAGCCCTATCTTCTGAACATCGCCGGAGGGTCGTGACGTGTTCCCGGTCATGGCCTGCCTTTTTTCGAGACCTCAAAGCTTGGAGGCCAGCCCCCGTGACTGCTTCCCCCACCGTCCCCTTCGAAGACGCCGGCGGCGCCAGATTGGCCGAGGACATCGAATCCCTGGGCCAGCGCCTGCACGCGGTCCGCGCAAGCATCGGCCGGATCATTTTCGGCCAACAACGGGTGATCGATCAAACCCTTATCACATTGCTCGCCGGCGGCCACGCGCTGGTGATCGGCGTTCCCGGCCTCGCCAAGACGCTGCTGGTGGAAACCCTCGGCACGGTTTTCGGTCTCGACGACAAACGGGTGCAGTGCACGCCCGACCTCATGCCCGCCGACATCCTGGGATCGGAGGTGCTGGAGGAGAGCGACAGCGGGCGGCGCGCGTTCCGCTTCATCGCGGGCCCGGTTTTCTGCCAGCTATTGATGGCCGACGAGATCAACCGCGCCAGCCCGCGCACCCAATCCGCGCTGCTGCAGGCGATGCAGGAGCACCGGGTCACCGTGGCCGGCGAGTCACACAACCTGCCGCGGCCGTTCCACGTGCTGGCGACCCAGAACCCGATCGAGCAAGAGGGCGTCTATCCCCTGCCCGAGGCGCAGCTCGACCGCTTCCTGATGGAGATCGGTATCGACTATCCGGACCTCGATGCCGAGCGCCGCATGCTGATCGCCACCACCGGCGCCGAGCAGGCCGAGGCGGTGCCGGTGATGGATTCCGAGGAGCTGATCGCGGCCCAGCGCTTGGTGCGCCGGATGCCGGTCGGCGAGAGCGTGGTCGAGGCGATCCTGGCGCTGGTGCGCAGGGGCCGGCCCGAGGAGAGCGAGCTACCCGAGGTGCGCGGCCAGGTCGCCTGGGGCCCGGGGCCGCGGGCCAGCCAGTCGCTGATACTCGCGGTGCGCGCCCAGGCGCTGCTCGACGGCCGCCTGGCGCCCTCGGTCGACGACGTGATCGAACTGGCCAAGCCGGTGCTGCGCCATCGCATGGCGCTCAACTTCGCGGCCCGCGCCGAGGGCGTGACCATCGACGAGATCATCGACCGGCTGTGCGAGCCCTTTGCGTAACGGGGCCTCAGCGTTAACCCATGGTAGCGGAGCATCCATGGCGGTAGCCCCCCTCCCGGTAGCCTCCCTCCCTCTGCGTCAGCGCGCCGAGCAATTGGCGGCGACGCTGCCGCCGCTGTTGGTCGCGGCCGACCGGGTCGCCTCGACGGTGGCCCAGGGGGTGCACGGCCGCCGCCGGGTCGGCCAGGGCGAAACCTTCTGGCAGTTCCGCGAATACCACTTCGGCGACCAGCCGCAGTCGATCGACTGGCGCCAGTCGGCCAAGTCGGACCGGGTCTATGTGCGCCAGATGGAGTGGGAGGCGGCGCAGTCGGTGTGGATCTGGCGCGATACCTCGGCCTCCATGGGCTGGCGCTCCTCCGACCGATATCAGGATAAGCGTGGCCGCGCCGACCTGCTCGTGCTGGCGCTGGCGGCCCTGCTGCTGCGCGGTGGCGAGCACGTCACGCTGCTCGGCTCGGGCCTCAGGCCGCTGCACGGCCGCGCCGCGCTCGGCCGTTTGGCGACCCAGATCGAGGGCGAACAACGAGGGATCGAGGGCGAACAACGAGGGATCGAGGGCGAACAACGAGGGATCGAGGGCGAGCAACGAGGCGTAGGGGCCAGTGCCGACCTGCCGCCCTTCGAGCCGCTGCCGCGCGATGCGCAAACCGTGTTCATCGGCGATTTCCTGGCGCCGCTCGACCAGATCGACGCGGCGGTGCGCCGCTACGCCGAGATCGGGGTCAAGGGCTACCTGCTGCAGGTGCTCGACCGGGCCGAGGAGAGCCTGCCCTACGACGGCCGGGTGCGTTTCGAGGGCCTGGAGGGCGAGGAGCCTTGGCTACTGTCGCGGGTCGAGGCGGTGCGCGGCGACTATCTGGCGCGCCTGGAAGCGCAGCGCGCGGGCCTGCGCGCCATCGCCCGCGCGGCCGGCTGGACATACGCCACGCACCGCACCGACCAGCCGCCGCAATCGGCGCTGCTCGCGCTCTACGCGGCGCTGACCCGGCCACCGAGACGTTAGTGCGGTGGCACAGAAATACGCCATATCCAGGACGCCCTTGCAGGGCGCTCGGCTCGGCGCGCGGGTCGCCGTGATGCGGTCGCATCACAAGGCCCGCGCAACCACGGCCGAGGGGCCTGCAAGGGCGCCCGAAGGGCCGCTGTTCCGGCCCTCTGGAGGGCGTCACCGCCGCTTGACGATGCTGTGGCATGGCCGGCGCGACGCTTCCTACCCAGAGGACCGGAACAGCGATCCTAGATGCGGCGTATTCCTGTTTCACCACACTAGGTAGGAGGCCCGGATGCTCGGCCTCGGACCGCTCGCCTTCGCCCAGCCTTGGATTCTGCTGGCGCTCGCCGCTCTGCCGCTGATTTGGCTGTTGCTGCGGGTGACGCCGCCGGCGCCGCGCCGGCAGGCCTTCCCGGCGATCCGGCTGCTGCTCGGGCTGCGCCCGCCGGAGGAGACCCCGGCGCGCACGCCCTGGTGGCTGATCCTGCTGCGCCTGGCGATCGCGGGCCTGGTGATCCTGGCGCTGGCCCGGCCGCTTCTGAATCCGGCCACGCAACTGACCGGCAGCGGACCGCTGATGTTGGTGATCGACGATGGCTGGGCGGCGGCGCGCCATTGGCAGGCGCGGCGCGGCGTGCTCGACGACCTGCTCGGCCAGGCCGAACACACGGGCCGGCCGGTGCTGGTATTGGCCACCGCACCCGACGAGCTGGAGCGGCCGCCGAGCGCCACCGGCCTGCTCCCGGCGGCGGAGGCCCGACGCCTGGTGCAAGGCCTGAGGCCCAAACCCTGGCCGGTCGACCGCGCCGGGGCCCTGGCCGCGGTCCAAGGGCTGGAGCTGCCGGGCTCGGCCCACGTGGTCTGGCTGTCCAACGGGCTCGACGACGGCCAGACCGAAGCGCTCGCCAAGCGTCTGCAGCAACTCGGCCGCCTCGACGTGTTGCGCGACGCGCCCGCCGACCTCGCCCGCCTGCTGCTGCCGCCGGAGAGCGAGGGCCTGGCGCTGACCCTGCGTCTGCGCCGGGCGCACAGCGCCGGGCCCGACACCGCCACCGTGTTGGCGAGCGCCGAGGACGGCACCCTGGTGGCCCGCGCCGAGCTGGTCTTCGCGGCCGGTGAGATCGAGGCCGAGGCGCGCATCGAGCTGCCGGTCGAGCTGCGCAACCGGATCGCGCGCCTGAGCGTGGAGGGCGAGAACTCCGCCGGTGCGGTGTTCCTGCTCGACGAACGCTGGCGGCGGCGGCCGGTCGGCCTGGTCTCGACCGGGCCGGTCGAGGCGGCCCAGCCGCTGCTGAGCGAGATCTACTATCTCGAGCGCGCGCTCGAACCGTTCACCGAGTTGCGCCGGGGCACAGCGGCCGAGTTGCTGCGCCGCGACCTCGCGATGCTGGTCCTGCCCGATACCGGCGCGCTGCCCCTCGGCGACCGCAAGCTGCTGGAGAACTGGGTCGCGCGCGGCGGGCTGTTGCTGCGCTTCGCTGGCCCGCGCCTGGCCGAGGCCAGCACCGCGCGGAGCCCAGCCGAGCCGGACAGCCTGCTGCCGGTGCGCCTGCGCGGCGGCGACCGGCGTCTGAGCGGGGCCCTGACCTGGGACCAGCCGGCGCGCCTGGCGCCGTTCGGCGCCGAGAGCCCTTTCGCCGGCCTGACCGTGCCCCAGGACGTGCTGATCCGCCGTCAGGTGCTGGCGGAACCGACGCTCGACCTGGGCGAGCGCAGCTGGGCGCGGCTGACCGACGGCACGCCGCTGGTGACCGCGGCGCGGCGCGGCGAGGGCTGGATCGTGCTGTTCCACACCACAGCCAACACCGACTGGTCGAACCTGCCGCTCTCGGGCCTGTTCGTCGAGGTGCTGCGCCGGCTGGTCGCGACCAGCCAGGGCGTGCGCGGCGGCGACCGCGCCGATCGGCCGCTGCCGCCGCTGGAGACCCTCGACGGCTTCGGCCTGCTCGGACCGCCGGCGGCGACCGCGCTGGCATTGGACCGCGAGACGCTGGACACCGGCCGCATCGGACCACGCCACCCGCCGGGCTACTACGGCGCGCTGGGGCTGCGCCGCGCCCACAACCTGATCGCCGCCGAGCCGCCGCTCAAGATCCTGGAAGGCCTACCCGCGGGGGTTCGGGACGGACGCTACACGCGCGACCGGGAGACCGATTTGAAACCTTGGCTGCTGGCCGCCGCGCTGCTGCTGGCCTTGGCCGATTTGCTGATCGCGCTCGGCCTGCGCGGCCTGCTGGCGCGGCGGGTCGCCATCGGGCCAAGGGGCGGGCCAAGGGGCGGGCCAGCGAGGGTGGCGGCGCTGCTGTTCGCCCTGCTGCTGCCCTGGGACCCCGCCTCGGCGCAAACCGGGGCGCCAACCGGGGCTACCGGCACCGACGACGCGCGCGCGCTGGAAGCCACGCGGCAGACTCGCCTCGCCTACGTGATGACCGGGGTGCCCGCGATCGACGAGGTCAGCCGCGCCGGGCTCGCCGGACTGAGCCGGGTGTTGCAGCTGCGCACCTCGATCGAGGCGGCGGCGCCGCTCGGCGTCGACCTGATCCGCGACGAGCTCGCCTTCTTCCCCTTGTTGTACTGGCCGATCGTGCCCCAACAGCGCGACCTGACCGAGATCGCGGTGCGCAAGCTCAACGACTACATGCGCAACGGCGGCACCATCCTGTTCGACCTGCGCGAGATCGCGGGCGGCGCGCAGATCATGGGCCGCAGTAGCCGCGCCGGCGCGGCCTTGCGGCGCCTGACCCGCGGCCTCGACATCCCGCCGTTGGCGCCGGTGCCGTCCGACCACGTGGTCACCCGCTCGTTCTACCTGATGCAGGAGTTCCCGGGCCGCTATTCGGGCGGCACGCTCTGGGTCGAGGCGACCGAGGCGCGGGTCAACGACGGCGTGACCCCGGTGCTGGTCGGCGCCAACGACTGGGCCGCCGCCTGGGCGATCAACGACGCCGGCCGGCCGATGTTCGCCGTGGTGCCCGGTGGCGAGCGTCAGCGCGAGTTGGCCTACCGCTTCGGGATCAACCTGACGATGTACGCCATGACCGGCAACTACAAGGCCGATCAGGTCCACATCCCCTTCATCCTGGAGCGGCTGGGACAATGACCGGCGCGCTGACCCTCGCCTGGACGCCCCTGTTTCCCTGGCCCGCGGTTGGGCTGCTCGCCGCGGCGACGGTGCTGGTGCTGGGCTTCGCCCTGTGGCGGCGCGCGCGCGGGGCTTGGTGGCGCGCGCTCGCGCTCGGCGCGCTGGTGCTGGCGCTGGCCAACCCGAGCCTGGTGCGCGAGGAGCGCGAGTCGCTGGACGACGTGGTCCTGGTGGTGGTCGATGAGAGCCCGAGCCAGGCGATCGCGCCGCGCGGCGCGCAGAGCGACGCCGCGGTGGCGCACCTGCTCAAGGCCCTGGACCGGCTGCCGGGCACCGAGACCCGGCTGCTACGGGCCGGTGCGGCGGCGACCGGCATCGAGGAGGACGGCACCCGTCTGTTCGCGGCGCTGCGCCAGGCGCTCTCCAAAGTGCCGCGCCGGCGTGTCGCGGGCGTCGTTTTCGTCAGCGACGGCCAAGTCCACGACGTGCCCGAAAACCTCGAGGCGCTCGGCCTGGACGCGCCGCTGCACCTGCTACTGACCGGCGCCGCGGACGAAGGCGACCGGCGCCTGATCGTCAACCGGGCGCCGAGCTTCGGCATCGTCGGGCGCAAGCTGAGCGTGGCCGTGACCGTCGAGGACCTGCCGCCCAGGGACGGAGCGCGCCTGGTGCGCATCACCCTGCGCCGCGACGGCGGCGATGAAAGAACCCTGATGGTGGCGCGCGGGGTCGAGCAGATGATCGTGTTCGAGCTCGACCACCGCGGCCCGAGCGTATTGGAGATCGAGGTCGAGGCCGGGCCACGCGAGCTCTCACTCGCCAACAACCGGGTCGCGGTGGTGGTCAACGGCGTGCGCGACCGCCTGCGGGTGCTGCTGGTCTCCGGCGAGCCCTACGCCGGCGAGCGCGCCTGGCGCAACATCCTGAAATCCGATCCCTCGGTCGATCTGGTCCACTTCACCATCCTGCGCCCGCCGGAGAAGCAGGACGGCACGCCGATCCGCGAGCTGTCGCTGATCGCCTTCCCGACCCGCGAGCTGTTCGAGGTCAAGCTGAACGAGTTCGACCTGATCATCTTCGACCGCTACCGGCGGCGCGGCGTGCTGCCCAGCATCTACCTCGACAACATCGCCAGGTACGTGACAAAGGGCGGCGCCTTGCTGGAGGCGGTCGGCCCGACCTTCGCGACGCCGCTCTCGCTGTACCGCACGCCGCTCGGCCGGGTGCTGCCGGTCGAACCGAGCGGCGCGATCTTCGAGCAGGGCTACCGCCCGCAGGTCACCGACCTCGGCCAGCGCCATCCCGTGACCGCGGAGCTGAGCGGCGCCGGCGCGCCCGGCGAGTCCCCAAGCTGGGGCCGTTGGTTCCGCCAGATCGACGGCGATACCAAATCCGGCGTGGTGATCATGAGCGGGGTCGAGGACCGGCCGCTGCTGGTCCTGGACCGGGTCGGCGAGGGCCGGGTGGCGCAACTCATGAGCGACCACATGTGGCTGTGGTCGCGCGGCTTCGAGGGCGGCGGGCCGCAGGCCGAGCTGCTGCGCCGCATCGCCCACTGGCTGATGCGCGAACCGGATCTGGAGGAGGAAGACCTGCGCGCCACGGTGGCCGGCGGGCGGCTCGAAATTATGCGCCGCTCGCTCGCGCCCGAACACCCGGAAATCGATGTCACCTTGCCCTCCGGCGAGATTCGCAAAGTGACGCTGGAGCCGGGCCGGGGCGGCCGCGCGAGCGCCACGATCGCGGCCACGGAGGGCGGACTCTACCGGGTCGACGACGGCCGCCGCACCGCGCTCGCCGCCGCCGGGCCGCTCAATCCACGCGAGTTCGAGGACCTGCGCGCCAGCGCGGCCGCGCTCGCCCCGTTGATCGAGGCGAGCGGCGGCACGGTGGTGCGGCTGGCCACGGCGAAATTGCCATCGTTACGCAAGGTCAGCCCGCGCCGCGACCGTTTTGGGCGCGGCTGGATCGGCTTCACCGCCAATCGCGGCTACGTGGTCACCGGCGTCGCCCAGACCCCGCTGTTGCCCGCGATCGTGCTGCTGATCCTAGCCCTCGGCAGCGCGCTCTTCGCCTGGTACCGCGAAGGGCGCTAGTCACGCGGCGCTGCCGGATCGAAGGGACCTCCTGGCGCCGTCCGCCACTTCGGCTCTTGCGATCATGCCGGTGACGCCGTCGAGCGCACCGGGGGCGATTTCGAGCACTTGGAAGCGCTCGGGCTCGACCGGGCCGGGCAGAATCAGGCCATGGGCGCCGGCGTTCTCGAAGCCGAAGGGGGCGTAGTAGGCCGGCGCGCCGACCACCACGCAAATCTCGGCGCCCAGGCGCTTGGACCGGGTCAGGCCGTGGCGCAGCAATCCGCGCCCCACGCCCGCGCCCTGCAGCGCCGGCTCGACCGCGAGCGGGCCAAGCAAGATGGCCGGCGCCGCGCCGATGCGGATC
>Ga0209980_10001973_pt1 | contig 11273 bp, 9 predicted proteins | sample CR02metaG_FD_183611 | JGI IMG/M metagenome (GOLD analysis project Ga0209980, IMG submission 183611) | Deep subsurface microbial communities from Mariana Trench to uncover new lineages of life (NeLLi) - CR02 metaG (SPAdes) (version 2) | ecosystem: Environmental > Aquatic > Marine > Ocean trench >... | reverse complement strand
ATCTGCCTGCGCCAGTCGAAAAGCCTTATCGGTGGGGGGTGTCATAATGGCCCGCCATCAGTCGAGGGAGCCTCGAGGCCCGGGGTCCTGTATTCATGGACAAGGGAGCGCCGATCGGGATGCTCGAGCGTAATCTGCCGCCACGGCTCCATGGTGAAGAAATGGTCGGCCGCAAAGAAAATCAACTCCCCTTTTTGCAGCGTACGCTCGCCTGCAAGCAGATCGCCCAGTTCCGGATGTTCCGCAGCGAGCGAGCTGAGATTCCAATTGCCGCGTTCTTTACCCTCCGGTTCCTGCCCCTCGACCAGCCGCAACGTGACCCGTTTGGCGTGCCCGGCGGCGTCGCTGAGGCGCCAGGCGAAACGACTCATCACCTTGGCGCCGGCATAAAGAGCCAGATCCGGATCGGTCTCAAGACAGCGCATATCCGCGTGCACGGCGCCGACGGTGATCAGCGCGCCCTCCGAAGAGCCCACGACAACGGCCGCGGGTGCGCCGCAGCACCGTCCGGCCGCTTCAGGGACCACGACTGCCGTGGTCAGGCGCTCGACTGACACGGGTCTTATGGCGCCGGCGACGGCGACGCCCAAACGCGTCAGCATCAGGTCCGGGGTGACAACCTCGTCCTCGGCTTGATACACGTGTGGTTGGTATAGGTAAAAAGCTATCGACACAGACCACCAGCCAGCTTAGGATTCGGGAAACATAATGCCAGATTTGTATTTACAGGTGAAACGGAGCTCGCCAGCGCCGCACCACCAGCAGAATTTGGAAAAGCAATGCCTCAGCATCGATATCTGCAGATCAAAAATGAGCTCCTGCACCGGATTCATACGGGCGATTTGCAGCCCGAGGACCGGATTCCGTCCGAGCACCAGCTCTCCAGGCAATTCCACGTGTCCAGACTCACGGTGCAACGCGCCATCAGGGAGCTGGTCGCCCATGGGATGCTGCGGCGCGTGCAAGGGTCGGGCACCTTCGTCACGAATTTTACCCACCGGTTTTCGTTAATCGAGGTGCGCGACGTCGTTGAAGAAATCAGTCGGCTGGGCGGGAAACCGATGACGGAAGTGCTGTTGCACAGACGCTTCACGCCGCCCGAGGACATTCAAAAACTGATCGAGATCGAGCCAGATACGGACGTTTTTCATGTGGCATTGATTCAGAGCATGGACGGCGAGCCTGTCGCCCACGAAGAGCGCTTTGCCGTCGTGGACGTCTACCCGGACTTCCTGAACCAGGATTTCAGTAAGCGTAGTGTCTTTAACTACCTCAGCAGTCGCTCGGTCCTTGAAGATATAGAGAACGTGGTATCCGCCGTCCTGCCGGACAAGCACATGGCCGCCATGCTGGAGATTGACCCGTCGGACCCCTGCGTCCGGGTGCGGCGCCGCAACTGGTACAAGGGTCAGTGCGTGACTCTCACGCGCATTACCTATGCGGGCACCAGGCAGGTTCTGGCCAGTCGCTACCGGCCCTACGAGATCGTAACAGGACACTGATTATGGGGACCCAACCTTACTGCGTATGGCCCGGCATGAGTTCGCAAAGATCAGAGCAGTCTTTTGCGCATGCCCGGCTGGGAAGTGGGCGGGCAGCGCGGCAATTGTGGCCGGTGGTTTGATGCAAGGCCCCTATGACGCCATCATTGTCGGCGGTGGCCACAACGGACTCACCTGCGGGGCCTATCTCGCCAAAGCCGGGCTCAAGACCCTGGTTCTCGAGCGGCGTCACCTCGTCGGTGGAGCCGCAGTCACCGAGGAAATACATCCCGGCTTCAGGGCCAGCCGGTTCTCCTACATCATGGGGCATCTGCACCCCAAGGTCATAGACGACCTGGAGCTTGGTCGGTTTGGCCTGGAGCATTTGAAGGTGCCCGACGTCGTCTACCCACTTTATGGCGACGACTGCATCACCTTTACCAGTGACCAGGAACGTAACCTTAAACAGATCGCCCGTTTTTCAAAGCGGGATGCGGAGATTTATCCAGCTTTCTTCGCGGCGATGACTGAAGCCATCCACATCATGCGGGAGCTGTTGTTGCAGACTCCTATCGATCCGGCAAAGCGGGACTGGAATACCGCCAAGGAAGGACTGCGTCTGCTGTGGCGGTACCGAAAGATCGGCAACCAGTTCTACAAATTGATGGACGCGCTGACGATGAGTGCGTACGAGTACGTTGCAGAATGGTTTGAATCGGACGTCGTCCGTACGGTGCTCTGCTATTGGGCCACCATCGGGTCAGACGCCAGTCCCCGCAGCGGGGGTACCGCTTATACCATTCTTTTCCACCTGGTCGGCGAGAACGGCATGGGCTTTGCGAGAGGCGGTATGGGCGCCATAAGCCAGGCGATTTCCCGATCCGGACAACGATACGGCATGGAGGTGAAAACCGACTCACCGGTCGCCGAGATCATCGTTAACCAGGGTCGGGCAGAAGGCGTCCGGCTGGAAAACGGCGACGAATACCGCAGTCGCTTGGTGGCCTCTAACGTAGCAGCCACCATCACATTTGGTGGCCTCGTCGATCCGAAGCTGCTGCCTTCCTCATTCATGGAGCATCTCAGTCGGTTTCGCGTCAAGGGAAGCACCTTCAAAATCAACCTCGCCGTAGACCGCCCACCCCGTTTTCGGGGTTTTGATCCGGCGATCGCCGGCGTGGAGGTGCCTTCCTACGCCCACATCGGCCCGACAACGGACTACCTGGAGCGCGCATTCGACGACGCCAAGTATGGCGGCTACTCCAAGCAGCCGTTCATTTCTCCGATCACGCCGAGCCTGATCGACGACAGCCTCGCACCGCCTGGCAAGCATGTCGTGACCCTCTCCGGTGGCGTCGCCCCTTATGATCTCGCGGGCACCTCCTGGGAAGCAGAGAAGGACAAATTCGTCCAGATCGTACTCGACACCATGGATGAGTTCGCACCGGGTTTCTCAGACAGCATTATCGCCATGGACGCGCTGATGCCACCCGACATTGAACGTATTCTGAACATGCCCGGCGGCCACCAGTTGCACGGCGATTGCGCCGTCGATCAACTGTTCATGATGCGCCCCGTACCCGGATATGCGGATTACCGATCCCCGATCCGGCGTCTGTATCAGTGTGGCGCCTCAACTCATCCGGGTGGCGCGGTTTCCGCCGTCCCGGGCCACAACGCGGCGCGGGAAATACTCAAGGACTGGAAGCGCCGTAAACTCCGTTGACGGCCGTGGTTTTCTCCGGGCCGGCATGGGCGCTTGCGTAAGGGAACGACTTTCTATGATAATTTGTATTTACAAATATACTTTAGGCGTGTTGAAATTATTCGATCGAGCCTGAGTGCAATTGCGGTTCGAAATCGATAAAAAAGCCATAGGAGAGTCGAATGCCGTTTTTATCCGAGATCAGTGACGAGATGGTCGTTGCCGATATCTTCAACTGGAGCCCTGAGGCGGGCCGGTGTATCAGTGAATGGCATCAAATTGTCTTGCGCGGCGATTCGCCCCTGAGCGTGGCGGAGCGCGAATTAATCGGGGCCTATACCTCAGGCGTGAATTCCTGTGATTTGTGTTACGGCGTACACAGGCTTGTCGCCGTGAAACTGGGTATTGCAGAGGGCATGCTGGAGGCGCTAATCGATGATATCGATAGCGCTCCGGTTGACGAAAAACTAAAACCGCTATTGCGCTATGCGAGAAAGCTCACGCTGGAACCCGCGAAGATGGTTCGCGCTGACGCCCAGGCCGTGTTCGATGCAGGCTGGAGCGAACAAGCCTTGCATGATGCGATCAACGTCATTTGCATGTCTAACTTTATGGTTCGGATCGTCTTGGGACACGGCGGTACCGAGGGCGATATATCGCCGCACTTTGAAGCCGCCGCGGATTTTCTCACGAACTCCGGTTACATCGCCGACGGCGCACCATAAGAACACTCAAACTCGAGGATTAATCATGACCTTTGAAGCAACTGCAGCCGTGCTGTACGAGGCAGGAGGTTCGTTCCAGTTAAAGACGGTCACTCTTGACGATTTGCGCGCGGATGAATTGTTGATCCGCGTGCAGGCGTGCGGCATTTGTCATACGGATATCGCTGTCCAGGGCATGATGGCGATGCCTGTCGTCCTCGGACATGAGGGCATGGGAATTGTCGAGCAGATCGGTAGCGGTGTGGACGGTATCAAGGCAGGCGATCGTGTCATTGTGTCCTACGGCTTTTGTAATTCCTGCCCACGGTGTCACGAGGGTCATCCCTTTATCTGCGACAAAAGCGTGCAAAGTAATTTTGGTGGAACGAGGATCGATGGTTCCCACACAACGAATCTGGACGGGTCAGAAATTACGGCATCCTTTTTTCAACAATCGTCATTTGCATCACACGCCATCACCGGGGTCCGTCATGTGGTCCGGGTGGATAACGATATGGAGGCGCAGCTGCTGGCCCCCTTGGGATGCGGCATCATGACCGGTGCGGGGGCGATCCTGAATACCTTAAAGGTAGGGTCCATGGACAGCCTTGTGGTGTTTGGCGTCGGCACCGTTGGCTTGAGCGCGATCATGGCGGCGCGGCTTGCTGGTGCCTCCCCCATCATCGCGGTGGACATAAACAGTGAGCGGCTGGGTCTGGCGCAGGAACTCGGCGCGACCCATGCGCTCGATGCAAATGAAGGGGACGTGTCTGGCCGGATATCTGAGATCTGTCCACGGGGCGCTCGATTTAGTTTTGAGACATCCGGTGTAGATCAAGCATTAGATGATGCGATCGAATGCCTGGGCATGGGTGGTGTATGTGGGATGGTGACCGCACCTCACTATGGAGAAAAATACCCCTTTACGCCGTTCGGTATATTCGTCAAGGCAGCGACCCTGCAGGGCATTTTCTTTGGATCGGCCGTGCCAAACAAGTTCTTACCGCAAATCATCGAGTTCTACCAGGCGGGCCGGTTCCCATACGATCAGCTGATCCGCACCTATGAATTTGCGGATATCAATCAAGCGTTTGCCGATACCCAATCAGGCGCAGTGATCAAGCCGGTGCTGATGATGAATTGACGAAATTTTCAGTCTGACAGGTCGAGGCCTTGCTCAGGCCTCGCAGTCTGTCAAAATCATATCGCTCGCCTTTTCCGCGATCATCACCACCGGTGCGTTGGTATTGCCGGAGGTGATTTCCGGCATGATGGACGCGTCCACAACCCTGAGTCCTTCAATACCTTTTAGCCGCAGTTGCGGGTCGACCACCGCATCCGGGTCGGCGCCCATGCGACAGGTGCCAACCGGGTGGAATAAGGTGGCGGCTGTTTGCCTGACATGGTCGAGCAGTTGTTCGTCCGTTGTTGCTCCCGGGCCGGGGGCGTATTCTTCGATAATGACTTCGCTCAATGGGCGGTGGCTACAAATTTCACGAGATAATTTCAGGGCCTCGATGGCGGTACGCCGGTCGTTTTCAGTGTCCAGGTAGTTGGCCCGGATCAGTGGGGCAGCGGCTGGATCCGCGGATTTCAGCCGGATTTCCCCCCGGCTCTCCGGCTTTAAGGGGCAGAGTGAAACGGTAAACGCGGAGAACGGGTCCATGACACCGGTGCTGGGCTTGTCCGAACTCCAGGGCAGGACATTAAACTGGATATCCGGTGATGCCAGGTTCTGGTCGGTGCGGGCGAAGCAGAAAACCGGTGCAGCGCCCATGGCCAGGGGTCCGCGGCGGGTCAAAATGTACTGCAGCCCGATTCCCAGTTTGCCGAAAATGCTGTTCAAGCGGTCGTTGAGAGTCTTGATACGGGTCTTGTAGGAATTGTGGATTTTCAGGTGGTCCTGCAGATTCCGACCTACCTCCGGCTTGTCGAGCACCAGGTCGATGCCGTGGGCGCGGAGATGGTCGGCATCGCCGATCCCCGACAGCATCAATAGCTGCGGGGAACCGATGGTACCGGCGCAGAGCAGCACTTCACGCTGGCAATAGGCCTCCACGATAGTGCCGTCCTTGCTGCGGTAGGCGATACCGGTGGCGCGATCCTGCTCAATCAGGATGCGCTCGCAAAGCGCGCCGGTAACAATCTTCAGATTGCTGCGTTTTTTGGCCGGTCTGAGGTAGCCCGTGGCGGTACTGCTCCTGAAGCCATTCCAGGTGGTGGTTTGGTAGTAGCCGACCCCTTCCGGATTGCCGTCATTGCAGTCATCCTTTCTCGGCAGCCCGCTGGCGACCGCCGCGTCCACAAAGTGGTCGCAGATTTCGAAATCCGCCCGGTTATCGGAAACCCCCAGCGGGCCCGAGTTGCCGTGAAACTCGCTAGCGCCACGCTCCTGCCGTTCTGAACGAATAAAGTAGGGCAGCACCTCATCCCATCCCCAGCCTTCGCAACCCAGTTGCTGCCAGTGGTCGTAATTTCCGGACTGCCCCCGTACATAGATCAGGCCGTTGATCGCGCCGGAGCCGCCTATAACCTTACCGCGGGGCCAGAAGATGGAGCGGTTTGCGAGTCCATTGACCGGTTCTGTTTGAAAGCACCAGTCGGTGGCTGGGTTGCCGATGGTCTTGAAGTAGCCGATCGGAATACGGATCCAGGGGTTGGTATCAGGGCCGCCGGCCTCAATGAGCAGCACCGAAACGGCGGAGTTCTCCGATAAGGTGTTGGCCAGCACGCAACCGGCCGATCCGGCGCCGACGACGATAAAATCCCAGGTCTTGTTCAAAGTCTAAGTTTGCGCCCCCTGCGGGATCTGATGGATCCTAAGCTTGATCAGGAACAACGGAGCGATGAGCAACAACACAACGACAAACATGAAGCCACTCCATGCAGAGCCTGTTGTGTCCATCAACCAGCCAGTTATTAACGGGCCGAAAAATCCACCCGTATTACCAATCATGAATAATATGCCGAGCGCAGTTCCGGCATAAAGCGGGCCGATGCCGGGCATCTCGACCGGCATGGCGGTGGATACGGGCAGGAATGGCCCGGCTGCGGCACCGGCGATGACCAGGCAAACCATGAGCAGCGGCCCGGAGAATATCAGCAGGGCAGGGACACTGAGCGCGAATATGATGACACTCACCACGAGTACAGGCTTACGGCCAAACCGGTCAGAGAGCATGCCGCCCATAATACTGGAGGCAACCAGGGTGCCGGTCAGTAACGCTGCCATCATCCCCGGCTGCTCCAATCCACGGTCCCCGAGCACCCTGGGCAAAAGGCTCAGAATTGAGAGTAGGGCAGCGATACAAAAGGCGTAATAAATCGACAGCCACACGATATCGCCGGTACGCAGTACCTTGCGAAAGGTAGCGAACCCCGACTCCACTGGCACTCCCGAATCTTCCTGGGATACTCCGATATCCGTGCCGCCCTCTGAAACCTCAGCGACAGGATCTCGAAAAACCAAAGCCCAGGTTATTGCAGCAATTGCAGATAAAACGCCGATGGCGACCATCAACATTCTCCAACCGCCGAAGAAGGGAGATAACACATTGACCCCGAAAAAAAAGGCCAATGTACTGCCTACCCAAATTGCAGACCACACGATTCCATTGGCTTTACCGAACTCTGTTGCCGGAAACACAGCGCTGAGTGCCTTGGGAATAACCGGGCCATAGCAGGCAAAACCTACCCCGTAAACGAACATCAGCGCTATCAGCTGGTTCGGCCCGGTTACAAAATACCTGGCCGCACCCGCCGCCGCTACGATAAGAGTTGCGACAAGAAAAACCAGTCGTGCACCGAACTTATCCGTCAACACACCGCCTATGGGTGAAAATATCGGTGATGCCAGGGTAAAAAAGGCAACGGTCGCGCCTAACTGGGTCAGGGTGAGGCCAATGTCGTTATCGATCTCGAAAGACAGGGGCGCAATAACGTTCATGCCGCCGAAGCCCAACATGAGGATTGAAAAAAGTATGCTTAAAACGACCCATTTGTAATAAGAATTATCCTGGCTCATTCATCTATCCTCCAAGTAAAGATTAAGGGTCATGACGGGTCGAGAGGCTTGCCCCGGCACACGCGATAGCCCCTTCCTTATTCTTGTTCCGACAGGCACTGGATTTCCTTCCTCGGGTGATGGCAACCTGCTGCATGGCTGCGACCCAGCCAGGCATGGGGCCGAAGGTCCCGGGCCCGTAACCTGCCTTCTCTAGGTATGACAGGATTCGCGAGCCTCCTAAAGTTGTCGGACCAATCGTGAACTGCCGACCATTGTGCCGGCAATCAGGCGACCGGCGTCGCTTGTTTCTGCGAGCTGCAGACCATCTTCGTTCAAACCAAAAAAATGAATAATAACAAGCTTTTACAAAAATTCTAGGAACAACAGGCCGAATTCTATCGCAAAGGGGGGGTTTGTTGCCAGAAGGCAACTTGACACTACAACTTTTTAGGAGTTTCATTGGTTTTGTAGACAATGCGATCCGACGGCCAATCAGTGGGCTTCCGTCGCAAAAAGAAAATGCTTGTTGCGGCTGCGCCACATAAAGCATTGAGGGGGTGCCGATGAGAATGCTGCGTTGCGCTATTTCGCTACCTGTCCTCTCCGCTGTCGCTGTTCCGGCCATAGGCCGGAAACTCGAGAAGACACTCACACTACCTAAGTCCAGGCTGACGCCTGCGCATTTTATCGGTGGTGACTGAGTGTTCTGGCCTATGACCACCAACTGGTACATCGATAACTAGCATCGATGTATGGGAGAACCTCAATGAAAAATTATTCATCTGCCTTGATCGCAAGTATCCCTGCATTGGCGATGCTGTTCTCGGGTCCCGTGCTGCCAGCTGACGATGATGATGAAGCCGAAGTTGTAAGGGCGTTGGAAGAAGTCATCGTGACGGCGACGAAACGCGATGTGAATATGCAACTGGTACCGTTGCCAGTAACGGCCTTTTCTCAAGAATTTCTGGATAGGATTGGCGCCAACGATATCGAACGCCTCGATGCCTTAACGCCCGGTCTGGAATGGGGCCAGCACGGCGCGGGCGCAAAAATCAGTATCCGGGGTATGAGCGTAGCCAATAGCGAGGCCAACTCCGACAGCCCGGTCGGTTTTTTTGTCGACGGTATCTATCTTGGGCGCGGCCAGCAGTTCTGGGCGGTGACGAACGACGTCGAGCGGGTTGAAGTCCTTCGTGGGCCACAGGGCACGCTGTTCGGTCGTAACACCTCCGCCGGCGCCATCAATATCATCAGCAGAAAACCGAGCAGGGAACAGGAATTCAAGATCGAATTGACGGTGGGCGACTACAGTCACGTGGGCACTTCCGGATACTTCAATATGCCTTTGGGCGATAATTGGGCGGGAAGATTGACCTTCTATACTGAAGACCATGACGGCTACCTGAAAAACACCTTCGATAGCAGGTTTGACCAGATGGACGAAGATATTTGGTCTGTGCGCGCCGCGTTGCGCTATGACAACGGGCCTTGGTTAGTAGACTTCGCCGTGGACACCTGGGAGCAAGGCGGCATCGGCAACGGCTTCTCCGGGGCCAAATTCTTCAGTCTGACCGACTCCACCTCGAACACATGGGCTTCCATTCTTGCCGGGGCGCCGATTGCAGCGAATTCGCCCAACGACTGGGAAATTGAAGCCAACCGGTCTTACCGGGACAGAGAATCCACCAACACCACCATGACCATCAGTTACGATTTCGCCAATACGACCTTTAAGAGTATCACTGGATACTCAGACTATAGCGGGACAGACGGAGGCGAGACCGATTTTACCGGCCTTTTTCTGTTTGATTGTCGGCTCGAAACTGATTCCACGATCTTCAGCCAGGAGTTTCAGCTCTCATCCAATAACCCTGCAAGTTCGGAAGCTGGAGGACTGGAGTGGACCGTCGGGCTTTATTACCTGGATGAGGACCAGGACGAGCTGTTCGCCATTACCGGCGCTGATGTTCCCATCGGGACCGCCGATTTTTTCCAGCGCTTCGGTACAGCTAAGGCAGAATCCATGGCCGCCTATGGCCAGGCAACCTATAACGTCAACGAAAATGTTGGCCTGACCTTCGGCGCCCGATATACCTCCGATGATAAATCATATACGAATATTGATGGAGGGGGTCGGGAGATTCCGCCAACGTCCGAGACCTTCGATGACACAACCTGGATAGTCGGGGTCGATTACAAGCTTGATGATTCGCGAATGATTTATGCCCTCATTTCCACCGGCTATAAGGCCGGCGGTTTTAATCGCTATACGCCACTCCCCCCGCCGAACCCACAATACGACGTGATATTTAGACCGGAAACGCTGACTAACTATGAAATTGGCTTCAAGGGGGACTTGGCGGACAACACGCTACGGGCCAATCTCGCAGCGTATATCAACAAGATCGATGATTTTCAGAGCTATGCCTTCGACAACACCATACCCACTTCTGTCACATCCAACGCGGCCGACGCCACGACAAAAGGAGTGGAGCTTGAACTGACCTGGCTACCCAGCGATCCGGTTCAAATCATCGTCGTCGCCGCTTATATGGATGCGTACTATGATAGCTACACTGGGTTTACCGACGGTAACTTAACGATCGATGCCTCGGGTAATCAACGACCAAACTCACCGAAATGGAAATGGACACTGGCCGCTTCCTACGATTTCGACCTGGGCTCTGCGGGAACGTTAACGCCGTACCTGCAAACCACTTACAAGGATGACTACTTTGTCACTCCCGGCAACGAATCCATGTTCGGGGGAATCGACAGGCAGGACTCCTATACCCAGACAGATATTAGGTTAATCTGGAGATCGCTCGACAGGCACTACCGTGGAGAGCTTTACGTGACAAATCTCGAAGACAATTTTGCCAAGACCGGCGGTTATCTTGCCACGTCCGGCTATTGGTTAACCTACGGGCCTGAACCCACGCTGTATGGCGCGAAGCTTGCCTATACGTTTTAGGCTTGGCTCACATAAATAAGCCGGAATCGGAGGCTACCCTAATCCGGGTAGCCTCCGTTATAATTCCTGCTCTGGAAATCCGCGCCATGAATGTTGTGGGTTTCAATAATGTCAATATCAAGTGTTTTTGCCACAAAGCGAATGGTTCACTGTGAAAGAATATAAGCTCTTCATAAACGGGAAATGGAAAAAATCGGCAAGCGCCGAAGTGGTTGAAGATATCAATCCAGCTACCGGGCAGGCTTTTGCGAAGGTGCATCAGCCTGCGGACGAAGATATAGATGCTGCCGTTGCTGCAGCTGTTGCTGCCGGAAAGGAATGGCGGAATACCGGTCCAACCGTCAGGGAAAGAGTACTTATCAAGGCCGCGGAAATTCTGGACCGCCGACGCGATGAAATCATA
>Ga0209980_10001972_pt1 | contig 11275 bp, 10 predicted proteins | sample CR02metaG_FD_183611 | JGI IMG/M metagenome (GOLD analysis project Ga0209980, IMG submission 183611) | Deep subsurface microbial communities from Mariana Trench to uncover new lineages of life (NeLLi) - CR02 metaG (SPAdes) (version 2) | ecosystem: Environmental > Aquatic > Marine > Ocean trench... | reverse complement strand
CCAATGGCTGCCAGGTGGTTACTCGACCAAATGCGAGTTCTGCGGTCTCCTCGCAACGACAGTAATGACTTGATAATACCTTAGCGACCGGAATGGATCGAGCGCGAAACGCTTGGCCAATGATCTCTGCCTCTTCTCGCCCAAAAGGTGAAAGATTTCGCTGCACACTACAATCATTGACATCAAATGCGACCGGGTCACCCACCTCGGTCGTGACATGACGCATCAAGACAACGTGCCCACCCCGTTTTAACTTTGCCCATACGTCCTCGTCGCTATACCCAATGTGCGAGTACGCAATGATAGCTATGCAAAAAAGAATTGTAAAAATTCTGGTGTGCTGGTGCATGTCAGTGCCTCCTAACTATTGAGTAGGGTGGTCAGCCTATCACGATTACCAGCGTGGTTTTAATTAAATGCTGTACCATCATTTCAATGGCTTACTAATCAGTTCACAATTTTGAAATAAGATTCAAAGCGGTAAAGGCAGTCCAAGGAGGACAAGCCCCGACTGCGGTCGCTCGCGAGATGGGCCTATATACGAATCGGGTATTCGTATGGTTGGCCACGTACCGCACCGGCGGCTGGGATGCCCTTCGAGCCAGGAAGGGTACGGGTCGGGCGAAACGGCTTTCAGGCAGGCAGATTCGGTGGATTTACAACACGGTAACCATGAAGAACCCGCTTCAATTGAAACTTCCTTTCGCTCTGTGGACGCGTTCCCAAATCAGGGTCGTTATCTATCGAAAGTTCAAGATCCGGTTAAGCCTAACTTCCATTGGAAGACTGCTGGCTCAGTTAGGACTTACCTGCCAGAAGCCGCTCTTTCGTGCCTACCAGCAGAATTCGTCATTGGTAGAGCGATGGCTCAAAAGCGAGTATCCGCGAATTCGGGCAATGGCTAAACGCGAAGGTGCCGAAATATTTTTTGAGGATGAGTCTGGAGTTCGCTCGGATTTCCATAGCGGGGCGACTTGGGCTCTCAGGGGAAAGACTCCCGTTGTCAGGGTAACGGGGCAGCGCTTTAGACTGAACATGATCTCGGCGGTCAGCCCGAAGGGATCTCTGCGATTCATGGTAGTGCGCGGGGCGTTGGCGCCCGGGTGTTCATAGAATTTCTCAAGAGGTTGATGCATGGCCGGCGACGTGCGGTTTTCCTGATCGTGGATAGTCATCCAGTTCATCGCTCCAAAAGCGCAAGGAGATATGGCGATTCGCTCGGGGGAAAACTCAAGTTGTTCTTTTTGCCTCCGTACTCGCCGGAACTCAACCCTGACGAGTTTGTGTGGAATGACGTGAAAAACAACGGCGTGGGGCGCACGCTTGTTCACGGCCCGCATGATTTGCACCGCGCTGCGGTAGGAAGGCTTCGGTACTTGCAAAAAAGTCCTGAGATCGTTCGCTCGTTCTTTCAGGCACCCGATACATGTTACACCGCTGCCGCATAGTCCCTAAAGAGTCGGGATTCTTTCAGACCTCATCAAAGCAGAGAAGACACGATTCATTATTTCATGAATCGTCTCCTGCGTAAGATGCAATTAATGCGTCGTTGAATTGCAACTGGAGGATTTTATTTGCAGGAACCCTAACATCCAGGGTCAGGCGAATGAGCTTTGCGAGCGTCTGAACCGTCCTCACGTCACGCGCGCTCGGCGACGGCGAATATGAGAACGATACGCTGTTCGAGTTCGTTTCGTCTGGCATTATTGAGCCGCTCGGCGAAATCATCTCCCATGATGACTTGATTGTCCACGATGCTGGGCGCGGTCTGCTGTGACTTTCGCCCGCCCTGCAACAAGCCCGCGCGCACCGCCTCGGTCTCATCGATCCATTCGACGATGCGAAGACCTGCTCTTTCGATTGCCCTGCGCAGCTCCGCCGCCGACACCAGAAAGCTGATGTCTGGGTTGCGTGCCCACGGGAGCGGATAATGCGGCTCGCCGCCCGGTCCTTGAGTAGTCTCCGTCCAAACCAGCCGACCGTGCGGTTTCAGTACGCGACAGACCTCGCGGGCAAGCCTGGCCTTGTCTCTGATATTCATGGCAACGTTGAGGCAGCAGGCTGCATCGAAGCTCGCCTCGCCGAACGGCATTGCAAGCGCATCGCCCTGACGGAATACTACCTTGTCCGAAAGCCCGCAACGCTCAGTCAACTCCTTGGCCGCCGCGACGAATTCCTTGGTCAAATCGATGCCAGTAACGCGGCAACCGAACGTGCGCGTCATGTAGCGCGCCGGACCACCAACGCCCGAGCCTACGTCTAGCACGTGTGTCAACTCATTGAGATTGAGCTTTGCCGCATTTTCCTTGGTCGCTGCGAGGCCGCGGCCGTGAAGCTGGTCATACGGATACAACATCTCAGCCGTGAGCCGACCCACGTCATGGCCCGACTCGGTCACGGCCTTGAGGATACGCTGGACGATGGCCGCACCACCGTATTGTCGTTGAATCCCTATCGACAAGTCCGCCATGTCAGCCCCTCCTTAATCGTCGACCTGCTAATACTGCTCTCGCTCTTGCAGCCTATCTCGAAAACTCATTATTCCCCGCTTTGCAAAATCACCCGCAATATCGATCACTTTCTGGTAGGTTGTCAAGTTTCTTGTATTGGGAAACACCGCCGATTTGGCAGTCTATCCGGATATCAGCCCGCAGTATATTCAGTCTCACAAACACAGGTTGGAACAGACCAGAAGGGCCACGAGACGCAATTCAATAGCTCATTAATTGCATCTTGGCAGTCAAATACCGAGCAAACCCACGCCCAGAGCGGATCTGAGCCTAACTAGAAGTGACATTTAATGAGTTTGGTTCCGAGTGGTGTTAGAAGGGCAGCCAGCCTTAATTTAAGCCTCGTGTAAAACTAGGATATTATTTTTCAGCACCACCCCTAAGGCTAGGTCTACGTCTGAAACTGGATACGCACCCTCCCCCCCTGGTATCCAAAAAGTGTCCATCATGAGCCAAACTGAGGGCACCTGAGGTGATGGGTAGGGACTAAAATGTGAGGTTATTCAATGGGAAAAGAGTTGAGAAAACCTGGTGTGAGGTGCGGTTCCGTATTCAGGATCCTGTGGGGTAACACCCGTGGGGGTTCGATTCCCCCCTTTCGCACCAACGAATTCAAGCACTTGCTTCTTTTTGCCATACTCTCTGGTTTTTTCCCACCCCTGAATGATGGGTGGGGCCTCGAAACCAACAGCTGGAAACTACAATTCGCCTATATGTGTTTCAGGACCTGATGCACGAAAAAGGCCCTGAATGGAAATTCCATCCAGGGCCTTCGGTTCGCGAATGAGTACAGAGAATCCGCGCGTGCTCAATGACGAGCAGAATTCCACATCCCCTACTGGTAAATCTCGTCAAAGAACCCGTCAGACTCGAGCTGGCGTACGTAGTGGAGATCCCAGAGCTTCACCGGATTTCCCCTATCCTTGACATCCGGGTAAACGATCTCAGCAATGCGATAGGCATTGTATAAAGAATGGTAGTCAGGACAGAGACGCGGATTCAAGATTTTGAGCAGTCTTTTGTAGTAGTGCTCCAACTCATCGTCATCCTTGATACCCAGTCTCTCCGCCACCTGCCCTCCTAACATCTCAAGGGTTTTTTCTTTCTCTTTATGAATGAAGGCTATGCCTAACGCGAGACCTTTGGTCATCCGTCGGTAGAGTTCGGCGTTTTCCTGGACGTGGGGCACCGTGCTGGTCAGGGTAATCGAGTTGACCATGGGAAACACAGGCATGACCTTTGTGTGGAGGCCAAGGCGCTGGCATTCCACCTCGCGGGTCGCGTGGGTGAAAAACGCATCGGCTTTACCATCCAGAAGTAACTGTACGTTGCTTTGCCCCTTCGTGGGTGCTTGGATCTCCATCATATCCGACGAAATGCCGGCATCACGCAGGTAGAGCTCATGGGTGCCACGTGGATGACCGTTCAAGTGTCCATGCTCATCGCATAGTTTTTCTTCGGCCAGTGTTTTACCCTTCAGCTCTGCCAAGTCATAGACCGGTTGCGTGCTCACCAACATGTCCTCGGCAACGTTCACTGCCTGAGCCATACAAACCAATGGTTCGCCATTGGCAACCCTAAGGTGAGGTGTGATATGGCAACCAAAAATCACGTTGCATGTGCCTGCGAGCAGTTCCTCTTCTGCTTCAGTTGCGTTCCGCTTGAGTTCCATGCGGGTCACGTCGATCCCCAGGCGATCCCAGATCTTCGCGCGATCCATGATGGTGATCATGGACAATTGTGAGTGGTTGGAACGATAGATAATCTTTGCTTCTAAACGCTTATCTTCGCTCATAGGGTTAAATCCTCCTCCTCCTAATTGCTAGAAACCTCAAAAATGTCGGTGCCGTAGTATTATAGATTCACGGCTATGTGTCAAGGCTATCCAAGCCAACTCGGTAGCATCCTTATACATCCTTCAGCTTCAGATTGTCTGGCGATTTGACCAGCATCTCATGGAAGCGGACCAGACTGGCCTCTAACTTATCTAAATCCTTTGACTGAGCAATGGGTATGGAGTCGATGCCTTGCTGGTCCAATTGATCCATGACACCAAATACGGTGATTTTCTCAATGGTGCGGGCCGGTTGAAATCCGATGGCTTCGGGATCATCCAGCCTAACCTCCGAGAGTATCCCAGCCTCGATTAATTCAAAGAGAATCTGACGAACCAATCGGATGGGGATTTCCAGCTGATCCGAGATTTCATCAGCCGTCGGTGGTTTCTCTCCTTGTTGGAATTTTTTAACGCAAAAATGAGTAATCCTCAAGGTGAGAAGAGACCTAAACCTTCGACTGACCTTCAAACTGTCGGGTTCAAATTCGTAGGTTCCAACATTTTGCTCTGCAAAAGCGACCTCCGCTCCGAAAAGCACTACGAGCCAACTCAGTTGTAACCAGACTAAAAACAACGGTAGAGCAGCAAAACTTCCATAAATGGCTCCGTAATTGGCAACGCCGACCTGAAAGTTAATGTAACCCCACTGGAGGAGCTGAAAGATGGTACCTGCAATGATGCCTGCCAATAGCGCGGATTTGATGGTTACTTTCGTATTCGGCATGAAGAAATACATAAAAGTGAAAACGATCCAAATGACAGCATAGGGTAGTATTTTAAGGGATAGAATGATGGCGCCAGCCAGTGGACCTAGGAAGGAAAGGCTATCGACGATTAAAGTCACATAGTTTGTAATCAAAACCGTGACGCTACTGGCCATGATCAATAGGAAGGGGCATATCAGTATGACCGACAGGTAATCACTGAATTTACGCCCTATGGTTCTGGGAGTTTTAATGCCCCAGATTTCATTAAAAGATTTTTCGATGTTACCGAGGAGTTTGATTACCGTCCAAAATAATACCGCAACGCCCACACCAGCAATGAGACCTCCCCTAGTGTTATCAAGAAGCGTATTGGCGAAACCGATAATTCTCTCCAGCACTTCTTGCTGGCCTTGTAAATTTTCGACGAGTTGTCTTTCAAGAAGCCTTTCAAAGCCAAATCCCTTGGCAATGCCAAAAGCCATGGCCACCACAGGTACAACCGAGAGCAACGAATAAAATGTTAAAGCAGAAGCGCGCAGTTGGCACTTGTCTTCGCCGAACCCACGAATAGCTAGAAGAATAATCCTCAGCTGTCTGATCCAAAATGATTTTTGCGTAGAAAGCTTACTGGTACGAATCCGCCAGATATCCGTCTTGAGAAATTGAATGGACTGGGCAATTTGACTGGAAAGAACCTTCATCATGGAATCCTATAGTCGTGATGAACTTCTATCCCCCATATTTTGGCGATGAGCGATAACTGAGCCCGCCTCACCTAGTTACCAAACATCTTTTTGAGAGCACCCCCGACACTCTTTGTGCCTTTCTCAGCTGCCTCTTTAGCGCTGGCTGCTGACCTCTTGGCACCCTCAAGCTGGCCTTTCATTCCGGCTACTGCTTCCTTCGCCGAGCCAACCAACTTGTCGAGGTCAAGCGTCCCTACCGCTTTCCTGGCACTTTGACTGATGGCCCTTACGAGCATTTCCACCACTTCTCCTGGGTCTGCACCGCCCTTCTGTTTTCCAATGTCCTTGAGGTGAATATCGGGGAGCACAACGCTCAGCTTCTCCCCCTTCAACATCGTGGCGCTGACATTGACCTTTCCATTTTTAACATACAGATTTTGGATGATGAGCTTCCTCCCCTCTTTGTCAGGGTCCTTTGACGGGGCCATCTCTTTCGCTTTGCCCTTCCCGGCTCCCGCGTAGGCATTTACGTTACGCTGGATAACGTCAATGTTGCTACCCCCAGAACGGAGCTCATACGTTACCTCCGGTGCCGAAATGACAATTTCCTTGATGACGACAGGATTCTGAGTGACAGTTCCCACATCCAGCGCGACACTGATTTCCCCTAAGCTGAAGGCTTGATCTGTTTTGAAACCTTTAGGGTTTCCCACCGTCAGTCCACGCAAGAAACCCTCGCCAGAAGTAATCGAAACCTTTGCCTTGTCCAATCGTACCTCGACCTGGGTGACCTTCGATCCATATTTTTCAACGGCTGCCTTGATGATCGAATCAAGCGAGGAGACCACGAAAAACAAGACGATGGCGATCACGACGATTAAACCACCCACCAAGCCACCACCAATTAACAACCAACGTTTCATAACTAAACACCTCCTGTCATGTTTGCTTGAGTTCTTCCCTCTAAACCGCTGCTAACGGTTTCAAATAAGGACGGTCCTCTCCGCGGCTGCGAAATCTAACATATATACAAATCAATTGGTAGGAATTGAAGACGCAGATTGCCTTTAACAAATTTTGCACCCAGGGGGAGCGCCAGGGAGAGTATTTGAGAGATGACCTTTGGGTGATCCTTACCGCCGACTGGCAGTTCTACAAAGGCAGGACCCTCTATACGGAAATTCGCGCCAAAAAGGAGTTTCCTACGGGCATGGCTCAGTTCTGGAGGATTCTTATAATTTCTTAAATAAGGTGCGCGCGAAAAATCGACAAGCGGAGACGTACTTAGGCGATACGTTGGAGCGACTCCGTTTGGAGCGGGAATGATCCCCGCAGCAATCGAGCGCAACTATCCTAAACGCCTGCTTACGGCAGGCTGGTGGCATATGAGTCTTTTTCAGCAGCCTGCTAGAGGTCTGGAAACGGAAGTATCGACTTGTACTTTTCAACCATCTTCATCCGCAGGTCTTGGGGGCTTCGGCTCACCTTGGGGAATATATCGCGCCGATGAAACGGACGCACCGCATAAAAAACCGCTAGTGAATTGGTGTGGTCGCCGGAATCACGCTTGTCGGGAGGCATCAGGGGATCCAGCGGCGTACTCCAGCAATTCCTGAGTATCTCAATATCCTTGGCGGGTTCCGCCCGAGTGGTCATGGCCCAAAGCACTTCGCTAAAGTTAGTGGGATCAATATCCTCATCGACGATTACTATCCATCGACCGTTGCGAGTCACCGATGCCACTGCACGAGCCGCCTGCTGCGCGTGTCCCGGATAACGCTGCTTGATAGCCACCACGCGGATATATCCCATGTGGTTCCCCACGGCCACCACATCTTGAATGCCTGCACGAGCCAGGTCTGCGACCCCACCTCGGCCCGCCCCACCTGATAAGCCACCTCGACGCGCTCCAGGCCACATGGGTGCGTCCCCGTGAATGATAGGATTGTTTCGATAATAAATAGCCTTGACCCGAATCACGGGTTGGGGTTCCCCGGTCCCAATGGTTCCCCCCGAATAATATCCCGGCCACTCCCCAAAAGGCCCCTCATCCCGAGCTTCCTCCTTAGGTGGAGGGACCTCTCCCTCTATGGCAATCTCTGCATGGGCAGGTATCGGCAGCCCCGTTATGGGGCCCTTGATAACCTCCAGCGGCCTCCCTCGTAGCCCACCTATTTGCTCCAGTTCGGTGTGACCCCAGGGGATCTTGCTGTGGGATACCATGAATGACAATGGATCTTCTCCAAATACGGCGACGACCGGGCAGCTTTTGCCCTGATCCCAGTGTCGCTGGCAGATCTACCTCCCATGCTGGCCAGGGCTCATCCAAAGGCCCAGCAGATTGGACTCATGAACCTGCATCCGGTAGGTCCCAACATTGATATAGCCGGTCTCGGGGTCCCGGTTAATCAATGAATCCCCGGTCCCAATGTAACGACCTCCATCCATGGCATGGAAACGCGGAACGGGGAAACGCCAGAGATCAACTTCATTCCCGGTCATGACATTCTCCATAACCGGCCCCGTGCTAACCTCCACGGGCGGGATGGGTTTGATATCCTTCAGCTTCTGGGCCGCCAGCCGGTTAAGTTCCGCCCTTGGTAAATGCCAGGGAAGACCTAGCGCCAACGCGCCCCGTTTATAGGACGACATCAAGAGACCCACCACGCGAAATCCAGCGGGATATCCCTTGATACGATCGAAAAGCAGCATAGGAGGGTCCTGGATTAATTCTGCTGTAACTTCCCTCAGCGCACCAATCTCCTCATTCCAGTCCGCCCCTTCTATCTCACGCCATTCATCTATTTGCTTACAAGCCTCTACGAACTCCTGGAGACTGTCGAATGCCTTCCATTCCATATTTCACCCTCCTCTGCTAAAGAAGGAACGGCCTAATCTTGTTGGCTTATGCTGAAAATAGTGCGGGATGCTACGAATTGCACCTGCGCGGGGCTGTTGTGTCACGGAAAGGAACGATGGATCACTATTACCTAGAACTAGAAACTTTCTGTAAGCACTTAAGGAGTGTTGGTTTCGATCTGATCTTGACTCTCCGCATCGGGCACAGGTCTTACTTGAGTTGCCACCTCCCAATGCCATTTTCTTTCCTCAATCGAGTTGGAGATTTCGAAGATCACCACCCGACCGTTGATAGAGTCGTTGACCATCCTAATCCACTTCCCTCCCAAGTCTACATCAAACTGGCCATCCTCACCTCGCTCAAGGTTATTGAATGCCTGCACAAGAAGCAGTCCTATCTGAGCCAAGTCAGTCTCTGACCAATGCTTTCCCTGTTCCATGAAAATTTCCTCCTAAATTCCCTTTCCACTAACTGAGCCTAGGCGTTACCTTTTCTACTTTCCCTAACGCAATAGATAGTTTTATTCAATGATTAGTGGTGGTTACTATATGAGATCTAAAGCTTTATATTAACTGGTGTCGTCTCAAACCAGAGCCCTTTTTTATCATATCCAGTAATCGTGTCAAGATGGTGAACCACTTTATTCCTAACTGTCTCTTTTTCCTGGGCCAAAGGCGTGGCAGGCTATTAAAAGATACCCAGCATAGAAGTCGCCGCTATTCTTAATGTCATATCACCCACAAGTGACATTGTGGTTTCTGATTTACTATGGTAATAGCCCGATTGAAAAATTTTTTATTTCCTATTGACCATTTATAATAACTCAATAAATTGTTGGAAGGTTATCTAATAACCATTAGGACCACAATACACAGGAGGCGTTACATGGTACCAGCTATGAAAACAATTTCCACCATTGTGGGAATATGGGTGTTTATCTTCTCCATAGTGTCACCGAGCGGCGCACAACAAGACAAGTCGTCCCGAAAGGCGAAGTGGCAAACGACCTTAGAGGCAGCAAAGAAGGAAGGAACCGTTACCGTCTATGGGGGAGCAGAAATTACCCATCCGGAGATTTTGAAAGTGTTCAAAAAGCGATACCCCGATATCAGAGTCGTTACCGTGTCGGGACATTCGGAAGTGATCCTGCGTATCGTGGCGGAGCGACGGGCACGTAAATATCTCGCCGATGTTTTTTCCTATGGCCCCAATGCAGCCCGGACAGCCTATCTTGCCAACTTTTTACAGCCCATCGCACCCCATCTCATGTTACCGGACGTAAACGACATGACCGCCTGGTTCAGGGGGCAGCACTATTACCGTGACCCGGAAAACAAATATATATTTCTTTACGAGGGGACCCCGGGAAGTTCCAGCATGGCCTATAACACGAACAAGCTCACCGATCTGAGCGGAATTCGCTCCTACTGGGACATTCTGGATTCAAAGTGGAGAGGCAAAATCGGGTTTTTTAGCTACGGAGGAGGGGGATCCATACCGACCCCGATGCTCACACTCTATTACAACCCCAAGGTTGGCCGAAAATTTTTGCAGCGACTTTTTGAAGAGATGGACCTCACCATATCACGGAACAGGCGCCAGGCTACCGACTGGCTTGGCCGAGGAAAATATACTTTGTGCTTTATGTGCAGGGACGTTGAACGCGCCAAACGTCAAGGGCTCCCCGTAGAGACCTTTCCGGCTGACCAAATAAAAGAAGCAGGACAGTTGGGAGGCGGAAACAGCAGTGTCATTGCGTTCTTACGGGATGCCCCCCACCCCAACGCCGCAAAGATCTTAATCAACTGGTTCCTTTCCAAGGAAGGCCAGACGACCTGGCAAAGGGTGATGAATACTATCGTGTTGGAAGGGTCAGACTCCATGCGGGTTGATATCCCAAAGGACAACGTCCTTGCGGCAGACCGAAGAGAGAAAGGTAAAGATTACCCGATGCTCGGTTTTCTTGATCCCAGGCCGGTCACTAAATTTTACTGGGGACTGATGGCCAGGGCATTGGAACAAAAGAGAAGATAGTGAAAGAAACGGCGGGCCTAGTTCCTATTCACGCACGTTCCTTCAGGAAGTAATTCAAGCTAAGCAATCCAAGGACGGCAAGGCCTGAGAGCACGTATATAGTCAGGGTCCCTTCGGTGATGTTTTCCGCAAGAAAGGCGAAATTTTTAAATCCCCAATAAAAAGTAAAGCCGAAAGTAATGACGAAAACGGATTTGTATAAACCCATGACCGTATAGGCACCGACAAGGAGCGCAAAAAAGATAGCCTCCCACCGCGCAATTGCCAATCCGTCTAAGATATTCCAGAGGTTTTCCATTGTGGTCCTCCTTAAGTGTCTGAAATCTTCCGATGGAAGGGTAACTTTCGTTTATAGAGTGGGAAGAACCAGATAGATATCGTCAGTGTCGTAAGCGTTTTGGCCTGCCATATTAGGTCCAAAAGATCCGACGACTGGATAATCGACTCCGTTTATTTCATAGTCTGGATCAAAAAAATAGTCACTTCCCCAGGGATCCTTTTTAACGAGTTGCACATAAGGACCATTCCAATTAGTAAAGCTCCCTGACGCAATCAACCCAGCACCGGCAGAATTAAGATCCCAGACCTCCGCGTCCGCCACGACACCAACGGGACTCGGTCCCGGCCAATTCTCCGTGTCA
>Ga0209980_10001970_pt1 | contig 11282 bp, 12 predicted proteins | sample CR02metaG_FD_183611 | JGI IMG/M metagenome (GOLD analysis project Ga0209980, IMG submission 183611) | Deep subsurface microbial communities from Mariana Trench to uncover new lineages of life (NeLLi) - CR02 metaG (SPAdes) (version 2) | ecosystem: Environmental > Aquatic > Marine > Ocean trench... | reverse complement strand
CGTGTCTCTGCTTCGGCGGCGGCCCTCTGTGCCTCCAGCTCGGCCTCATGCGCTTCTTCTGCCTGTGCCAACGCTTGCTTTTTGGCCTCCGCTGCTGCTCCTTCCTTGGCTACGAGCTCTTCCGCAGCGGCTGCTTCCTTGGCTGCAAGCTCTTTCGCTGCCGCTGCTTCCCTGGCCGCAAGCTCTTTCGCTGCTGCTGCTTCCTTGGCTGCAAGCTCCTTCGCTGCTGCTTTCTTGGCCTTCTGCAGAGCCCGGCGCTGCTTCTTTTCCAGGGCTGCTTCCTGCTTGGCCAATGCCCGGCGAGTCCTTTCGCCGGCCTTATTGCGTGCGTCTCTAGCCTTCTGCTCCGCCTTGCGGGTCTTCTTGTCTGCCTTGGCCAACCCTTCTTGTCGCAGCTTCTCCGCCTCGGCCAGCTCTTCCTGTTGTTTCTTCTCCAGGATCGCCTCTTGTTGCTTCAGCGACTCGCGCTGCTGTCGTTCGGCTTCTGCCATCGCTCGACGCTTCTCATTGTCGAGGTCGGTGTCGTGCTTCTCTTTGATACCCGATACAAGGCCTTCGAATTGGGCAGCGGCCCTGGCTTGTTCGACCGACAACATCTCTGCAATTGCCGCTGCCAGTTCTTGCATCTTCTTCTCTCGCTGTGTCTTGAGTTCTTCCAGGGTCATGCTCGCGTTCCGCGCTCGGATCCTCTCAGACTCTTGGATCTGAGCTTCGAGCTCTCGTATCCTCGCGTCCCTGGGTTCTGCAATTTCCATCACAGCCAACTGCAGTGTTGCTTCACTTTCCTTGTCGATTCTCGCTACTTCCTTCTCTGAGGTTGCGACAATCTCATTGATGTGGTCCTCGGCCTCCTGTTTGGTTATCTCGATTTCAGCGTTTGAATAAATCATGAAGACAATCGCAAGCACCGCAAATAGATCCACCATGGGAACGAGTGCTTTTGTGGTTTGTGATTCATTCGAATCTGATTGATCCGAATGTGATTCATCGAAATTCATGGTCTACGCTTCCGCCATTCTCGTGAACCGCTCAGACGTCGCACCCTTTTCAGCATTTGATCTCGGGCATCGCGGGAACGATCTGATCAACACCGGGTCGCTCATCACAGATGTGCAACAAGCACGCATCGAATCTCTTCGCAATCGGCCGAGCCGTGGTCGGTGCTGGCTCATTTCCACAGGAGGCTTCCTCGGCTGCCAGGTCGCGCTCTGTTGCCGCGGTCTGGGGGGCACTCGTCGGTATCGGTAAGAGCCGCACTCGTCTTAACGGCGCTCCCGAGGGGCAGTTCTGACTTGCCTTCTCGAGGAGCCTTCTGGAGGAGAGTTGCGATGGGGAGCCGCTGCCGACCGTACGGTGTCCTGAGAAGACCCTGGCGGGAATCGGATCGAATACGGAGGGCGGTTCAGGTGATCAGGTGATTTCCCGGAACCCGCTGGGGGGCGCCTGACCGAACTTGTCCGGGGAGTGTTGCTGGAGGAAGTGGCTCGACCCGCCCTGAGCGCGGCGGCTCAGCTTTGAGGACAGGCGGAGTCGGTGGGTTCCAGGCTCACGAGTAGGGCCTCGGATCTCGCCAGGGCAGCGTCGGCCGCTTCCAGCAGCGCCGAGTCGGCGTTCTCTTCCGCACCGCATGCCCAGCTACTAGAATCGAGCATGCGGAGCATCCCCCGGAAAGGAGAATGAGTGGCTTCGCTAGCTCTCATCGCGGCTGCGCTCTTGTGGGGCCTGTCCAGCCCGGCGCGCGCCGTCGAATACACCGTGGTGTTCGAAGGTCTCTGGGACGACGCGCAGGTGGCGGAGGGCCCCCTGCCCGGGGGTGCCCACTTCACGAACTTGATCGGGGCCAGCCACGAGGCGGGGCACCCGCTGTGGCAGGCGGGCGGCGTATAGGGTGCGGATGCTGTTGCGGTTGCCGCGCCTGGCCGCCCATTGCAGGCCCTCGCAAGCCAGCAGACGCAACTACGCGTCGTCATTGGGGTCCTTGGGCCCTTCGTAATCAGCAGGTCCGCGGTTCAAATCCGCGCGTCGGCTCCAGTAAAACCAGTAGGGAACTTCGGCTTCAACCTGCACGCCGGAGAAGCGCCGACGACGACCAACCTGGTGCTCGTGCATCCTGACGGACGGATCGAGGAGGCTGCCTCGGGGCTCAAGTTCCCCAACGGAACCGTGATCACGCCCGATGGTGGCACCCTGATCGTGGGCGAGAGTTTCGATGCCTGCCTCACCGCTTTCGACGTCGGGGCCGAGGGGAGACTCACGAACCGACGAGAGTGGGCCCGACTGGAGCGCTCGGTTCCCGACGGTATCTGCCTGGATGCCGAGGGCGGGATCTGGGTCGCGTCGCCGATCAGCCACGCCGTGCTACGGGTTCTCGAAGGCGGCGAGGTGACGCATCGGGTGAGCGTCGAGCACCAGGCCTTCGCGTGCATGCTGGGCGGGCCGGAGCGGCGGACGCTCTACATCTGCACCGCCGGCGACTCGGACCCGGCCAAGACCGGCAACCGTCTGGGCCGCATCGAGTCGATCCAGGTCGAGGCCCCCGGCGCGGGACTCCCGTGATATCCCAAAGCTTGATCGCCTTCCTCCATGAACGATTCCCAGACTGGTCTCACGTGGGCTCGTTCTAGGGGGGTCAGGTCACCCGCTTATTCTACTTATCCGCTACGGCGATCGGGTTGCCCATCACGAGCCTCGGTCATGAGGGACCGTGAAGTCCACCTCGGGACCGGTGGGCACGATGCCGAACGGGTTGATGTGACGGTGAGACTCGAAGTAGTGGTGCTTGATGTGCTCCAGGTTCACGGTCTCAGCCAATCCCGGGAGCTGGAAGATGTCTCGTGTGTAGCCCCACAGGTTCGGATAATCAACCAGACGGCGAACATTGCATTTGAAGTGCGTCACATAGACGGGATCGAAGCGCACCAGTGTGGTGAAGAGGCGCACGTCGGCCTCGGTAAGCCGGTCTCCACACAGGTAGCGGCTTCTCTCCAGGATCGCTTCGACCCGGTCGAGCGCCACGAACAGAGTCTGGACGGCGTCGCTGTAGGCCTGCTGCTTGCGCGCGAAGCCGCAGCGGTACACGCCATTGTTGATCTCTGGGTAGATCCAATCGTTGAGCGCATCGATCTCAGTACGCAGCGGCTCAGGGTAGAGATCGATCTCCGGGTGTCTGGCAACATCATCGAACTCGCTGTTCTGTATTCGGATGATTTCAGACGACTCGTTGTTGATGATGGTCTCGCTCTTGCGGTCCCAGAGCACCGGGACCGTGATGGCTCCCTCGTAGTCGGGAGCGCTCGACAGGTAGACCTCGCGCAGGAGCGAGCGCCCGCCGATGCGGTCGCCGGTGGCGCCGGTGGTGTTCTGTTCGAAGCTCCAACCCCTGCTGTCGAGGAGAGGGTCGACCACGTCGACACTGATGGCGTCCTCGAGTCCCTTCAGCTTGCGCAGGATCAGCGTGCGATGCGCCCAGGGACAGGCCAGCGACACATACAGGTGATAGCGTCCCGCCTCCGGAGGGAAGCTCGTCGTTCCCCCCCGCTTGATCTGGCTGCGAAAGCTTGTCGGCTTGCGGACGAACTCACCTTCCCCTTCGATCTGCTTCTCCCAGGTGTTCCCGCCTGCGACGTTCGAAATTTGCTCGCTCATCGTCTCTCTCCTGCAGTGAGTTGCCATACCCGCTACGGCTGGCTTGAAGGCTTGTGCTTCGCCAGAATCCGTAGTGCCTGGAATCATTGACTTTTTCTGCCGAGGCTCCGGGACGCGGCTCCCGGCACCAAGCGGTCTCTCTCCTTGAAACGGGGCCGCCCCGGGGCCAAGATGCCCAGCTATGATAACCCTGATCTTCGTGCTGAAGGTGGTGTTCCAGACCGTCCGAGGCCTCTGGCAGGTCCGTTCGGATCTGATCCTCGAGAACGTGGCCCTACGCCAGCAGGTCGCCGTCCTCAGCAGGACGACACGGCGCATTCCGCTTCGGCCCGAGGATCGCATGCTCTGGATCGCCCTTCGCCGTGGTTGGCCCCGCTGGGCGGAGGCCCTGATCATCGTGAAGCCCGAGACGGTCGTCGCCTGGCATCAGAGAGCCTTCCGGCGCTATTGGACGTCCATCTCGCGATCGCCCGGACAGCCGAGACTCGACGCGGAGGTTCGAGAACTCATCGTCCGGATGTTCTCAGAGAATTCGACGTGGGGCGCACCGCGCATCCACGGCGAGCTCCTCAAACTCGGCTTCCGTGTATCAGAGCGCACGGTGTCGCGTTACCTGCCGCGGGATCGACCGGACAGGCGAGCCGGTGGGGATTGGCTGACGTTCCTGCGAAATCACCGCGAGGTTCTGACGGGGATGGATTTCTTCACCGTGCCGACGGCGACATTCCGGATCCTCTACGTCTGGTTCGTAATCCACCATGACCGGCGCCGGATCCTGCACTTCAATGTGACGAAACATCCCACCGCGGCATGGGTCATCCAGCAGCTTCGAGAGTCGTTCCCGTACGACACAGCACCATCGTACCTGGTGTTTGATCGAGACTCGATCTTCACGGAGAATGTGGTCTCGACAGTACGTGCTATCGGCATCAAGCCAAAGCGCGCCGCATACCGCAGCCCATGGCAAAATGGAACGGCGGAGCGCTGGATCGGCAGCTGCCGCCGAGAGCTCCTGGATCGGGTGATTGTGCTCCATGAGGACCACCTCCGGCGCCTTCTCCGTGACTACGCGGAGTACTACTCCAGCGACCGGTGTCATCTCGGGCTGAAGAAGGACACACCCGAGCGTCGAAGCGTGCAGCGGTGCCCGAGCCGTAGCGCCCGCATCGTGTCACAATCCGCGCGTCGGCTCCAACGTTTCGATACTGAACTCGGGGAGCTGTCTCCCTGTGCCAGCAGTTCGTCAAGTAGACCCCGCGCAAAGCGATGTCCCAGGTGAGCCGCCTCCTCCGCGAAACTAAGGACCTCATCCGCTACGTTGAGCTCGATGTAAAGATCCTCCCGGAGATCGTCGCCGAGCGTATCTATCCGGATCGAGGATCCATGCGGTACACGGCAACACCTTCGGGCAATGACTCACCGGCCGGTGTGCGCAAGATCCGGCGACGTTCCGCTGCGTCCGTGATCAGGATGGCCCGACGCTCGTATAGCTGATCGCCGATCTTGAGCCGAACGCGCGGATCCCGTTGCACGTTCTCCGGCCAGCGCTTCGACCCGCACCTTGCACACGGCACATAGAGCGTCTCGTCCACGACCCACGATGTCGTCGTCACCGAGTGAGGAACCAGATACCAGGTTCGCGTCTCTACAACAATCAGGTTTCGGCCATGCAAGAACGACCAGTCGGTGTCCTGGACCTCGGCCACCTCACCAGTGACGCGTGTGCCGGGCCTGCGCCCCTCTGGTTCGAACGGCATAAAGATCGCTGCAGCGTATAGGATCAGTAGAAACCCAACGGCGATGAGAGCTGCCCTTTTCATTGAATCATCCCTTCGTTCTGATGAGGCCAACTGGCCGAACCAGCCGTCCGCCCTCTGTAGCGCTACTCATACCGGAGTGCGTCGATCGGGTTCAGGGAGGCGGCCCGCCACGCCGGCCACAGTCCGAAGAAGATCCCGACCCCGGCACTGAAGGCAACGGCCAGGACGATCGCCCCGAACGAGATGAAGGTGTTCCACCCGGCGATTCGCGAGAGTGCCACGGCACCGCTGCTCCCCAGCGCGATGCCGAGAACGCCCCCGACCAGGCACAGGACGATCGCCTCGACCAGGAACTGCATCAGGATATTAGTTCGCGTGGCGCCGAGCGCCTTTCGGATCCCGATCTCGCGGGTGCGCTCGGTCACCGACACCAGCATGATGTTCATAATGCCGATCCCCCCGACGAGCAGACTCACGCCGGCGATGCTCGCAAGCAGATACGAGAACACCTGCGCGGTGGCCTGCTGGGTGTTGAGCAGCTCCTGGCGGTTTCGGAGCCGAAAGTCGTTGTCCTCGCCGGGTCGGATCCCGTGCTCGCGGCGTAGGACGCGTTCCACATCCACCATCCCTTGCTCGAGCGGGACGCCTTCGACGACCCGGACGGTAATCGACCGCAGTCGATCCGTCCCGAAAACGCGGAACTGGGCGGTCTGCAGTGGGATGACGACTTGCTCGTCCGGATTCCTCCACGAGCCCTCCGACCCTTTCTCCGCAAAAATCCCGATGATCTCGAACGGAATCCCCCGGACGAAGACCCTCTGCCCCAGCATCTCGGTCGCACTCGCCTCGAGCATCCCGGGAACGGCGTGTCCAAGCACCGCGTAGCGTCGGCGAGCCTCTCCATCCCCGGCCGTGAACATGCGGCCTGCTCGGAGGGTGTAGTTCCGCACGTCGTCGTAGTTGGGGGTCGTACCGATCACACTCGTGTTGATGTTCTGGTTCCCATACTTGACCTGAACCGACCGCTCGATCTCCGGCAGGACGCCGTCCAGGAGCCTGGCATCGCGCGTGAGCGCCTCGGCATCGAGCGTTCGCAGGGTGACCCGCTCGCCGGAAGCGATCCCGTGCTGGTAGGACTGCCCCGGATAGATCGAGAGCAGCCGGGCTCCGAGCGCGGAGATCCGCGCGTCGATCGCGCGCTGCGCTCCGGTGCCGAGAGCCACGACGGTGACCACGGCGGCAATGCCGATGATGATGCCCAGCATGGTGAGCGCCGCACGCAGCTTGTTCGCCAGAATCGACTGAAAGGCGACCGCCAGGATCTCACCGATTTGCATGGCTAACGCTCCGAGCGGCGCACGCCCGGCAGGCCTCCACCCGTCACCCGGTTCAGACGGTCTCGAAAGCGCTTCTGGGAGCGCACCAGGCTCGCGCTTGGAAGAACCAGGACCGACTCCCCCTCCGAGAGACCGGAGAGCACCTCGCTGTAGTCGAAGTCGGTCAGCCCCGTCTCGATGCTGACCGGCACCGGAGTGCCGTCCCTCTGTACGAAGACGATATATCGATTCCCGGGCTGCGGCAGCGCGCTCTGCTTTGCGCCTTGCGGACCGTCCGGCCAGCGCACATCGGACTCCGAGAGACCGAGCACCCGCGCGGCCGAGTCGACGTCGCGCGGAGTGCGGAGCGCGGCACTGGGAACAGCCAGTACGTTCTCGCGGCGGCCGAGCTCTATCTCCACCTCGCAGTTCATGCCCGGTCGGAGCTGGCCGTCGCGGTTTCCCATCCTGACGAGTACCGGGAACATCGTAACGTTCTGCTCTGTCACCGATTGCGGCTCGATCTTCATCACCGAGCCGGAGAAGACGTGATCGGGATAGGCGGCAACGACGATCCTCGCATCCATGCCCGGCCGTATCTTCCCGATGTCGGTCTCGTCTACAAGAGTGCGGACCCTAACCAAGGCCAGATCTGCCATCTTCAGGAGCACGGTACCGCCCGCGACGTCTCGCGTGGGCGAGGAGATCACCTGGCCGGGCTCGACGTTCTTCTCAATGACGGTGCCCGTGATGGGAGCGAGGACATCGGTGTCGTCCATGGCGATGCGAGCGTTCTCGACAGCCACTCGGGCTCGCACGACCTCGGCCTTTGCGTTGGCGTGAGCCAGCACAGCCTGATCGTATGCTGTCTCTGGAATGGACTGCACCTTGAAGAGCTCCTCGGACCGGCCCAGCTGTGACAACGCGTACGCCAGCCCCGCGCGCGCGACCTCCAGCTCGGCCTCCGCTTGGGCCAGCGTATTCCGGGGCTGCCGCTGATCGATCCGCACCAGCAGGGCGCCCCGGTCCACCAGGTCTCCCGTCTCCACGGGGAGCTCCAGGATCTCGCCCGAGGCCTTGCTCTTCACCTCCACCGTGACATCGGGCTCGATCGTGCCGGCTGCGTGGGCCACCAGGATGATGTCGCGCCGTTCAACGGCAACGGCCTCGTACACCACCTGCGGAGGCGGCTCGTCGCAGGCGATCGGGAGCAGCACGAGGGACAAGAGCGCACTGATTCGCTTCACGCGCTGCCCTCAGTCCGGACGTCTCGCTCCACGCTGCCATCCACTAGGTGGATCTGCCGATCGGCATGGTCGGCGACCTCCGGATTGTGAGTCACGACGACGATAGTCTGTCCGCTCCGATGGAGCGCCTCGAACAACGCCATGATCTCCTGACTGGTGGTTGAGTCCAGGTTTCCAGTCGGCTCATCGGCAAGCAGGAGACTCGGCTTCGTTACCAGCGCGCGTGCGACCGCCACGCGCTGCCGCTGTCCGCCAGAGAGCTCGTTGGGGCGGTGCCTCATGCGATCGCTGAGGCCGACCTTCTCCAAGGTCTCTTCGCTCCGCCGTCGGCGCTCCTTCCTTCCTACGCCGGCATAGACGAGGGGAAGCTCCACGTTGTGCAGGGCGGTCGAGCGAGCCAGGAGGTTGAAGGTCTGAAACACGAAACCGATCTCGCGGTTCCGGATCCGCGCGAGCTCGACGTCGTCCAGCTCCGAGACGCGCTCTCCGTTGAGCCGGTACTCACCGCCGGTCGGCTGATCGAGGCATCCGATCAGGTTCATCAGCGTGGACTTGCCGGAGCCCGAAGACCCCATGATCGCCACGAACTCGTTTACCTCGATCGTGATGTCGACGCCGCGCAGCGCGCGGACGACCTCGCTGCCCATGTCGTACTCGCGCCGGATGTCGGCCATTGCGATGATCGGGTCAGGAGTCGAAGTCGTTGGCGGCTCGCCGTTCTGCGGGCAGGACATGGGCGGCAGGATAGATCACGCGGCCTCGATGTGCCGCCCGCACCGAGTCAGATACTACAGGGGGACGAACAAGCGATCTAATCTTGAGCGATTTCGCCGGTACCGATAAGCATCTCGACACCGTGTAACCTATCGACCTGCCGCTGCGTAATGCCGGGGGGGGTGTGACGGAGGCCCCGCATACACGCTCCGTCCCGAGCGAGAGGAGCCCGAGATGTCTCTGACCTGGCTGGATCGCAACGAGTACCCCTTTGCACCAAACTGGCTCGACGTCGAAGCCGGGCGTCTGCATTACGTGGACGAGGGAAAGGGCGACCCGATCGTCATGATTCATGGACAGCCGACCTGGTCGTTTATGTACCGCAAACTGGTCCAGGATCTCTGTGGGGACTACCGCTGCGTGGCGCCCGATCTGATCGGCTTCGGGCTCTCCGACAAGCCCCCCGACTGGTCCTACCGGGTCGAGGCTCATGGCGAGAACCTGAGGCGGCTGATCCAGCAGCTCGGCCTGAAGCGGATCACACTGGTGGTACACGACTGGGGCGGTCCGATCGGCATGTCCTATGCCGTGGATCATCCCGACAACATCGAACGCATTGTCTTCCTCAATACCTGGATGTGGTCTTTCGAGGGCGAGCTCTGGGCGCGGGCCTTCAGCGCGATTGTGGGCGGCGCCCTCGGGCGCTGGCTCAACCGGCGCCACAACCTTTTCGCAAGGGTCTTCATGAAAGGGGCCATTGCCGACCGCGCACACTGGGAGCAAATCTCGCGGAACTACGTGGAGCAATTCGCGGGGCCGGAGGAGCGGGTCGGCTGCGCGGCGTTTCCCGGCCAGGTCTACGGAGCCAGCCCCTGGCTGGCGGAGATCTGGAGGAAGCAGCCCGGACTGGCCAGGAAGCCCGTCCTCTTCGTCTGGGGCATGAAGGACCCCGCCTTTCGCGAGCCGATCCTGCAGCGCCTGCGGGCGGCCTTCCCCGACCACCGGCTCGTGCGGCAGCAGAACATCGGCCACTACGTGGCTGAGGAGATGGGCCACGAACTGAGCCCGCTCATCCGCTCGTTCCTGAACGAAACCACGGGCTGAGGCAGTCACTTGGTTGATCGGGGCATAGCCTCGGGCTCCCGGAGTCTGGCAATCAGCTGCGCGACGTACTGGGGCGAACCGGTATGGCGTGCGAGCCTTGATTGAGGATGAATGTGACGCATGGGCATCCTCCCTACCGCCCTCAAATAGGGGTGCGTATAGGGTGCGGTGCTGCTGCGGTTGCCGCGCCTGGCCGCCCATTGCAGGCCCTCGCAAGCCAGCAGACGCAACTATGCGTCGTCATTGGAGTCCTCGGGCCCTTCGTAATCAGCAGGTCCGCGGTTCAAATCCGCGCGTCGGCTCCAGCTAATTCGGGGGGTTACGGTGCCATGAGTGGGCGCATTGCAGGCGGGGGGAGCCAGATGGGCACCCTGGCAGGCGCACGGCCACTCTGCTTGGCGCACGTGCCCCGAAAATTGACGCCCGCTTCGAAGACTTCCAATTAGACTGTCTCAGCTGTCCAGATCTAGATAGTGAACCGGTCGGAGAGGGAGCAGTCGTCGCTGCGCTTCTGGAATCTTCGAGTAGTGCTCCACCCAGAGGTCAAAGAGGCGCTTGGCGTCGAGAAGCATGATCCTCCGCCGCTCTTGGAACCTCGCCTCCGACTCCGATGTGAAGCCTTGGGGGGATGTGGCCTGGCCCCTAGCGCCCTTCTGGTTTCGGCGGGGCGCTACGAGTTGCCCGTCAGAAAAGGGGCTTGCAAGATGTTACCTCCTGAGGTATCATCTTTGCTTGTGGGGAGGGTGCGTCGCGGCAATTACATCTTCGTCGCTTGGAAAGGTGATCATGGCCCTCGTCACGTGCACGTATACAAGGACTCCAAGCTCGTCGTCAAATGGGACCTTGAGAATGGCCTCCCGATGAAAGGAAAACCTCCAAAGAGGGTCGTTGACCTCATCCATAAGTTGGAAGAGGAAGGGCTGCTATGAAGATTCGCAGAGTCGAGCAGAACAACCAGAAGAAGGCATTCCAGGTTACGACCTATTCCGGGCAGACTTTCTCGTTCCCATACGCGAAGGCCGATCCTCAGCCCTCCTCAGATGATCAGGTGCATGAGCTCTATGTAGACAAGGAGCTGGGAAAAGAGGCTTTCACATATGTTCTCGAGTCGGGAGATGAGGGATCCGTTCACATCGATCATGTGCTCGAGTACAACGAAGATCCGAAGCATCTGAGCAATCTCCTGCTGTACAGGCTAACCCTCGAAGCACAGAAATACGTGGAAGCGAGCCTGCTAAGCAAACGAGAGATCATGCGAAGACTCCGAACCTCGCCGGCACAGTTCTATCGACTGCTGGATCAAACTAATTATCAGAAGTCGATCAAACAGCTTGTTTCGATACTTCACGTACTCGGATGTGATGTCGACTTCACCGTAAAGGGCAAGTCTTCAGAGTAATCGAGACAAGAGGGCTCAAGACCGTGGTCGTGCGGGATCGCGACGACCTCTCCCTCAGCGTTGCGAATCGAGGGTGCGTATAGGGTGCGAAGGCCGT
>Ga0209980_10001969_pt1 | contig 11283 bp, 11 predicted proteins | sample CR02metaG_FD_183611 | JGI IMG/M metagenome (GOLD analysis project Ga0209980, IMG submission 183611) | Deep subsurface microbial communities from Mariana Trench to uncover new lineages of life (NeLLi) - CR02 metaG (SPAdes) (version 2) | ecosystem: Environmental > Aquatic > Marine > Ocean trench... | reverse complement strand
CGGCTTTTCAGACCTTCTCAGCGGGCCCGCGCCGCATCAGCACACAGTTCCACGCCCCGAGATGAGGAAACCCTTTCCGGATCACGGGAACCTTTTTCCACTTCTCCAACCCATCGAGGTTGAAGGCTTCCGGAGAGCTACGGGATCGGCGCTGCGGCCAAGTTGCGCTCTTTTGAGGCGAACGCATTCGGCTAGGACGGGCGAGTGAGGTCAGCGCTGCTGTAGATGAGCTTGCACATCTCGCGACAACTGCTGTCCCCATCGGTTGCGGGGGTCGATCCCGAGCGCCCGACGCAGATAGGGTTCGGCCTCCGCGTAACGCCCCTGTTGCATCAGAGTATCGCCGAGCAGGCGCATGAACTGCGGGTTGTCGGGTTTACTTTGGAGGCGTCGGCGCAGCAGGCTTTCGGCTTCGTCGTAGCGCTGCAGATTGCGGAGGATCAGGGATAAGTTTATCAGGGATGAGGTGTGAAGGGGTCGAAGCTCGAGCGAGCGCCGATACAGATTCATTGCTTCTTCGAAGGTGGCCTTCGCTGCTCGCATCTGGCGCTGGTTTTGAAATCGCAACCCCTTCTGGGCGAGTGCCACCCCTAGATTGTATATGCCGACCTCATGGCGGGGCTTGATCCGGAGAACCTCACGCAGTTGCTCGATCTCGAGGTCGTACCTCTTCCGAGCCTCCTGCGGTCTGTTCCGCTTCTCGAGCTGCTTCGCCTGCTCGTTGTATCGCCGCCCCAGATTGATACGGGCCGAGATGTAAGCGGGAAAGAGGCGGATCGCTTCCTCATGGCGCTCGATTGCCTCGGCTAGCAACGCGTCGGCTTGCTCTGTCTTGCCCTGTCGTCTCAGCCGGCTCGATTCTCGCGATAGGGGGTTGGCGAGGTTGTAGTGCGCGCGTGGGTTTTGGGGCCGTACCCGAACGATCTCGCGATACATGGATACTTGGCTGGCATAGTCCTCGTTGCGCGAGATCGTGCGGGCGCCGAGACTGAGTGTGGCGATCAGCACGGTGGCTCCTCCCACACTCAGAACGGCGCTCTGTCGGAGCTTCAAGAATCTGCCCAGGCGGCTGAGCAAGTACAGACCGACGAAGATGGTCAGTGCGATCACAGCCGCAAGCGGCAGGTACATGCGATGCTCGAAGGCCAGCTCAAGTCGCCAATTTAATAAAGTCGGCACCAGCAGGACGAAGATCGAAGCGGCCAGGAATCCCAGCACGGGTGTCAGCTACAGTGCCAGGCAGGTTGCGGCAAGAAGCGTCGCGAGCGCCGCACTCGTGACGAGGATCCGTCTCAAGTCCTCGGACGGCTCCCACTTGTAGTCCAGGCACAGATCAGCCGGCCAGTAAGCCAGGCTCAAGTAGTGGAGCAGGATCTCCGGCTGCGTACGGTAGTACTCCATGGGGCTGGCGGCGCGGCCGATTGACAGTCTGGTCTCGCTCGGCTCCCGGGGCTCTGGAATACGTGTGACGATGGTATTCAGGATGCCCACCCCCGCGCCCACGCCCAGAACGATGAGCAGCACGCCGAGATGTACCCGGAAACGGCGTGAGAGTACTTCCCGCGTGGACGTGCTCAGGAATACTCGGTCGTATAGCAGCAACAGCGCCGGTGCGGTGATGACGATGGCTTTACAGGCCATGCCCCCCCGGCGGAGATCACGGCCGTGGCGTACCAGTAGCCACGCCGCGGTCGTTTCGCCTGCGAGCCGCGAATCACACAGTACAGAGTTAGAAGGTAGAACAACGACCCCATCGATTCGCCGCGCTGAATCACGTACGTTACGGCCTGCGTCGTCAGGGGGTGGACCGTCCAGAGAAGACCGATCGCCAGCGCCAGCCAATGGGAGGACGTGCCAAATCGCTCGCGCAGCCTCGGCAAGAGGAGGGTCCGGCGAACCACACCGTACAGGGTCAGACCGACCAGGATGTGGATCAGAATATTGAATACGTGGTAGCCGGCAGGGTCCAGCTCGCCGTAGGCATAGTTGAGAGCGAGGGACAGCTCCACCAGCGGCCGTCCCACGGAGAGAATCTCGTTGAGGTTGTCCAGGCTGCGGATGCGACGATTGTCCTCGATATTCTGGTCGTCATCGAGGATAAACGCGCCGTCCAGGCTATTGGCATAGACGAGTACCGCCGCCGCGACAACGATCAGCGGTAGGGCTCGCCGCCAGACGGGCATCTCACTGGCCAGCGGAGACCCCGCTTCCGGCTCGTGCTTCCGCCGCGACCCGCCCCGCTCAGCCTTGGATCGCCGTCTCTTGCCCACCGCCACTCATCCAGTTCGACTCCGACGCCCGCTCCCAACTCGGCCATGTTGCTTGCATGAAGGGACAAATGCAACGGCTGGATGAGCCTAAGAGCTACGGCGTGGGCGAACCTGGCCCTTGTGCGGGATGAAGCGACTAGTCCCGCCAGGTTTGGGGGACGCTGTGGCGGGCGGCGCGCTTGTGGAGGTCGTTCAGGCGTTTGCGCACGGCGACCTGCTTTAAATCGAGCTGCTCGTGCCAGGTGACGTGGGTGCCGGGGAGGCTCTTGCGCTCCTCTTCGATCCGTGCGAGCTGCGCGTGCAGGTTGCGGAACTCGCGGCGCCAGTACGACTCGCCGAAGCCACCATGAACGCCCTCTGCCCCCTCGAGGTCGATCTCCTCCAGCACCAGCTTTCCGCCGATCGGGTCGGTGTGGACCTTGAAGTGGTTGAAGAACGTCATGCCGAGCAGACCGTAGGAGCTGCGATCGTTCACCACCATATCGACGTCCTTGACCTGCGCCTCGCCCAGGCGGACCTCGTCGAACGTGATGAGGGGGAGCTCCATGGGCTGGCCGCTGATGCCGACCACGGTCATCGTGGGGGTGGACGCGTCGATCGGGATCCCCATCTGATCGACGACCGAGCGCGGGACCATGTTGACCTCCGCACCCGTATCGACCTTGAACCACGCGTATTGCGTTCCGTTGAGGCGGGCCGCCACCGTGAGCCGCGTGCCCGCCCGTTCAACGGGGATCACGTGCTTGCGTAACTCGCCGCTCTTCTGGATTGTCACCGGTGCAGCGGGGACCTGGGGCTGGGTCTCGACCGAGTTCCAGCGGGGCGCATCGGTCTCGGGCTTGGATTTCTGCTGGGAGCGCTGCGCGGCCGCGCGATACGCCGGCGGCACCTGGGACAGGCTGTCGGTCATATTCAGCCGGCCCCGCGCGTCCACCCACTGGTAGACGTCGGCTCTTGCGGGCGCAGCCAACAGGCAGACGGCAAGCAAGAGCAGCCAAACAAATCGGGCAAGGCACATGATCGGGCCTCCCAAACGCGAGGAGTCGTTCTCAACCGGCCCCGGATCGTCCCGCGGAGCTAGAAGATGAATCGGACGACTCCGGCGTGCGCTTGACCTCAGCGTCGTCTGCCGCCTCATGAAAGAAGCTGTGAATGAGCTCGGCATCCGCGCGCGAGACCTTGGAGACCTGCACCAGCTCCTCGACACTGGCTCGCTTCACACGCTCCAGGCTCCCCAGTTCACGCAGGAGCGCCCGCCGCTTCTTGGGCCCGATCCCGGGCAGCTCGTCCAGGATCGAGCGCAGTCCCGACTTCCGCCGCAGCTCGCGGTGGTAACGGATGGCGAAGCGATGCGACTCGTCGCGCATGCGCTGGAGCAGCAAGAAGCCCGGCGCATCCGGCGCAGGCAGCAGCGGATCCTTCACGCCCTGCAGAAAGAGCTTCTCGCGCTTGGTCCCAGCGTGACGCTTCACGCGCGGGGAAGAAGCCTCCTGGTCGCGCTCCTTGGCCAGCGCCGCGAGCACGATGCCCTCCACACCCAGGTCCTCGAGCACGGTCTGGGCAGCCTTGAGCTGACCCTTTCCGCCATCCAGCAGCAGCACATCCGGCGCAGGATCTTGCCCAAGGCGACCCAGCCGCCGCCGCAGCACCTCGCGCATCGCGCCATAGTCATCGCCGGGCCGCGTCTCGCGCAGCTTGTAGCGGCGGTAGCCATCCTTGTGGGGCTTGCCTTCCACGAAAACCACCCGCGACGCCACATGCAGCGTTCCCTGCAGATGCGAGACGTCGTAGCACTCCACGCGCGACGGAGGCCGCGGAAGACGCAGCAGCTTCTGCAGCTCCAGCAGCGCTGCCTCCAGCTTGCGCTCGCGGCGATTCCGCTCCACCAAGGCGAGCTCCGCGTTCTGCTGGGCCAGTCGGATCAGACGGCGGCGCTCCCCCCGCTGCGGCACCATGATGCGGACCACATGCCCGGCGCGTTCCCTCCAGAGCTCCTGCAGCGCCGACTGTCCCTCCACGCGCAGCGGCAGCAGCACCTCGCGGGGAAGCTCGCAATCCCCCGCATAGAACTGCGCCAGAAACGAGCCGAGCGCCTCCGCATCCTCGATACGCACGTTGCGGAAGCTGTGCCGACTACCTCCCAGCAGCCGGCCCTGACGCACGTGCAGCAGCTGTACCTCGACCTCCGCGCCATCGCGTGCCAGCCCGAAGACGTCGCGGTCCACGAACTGCGTCGAAACCATCGACTGGCGTTGCACCGTGCGCTCGATCGCCGTCAGACGGTCACGTAGGCGCGCAGCCTCCTCGAAGCGTTCCGCCTTGGCCGCCTCACGCATGCGTAAGCGCAGACTCTTCACCACGACCTCGGCCTTGCCGCGCAGAAAAAGCATGGCCCCATCGACGAGTTGCTTGTAGGCGTCATCGCTGATTAGCCCGCAGCAGGGTGCGGCGCAGCGTCCGACCGAGTGCTCGATGCAGGGCCGACCCTGACGGCGGTAGCTGTGGAAGACCGGATCAGCGCAGGTGCGCAGCGGAAAGATGCGCTGGAGCTGGCTGAGCGTCTCACGCATGGCCACGCTCGAGGTGTAAGGACCGAAGTAGCTGGCGCCATCGCGCGCGAAGCGCCGCACCTCGCTGAAACGCGGGTACATCTGTTTGGGATCGAGCCGGAGCCCCAGGTAGTTCTTGTCGTCACGCAGCTTCACATTGAAGCGGGGCCGGTGCTTCTTGATCAGCTGATTCTCCAGCAGGAGCGCTTCCTTCACATTGGTCGTGACCACGACCTCCACATCGTGGATGCGGGGAACGAGAAAGTGCAGGCGGAAGCGACCGTCCCCGCCGCGCACGAAGTAGGAGCGCACGCGGCTGCGCAGGCTCTGGGCCTTGCCCACGTAGAGCACTGCGTCGGAGCGATCGCGGAAGAGATAGACACCGGGCGCCCGCGGCAGCGCGTTGACCTTCTCCTGTAGAGAGCTCCCCCCGGACGCTCGCTCGGGCTCGGCGGCGCTCATCGCCTTCTTCGGGACTGGCCCCATCGCGAGCCGTGCCCGCGACCGGACGCGGTCCGCGCCGGCGCCTCGAACCCCCGCAGCAGCGCGCTTTCCTCCAGCTCGATGATCCGGTCGCGCAGCTTCGCGGCGCGCTCGAAATCGAGCTCCTCGACCGCCACCTTCATCTCGCGACGCAGTGCCTTCACCTGCTTCGGGATCTCCTCCACGGGGATCTCGCCCTCGGCCACCAGAGCCGCCGTGCTGTAGTCCGCCTCGTACAGGCTCGCGCGCAGGCTCGAGATCTGGCTTTCCACCGTCTTGGGGGTGATCCCATGCTCGCGGTTGTACACCTCCTGGAGCTCCCGCCGCCGCCGCGTCTCCTGCACCGCGTTGCGCAGCGAGTCCGTCTCGCGGTCGGCGTAGAGGATCACCTTGCCACGCACGTTCCGCGACGCGCGACCGATAGTCTGGATTAACGAGCGCATGGAGCGCAGGAACCCCTCCTTGTCGGCATCCAGGATGGCGACGAGCGAGACCTCGGGCAGGTCCAAGCCCTCGCGCAACAGGTTGATGCCGACCAGAATGTCGAAGGCTCCCTCACGCAGCTCGCGCAGGATCTCCGTGCGCTCGATAGTCTTGATCTCCGAATGCAGGTAGCGAACGCGGAACCCCAGCTCTTCGTAGTAGGTGGTCAGCTCCTCCGCCATGCGCTTGGTCAGCGTCGTCACCAGCACACGGTCGCCCCACTCGATGCGCTGCCGCAGCTCGCTGATCAGATCCTCGACCTGGTTGGCCGCCGGGCGCACCTCCACCTCCGGATCCATCAGCCCGGTAGGCCGGATGATCTGCTCTGCCACCACACCCTTGCACTGCTCGAGCTCGTAATCGCCGGGTGTGGCGGAGACATAGATCAGCTGGGGCACCTGCTTCTCCCACTCATCGAAGCGCAGCGGACGGTTGTCCAACGCGGACTCCAGGCGGAACCCGAACTCGACCAAAGTCTCCTTGCGCCGGCGATCGCCGCGGTACATACCGCCGAGCTGGGGCACGGTGACATGGCTCTCATCAACGAAGACGAGGAAATCGTCGGGGAAGTAGTGCAGAAGCGTAGACGGCGTCTCGCCCTCCCCTCGTCCGTCCAGCCAGCGCGAGTAGTTCTCGACGCCGTGGCAGAAGCCCATCTCGGAGAGCAGCTCCAGATCGTACATCGTGCGCTGCTCGATTCGTTGGGCCTCCAGCAGCTTGTCCCGTTTGCGGAAGGACTGAATCCGTTCGCGCAGCTCGTCCCGGATTCCCTCGATCGCCACTCGGAGACGTTCCTCGGTCGACACATAATGGCTGTTCGGGAAGATGACCGTATAGCGGGGACGTTGAACGATGCGCCCCCGCAGCGGATCCACCTCACTGATCGACTCCACCTGGTCGCCGAAGAACTCGATCCGAAGCGCACGCTCGTCCTCATAGGCCGGGAAGACCTCCACCACGTCCCCCCGCACGCGGAACGTACCACGGTGGAAGTCGTAGTCGTTGCGGGTGTAGAGCATGGAGACGAGCTTCTTGAGGAAGTCCTGGCGGTTCAAGGTCATGCCGCGCTCGACGAACGCGTGCATGTCTCCGTAGCTCTCCGGCGATCCCAGCCCGTAGATGCAGGACACGCTCGCCACCACGATTACATCGCGGCGGGAGAGCACGGAGCGGGTAGCGGAATGGCGCAGCTTGTCGATCTCGTCGTTGACCGTGGCGTCTTTCTCGATGTACGTATCGGTCGTGGGGAGATACGCCTCGGGCTGGTAATAGTCGTAGTAGGAGACAAAGTACTCCACCGCGTTGTGCGGAAAGAGCTTGCGGAACTCTCCGTAGAGTTGGGCGGCGAGCGTCTTGTTCGGAGCCACCACCAGCGTCGGCCGGCCAATCTTCTCGATCACCCAGGACATGGTCGCGGTCTTCCCGCTGCCCGTGATCCCAAGCAAGGTCTGCTGCCGCTGACCCTGCCGCACCCCCGCCACCAGCTGCTCGATCGCGGCCGGCTGGTCCCCCTTGGGGGTGTACTCGCTCACGACCTTGAAGTCAGGCACGTCGCCAGCGCGTCCCTTCCACCGTGTCCTCGAGTATGATCCCCTCCGCCTCGAGCTCTTCCCGGATGCGATCCGAGGCCGCGAAGTCGCGTGCCCGGCGCGCCTCCTCGCGCTGCCGGATCAGGTCCTCGATGCGAGCGTTGAGCTCGGGCGCCGCGATCCGCGCCTCTGCCAGGCCGAGGCCCAGGACCTCGTCGAACTCGTGCAGCAGCGTACGTTTCTCCACGCCGCCGAGCTGCCGGCTGCGCACCACCTCCCACAGTACGGCCAGAGCCTGGGGCGCATTGAGATCGTCGTTGATCACCTCTCGGAAGCGCTTGCGGAACCCCGGCACCTGACTCACCCCGGCGCTGTCCTGCGCCAGCTCGAGCTCCAGCGCGTGGCGTACGAGCCGGCTGTAGGCTGTCTGCGCGCGCTCGAGCGCCTCATCCGTGAAGCTCATCTGCTGCCGATAGTGTGCGCCAAGTACGAAGAGTCGATACGCGAGGGGATCGATCCCCCGGCCCTCGACCTGATCAAGGGTCATCACGGTCCCCTTGGACTTCGCCATTTTCCCTTCCTCGAACATGAGCCAGGCGCCGTGCATCCAAAAGCGCACCCAGGGACGAACCTCGAGAGCGTTCTCGGCCTGGGCGATCTCGTTCGTATGGTGGACCGGAACGTGATCCACGCCGCCCGTGTGGATGTCGAAGGGAGCACCCAGATACTTGGAACTCATCGCCGAGCACTCCAGATGCCAGCCGGGGAAGCCCCGGCCCCAGGGGCTGTCCCACTCCATCTGACGCCGCGTATCGTCCTTGGGGGAGAGCTTCCAGAGCGCGAAATCCACCGGGCTGCGTTTCGCCGCTGCTCCTTCGATGCGCTCCTGAACCTGCTGCGCCTTCAGGTTCAGCCGGGCGAGCTCGCCGTAATGGGGGTCCTTCGAGGTGTCGAAGTAGACACCATCATCGATGCGGTAGGTCAAGCCCTTTTGCTCGAGGGTCGCGACCATCTCGATCTGCTCCGGAATATGCTCGGTTGCCTTGCACCACACGTCGGGCGGCAGCACGTTCAGCTTCTCGAGATCCCGCTTGAAGACCTGGGTCCACTTGTCCGCGATGTCCCACGCCGAGAGCCCCTCCTTTCGGGCCGCCAGCTCCATCTTGTCCTCGCCCAAGTCGGCATCGTCGGTCAGGTGACCCACGTCGGTGATGTTGATCACGTGGCGGACCTCGAACCCGCTGAAGCGCAGCGCGCGCTTGAGCAAGTCGGCAAAGAGGTACGCTCGGAGGTTGCCAAGATGCTGCTGCGCGTACACCGTCGGGCCACAGGAGTAGACACGCGCGACCTTGCCATCGAGCGGCTCGAAGCGCTCCTTGCTTCGACTCAGGGTGTTGTAAAGGCAGAGTTCGCTCACACACTTCTCCGCACGAGCACCACCGCCTGAGCCGCGATCCCCTCGCCCCGGCCGATGGCTCCCAGCCGGTCGGTGCTCTTGAGCTTCACGTTCACGCGCGCAGGGTCCACTCGCAACATGCCCACCAGTCCCTTCTCGATTGCCCCGCGAAAGGGAGCCAGCCGGGGCTCCTGAGCGATGAGCGTGGCGTCCACGTTCTCGATCACGAAGCCCGCTGCGTCCACCTTCAGCAGGACCCGTCCCAGCAGCTCAGAGCCCGATACGTCGCGCCAGGCCGGGTCCGCGGACGGAAACTCGCTCCCCAGGTCACCGGAGCCGATCGCTCCCAAGAGCGCATCGCCAACGGCGTGTGCCAGCACATCGGCATCGGAGTGCCCCTCCAGGCCGCGCCCGTGCGGAATCTCGACGCCGCCCAGCAGCAGGCGCCGGCCCGTCACGAGGCGGTGCACATCGAAGCCCTGCCCCACTCTCAACGGCTCGTTCCTCTCGCCGCCAGCACTGCCTCAGCCCGTGCCAGATCGGCTGCGTGCGTGATCTTGAAGTTCTCGGCACGCCCGGGACAGGTTCGCACCCGCACCCCAAGCCGCTCCACCAGTCCGGCACAGTCCGTACCCGTGAAGCCCTCTCGCTCCGCCTTCTCCAGCGCCTCTCTCAGCACCGTCAGGCGGAAGGCCTGGGGCGTCTGGGCAAAGCCGAGACGGGTTCGATCCACGGTCCCCTTCACCCGCTCGCCCTCGACCTCCTTGATCGTGTCTCCGATCGGGACCAGGGGCAGCGCGGCCCCCGTAGCCCGAGCGGCCGCCAGCACAGCCTCGGCGTCAGCCGGCTCCACCAATGCGCGAGCCGCGTCGTGCACCAGCACCCAGCCAAGATCGGAGAGCTGTCGCTCGGCCGCGTCGAGCCCGTGCCTCAGGGAGGCCTGGCGCGTGGCGCCGCCAACGACGCTCTCGAGCAGGCTCGCAGGCCCCCGGAACTGGCGCCGGAGGTCAGCGACGGCTGCCTGCCCCGACAGCGGCACCACGGGGAGCACCGCATCGATGCCGCGCGCCCGCGCCAGAGCGCTCACACTCCAGTCGAGCAGCGTTCGGCCATCGACACGCACGAGGGCCTTGGGAACCGACTGCCCGAGGCGAGTCCCCTGCCCAGCCGCGAGCACGAGGGCAACTACCGTCATCGACGCCAATATAGCGGGCGCAGCATAGCGCCGGAGAGGCTATCGGAAACTCGCCTTCAGTTCCGCCTCAACGCGATCCGCAGCGACTTTCTGGGCAGCCGCAAGCTCGTGAACCAGGAGCGAGCGAGCGCTGTCGAGCACCTTGCGTTCTCCGAACGAGAGCTCCTTCTCACGCTGGAGCCGAAGCAGGTCGCGCAGTACCTCGGCAATGTCGAAGACCGATCCGCTTCTCAGCTTGTCCCGGTAGTCGCGGAACTGCCGGCTCCAGGTGAGCCCGCCTCGGCGACGGGGGGCGGGCCGGGTGCGAAGGATCTCCCAGATGCGTGCCGCTTCCTTGCGTCCCATCACGCGACGCAGCCCCACGTCCTCCGCTTTCTCCCGCGGGATGAGAATTCGGGAGTCGTCTTCCAGCATCCGCAGCACGAGGAACTGCCTTCTCTGACCGGCGATCTCCTGCCGGCGCAGCTCCTCGATACGTACCACACCGTGGCCGGGGTAGACCGCAAGCTCCCCGACCCTCCCTTCCCACTTCTTGCGCCGAGTCCGTACCTTCTTCCCGGGAAGCTCCAACATGATGTGCAACATCGTACCATGGCTGCACAGCATGCGAGCGCTCCCGAGGAGTCTGCCGGCGCGAAAGACGGCTTGAAAACTTGCTCAACGAGGAAATAGAATACTGACTGTCTAGTCAGTGGGCTGGACGAGGAGCTCATTCAGCTGACCTAAGAGCGCAGGGGGTCTTGTGAGCGTTTCCCGACCCGCACGGACCAAAGAGGCCGTGGTCAAAGACTTCCGCACGAGCGAGATCCTCGATGCGGCGCGGCGCGTCATCGCCGACGTCGGCTATGCCGACGCCTCGATGGAGCGGATCGCCCAGAAAGCCGGTGTGTCCAAGGGCACCCTCTATCTCTACTTCGAGAACAAGGAGACCTTGCTCGTGCGGACCTTCGAGGACGGTCTGGGGGAGCTCATCGCTCGAGCGCGAAGCGCTACGCAGCGCGCGCGCGGCGCCACCGCCAAACTACGAGAGATCGTCCGCACAGGCCTCGAGCATTCCGCCGAGAGTCAGACCCTGTTTCACGCCATCCGCGAGCATTCCCCCCTCGGGTCGAACGACACGCTGCTGCTTAGGACCGCGCTGCAACGACAGGTGGAGGGCTATCTCGGGTTCGTCGAAAACCTGATCGAGCGTGGAATTCGCGCGCGTCAGCTACGCAGGGTCGACAGCCGGCGGGCGGCGCGTTTCCTGATGGAGCTGATTCGCGGTGCCAGCATCGCACGCTTGCACGACCCCATGCCGCCCAGCCTGGACGAGGATGTAGACACCACGCTCGACTTCTTTTTGCACGGCGCAGGCGCAGGAGAGAACAGATGATCC
>Ga0209980_10001967_pt1 | contig 11292 bp, 12 predicted proteins | sample CR02metaG_FD_183611 | JGI IMG/M metagenome (GOLD analysis project Ga0209980, IMG submission 183611) | Deep subsurface microbial communities from Mariana Trench to uncover new lineages of life (NeLLi) - CR02 metaG (SPAdes) (version 2) | ecosystem: Environmental > Aquatic > Marine > Ocean trench... | reverse complement strand
GCCTGATGGGACGTCATGACATCGACGCCAAGCTCGTCCTCGACCGTATCGATGATCTCCGCCACCGCCCAGTGGGCGCAGGCGAAATGGATGGTGTCGGCATCTGGGTTGGCGTCCTTGACCTTGCGCGCGAGATCGAGGGCGGTGGCCTTGGGGATGCGCCCGACGTCGCGAAGCTCCGAGCCGGCGCCGACGGTGCCGGCCGGTTCGAAGCCGAACTTGCGGATCGAGTCCTCGTGCCTGGGCGCGTGGGCCTCGGTGAAGGGATGGACGGTCGCGATCTTGGATGCGCCAAGGGTGGTGAGCGCCTCGATCTGGGACGTCGTGCTGGTGGTGACGCGGGTGCCGATCTTGCGCTCCAGCCCGGCGATCAGGTCCGCCAGGTTCTCGACGCCGAGCGTAAGGTTGATCGGGTTGCCGCCGAGCACCACCACGTCCGCCCCGCCCTTCGCCATCTCTTGGGCCGCCCGGAGGCTCTTATCGAAACTGTTCTCGACCTCGTCCTTGGATCGGGTGATGATATCGAGCGTCGTCACCATCAGCGTCACGCCCTTGGGCACGATGGCGTAGAACTCATAGGCGAACACCTCGGTGACGAAGAGCGGCGAGGTGTATCCGATTCGCGCCCGGTGCCCGTACATCGCTGGTCGCGGTCCTCCCGGCCCTGTTGTCGTTCGGCTTTGGCAAAATCGCGGGGCTTTCGTCCCCGCGACCAACAATCCTGCACCACCGCGCGCGAATCAATCGAAAAAAATTGCCGGCGCGGGCGTGGCTCGCATCGTTACCGGCAGGGGATTTGACGCCGGACGGCGGGGCCTGCGCGGCGGCAACCGCCGCGTCTACCGGACCGGCGCTGCGTCATGCGATGTTGCCGGCGCCGCCGTAATCCCACGCCCCGCCTGTGATAGATATCCGGCCTCACGCGCCCGGCGCGCCATGTTCTGCAAGGTTGATCCCGGCTCGCCCATGACTTCCGCCATGAAGGCAACCCGTGCCGGCACCGTTCGCATTGTCGTCATTTCTCCACCTTGGTCTGAGAATTGAGGCTTGACACCCGCCGCCTTCCTGCCGTGGTAAGTTTCGTCTTGAGCAATCATTGATGCCGCCATAATCGAGCCTCGGGAAGCACCTATCCGCTAAATGTACGGATGGTGACCGACTCGGAAGAATGTCGAGCACAAAAGTGCCCGCCAGAGCGGCGCTCTAATGAACCTCCCGTCCGTCTGACGGTGGCTGACGATCACCGCCAAACGGGTAAGACAGTCTGAGGACAAAAAAAAGCCCCGGTGGCTCTTGCCGGGGCTTTTAAGTTTGATCCAACTGCCAGCCAGGAGAAACGCTACGCCCTGTCTGGGGGGCTAGTACACGATGGATGATTTGGGTAGTTATTCTATGTTGCCTAATAAATCGTTAACGCAAAACGACTTGGCTGCATGGGGCAGGCTCCCCGGCATAAAGAAAGCCCCGCCGGAGCGGGGCCTGTTGGCGCTGTCGCCTGCCAGCCGGGCATCACTTCCCTTCCTTCTTAGGCTTCCACTCCCGCGCCAGGCGTTGCGACTCAGCGACATGTGCTTCCGTCATATGTTTTCTTAGCCGTATACCGCCGGTTGACGCCTCCGGATGATCCTGGGCAGCCGCCAAGGTCACCCACAAATAAGCCTCTATCAACAGACGCTCCTCTTTTTCTGCATCATAGTCGGCTTCTTTTTCCGCAACATAGTCGGTTTCCCCAACCATGAGGTCGGAAACCAAAATAGCCGCAAGATTGAATTGGGCATCTGGCATACCTTGCAGGGCGGCTTTTCTATACCATTCCTCGGCGAGACCATCATCCAAATTCACACCGGCGCCAGTCTCATAAAGAACACCGATAATGTTTTGGGCGGCTGAATCACCTTGGTCGGCGAAGTTTTTGAAAAGCTCAAAAGCGTGCGAATGGCCTTGCTTTTCATATGCTTCAAATGCCTCTTCAAATTCGGGCTTCTCAAACAAATAATTTTTGACCACATGATGTGGGTCCGCCGCAGAGACGGCACTGGCAAATTTAGAGAAGACCGCGAATTCCGCTCTTCGCAACAAAGCTACTAGCGTACGCGGAACAGCGTTGGTCCTGTCTGATAAGCTTTTCATGAGGCGCGTCTTCCGTGAGCCGAACAGCATAGCGCAACCTTTAATACCACACCAAGAGGCCAATTCAAAGGTCTCGGGCAGGGAGTGCCCCCCACGTGGCCCTTCGGGTGCTCGCGCAATCGGCCTCTTTGTTCTCAGCCCAAAATACTTGGCTTTTCCATCACGGGACCATCCCCTTCCCCTGGCGTGCGTCCCCTGTACAATGCCGGCGCCGTCGAACCAAACGCGTTCGGCCGTTCGCATTGGGAGATGCCCGCCATGAAGAAATCCGAACTCGGCATCAGCGACGCGCTCTACGATTACTTGCTCGACGTCTCGCTGCGCGAGCCCGACGTGCTGCGCCGCCTGCGCGAGGAGACCGCGCGCATGCCCGAGGCGCGGATGCAAATCGCGCCCGACCAGGGCCAGTTCATGGCGCTGCTCGTCGAGCTGACCGGCGCCCGGCGGACGCTCGAGGTCGGCGTCTTCACCGGCTACTCGAGCCTCGCCGTGGCGCTGGCGCTGCCCGCGGACGGCCGCATCGTCGCCTGCGACGTGACCGAGGAGTGGACGGCGATCGCCCGGCGCTACTGGGCCGAGGCCGGCGTCGCCGATAAGATCGACCTGCGCCTCGCCCCGGCGCTCGACACGCTCGATGCGCTAATCGCGGCGGGTGAGGCGGGGACCTTCGATTTCGCCTTCATCGACGCCGACAAGGAAGAGTACGCCGACTACTACGAGCGCACGCTCGAGCTGCTGCGCCCCGGTGGCCTCGTCTGCGTCGACAACGTGCTGTGGAGCGGCAAAGTCATCGACCCTGCCGTCAGCGACGCCGACACGCTCGCCATCCGCGCCTTCAACGAGAAGCTCGCGGACGATGCGCGCATCAGCCTCAGCCTGCTCTCGATCGCCGACGGGCTGACGCTGGCGAGGAAGCGATGAAGAACTGCAGACCCCGCCCCGGCAGCGACGGACGGAGAGCCTGACATCCGGCTCGCGATTAAAGAACGGAAAGGGACCCCTTTTCCGTATACCTGAACGACATGAGAACATCCTCGGTGCGATGTGACGCGGATCATCGCCTCATGGGATCCTGGCCCAAGGATTTACGACATCCGCTAATGGCCGCTCCTGGCTAGAAGCGGTGGTAAGCGACGTAACCGTGCCCCGTCCGCTTCGAGGTTTGATTGCCCCGACTATGCAATCGGCAGACACTATTTGCCGGTTTGAAATTCAAGCGTAGCCAACGCGACACAGAAAAAAGACGGTGTTCGGGTTATGCTTCCATCCTTGGGGGGGGAACCTGATGGCGTCCAAACGTGTAACCGTCTTCGGAGGATCGGGATTCCTCGGTCGCCGAATCGTCAAGTGCCTGGCCGCCGAGGGGGTCGGCATACGCGTCGCCGTCCGCCACCCCGAACGCGCATCCTTCCTCGAGCGGATGGGCCGGGACGGGCAAATCGAACGGGTGCGCGCCGACGTATGGGAGGAATCGACGGTTGCCCGGGCGGTGAAGGAGTCCACGTGGGTCATCAATACCGTCGGCCACTATGTGGAGAAAAGCGGCGCGACGTTCGACGCCATCCACGGGCAGGGCGCCCACAATGTCGCCCGGCAAGCCCGAATTGCCGGCGTCGAGCGGCTGATCCATATCTCAGGCCTGGGTGCGGACCGAGAGTCCGACTCCCCTTATGTCCGCGCCCGGGGAATCGGCGAAGACCTGGTCAAAGGCGCATTCGAGGGCGTGACCGTCCTCCGCCCCAGCGTCATCTTCGGACCCGATGATTCCTTCTTCAACACCCTCGCCAGCATGGCGCGACGGACCCCGGTCCTGCCCCTGTTCGGCGTCGGCCGCACCAACCTGCAACCGGTGTTCGTGGGAGACGTTGCCCAAGCCTGCGTGAGGGTCTTGGCCGATCCCTCGACGCGGGGCAAAACCTACGAATTGGGCGGGCCCCGGGCCTACACCTACAAAGCCCTCTTGCAGTTGGTGCTCAAGCAGATCGACAGGAGAAGGGTTTTGGTCCCGTTCCCGTTCTTCTTGTGGGACACGTTAGCGGCCATAATGGCGTTCTTCCCCAACCCGCCACTGACCCGTGATCAAGTGAAGCTGATGAAACGGGACAACGTGATCGAGGGGAACGAATTGACCCTGGAAGACCTCGGGATCAGCCCGGCCTCGGTGGAAGAGATCCTGTGCAGCTACATCGGCCCTGATCACGGAGTTCCCCCATCTTGAGCCCGTGCCTGCCAAAAACTCTGTCCACCGCGGGGAACCTTGGATTTTCGCCTGACATCGTGACGTCCCCATAGGCGTAAATGCGTTATCCTACCTCCGATTGCATGACAACAAAAAATTGGGCTTCTTTGTCCGTCATATTGGTCGCCCTGGGCTCATATGGGAGCGGCGCACCACCCGACTTGGCAAGATAGCGGTCTTCGAGCTGCTGGCAGGCGGCATCCGTCGCTTAGGCATCACCGTCGCAGTCCATGACTTCGCAGTAGGCCTTGCACAGCCCCCAGGTCGCCCCGGTTAGACCAGCCCCGCCACGGACATCCTGTGCTTGCGCGGCGCTTACAGAGCCAAAGCCCAACATCACCACAGCAACCAACACACCGGAAATCTTCGTCAACATCATCTGGACCTCCCTTACCGAATGGACACATCAAGGCGCACGTCCGACGCCCGCGGAAGCGCGCTTGGGCACGTCCTAGGGTTATAAATATGTTGAAGCAACAACAATCCGATGGGAAGCGGTGTGGCTGGAACGCGGCCGTGAACATTCAGGGGACGCAAAACCGATTCCAGGTGCCGTCCATGTGACATGGAAAATCCGCTACTCCTCGGTACAGCTTGGTAAGCCCGATATTACGGGGACTTGGATGGATAAGGCCCTGCAACACGTTTTTGGCCTTTCGGCACACGAAAAAGCCCCAGATTTCGCAATGAAATCAGGGGCTTATCTTGGTTGCGGGGGTAGGATTTGAACCTACGACCTTCAGGTTATGAGCCCTGGACCCCCAAGGAAAATCAATAAACAAATCAGTGTGTTATGTCTCATCTGCGATGCCGTGTTGCACCCGTGTTGCATCTAGCCGAGCAACTTTGCCTCTATCTCGGCCATACCTTGTTGATGGTCCGGCGATGGCAACAGGTGGCCATACAGGTCGAAGGTCAACTGAATCGAACTGTGTCCAGCGAATTCCATGATTGCCCTCGGGGGAAAGCCCTGCTCGATCCATAGGCTAACTGCGAAGTGTCGCAGATCGTGCCATCGCATTTGGATATCTACCTTTCGGCAAAGAGGCTTGAAGTGCCGCTTGAGAATGTTGGAGTGCGATTGGATCGTCCCCCGCTTGGTCGGGAATACCAGCCCTAAAGGCGATGGAGGGCACCGCCACTTCCACAATTTCAGTGTGTTCGCCACAAACGGCCCCATCGGAATGGAGCGATGGCCAGCGCTGGACTTAGGTTCTCCAATCTCATTGTAGGCATCTGCGCGTTGGCGGACAAGAATTTGAGCACCACTGAAATCTACATCCTCCCAGCGCAAGGCCCGCTGTTCACTGGCCCGTAAACCGCAGAGCGCTGCAATGATTAGGTATGGCTTGAAATCTTCCGCCGAGGCATCGATCAAACGACGTACGTTTTTCTTTACTGAAACCTGAACTGTTTTTCTGACCCGTCTGGAGCGGATCACCCTGATGCCCTGGACCGGGTTCTGGACGATCATCCCGTTTTCCTGAGCGTGCCTCACGATCAGGTTGAGGGACGACAGTATCTTACGCGTCGTGGTCTCCGAGCGTCCGCCGGAAAGGAGCCGGTCGCGGAATTCATTGATGACCTTCCGCGTCAGTCGGGACAGCTTGATTCGACCGATGCCTATATCCGGTTCGCAGATATGAAGGCGAATGTGACATTCGTATCCGACCCACGTCGCCTTCTCCATACGCCGGCCAACGTCGCGGCGCTGGGCGCAACCGGCGAGCCATTGGGCGGCGGCTTCCCCGACCGTCACGCTATCAGCATCGTGAACGTAGGTTCCCGTCGCGACTTCAGCACGGGCCTTGACCATGAAGGCGTCCGCCTCGCGCTTCGTGGGGAACTGGCGAGCGCGGCGCTTTCCATTCCTGTCCTTGAAATCCACCTGCCATGCGACCTTGCCGGACGGCAGTGTCCGCTTTCTGATTGTTGCCATGTGAGCCTCCGTTTTTTGGAATGACCGCAACTGATTATAAAGGGACAATTTTCGTTGACAAGTACGAAGTGCGTATTTAGATTTTGACAATCCATCGCAAACTGAGCGAGGAGGTTATGGAACGGACCCTGGCCGATGTGGTTAAGCTCACGGACGCGAAGCGGCGGTCGGTGCAACTCTGGGCCGACGCTGGCATTGTCCGTGCCGTCGAGGGCACCGACAGGGCTGGCACCGGCGTACATCGACGCTTTGATAGCGACGAGGTGAAGCTGATCGCGCTGCTCGCCCCTCTGGCAAGATTTGGCGTGCCGATCGGATGGCTGCGCACCTTTGCGAAATCGTTCCGAGAGGCGTTTCAGTTTGGCGCCAAGAGACGAACTCGTTCTCCTACGGCGGAGACGGCGGCGCTTTTGGTGCGCGCTTTCGAGAGAGCAGCGGTGGGAGAGGGAGAGAATTATCTCGTTTTCACACATACACGAAGAGTTCTTATTTTCGAAGTGATTACTGATGAGCACAAACCCGCATTGATCGAGCCCGCCCATTTATACGAACCGGAGTTGGCGGGCAAAGACAAGAAGGCCGTCATCGGAATTCTGAACTTGAACGCCCTCCTGAGCGAGCTTGAGGGTTAGTATTTTTTTTAACAGGTAAGTGCGTAATGCGCACTTAGGACTAGGAAAAACTATGAGTGATCAGACTTCAGACGAGGGGGTTGATTTCCTGTGGGGCTGCAATGCAATCGCCAGCTTCATCGGTCGAACCCCCCGCCAGACCTTTCACCTGTTGGAAGCCAAGAAGCTGCCCGCTGGTAAAGTCGGTGCGACTTGGGTCGCATCCAAAAGTGCATTGACCGAGTACCTCAATCGCGTTGCTCGTGGTGCAGGCTTCGATGCCCTGCCCCGTCCGGACTCGGCCCCCCCTGGTCGAAAGAAGACGGAGGATCGGCAAAATTGATGACGCTGCAGGCACGAAATTCTCGGCCGTCTTCTGCTGACGGTGCCGGCGGGCTCATCCTTGACCCCGGCGCCCCGTACGCCAGCGCCCGCAAGTTTTTGGAAAAGCGTTACAGCGAAGGTGACCTCTGGACCCTCCGCTATCAGAACAACGAATTCTATGCCTGGGACGGCAAGATCTATACAAGTGTCGAAGACGACGCTGTTCGGGAGCAAGTATACGACTTTCTGGAGCATTCCAAGAGGTGGAATCCTAAAATAAAGGAAGTCACCCCATTCGACCCGACGAAGGCGAAAGTGACCAATGTGATCGATGCGTTGCAGTCTGCTGCATTTTTGCCGAAATCCATTGTGGCGCCGGCGTGGCTGATTGTTGAGCATGTCCCTGACATGGCTCACCCACCGGAAGAGATCCTCAACTGTGGTAACGGGCTGCTGCATCTCCCCACATTGGAGCTGCAGCCTCACACACTTCTGTTCTTCTCGCACAATGGGCTGGATTACCCGTATATGCCGGATGCCGCACCACCCAACATGTGGTTCAAGTTCCTCGAGGATCTTTGGCCTGATGATCCACAGTCCATCGAGGCGCTCCAAGAGATTTTCGGCTACTTTCTGACTGCGAAGACCGAACAGCAGAAGATTTTCATAATTCTCGGTCCGAAGCGTTCCGGCAAGGGGACCATCGCCCACGTCCTTACAAGCTTGCTCGGTCCCGCCAACGTCGTTGCTCCCACCCTGGCAAACTTGGCGCAAAACTTTGGCCTTGCCCCGTTGATTAGAAAACCGCTGGCTATCATTGCCGACGCTCGCATCGGAGCGCGGACCGACCAAGCCGTGGTCACGGAACGGCTCTTATCGATTAGCGGCGAGGATTTCATTACCATCGACCGGAAATTTCTCCCTGCGTGGACCGGCAAGCTCCCAACCCGGTTCCTGATACTCACAAACGAAGTCCCCCGCCTTGCCGACACCAGCGGCGCGCTGGCTAGCCGATTCATTGTGTTGAATTTGACGAAGAGCTTTTACAACCGGGAGGACCTCGATCTGAAGAACCGATTACTGGGTGAACTGCCAGCAATTCTCAACTGGGCCATCGAAGGGTGGCAGCGGCTCCAGGATCGCGGCCACTTTCTTCAGCCGCCATCATCAGCCGACATCATTGAGGCGCTGGAGGACCTGGGGAGCCCCGTTGGGGCCTTTGTCCGCGAAAAGTGCGTGATAGAGCCGGGCCAGGAAATTGCCTGTAGCACTCTGTTTGAGCAGTGGAAAACCTGGTGCGAGGACGCGGGTCGCAAACAACCCGGAACGAAACAGAGTTTCGGCCGCGATTTACGCGCTGCGGTGCCAGGTATCAAGACAACGCAACCAAGAGCGGAAGATGGCAGCCGTTGCCGATTTTACCAAGGCATTGGTTTGGCCTAACAGTGGGGGTGGTGTTGGCACGCAGTGGCACGCGTAACACCCCAATGCAATTCAACGCGGGTGGGCAAATCTAAATGGAAGGCAAAATCAAAAGTAGCATACGATGACATTTCACGCGCACCATCGCGTGCCGCTGCTGTTCTGATTTGCCGGGTATCAGGCTATACCGCCGGTTCACTTAGGGACGCCGGACTGGTGCGGGGACTTCGACACCTGTATGGCGTCCACATCATCACATCAAAAGGCGACTATGACGCCCTTCATGGCGCCGAGGCAGTCGCGCAGTTGCTCGGCCTTTTCCTTCGCATCGGCAATGTCGCCGGTCAGCTGGTCAAACTTGTCGCCAATGATCTGACGGAGTGCGGTTATGCTTTCGGCCGTCAGTTCGTTACCGCAGAGCAGGCATGACGACAGGTCGTGCTCCTGGTGGTTATCCATGCCTTCCTTGACCCACCTCAGCATGCTTTCGTGCTGCGTAATATCCTCCAGGGCCGTGGTGCCGACGGTCGTGCCGAGTATTTTCCTCACGTCACGCACCAACGCCCCCAACCCGAATGGTGTGCCGTCGATACCCGAGCGCACTGGAAGAAGGCGCCCCCCCCCCCGCGAGAACGTCCGGACCAACCCTCGGGGGGGCTGGTGTCGCCTTTGGGGCTCCGGAAAAAATCGCGGGTCCTTCCTGGCATCAAAACGGATGCGGGTCGGCGCAGTGCGACCTCGCGCCAGTTAGTCCCGGTAAATTTGATGCAATGCTGCCCTCGCACCGGCGGAACACGTCATGCCTTCCTTTCGGTACATCCGCTGCCGGCCCTGCTACGATTAGGTCCGCTTTCATGATAGAAGCAGACCGAACGCTTACCGCCGCTGCATGTCCACACATGACCCATAGCGGTCATTGGCTTTGCCGGCGAAAGTGGAGCATTCGTCACTGACGATGCTGCGCGGGAAGCTGATCAAGATCGACGCGAAGGTGGTCCGGCACGGCCGGTACGCCACATTCCAGCTTGCCGAAGTGGCGATCCCACGGAGGCTCTTCGCGGAAATTCTGCGACTGATCGACGGCTTGCGGCCGAAGCCAGGGCCGACATGACAACCTGTGTCATCGCTGCAATAGGGTTGAACCGGTGGGCGCTGGGCTTTTCGCACTTGCCGAACGACGGTCTTTACTCACCTGATTGCGCCGTGGCAGGGTCTCGGGCGCACCGAGTGCCCCATCCCAAGCCGCCAATCCGGGTCGAGTGGTCACGCTTTCGCTCAATGCTCAATCGTGCTACCGTCTTCCGTGCTTGACAGGAGTCATCTGGGAAATCCCGGTTTACACAGGATGTCACTTGTGGCGGGTGTAACTCAGCTGGTCAGAGCGCCAGGTTGTGGATCTGGAGGTCGTGCGCTTACTGCGCAACCTGAACAGAACCGAATATTCTGATTATCGCGACTCGAAGTGTGAATAGCGGACGAAGACGATGATCAGGAATATTGGTCTCTCCCTGTCATCGGCTGCGCTAATTGCTGTCGTGGTGGGCAGCGTCTGGCTGGCGATGAAGTCGCCGATGCACGACCGGCTGTGGAAGACCGAGTACGCCCAGCTGCCGCGGGTCGAGCTCGACGGCGACGTGGCGACCGTGCGCAACGTTCGGAACTTCTCGTACGACGCCGACGGCGGCGTGCGGGTGGCGCGTTACGAGGACCGCAGCTACGACTTGGCCAGTCTGACCGGCGTGTGGTACGGCATCTCGCACTTCTACGACTACGGCCTGGCGCACACCTTCCTGAGCTTCGCCTTCGCCGACGGGCAGTACATGGTGATCTCTGTCGAGGCGCGCCAGGAGGTCGGCGAATCCTACCACCCCGTGACCGGCTTGCTGCGGAACTACGAGCTGATCTACGTCGTCGGCGACGAGCGCGACATCGTCGGCCTGCGCACGCACATCCGCAAGGAGCGGGTCTACCTCTACGAGCTCCGCAGGCCACTCGCGACAGCGCGGCGCGTGCTTGGCGAGTTGATCGAGCGCATCAATCAGATCCACGATGCGCCCGAGTTCTACAACACGATCACGGACAACTGCACGACGAGCCTCTTCAGGCACGCCGAACGCGTCTCGACGTTCGACATGTACACCGATTATCGCATCATACTGCCCGGCTACTCCGACGCGCTCGGCTACGAGCTCGGCGTGATCGCGACCGACGCACCGCTTGACGAGGTGCGCGCCCGCGCACGAATCGAGCCCGCCGGCTTCGGCCTCGACGACCCCGCGTTCTCGGCGAAGATACGGAAGCTCTGAGCCGAGGGGCGATGGGCACGAGACCTACGACTCGGTCTCCATCCAGGTACAGCGGTCCTTGACGATCTGCGCGCTCCGGTCGTGGCCGATGCCATGCGCCATCATCGCGATGACCCGGTCGTCGTAGTCGTAGGCGGTATGCGTTTAATCACTCGTTGATCTACGTGTACGGAAAGTAACCGATTCCCGTACCCCTCTGAGGCTGACCGCTGATCCGCAGGATAAGCGGCTCCCACCTTAGCCGATCTTGACGTCTTCAGGCTTGGCTGCTTCAGGCACGGTTTCCACATGCAGCGTGCGTGTCGGAAAGGCAAATTCGAT
>Ga0209980_10001966_pt1 | contig 11303 bp, 8 predicted proteins | sample CR02metaG_FD_183611 | JGI IMG/M metagenome (GOLD analysis project Ga0209980, IMG submission 183611) | Deep subsurface microbial communities from Mariana Trench to uncover new lineages of life (NeLLi) - CR02 metaG (SPAdes) (version 2) | ecosystem: Environmental > Aquatic > Marine > Ocean trench >... | reverse complement strand
TATTAGCTAACTTTACCTTCTCAAAGTGATTCCGTATTTTTCTAATTTTCGATACAGGGTAGTTCTGCCGATTCCCAGTTCCAGGGCCGCACTGGACATGTTGTAATTCGTCAACTTTAGCGCTTGTTGCAGAACTTCCTTTTCGAGATCTTTCATCGGAGTGATCTGTTTGGTAAGTGAAACGACCTTTTTCAGATCGATAAATGAATCATCTTGGTGCCAATCTTCTTTAAGAGAAGTAATGGTTATGGGCAAATGCTCTGCGGCCAGAACGCCATCAGAAGCATGTAAGAAAGAGCGCTCTAGAATATTCTCCAATTCCCGAACATTTCCCGGCCATTCGTAATTCATTAAATAATCCAATGTTTGCGGCAGAATGGCTTTGATTTTTCTGCGGTATTCCTTATTAAATTTCTCAAGAAAAAATGCAGCTAAAGCCGGGATATCTTCGCGGCGTCTTCTCAACGGCGGTACAAATATCGGATAGACGTTGATTCGATAGTAAAGATCTTCTCTGAAATTTCCCTGTTTCATCTCCTCTTCAAGGTTCTTGTTCGTTGCGGAGATAACACGCACATCTACTTCTACCGTCTCGGTGCCGCCGACCCGTTGAAACCGACGTTCTTGCAAAACTCTAAGGATTTTAACTTGAGTGGAGTAAGGCATGTCACCAATTTCATCGAGAAAAATAGTCCCGCCATCCGCTTGCTCAAACTTACCAACACGTCTGGCGATGGCTCCGGTAAATGCACCCTTTTCATGACCGAAGAATTCGCTCTCTAGTAAACTCTCAGGAATCGCTGCACAGTTGACCGCAACAAACGGCTTTTGTTTTCTCCGGCCGTTAAAATGAATTGAACGTGCTAACAGCTCCTTGCCGGTGCCACTTTCACCCTGGATTGAGACAGTTACGTTGGTCTCAATAACCCGTTCAAGACTTCTAAACACTTCCTGCATGGTTTTACTGTTACCAATAATCCGTTCAAAGCTATACTTACTTTTCAATTGACCTTTCAAGCGGGAAACTTCACCGCGCAATTCTTTGGTAATCAAAGCGTTTTTAATTGCGATCTCCAGCTTCTCCCAATCCAACGGTTTCGAAAAAAAATCGTAGGCTCCCAGTTTCATGGCGTCGACAACTGTACCAACCCGGCTGTCCCCGGTGAGAATGATCACCGGCAATCCCGGATCAATTTTCTGAATTCGCTTTAAAGTGTCGATGCCGCTAATCAAAGGCATTGTTAAATCGAGAAGGACTAAATCATAAGGCCGAATACTCAACATCTGCAGAGCTTCATAACCGGAACAAGAGGTATCCACACTATATTCTTGTTTCGTTAAAATGGAACTTAAGGTATCTGTAAAATCCGTTTCATCATCAACAGCGAGAATCGAAGCAACTTTCGTCATTGTCAATCCCTGTTTCTAAAATATTCTAAGCTCTGTTTGGTTTTGAGGAGCCAGCAAGGAATCCTCAGAGCATGCCTGGCCGAACGCTTTCCAGATTCCGGACGGAGGCAATCCTGGCCGGATGCCTTCGGACTGGCTTGTCGTATGGATGCAGTCGCTCCGGCACTTCATGAATCTTCATTCATCACTACCATGCTCCATTCTACTATCGTCAAGTTAATTCAAACATTTACAATAACGTTTAATCCTCATTTGTAACTCGCAAAACTTCTTCCAGCGACGTCATCCCTTTCATCGCCTTAATAAGGCCGTCGTGTCTGAGATTTTGCATTCCGTTCTTGATTGCGGCCCGTTTAATTTGATCAGCTGAAGCATTATTTAAAGTCAATTCCCGGATTTCTTCATCCACAACCATAATTTCGTAGATCCCGTTTCGACCTTTATAGCCTGTATTTCTGCACTGAAAGCATCCTTCAGCACGGTAAAATTCTATATCCTTACTTCTTTCCACATCCGTGAGACGCAACTGTGCAAGCCTGGAAGCAGTCGGTTTGTACGGCATTTTACAGTTTTCACAAAGTTTTCTGACCAGGCGCTGGGCGATAATTCCAATGATGGCTGAAGCGCTTAAAAATGGTTCGATACCCATTTCGGTTAAACGAGTCAAGCCGCCAGGTGCATCATTCGTATGAATTGTCGAAAGAACGAGGTGGCCGGTCAGAGCTGCTTCGATGGCAATCTTGGCAGTTTCTGAATCACGAATCTCGCCGACCATCAAAATATCCGGATCTTGCCGCAAAATCGCCCGAAGTCCTACTGCAAAGGTTAAACCCGCTTTGACATTAACTTGAGCTTGTCTGATTCGTTTCAAGCGATATTCGACCGGATCTTCTACCGTAATGATGTTCTTGTCCGGTTTATTTAAGGCATGCAAAATAGAATACAAAGTTGTGGTTTTACCGCTGCCGGTGGGGCCGCTCACTAAAATAACCCCATAAGAGCTGTCTATCATTTTCTGCAGTTTTTTATAAACGTCTTGTTCAATCCCCAGGTCTTCCAGATTTAGCATGAGGTTGCTTTTGTCTAAAATCCTTAAGACTATATTTTCTCCATAAACCGTCGGAAGAGTTGACACGCGAAAGTCGATCTCGCGGCCATTGATTACAATCTGAAACCTGCCGTCCTGTGGTGTGCGGCTTTCCGCAATATCAAGGTCGGCTAAAATCTTGATGCGGGAAATAATGGCAGGTTGTAAATGTTTTGGCGGAGTCAGGCTGTCATGCAGGAGACCGTCCACACGATACCTGACTTGCAATGTTTTTTCTTCAGGCTCAATGTGAATATCACTTGCCCTTTCCATAATTGCCTGAGAAAGCACGAGGTTGACCAATTTTACCACCGGCGTTTCTGCGCTGAGTTGTTTTAACTTCTCAGCGGAGGTAGTTTCATCTTTTTTGGGCTTTTCACTTTCAATGTTCTGGATAACTTCATCTAGAGAAGAATCAAATTCTTTAGCGCCTTCATAATGAGTTTCTATCGCCTCTATGATGTCTCGCTCAAGGCTGACTGCAGGCTCAATTTCATAACCAGTTTCCCGGTGCAGCCTATCAATGACTTGCACATCGCCCGGATTAACCATAGCGATCGTCAGGCAGTCTTCAATCTTGAAAACGGGAAAAACTTTGTGTTTAACAGATAATTCTTTCGGGACTAGTTCCAGAACAGCGGGGTCAATTGCGTAGTCATGCAATTGAATGAAAGGAATGTTTAGAAGTTCAGCCAAACAATCGACGACATCTTCATCTTCGGCTAAACCCTTATTGGTGATGATTTGTGTGAGTTCTTCATTGTTATGTTTTTTAAAATTAAAAACTTCGAGTAGCTGTGCTTTGTTAAGAATACCCTTTTTAAGGAGAAGCTCACCAAATTTCTTGTCTTCTTCTTTAACCATTTCTGTTTTTGCACCAGGTGGGCGGGAATAAACGGGTAGAGACTAACCTACGCTGACCGGAGTTGAATCCAGAAAATGGCGAATTGTTTTCAGCAATTTTCCGGTTCGGTCCGATTTATAGACATATTCATCCGCACCAGTCTCCAACCCAATTTGTTCATCCCGTTTTGTTTCACGGGACGTCAGCATAATAATAGGAATATCTTTATATCTTGAATCGAATTTAAGCAACCGGCTTATTTTATAACCGTTCATTTTAGGGAGCATCACATCTAAAACAATCAAATCGGGTTTCTTTTTTCTAGCCAGGGTCAAACCTTCCTGGCCATCCTTGGCAGAAATTACTTCATACCCCATCGCATTTAAGCGCATTGTTAAAATTTCAACAATGTTATTGTAATCTTCTATGATTAATATTTTTTTCTTCATAAAAGTACTCACACAGGAATTGTGAAAAAGAATGTACTGCCTACATGCAACTCACTTTCAACCCAAATTTTCCCGCCGTTCGCTTCAATAATCTGCTTCGCAATGCTTAAGCCGAGCCCATAACCGCGTGACCTGCTGCTCGGAAAATTGTCAAGCTGCTTAAATTTCTCGAAAATTACTTGAAGATCGCTTGACGGGATTCCGACACCTGTGTCATTTACCCGGCACTTAATAATTGTATCCTGCAATTCTGCATCAACCGAGAGTGACCCTCCCGGCATCGAATATTTGATACCGTTTTCAACCAGGTTTGATAAAACCTGCTGTAAACGATCCCGATCTCCTTTGAAAGTCGGAATTGATTTCGGAATCTTGTTTTCTAATTGAATATTCTTTGATTTTGCGAATGTCCGGAAAGAATCTAAAACTTTATTGACCAGGAATACTAAAGAGGTCTGCCTTCTCCTTTCTAAAAATTGAATGCCCTCGTCAAATCTTGATAAATCGAGCAGATCTACAAGCAGACGATTTAAACGTTGAATATCGTCTTTGACAACTCTTAAACAGTGATTCTGCTTCGGGTTCAGGCCGCCCAAGTCGAGGTCCAAAAGCAAATCTACCGCGCTGAGCATCGAATTGAGCGGGGTTTTAATTTCGTGACTCGCAACCGTAAGCGCCGAGCGCATCTGCTCATTCTGCCAGTTCTGGGTTACATCGCGCAAGACAAACAACCACCCAATCTGTTCGTTTCTTGAATTTCGTGCAAACTCCAAATGAAAGCCAATTAATTTGGTGTGGTTCTCAGAGAGGTCGGCAACTTTATTGACCTCGTGAATATTGTTTTCCTGCGCAGCATTCAGAGAATCGGTAAAACATTGGACATTCAAATTTTCTAAGGACTCGCCAACAAAACTCTTATCAACTGGAAAACCTAAAATGCGTTTTGCTGAATTATTAATGAAGAGAACTTTTCTTTCTGAATCACACAGGAGAAGTCCGTCGAGCGTTCTCGAGGCAAGTAATTCGAATCTTTCTTTTTCAGAGGTTAATTCGGTAGGATTAATCACAACGTCAGTATCATCGGCAAATTGGATTCTGGTGGCGTTAAGCTTAAATTGCTCCATTGATTACAAGCTTCCGACAAAGTTTAAATATTGATGAAGGAGTGCTTGGCCATAACAAACGATAATAACTGCAGCAAGTGAAATAAACGGCCCAAAAGGCACAGTGCTGCCGATTTTTAGTCGCTTTGTTGAAAGCCCAATAGCAATCACGGGTAAGGCAAGAAAGAAGGCCAGGAAAAGCGCAATGAGAACTTTTGGCCCCAGGAAAACCCCGATCATCGCACCCAACTTGATGTCTCCGCCACCCATGCTTTCTTGTTTGAAAACCGAATTTCCGAGCAGGCCAACACACCATAAGAACCCGCCTCCCAAAAACAACCCGGACACTACATTCAGGATAGGAATCTGGTTAAGAAAAACAGACGAGAGTAAACCTACGATAATCCCTGGAAAGGTAAGTACATTTAAAATCAATTTGGTGTCCAGATCAATGAAACTGATCGGCAAGAGGAATAAAACTAAAATCGAATAATGCAAAAATGACAACGTCAAACCGTAGTGTTGCCAGACAACGACCAGAAGAATACCTGTAAGAATTTCAACAAGGGGGTAAATAAGCGAAATTCTAAATTTGCAATTCGCGCACTTTCCTGCGAGAAAAATATAACTTAAGACCGGAATGTTTTGCCAAAACGGAATGGAATTTTTACAGGAAGGGCAATGTGAACCCGGCCACACGATGGATTGTTTTTTGGGAAGACGGTAAATGCAGACATTCAGAAAACTTCCAAAAATTAACCCGAACAAAAAGATCATCGATACTTGAACATTCAATCTTGTTATTCCTCCCAATTAGGGTTTTGTCTGAGCGCGCCGAACTGCACTGTTTAAAGTGTACCCCTCGTCCAAAAAATCTTTAATCTGGCTTAAAACCTGGAAATCCCTATTGGAATAGCGCTTAAACTCCCGCGACCCCATCGTGATCGATCGAGGCTTAATTATCCCTTTTAACTCCCAGTAATAAAGTTGTCTTAAACTTATTTTAAGTTGGTTTGTAACATCAGAACTACTTAACCACATGGTATTCTTCATCTTAAATCCTCAAATTAAAACTCCTTTATGTTATTCTACATCGACATAAAAATGCTTAAACATTAATGTTGAATCATTAAAAATGAGAGGTTGCTGATTGAAAAATCAACAACCTAAAAGGTAACTAAAAAAGAAGGAGAGTCAGGTTTTGCTTAGTGAGTGGAGTTATATTGGGTAAGAAAAAGCTGGCTTTTTAAAAGCAGGAGTTCTTTTTTTTGGGGTTCTTTTTTTGGCGGTTCATTTTTTGGGTGACCAAAATATTCGAACGAAGATTTTGAGGTGTCAATCTTAAGCGGCTTTCGGCGACTGCTTTAAATCCATTTCTTTGAAACTCACAGAAACTATTTTCGAGATGCCTTCTTCTTCCATGGTCACTCCATAGAGAGAATCAGCAGCACGCATCGTAAGCTTGTTATGGGTCACGATCAGAAATTGCGTATCTTTAGAGAAAGTGCGCAAGGCTTCAACGAATCGCCCGATGTTTGTATCGTCCAAAGGTGCATCAACTTCATCGAGGATACAGAATGGGCTCGGTTTAACGAGGTAAATAGCAAAAAGAATAGAAATCGCAGTCAGGGCTTTTTCGCCTCCGGAAAGGAGTGTCAAGGCTGTTGGTCGCTTACTCTTGGTAGCCGCTTCGATCACAATTTCGGCCTCCAATGGATCCTCGTCGGGCGCTAATTTCAAATTAGCCTGGCCGTTTTCGAAAAAACTCTGGAAAACTTTGACAAAATTCTTTCTTATTTCTTCAAAAGTTTTTGAAAATTGTTCACGGGCAGTTTTATTGATAACCTGAATCGTTTCATTTAGATTTGTTTGAGCTTCCATCAGATCATTCTTTTGAGTCTGTAGAAAATCGAGACGCGACTTTTCTTTTTCATACTCTTTTAACGCTAACAAATTGACGGGCCCCATGGAATCCAATCTATTTTTTTGCTGGTGGATTCTTTCGGCAATTCCTTCCTCGTCAAAGTCTTCCTCCAAAGCTCCTTTCTTAGTTGTAAGGCCATACTCCTCTTTGATTCGCGCTTTTATTTGCTCGGCGCTCATTTTCAACTCAGAGACCTGAAGCTCCATACTATGCAGCGTTTCAGAAACTATGTCTTTTTCATCGCGGACAGCTTTTACAAATTTTTCCTTGTTCGTCAGCTCTTCCTTTTTTTCTAAAAACGTCTGTTCAAGTTTGTGCACCTCTGCCTCGAGAATCTTGTGCTCATCAAAATCTGTCTCGATTGCGGTCTTGTTTTGCTCAATCTTACTTTCCAATTCTGCATATTCTTTCGCAGCCGCTGTAATTTCTTCATCTATCCGCTTATATGAGCCTGTCAATTCCCGCTCAAACTCATGCAGCCTTACAATGTTGCCTTGCAGGTGCCTCTCCTCACTCTTAAGACCCGCCAACTTCATTCTGCTATCTTGTTCAACAGTTCGATATTCTTTAATCTCTTGTTCCAAACTCTCAAGTTCACCAGACGCCTGCTGCAGAGCAGCTTCATATTGCGCCTTATTTTCGACCAAATTACTTAGAGAAGGTGAAACCCTTTGCATCTTATCAGTCAGCGATTTTTGATTTTTTTTATGTGACTCGTCTTCCGTAGCAAGTCTTTCACAATTTTCGCTATCTTTCCGTGATTCAAAATTTAATTGAGCTAATTCGACCCCAAAATCAGTAAGTTTCAATTCGGTTGCTTTTACTTGCTTATCCAAATCCTGCTCGCTACTAAAGGCTTTTTGATACTTGCTTTCAATTTCCTGCTGCTCTTTTTCCTCTTTCTCAAGCTGCGTCCAGGTCTCTTTTAATTTAGATTCAAGTTCCTCCACAAACGCTTTGCGTCCAATAACGCCTGCTTCTGATTCGCCGTTCGCGCCGCCTTTGATGGGCCCCCAGTTGGAAACTACTTCACCGTTCAGGGTAATCAGATTAATTCGATTTTCCTGCAATTTGTCAGCGTGCTGTTTTGCCGTCTGTAAATCTTCTACGATTAGAAAATCCCGTAAAAGGGACTGCACAATTGTCCGGTACTCTTCTTCACACTGCACTAAATTGTGCGCCCAGTCGATCACCCCGTGCGCCTGTAAAATGTCGTTATTTTGAGGACGGAGATCACTCTTTATTCTCTGAGTTGAAAATTTATCCAGTGGAAAAAATGTCACTGCCCCCTTTTCATCCGCTTTCAGAATCTCGATACATTCAAGCGCCTGATCGCTTGCATCAACGATGAGTGAAACTGCCGCCTCGCCCATTGCCGTCTCAACCGCCCGCCGATAGGTGGGTTCTACCGTGAGATTCTCAGCAAGAGTGCCTTTGCATCCTCCATTCAGATACCCGTGCAGAAGCAAGTGCTGCACGCCTTCAGGGTGATCTTCGTAGGATTCTATAAATTTCTTTAACAGCGCAATCCTTTCTTTTAGAGCTTGTGCTTCGCCGTTTTTATTAAGAATTCTCTCCTTCACTTTCTCTTTAGATTTCCCTAAGGTGGTTAACTCATCTCGAACGTCTTTTAACTCCTGATTCAGCTGAGTTAATTCCGATTCCTGACTTGCTTTTTTCTCTTGTAATTTAGCAATCTTATCTTCACGAATCTTCTCAAGCAGTTGGCTCTCCTCAAACTGCAGGCTTATCGACTTAATTCTTTCATCCAGATTCTCAAGCTGCGTTTTAATCCGTTCTTCCTCTTGTTTGCTTTCAGTCAAACCTTCAACCGCCAGGAGCCGTTGATTCTCAATTTTCTTGAGCTGTTCATATTTATCGTGAACACGCATTTCAAACGAATTTAATTCTGCACTTGTTTCCTGGTAATCATTTTCAGCAAGTTGTATTTGCTCAAATAGATGCTGCAGCTCCTCTTTTGACTGCAAAATCTCCGTTTTATTCTTCTCCATCCTGACACTGATTTCTTCATTTTCTTTGAGAAGCCTGACTTTCGCGGCTTCAAGAGCTTTTCGACGTTCGCGGCCTACCAGAATGTCCTCTTCCTTCTTGTGAATTTTCAGGGATACTTCATTCAACTCTTTTTGCTGCGCGCTCAGTTTTCTCTCCAATGCCAGCAGCTTGGTTCGCGCTTCTTCGATTTCAGCTTCTTGCTCATCGAACTTAGTTGTAAGGGCAACCCGATTATCCTGGCTTTCATTTAATTTATCAATGAGCGGCTCTAACTCAATCTTAATTTTAGAGAATTGGTGAGCAGACAGTTTAATTTCATCTTTCTGCAACTGTTCTTTTATTTCCTGGTAGCGTTGCGCCCTTTTTACCTGCCGGGATAAAGAGCCGACGTTTTTTTCCACTTCGCTGATGATATCGTTTAACCGAAGAATATCCCCCGCCGTCGCTTCCAGTTTCCGAAAGGCGGCTTTCCTGCGCTGTTTATACTTCGTGACCCCGGCGGCTTCTTCAAAAATTCGGCGGCGTTCCTCCGGTTTACCGTTCAGGATCGTTTCAACCATGCTTAACTCAATAATCGAATAAGCATCCGGGCCCATTCCTGTATCCATAAAAAGATCTTGAATATCTTTCAACCGGCAGGGAGAATTATTTAAAAGATACTGGCTCTCGGAAGAACGGAACAGACGGCGCGTGATCACAACCTCGGAGTATTCAATTGGCAGAACGTTCTTGGTGTTTTGAATCGTCAAGGAAACTTCGGCCATACCCAGAGGTTTTGCGGTTTTAGTCCCGTTAAAGATGACATCTTCCATGCGTTCACTTCGAATTGTGCCGGCTTTTTGCTCACCCAAAACCCAACGAATGGCATCAACGATGTTACTTTTACCGCAGCCATTCGGGCCAACAATCGAAGTTATGCCATCGTTAAACAAGAACTTAGTTTTCTTTGCAAAAGACTTAAAACCATAGATCTTTAAGCTTTCTAAATACACAGGTACCTCTTAAAATTGAGAGAGTTTTCGGAGAGCGATTCACAGAAGACATACTATATACAGTATGGCGTTGTTCAGTGAACCACAATATGAAGTTGATTGAATATAATCGAATAATTCACGAAAGTCAAGGTGTTTTTTATGAAAAGATCTTCACTTTTTCAACTTGACAATCTTTTATAGAACTTCTAAATTCTAAAAATGAAAACCTTGGTCACCGAAACAGAAATCCCGCTAAAAGAAAAAAGAGTTTCTTCTGTGGAATTTCAAAAATTCTGTGAGTGCTAATTTATTACTCTTCTTGTTCCGGTTTATCTCGATTTTAATTCTAATATGAAGGACCATTAAGTTTAATCACATTTAAAATCGGTTGCGCAAATTATCGCGGCGGTGTAATTTTCGCACCAAATCACACCGAAGTCGGTGCGGGTTACCGAAAAGTATAATACTTTTAGTATTCTTGAAAATGATTCTACAAATGCACATAGAGCCCTGCAGGTATCACTACTAATTCGGTGAATTTCGGTATGTTCGGCGCATTTCGGTGCAAATAGTTTTTTCACAACTTATCATTCGTATTTCTAATAAAAAGGACCCAATTCACATGTCCATAAGTAGAGTCTGTGTATTCTGTGCTTCAAGTACTCAAGTTCACCCAGAATATTTTGATGCGGCCCACCGTTTGGGCAAAGAACTGGCCAAAGAAGGTGTGACGATAGTTTATGGCGGAGGCGGCGCCGGGTTAATGGGAGAAGTGGCAACAAGCGCCCTTGTACAAGGAGGACAAGTAATCGGAATTTTGCCGAGATTTATGTCAGACCTTGAGTGGGGTCACACCGGCTTAACCGAACTCAAGCTTGTTGATAATATGCGAGAAAGAAAACACATGATGATCGAAAATGTCGATGCCGTAATCGCTTTACCCGGGGGTTGCGGCACCCTGGAGGAGCTCCTCGAGGTCATCACCTTAAAACGCTTAGGTATTTTTTTAAAACCTATTATCCTTGTAAATGTGCGCGATTTTTTTAATCTCCTGATTGAGATGTTAAACCAATGCATAAACGAACGCTTCATGAATGAAAAACATAAATCGATTTGGAGTGTTACTTCGAAAGCAGAAGAGGTGATAGAAACGATCTTAAACGCACCAAAATGGACGGCAAGCTCCCGTAACTTTGCAACGCTTTAGAGTTGTACTTCTGCCTTTTGCACTTTTTTGCAGGAGCATGGCTGAAAAGACGCGAAGCGAATGACAATACCGTCATCAAGTCATCATGCCATTTGCCTTCGGCGTCATTTCAAGTGGCCAAAATTTGACAGCGAAGCGTTAGTGACTGCTAAGAAGAACACTACGGTTTGGACCGTGTCAAAGCAGGATTGTGACTCCGCCGCGTTAGAAACTAAAAACCAACCGCAATTATTTGCCGGTAAATTGGCACATAATCGAACAAGGCATACCTGACGTTGTAGTACCAGCTAAT
>Ga0209980_10001965_pt1 | contig 11303 bp, 10 predicted proteins | sample CR02metaG_FD_183611 | JGI IMG/M metagenome (GOLD analysis project Ga0209980, IMG submission 183611) | Deep subsurface microbial communities from Mariana Trench to uncover new lineages of life (NeLLi) - CR02 metaG (SPAdes) (version 2) | ecosystem: Environmental > Aquatic > Marine > Ocean trench... | reverse complement strand
TTCCGCATCAGCCCGACCTCGGCCATGGAGGCCAAGTCGTTCGGCACCAAGGTCGATCAATTCGGCATCAAGAAGGCCGATTTCCTGGTCGTCAACAACGACTGGGGCCGCGGCGCCGCCAGCGAGTTCAAGAAGATGCTGGAAGGCAAGGGCATTGCGGTCGGCGTGGTCGAGACCATGGACGCCAAGGCCCAGGACCTTTCCGCACAACTGGCCAAGATCAAGGCCTCCGGCGGCGATACCCTGTTCATCACCACCGGCGTCGAGCAGATCACCCTGGTGCTCAAGCAGGCCAAGGAGCAGCGCGTGTCGCACCAGATCATCACCACCGGCGGATCGTCCTCGCCGGATCAGTTGATCGCCCAAGCCGGGGCGGCGGCGGAAGGCAGCAACCACCTGCTGTTCTTTGCGCCCTGGTTCCCGGAGGCCGCGCCCAACCCGGACGTCGCGATCAAGTTCGTCAACGAGTGGAACAAGCGCGGCCACAACTTCGCCGGGCTGACCGAGGGCTTCCGCGGCCATGACGGCATCATGACCATCGCGGCCGGTATCGAGGCGGCCGGCAAGGTCGATTCGGAGGCCATCCGCGCGGCGCTCTGGGGCGTCAAGGTCGACGGCGTCAACGGCGACATCGCCTTCATCAAGCAGGGTCCGGCGGGCAAGGAGAGCGCCCAGAACGTGCCCAACGTCTATGTCGTGACCATCAAGGACGGCAAGGTCGCCCTGCGGTAAGCTTCGCGACCGGAACCGATAACCATCGGTCGCACTCCCCGGGGGCCGGCAGGCTCCCCGGGGACCGCGCGCCCCCTTGGGGCACACCCGGAGTTACGATACCAAAGGTCCTTTGGTATAGGGGGGCGGCTCCTTGGATCAGTTCCTGCAGCATCTGCTCAACGCCACCATGCTGGGCGGCACCTACGCCCTGCTCGGGATCGGCCTGACGTTGATCTTCGGCATCATGCGGGTGGTCAACTTCACCCACGGCGAGCTCTATACCTTCGGCGCCTATATGGTGTTCTTCTTCACCATGACGCTGAGCGCCAATTTCTTCCTGGCGCTGGTGTTCGCGATGGTGCTCGGCATCGCGCTCGGCGCGGCGATCGAATTCGTCCTGCTGCGGCGGCTCCGGGGCGCCAGCATCGACACCACCATGCTGGTCATGATCGGCGCCTGGATCGCCATGCAGAACGCGGAGCAGTTGGCCTGGACCGGCGTCGCCAAGTCGGTGAACCATCCGTTTCCGGTCGACCCGCTGGTGCTCGGCCCGGTTTCGGTTTCCTGGATCCGGATCTTCGTGTTCTGCGTGGCGGTCCTGCTGATCGTCGGCACCCATCTACTGATCCACCGGACCCGGCTGGGCAAGGCCATGCGCTCGACCTTCCAGGACCGCGAGACCGCGGCCCTCATGGGGGTCAACATCGACGCTATCCACACCGCCACCTTCGCGCTCGGCTCCGGCCTCGCGGCCGCCGCCGGCGCGCTGCTCGGGCCGGTCTTCGTGCTGGTGCCGGGCATGGGCGACATGGCCGCGCTCAAGTCCTTCGCCATCGTCATCTTGGGCGGGCTCGGCAGCTTCATGGGGGCGACCCTGGGCGGCTTCCTGCTCGCGCTGGTCGAAGAATTGGGGGCGGGCTACATCTCGTCGGGCTACCGGGACGGCATGGGCTTCCTGATCATCATCGTGGTGCTGATCTTCAAGCCGACTGGGCTGTTCGCGCGTAAGGAGCGCATCGGATGACCCGCCCGGAGCGCAGCGGATGACCCGCCCGGAGCCCAGCTGATGAATAGATGGGCGACGTGGCTGTGGCTGGTCTTCCTGTTCTCGATTCCGCTGTGGATGACCAACCAGTACTACCTGCACATCCTGATCATCGCGGGCATCTTCATCATCGCGGCGATGAGCCTCAATCTGCTGCTTGGCTACACCGGGCAATTGAGCCTGGGCCACGTCGCTTTCTTCGGCATCGGCGGCTACACCAGCGCGCTCGTCTCGCTCGGCTTCGACCTCGAGCTGACCGATCGCTACAGCTTCGTGTTCCCGGCCCAGCCGGTCTGGATCGCCTTCTTGGCGGGCATCGTGGTTGCCGGGTTCTTCGGCTGGCTGATCGGCAAGATCTCGTTCAAGGTTCGCGGCGCCTACTTCGTCATCGTGACCATCAGCTTCGCCGAGGTCGTGCGCCTGGTGGCACTCAATTGGATCGACCTGACCGAAGGGCCGATGGCGCTCAACAACATCCCGCCGTTCACCCTCGGCGTCCCGGGCCTGTGGGAACTCACCTTCTTGCGCAAGATTCCCAACTACTACCTGGTGCTGGTGACCTGCATCCTGTCCTACGTGGTGATCGCGCGGCTGGTCGGTTCGCGCCTGGGGCGCGCCATGATCGCGCTGCGCGAGAACGAGCCGCTGGCCACCTCCGTCGGGGTCGACGTGACCCGCTTGCTGGTGCTCGCGGCCGTGGTCTCGGCCGCCATCGCGGGCGCCGCCGGCGGGCTCTACACCCACTACATCCGAATCATCGACCCGGACGTGTTCATGTTCATCTACACCGTGACCATGGTCATCATGGTAGTCACCGGCGGCAAGGGCACGCTCGCCGGGCCGATCGTCGGCGGTTTGATCTTCGGCATCCTGCCCGAGGTGCTGCGCGAGGTCGCCAGCCCCGAGATGCAATGGGTGATCTACGGCGTGCTCATGATCGTGATCGTGTATTTCCTGCCCGACGGCATCGTGCCGGCGCTTTCGTCCTGGTGGAAGGGGCGGTCCGGCGGCGGCGGTGCGGGCGCCGCGGCACCAGGGCCCGGCGCGCCGCCGAAGATCGGCGAGGAGCGGGCATGAGCGCTAACCCAAGCAACCGGCAGGTGGTTCTCGAAATCGACCGCCTGGCGATCAGCTTCGGCGGCCTGGTCGCGCTCGCCAGCGTCAGCTTCGACGTGCACGAGGGCGAGATCGCCAGCCTGATCGGCCCGAACGGCGCCGGCAAGACCACGGCGTTCAACGCCATCACCGGATTCTTGACCGCAAGCGGCGACTCGATCCGCTACCGGGGCAAGACCCTGAATGGCTTGCGGCCGAACCAGATCGCCGACCTCGGGGTGGTGCGCACCTTTCAGAAGACCAGCGTTTTCGCCGCCGATACGGTGACCGACAACGTCATGATCGGATTGCACCGGCACGCCGGCGCGCGCCTCTGGGAGATCCTGTTGGCCCGGCCCCGGGTGCGCGACGAGGAAATCCGGCTCCGCGCCCAGGCCGGGGAGATCCTCGACATGATGGGTCTTTCGGCCCACGCCGAGGAACTGGGCGGCGCGCTGCCCTATGGCGAGCAGCGCCTGCTCGAGGTCGCCGTCGCGCTGGCGGCCAAGCCCTCGCTGCTGCTTCTCGACGAGCCGGTCTCGGGCATGAACCCCTCCGAGACGGCGAGTTTCATGGCCATGCTGGGCCGGATCCGCGCGAGCGGCATCACCATTCTCCTGGTCGAGCACGACATGCGCATGGTGATGGGCGTTTCCGATCGCGTCATCGTGCTCAATCAGGGCGCGATCATCGCCGAGGGCACGCCCGAGGAGATTCAGCGCAACCCGGAAGTGATTCGCGCCTACCTGGGGCACGGCGCGGGCAAACGGGGCGCAGACAAACGGGAGGCTGGGCGTGCTTGAGATCACCGGCCTGCACTGCCGCTACGGCAAGGTCAGCGCACTACGCGACCTCTCGATCGAGGTCCGCCGGGGCGAGCTGGTGACCCTGATCGGCGCCAACGGCGCCGGCAAGACCACCACGCTGAAGGCGATCTCGGGCCTTCTGCCGCCGGTCGCGGGGCGGATCGTCTTCGACGGCGAGGACGTGACCCACGCGGGCGCGCGGGCGATCCTGGCCAAAGGCATCGCCCACTGCCCGGAGGGGCGTCACGTCTTCCCCTACATGACGGTCCAGGAGAACCTGGACATGGGGTGCTACCTGCGCCGCGATGCGGACGGCATCGCCGAGGATCTGGCCCGAATCTTCGAGCGCTTCCCGGTGCTGAGCGAGCGCCGCCGCCAGATGGCCGGCACGCTCTCGGGCGGCGAGCAGCAGATGCTGGCGATCGGCCGGGCGCTGATGTCGCGGCCGCGGCTGATCCTGTTCGACGAGCCTTCCCTCGGTCTCGCGCCGAATTTGGTCGAGACCACCTTCGAGATCATCTCCGAGATTCGCGCCCAGGGCGTGACCGTGCTGATGGTCGAGCAGAACGCCTATGCCGCGCTCGAGCTCTGCGACCGGTGCTATCTGCTGGAGTCGGGCGAGGTGACGCTCACCGGCAGCGGCCAGGACCTGCTCGACGATCCCCACGTCAAGGAAGCCTACCTGGGCGGGTGAGGGCGCAGGTGGATCAGGAGCGGCCGAACAGCGCCTTGATGCGCGCCCAGAGCACCGAAAACAGCAGCCCGAAGGCATCGAGTTTGGCATCGCGGGGGGGCGGTGCGGCCTGGCCGCCGGCCTCGGCATCGAGCTGGGCCTGGAGGTTCTCGGCGAAGGCGGCGGTCAGGCGGCCGGCGAGATCGGTCACGATGCCGGCACGGCTGAACTGGGCCAGCGGGCCGGCCAGCGAGAAGGCGACCTCGATTTCGACCCGGGTCGCGGCGCCGCCCTCGAGCTCGTGCAGGCGGTAGGCGATGCGCCCCTTGGCCCGGGTCGCGCTCAGCTTATCGCGGCCGCTACCCGCGATGGTCCCCTGGTACGCGGCCCGGTCGAGGGCCAAAGTCGCCGCGCCGGCGAAGGTCGCCGCCATGGGTCCGAGCTTGATGGCGATGCGGCCCTCGAGCTGGCCGTCGTGCGGCGGCTCGGTGAGGGCGGCGCCGGGCATGCAGGCCGCGACCCGCTCCACGTCCTCGAACATCGCCCAGACCCGCGCCCGGGGATGGCGCACCGTGAACTGTTGCTCGAAGGTGGTCATGCCCGCGTCGGCGGCGGGCTCCGGAGATATCGGCATGGGTGCTGGTGCTGGTGCCGCCGCCGGCCGGTCGACCCCCGTTGTCGGCCTGCGCACGACGCTGGGCGCTGGCGTGGGCGGCCCACCCGCGCCCGCGGCTTGGCGTTCCTCGAGCACGCGCCGCACCGCGGCCACGATCCCGGCATAGCCCGTGCAGCGGCAGAGATTGCCCGAGAGTTCGACCCGGACGCGGGCCTCGTCCGCCTCGGGCAGGCGGGTGACGATATCGCGCGCGGCGATCAGCATGCCCGGCGTGCAGTAGCCGCACTGCAGGCCGTGCTCGGCGGTGAAGGCCTGGCGCAGGTGCGCCATCACCGGGTCGTCATCGAAGCCTTCGATGCTGCGCACCTCGGCGCCGTCGCAGGCGACCGCGAAGGTGATGCAGGCGCGCGCGATCTGGCCGTCGATTTCGACCGTGCAGGCGCCGCAGACGCCGTGCTCGCAGCCGAGATGGGTGCCGGTCAGCAACAGCTGCTCGCGCAGGAAGTCGGCCAGGTGGGTGCGCGGCTCGACCGTGGCGGTCACCGCCTTTCCGTTGACGGTCAGGGTGATGGTCTTGGCGGTCATGACAGGGTCCGGATCGCGCGTTCGAGGGCGACCCCGTGAATTTGCAGGCTGTAGGCGTCGGCCCCCAGGCCGCCTTCGCGCAACAGGTCGAACAGCGCCGCGCGGTCGGTGTTCTCGATCAACGGGCCGGCGTCCTCGATGACGATGGGTCGGGACTCCGTCGCCCCGGCCACGGCGCGGCAAACCCCGCGTTCCGGATCGTGCAGCACCGCGCCGATGGCGTGGGCGAACTCGCCGGGCTTGCGGTTGACCTTGTAGTAGCCCCAGCGCGCGCCCTTTCCCAGGCGGGGCACATGCACCGCCTCCAGGATCTCGTCGGCCTCGAGCGCCGTTTCGAACCCGCCGCGCATGAACCCGGGCAACGCCAGCCTGCGCCGGCCGGAAGCACCAAAGACGACGATCTCGGCGCCGAGTGCGGTCAGGCAGGTGATCCAATCGGCCGCGGGGTCGGCGTGCGCCAGGCTGCCGCCGATGGTGCCGCGGCTGCGCACGGCGCGGTAAGCGATGCCGTGGGCGACCGCCGGCAGCACGCCGCCGGTCACGTCCGGCACGCGGCCGTCCTCGATCGCCGCGTGGGTCGTGCAGGCGCCGAGCAGCAGGCCGTCGCCATCTTCCTCGACCCGGGTGAGTTCGGGAATCCGCGTGATGTCGACCAGCAGATCCGGCTGTACCAGGCGCAGATTGAGCATCGGCCCGAGCGACTGCCCGCCGGCCAGGCACTTCACGACCGCTCCGCGCGTGCCCAGCAGCGCCACCGCCTCACCGAGGCTGGCGGGCCGCTCGTAGTCGAAGCGCGCCGGTTTCACGATCCGCCGCCTTGCGCCCGATCCCGCTGCGCCTCCGCGATGGCGGCCAGCAGGCGGTGCGGCGTGATCGGCGAAACGGTAATTTCGGCGCCGAGCGGCCGGAGCGCGTCGTTGACCGCGTTGGCGATGGCGGCCGGTGGGGCGATGGCGCCGCCCTCGCCGATGCCCTTGACGCCGAACTCGGTATAGGGCGAGAGCGTCTCCATGTGCCCGATGCGCAACGACGGCACCTCGGTGGCGCCTGGGATCAGGTAGTCGGCGAGGGTCGAGGCGAGCGGCTGGCCGGCCGCATCGAAGGGCATCTCCTCATAGAGTGCGGTGCCGATGCCCTGGGCCGCGCCGCCCTGGATCTGGCCGTCGACGATCATCGGGTTGACCAGCTTGCCGCCATCCTCGATGACCACGTAGTCGAGGATCTCGACCGCGCCGAGCTCCGCATCGACCGCGACCACCACGGCGTGGCTGGCGTAGCTGAAGGTCCCCGAATCGCGCCCAGGCTTGTAGCCGGCGGTGATCTCCAGGCCGGCCGGATCGACGTCATCGGGCAGGTCCTGGGGGCGCAGGTACCAGACCTGGGCGACCTCGTCGATGCCGACGCTGCCGGCCGCCCCGCGCACCCGGCCGTCTTCGAGCGCGACCTCTTCGACCGGCACCTGGAGCAGGCCGGCGCCGATCTTGGCGATCCGCGACCCCAGCGCGCGGCAGCCGGTCGCGACCGCGCCGCCGGCCATGACCATGCAGCGCGAGCCCCAGGTGCCGGTCGAGTAGGGCGTGAGTTGAGTATCGCCGTGGACCACCTTGACCTTGTCGATGGCGATGCCGAGGATTTCGTTGACGACCTGTGCCAGGGTGGTTTCCAGACCCTGGCCGTGGGAATGCACGCCGACCCGGACCTCGAGGCCGCCATCGGGGGTGATCCGCAGCGCGGCCTGCTCGTGGCCCGGCACCATGGGGATGCCCCAGCCCGCATAGACCGAGGTGCCATGGGCGGCCTGCTCGCAGTAGATGGCCAGGCCGAGGCCGATCAGCCGACCGTCGGCCTCGCCCCGCTTCTGGCGCGCGCGGACCGCGGGCAGGTCGATCTCGGCGACCGCGCGGCGCAGCGATTCGGGGTAGTCGCCGCTGTCGAAGTGCTTGCCCGTGATGTTGTCGAAGGGCATGGCCTCGGGCGGGACCAGGTTCTTGAGCCGCACCTCGTGGGGTTCCAGCCCGGCCTCGCGCGCGATCGCATCGATGACCAGTTCCATGGCGAAGCAGACCCCGGTCCGGGCGACGCCGCGGTAGGGCATGATCGGCGACTTGTTGCTGGCCACCGACCAGGTCCGGCAGCGGTAGACCGGGAAGTCGTAGGGTCCCGGCAGGATGCTGCCGATCTGGGCCGCTTCCAGGCAGGCGGAGAAGGGATAGATGGAATAGGCGCCGGAATCGACCGTGGCCTCGGCGTCAATCGCGAGCAATCGGCCATCGGCCTCGGCGTAAGCGGTGATCAGGTAGTGGTGCTCGCGGCAGTTGGCGCCCGCGGTCAGGTGCTCGCGGCGGTCCTCGATCCAGCGCAGCGGGTGCCCGAGCCGCATGGTCAGCCACGACAGGCAGACCTCCTCGGGCAGCAGGATGCCCTTGTAGCCGAAGCCACCGCCGACATCGGGCGCCACCACCCGGACCTGGCCGTGATCGAGGCCCAGGCACTCGCTCAGCCCGGTCCGCGTGATATGGGGCATCTGGGTGGCGCTGTGGACGATCAGCTGTTCGAGCCGTGGGTCCCAGGAGGCGACCACACCGCGGCCCTCGATCGGCATCATGCACTGGCGCGCGGTGCGCAGCTCGCGGGTGACCCGGATCGCCGCCTTGCCCTTGACCGATTCCACGTCGCCGTCGACCAGGGTCTCGAGAAAGACATTGTCGCCCCATTCCTCGTGGACCAGGGGCGCATCGGGCGCGCGCGCCGCGATCATGTCGACCACCGCCGGCAACTCCTCGAAATCGACCTCGATCTCGGCGGCGATGTCCTCGGCCTCGGCGCGCGTGGCGGCGACGCAGGCCGCGATCGGCTCGCCGACCTGGCGCACCTTGTCCCGGGCCAAGCATGGCTGTTCGGAGGGCTTGAAGCCGGGCAGGCTGGAGACCGCCCGGATCGGTTTCACGCCCGCCAGATCGGCCGCCGTGAAAACCGCGCCGCGCCATTTCTCGGGGATGTGGATGTCGCCGATGCGGGCGTGGGCGAGCGGGCTGCGCAGGAACGCCACGTCCTTCATGCCGGGCAGCTTGATGTCCGCGACGAATTGGCCGCGGCCGCGCAGGTAGCGGTCGTCTTCCTTGCGCGGGACAGACTTGCCGACCCCCTGCCCGGACATGAGTTCAGCGTGTCCTGGCGTTCAGGAGATCGATATCGAATCGAACGCAATCGCCCCGATAGACGATATCCGCGACATAGATGGCAATGCCGCGGTCGTCGACGACCACGCAGTGCGCCTCCGCCGTGGGCGCGTTCAGGGCGAGGCCGAGAAGTTGCGCCGTCTCCATGTCGGCGGCGCCGATCATCAAGGTCTGGTGGGCGCGCGCGATCGTCACGCCCGCCAGCGTCGAGAGGACCGAGAGCGCGGTCCTGGTCCGGAAGCGTTTCGGCGCCTGCTCGAAAACCTCCAAGGCCACATGCACCCGCGCGAAGGCATAGGGCTCGTTGTCCCGGGACTGCAGGCTCCGGATGAAGGCGTACGCCTCCGCCGCCGTGCCGTCGCCGGGATCGATGCGCGGCTCGGGCGGCGGTCCCTCGTCCGGGATCACGTGCGGCACGTTGTCCTTGATGCTGTCGATCAGGGTTTCCCAGTCGGTCGCCAAGCGAAGCCAGCGGCGATCCGGCGGAATGCCGGTGACGAAGGTGCCGCGACCCTGTTGGCGCTGGACCAGCCCTTCCTTTTCCAGGATATCCACGGCTTGGCGGACCGTGACGCGCGCGACCTGAAATTCGGCCTCGAGCTCTTCCAGGGTCGAGATCTTGTCGCCGGGCGACCAGCGGCCGTCTTCGATCCGCTGCCGCAGGGCCGCCGCGATCTGCACGTAGAGCGGCGCGCGGCTGCGCTCGTAGGTCTTGGCGAGGCTATGTGCTGGGTTTCGAGTCATCGTTCCGACCAGGTCTCCATAGTTATACGTACCAACGCGGAAGGGGGGTGGCCCGCGCCCGGCCACCGACACCATCGGCAACCCTTTCCAGCCCCTGATTCGCCTGCTTTTGGATTGTACTGTCTTTCCAAACTTAATACCATATGGGCGTGGCAGGAAACCACCGGACGCGCGCGCCAAAAGCGGGTCCCGGCATGGCAACGAGACGGGCATTCGATGGCCAAGAAGATCAACCTCAACGCCGATATGTGCGAGGGATTCGGCGCCTATGACATCGGCGACGACGCGGCGCTCCTGAAGATCGTCCGCTCCGCCAACGTCGCCTGCGGCTTCCACGCCGGCGACCCGGTGGTCATGCGCCGCCTGGTGCTGCGCGCCAAGGAGGAGGGCGTCAGCATCGGCGCGCACCCGGGCTTCAACGATCTCTGGGGCTTCGGCCGCCGGCGCATCGAGATGCGCCCGGACGAGCTCGAATACATGATCGCCTATCAGATCGGCGCGCTGCAGGCGATGGCGGCCTATGCCGGACTGAAGGTCACCCACCTCAAACCGCACGGGGCGCTCAATAACATGGCGGCCGAGGATCGGGACCTGGCGCTCGCCATCGGCCGGGCCATGAAAACGGTCGACCCCGGCATCATCTACGTCGCGCTGGCCGGCTCGGAGATGGCGGCGGCGGCCGAGGAGCTGGGCCTGCCGCTAGCTTGCGAGGCGTTCGCGGATCGTCAGTACGAGGACGACGGCAACCTGACCTCGCGCAAGATCGAGGGCAGCGTGATCCGCGACCCGGTGGTCGCGCGCGCGCGCGTCATCGCCATGGTCGAAGAACAGGCGGTGACCTCGCGCCACGGCAAGAAATTTGCCTGCCGTATCGACAGCATCTGCGTGCACGGCGACGAACCGACCGCGGTCACCGTCGCGCGCGCGGTGCGCGAGGGCCTGGAGCAAGCCGGCATCGAGGTCGTGCCCCTGCCCCAGATGGAACTCAACTGAGGGGCTGAAGGGCTGAAGGGCCAAACGGCGAAGGCGGTAAGGCAACGTGGCGCAAGATCGACCTGTCATTGCCGTCGTCGGCGGGACCGGCAAGCTCGGCGCCGGGCTGGCGCGGCGTTTGGCGCGGGCCGGCTACGCCCTGGTTATCGGTTCCCGCGAGGCGGGCCGCGCGGAAAGAGCGGCGCGTGCGCTCGCGCAGGATACCGGCGGCCGGGTGACCGGCCGGGTCAATCGCGCGGCCGCCGCGGCGGCGGACATAGTCATCGTCACCGTGCCCTTCGCCAGCCAGAGGGCGATTCTCGAGGACATCGGCCCCGCCGTGCAGGGCAAGATCGTGGTCGATGCCACGGTGCCCCTGGTGCCCCCCAAGGTGGCGCGCGTTCAACTGCCGCCGGAGGGTTCGGCGGCCGAGATCGCGCGGGCCACCCTCGGCGAGGGCGTCCGCCTGGTCGCCGCCTTCCACAACGTGGCGGCCCACAAGCTGATCCAGGAGGTCGTGATCGACTGCGACGTCCTGGTCTTCGGCGACCAGGTCGCGGCGCGCGAGGCGGTCGTCGAGTTGGCCGCGGCCATGGAGTTGCGTGGCGTGCACGCCGGTCCGCTGGCCAACGCGGCCGCCGCCGAGGCGCTGACCTCGGTCCTGGTCGGCATCAACAAGCGCTACGACGCGGACGGCGCCGGGATACGGATCACCGGGATCGATCCCGGCCCGGCGACTGGCGACGCTGATACCAAGGGCCGCTGATAATGACCCATAGAGATCGCGCGGGCGATGCGACGGGCCAATGGGCGGGTAGGAGGGGAGCCGCAGGCGATGCGGGGCATCGTCAAGGCTTTCCGACGCCCCCACCGG
>Ga0209980_10001964_pt1 | contig 11305 bp, 10 predicted proteins | sample CR02metaG_FD_183611 | JGI IMG/M metagenome (GOLD analysis project Ga0209980, IMG submission 183611) | Deep subsurface microbial communities from Mariana Trench to uncover new lineages of life (NeLLi) - CR02 metaG (SPAdes) (version 2) | ecosystem: Environmental > Aquatic > Marine > Ocean trench... | reverse complement strand
CGCGATGCAGGCCGCGCGCATCACGACGTGTTCGTCACGGGCGATCAGGTAGCGGCTGGACTGCCAGGGGCTGACTGCGTAGACCAGGCCCCAGGCCACCGCCAGTGTGATGTTCCACAGCGTGAAATCCAGCACCGACGAAAATGGCGTGTCGCTACCGACGATACCGTGCCAGGCCATCAGGTCCGGCTTCTCCGGCAGTGTGGACAGCTCCCGCACGGCCGTTGACCAACCTCCGGCGTCCTGCACCAGGAAGACCAGGGCCAAAACGGCCACCGAAGTGAACAACAGAAACATCAGCGTGTCGGTCAGGATTACACCGCGTGTTCCCGAATACATGGTGAACGCTGTGTAGCTGACCCAGCCGACTATCAGCGCCTGTGTGAAGTTCAGATCGGTGATGTAAGTCAGTAGAAAGGCGACGCCCTGGGTGACGGCCAGCAGGTAGCCGCCCAAGCCAAAAATAATGGTAATTCCCGCTGCAGTCTGGACGCGTTGTGAATTGAATCGTTGCCCGAAAAATTCCGCCACGGTCAGAGCGCGGCTGCGCCGCAGGTAACGTCCGAACAACAGGGCACCGAATATATATCCCATTGCACCGATCGGCGGCCACAGCAGATACGGACCTGCCTGACCCTCGTACACGAAGCCGGTTTCGCCGAGGAAAATATTGGTGCTGAGCACACTGGCGACCAGCGTACCGACAATCAGCAGCGTGGGCGCACGGCGACCGGCGACAAAGTAGTCATCAAGCTTCTTGACCCGCCGACCCGCGTAGTTGCCGACCAAGATGTAAATGATGAGGCTGACGAGTACAGCGCCGGAATAGATATCCATTCTTATTTATTTTTTCGGTGTGAAGTTGCAGCCAGGAACCGGTCAAGATTATTTGCAAACGCCTGCCGGTCACTGTGACTGATGGTTGGCGGGCCGCCGGTTTGTATTCCACTGGCTCGCAATGTATCCATAAAATCTCTCATGTTCAGCCGCACCCTGATGTTGTCTTGAGAATACAACTCTCCTCGTGGATTGAGCGCATGACCGCCTTTCTCGATAACTTCCGCGGCTAGCGGAATATCTGCTGTGATAACGAGATCGCCGGCATCAAGCTGTTTGACAATTTCATTGTCCGCGACATCGAAGCCCGACGGGACCTGAATTGTTCGGACAAAATCGGATGCAGGAACTCGCATGGCCTGGTTGGCAACGAGTGTCAATAATGTCTCGGTTCGTTCTGCTGCCCTGAACAAGATGTCCTTGATAACGACTGGACACGCATCTGCGTCTACCCATATTTTCATCGCATGGTTTTTCCGTTACAGGAATAGCACAGCAGCAACGGACCGGCCTTCGCCAACCAGGACATTGAAAGTTCGCGCTGCAGCAGGCGTGTCCATGACTTCGAGGCCGATTCCACGTCGTGCCATCGCGAACATCAAATCACGGTCCGGCAATAACTGCTGATTGCCGGTGCCGACCAAGATCAGCTCAGGTCCGGTTTCGATGAGTATGGCGAGATCATCGATGGTCAATGACTCGACGGGCACCGGCGCCCAATCCTCTAGTACGCCCGCGGGCGTCAGCGCGATCGGTTGCGACCATACCTGCCCGCCAATCCGGATTTCCCGATCTGAGGTGCTGCGTATCGTGACAGCGGGCGGTGATTCAAGTGTGAACTTCAATTCGTGTTTCCGTTAACATTGGATACCTGTACGCATCATACAAAGCTCGCGTCTTTCCGCAATCATCGTGACACTCCCATACGATAAATCCGCTGCAGTCGTGGTATTGCCACCACTCGCCGGAAACTGTGTCGCAGACAAAGGACTGCGGCGCTGGTTGTCGCGAGCGTCAGTCGAACGACTGGATCAACCTCCGGGGGCACTGGAGTCCGTGCTCGGCGCCCTCAACTTACCGTACCCGGACGACGGTATCGCGGCGCTCAGGATGTGGGGGCAGACAGGCGATCGTCCCACTGTCTGGGTCGCCGCGGCCGACCCGGTGTATCTCGAACCAAGGCTCGATCATTTGTGTCTGCATGCGTTAGATGGCGACGCGACGGCGATGGCGGATCTGCGGACCCTGCTTGACTACTTGCAGGAAACGCTCGCCGATAACGAGCGATTCGGATTTGCGAGGATCGGTTCTTGCGGTTACGTGCGCGCCGATGCTCCCCTGGCCACTGCGCAGTACCCGGCGATAGTGATCGACCAGCAACGACCGGACGAATTCATGCCCAGCGGCGAGGAAAGCGGAAGCTATCGAAAATTGCGCAGCGAAGTTGAGATGGCATTGCACGATCACGAAGTGAATCTGCGTCGCCAGTCGGAAGGATTGCCACCGATAAATTCATTGTGGCTATGGGGCGGCGGCTTTGCGCCTGAGCAGAATACCGAGCCTCGCCCACCTTTATTCGCCGACAATCCCATGCTCAAAGGCTATTGGTTCAGCAAAACAGGCGTCGTCAGCGATTGGCCCGGATCGATCGCGGCTTGCCTCGAGGCATCGCTGGCCGGATTCGTGGCGGTTCCCAACGCCGGCGAAAATGACGTTGACTGGATCGAACCTTGTCTGCATGAGCTTCGTGCCGCACTGTGGTCAGGACGCGTCAGTAAACTCGTGCTGATTATTGCGGACGGACACGAAATACACGTGCAGCGTTCCAACAGGTGGCGATTCTGGCGCCGCTCGCCCACATTGTTTGGATCACCGAATTGAAAAAACCGCGCCCGATTGTTTTCAGAAAAGCACCGGATCCGATCGTCTTGTCCGATCTTACTATGCTCGATCCTGTGCATGCGCGCCTGTATGCAGCGCGCGGTGTGACCACCCCGGATCAACTGGACTACGGCCTCGGCGGCCTCGCCCCGGTGGGCTCGCTCGAGCATATAGACGATGCTGTTGAACTCCTGATGGAGCATCGCAATAAACGCATTGTTGTGGTTGGTGATTTTGATGTGGACGGTGCAACCAGCACCGCGTTGCTGTTGCGGTGCTTCCAGGCGTATGCGTTTGAAAACGTCAGCTACATCGTTCCCAATCGCTTCGAGTACGGCTACGGCCTGACACCGGAAATCGTTCGAGTCGCTGCCGAGCGCGATCCGTCCCTGATCGTGACGGTCGACAATGGTGTATCGAGCATCGCCGGTGTTCGAGAAGCGCGGGCACTTGGCATATCCGTGCTGATCACCGATCATCATTTGCCCGGCAATGAGCTCCCCGACGCAAATGTCATCGTTAATCCAAACCTCGATGGCAGTACGTTCCCGAGTCGCAACCTGGCCGGGGTCGGTGTCGCTTTTTACCTGATGGCGGCGTTGGGTCGCCATCTCGAAGACAACGGTCAGGACGGTGCCGCGAAAATTCCGGCGAAATTTCTTGATCTTGTGGCTCTTGGAACCGTAGCGGATGTTGTGCCGCTTGATCACAACAATCGGATCCTGGTTCAGCAAGGCCTCAACCGCATGCGCAAAGGTAAGACTGTGGCCGGAATTCGTGCGCTACTCACTCAGTCTGGCCGGCAACTCTCGCGCACGGTTAGCACCGATCTGGGTTTCGTTGCTGGACCGCGCATTAACGCAGCCGGTCGACTGCAGGATATATCGATTGGAATTGAGTGCCTGCTGACTGACGACGACGACACGGCGCAACGACATGCGCAGTCGCTTGACCGTATCAACAGTGAACGCCGCGACATCGAGGCTGCGATGCAGGAACAGGCATTCTCGTACGTCAATTCGCTTGCAGACCGGCAATGGCCGTCTTGCGTCTGCCTCTACGAGCCGAGCTGGCACCAGGGCATTGTGGGATTGGTTGCGGCGCGTGTACGCGAACGCTGTCACCGGCCAGTGATCGCATTTGCGCGAGAATCAGACAGTTTACTCAAAGGGTCCGCTCGATCGATTCCCGGCGTGCATGCTCGTGACTTGCTTGAGGCCGTGTCGGCGATGCATCCAGACATGATCGTGCGGTTCGGCGGCCACGCAATGGCGGCTGGCCTGACTATTGCCGAGCGGGACTATCAATCGTTCGCCGATGCGGTAGCCGAGCAGCTTGATCGCTTGTACCCGGATGCCGACTTCAGTGGTGCGATCGTCAGCGATGGTGTACTTCCGGAAGACTCCCTCGACCTGAATTTTGCAAAATCTTTGCGCGACGCGGGTCCCTGGGGGTCGGGCTTTCCCGAACCAATGTGGAGTGGTGACTTTGCGGTCGTCGAACAACGCACGGTCGGAGAGAAACATCTCAAACTGCGCGTGCATCCGGCGGAGGGTGGCAATGTGATAGACGCCATCGCGTTTAACCAGGCCGGGACCACCTATCGCGGCGTCGTGAAGCTCGCGTTTCGGCTCGATGTTAACGAATTTCGAGGTGTTGAGACGGCACAACTCGTCGTCGAGCAAATCACCGCGTTGCACGACGGCAACGCGTGATAAGATCGCGCGTCGTCCGCGCCGGAACAACCGTTTATCGCCATGGAAACGAGCTCGATCAAACACACGATTGTCGACCTGACTGAACGCGTCGCCGCGTTGAGGGGGTATCTTTGACTACGACGGAAAATCGGAGCGTCTAACCGAAGTTCAGCGCGAACTTGAACAGTCCGATGTATGGGATGAACCGTCGCGTGCGCAGGCCCTTGGGCAGGAGCGCGCGGCGCTCGAGCAGGTCGTTATCACGATCGATGAACTGACGTCCGGTCTTGATGATGCCGGTCAGCTGCTTGGAATGGCTATAGAGGAAGATGACGAGGCCACTGCTGACGAATTGGTGAGCGATCTTCAGAAATTTGAACAACAGCTTGCCGAGCTGGAATTTCGCCGCATGTTCTCAGGCGACATGGACGCTAATAACGCGTATCTCGATATTCAGTCCGGCGCCGGCGGCACCGAGGCCCAGGACTGGGCCGAGATGATATTGCGCATGTATCTTCGTTGGGCCGAAGCGCATGAGTTTAAGTCCGAGGTCATCGAAGCGTCGGCCGGGGAGGTCGCGGGAATCAAGAGCGCGACCGTGCACATCGTTGGCGAATACGCTTATGGCTGGTTACGAACCGAGACGGGCGTGCACCGGCTCGTGCGCAAGTCACCTTTTGATTCGGGCAGTCGCCGGCATACGTCATTTGCGTCGGTGTTCGTAGCGCCCGAGGTGGATGACGACATCGATATTGAGATCAACCCATCGGAGCTTCGCATTGATGTGTATCGCGCCAGCGGCGCAGGTGGTCAGCACGTTAACCGAACCGAATCCGCCGTGCGGATCACGCACTTGCCAACGAATACTGTGGTGCAGTGCCAGAACGATCGTTCCCAGCACAAAAATAAGGCCCAGGCCATGAAGCAGCTTAAGGCCAAGTTGTACGAACTCGAGATGCAAGAACGTCGGGCCAAGGCGTTGGTCGTGGAAGAAAGCAAAGCGGACGTGGGCTGGGGCAGTCAGATACGCTCTTATGTCCTCGATCAAAGCCGCATCAAGGATTTGCGTACTGGCGTGGAAACCAGTAACACTCAGGCTGTTTTGGACGGTGGGCTGGACGATTTTATCGAGGCCAGCCTCAAACAAGGACTGTAAGCAAGTGACCGAAGAAGCCAAACCCGAAGAAAGCAGGCTCATTGCCGAGCGGCGACGCAAGCTCGATGCGATACGCGAGGCAGGTGGTGCCTATCCGAACGATTTTCGGCGTAACGCGATTGCGGACGAGCTTCTGGAGACCTTTGCCGATCACGATGACGACGCTCTCAAAGAGGAGAATGTCGTGGTTTCAGTGGCTGGCCGCATGATGGTGAAGCGCGTCATGGGCAAGGCGAGCTTTATCAAGCTGCAGGATCGGTCGGGACAGATCCAGGTCCGGCTGGAACGTGACCGCCTGGCGGAGGGTGTCTACCAGGGCTTCAAGAAGTGGGATGTTGGCGACATAGTTGCCGCAATCGGCGTGTTGTTTCGGACCAAAACGGGTGAGCTGACTGTGAGGGCGGACGAGGTTCGATTGCTCACCAAGTCCTTGCGGCCACTGCCCGAAAAATTCCACGGACTGGCGGACACGGAGACGCGTTACCGGCAGCGCTATGTGGATCTGATCATGAACGAGGCGAGCCGCAAGGTCTTCAGGACGCGTTCGGCGATCGTCGCGTACATTCGGGCATTCCTCGACGCGCAGGACTACCTCGAAGTCGAGACGCCGATGATGCAAACGACGCCGGGTGGTGCTATTGCCCGTCCATTTACGACGCACCACAACGCACTCGACATGTCGCTATACCTGCGTATCGCGCCGGAACTGAATCTCAAGCGTCTGATCGTGGGTGGATTCGAGCGCGTGTACGAGATCAATCGAAATTTCCGCAATGAAGGTGTTTCAACACAACACAACCCCGAGTTTACGATGCTCGAGCTGTATCGCGCCTATGCGGATTATGAAGACCTGATCGACATGGTCGAAGCGCTGATGCATGGCATGGCGGAGGCAATACTGGGCGTATCGAGTCTGACCTACCAGGGCGAAGAATTTGATCTCGGCGAAGCATTCGCCCGGATGACCGTTGAGGAAGTTATCCTGCGTTTCAATCCGGACATCGACGCGTCCAAAATTCGCGATCGGGACTACCTGGTTGGTGTTTGTAAAAAGCTCGATGTCCGCGTCGAGGAAAGTTACGGGCCGGGCAAGTTGCAGATCGAAATATTTGAGAAAACCGGCGAAGACAAACTGCGCAATCCAACGTTTGTCACGCAATACCCAACAGAAGTCTCCCCATTGTCGCGCTGCAACGATGATGATCCGTTCGTCACGGACCGCTTCGAATTTTTCGTTGCCGGCCGCGAAATCGCCAATGGATTCTCAGAGCTCAATGATCCCGAAGAACAAGCGGATCGATTTCGTGCGCAGGTTGCCAATCGTGAAGCCGGCGACGATGAGGCCATGGCCTTCGATCACGATTACATCCGGGCGCTCGAGTACGGTATGCCGCCGACGGCCGGCATTGGCGTCGGCATCGATCGGCTCGTCATGCTCTTCACAGACTCAGCATCCATTCGAGATGTTCTACTCTTTCCGCACATGCGACCGGAAGTATTTGACTAGCCCTCAAATGGGATATTCTTCTCCCTCATGGCTCGCTGCGCTGCGCTTTACTTCGGTCGAATAACATCCCATTCAAGGGTTAGCCGATATACGGAAGCGCCACGTAGTGCAACGCAATGCCATTCACCTCGAGTGGAACATCTTTCTTGTCGATCGACACCACGGCCAGCAGGTCATTGCCGATCGCGTTGACGATCTCGCCTATGTCACGTGCACCGTCAGAAATCTTATCGCCCGGCGATACTGGTGCCGTGCTTTCGAATCGCAGGCAGCGTCGCTTACTCGAGCCACGGAAATGTGTGCGTGCGACGATTTCCTGTCCGGGATAACAGCCTTTGTCCAGGCTGACAATGTCAAGCATGTCGAGATTGAGCATGTGCGGTGTGAATTTCTCGGACTGCGAAAGCCAGATTTCGGGCAAGCCGGCACGCAGGTTTTCGAGTAACCAATCGTCTACCGTTGTCTCGATGCCGAGATCTTTCTGCGTTGCGGTTCGTGCGTCAAATTCCACCTTTGAGCGAAATCGAAACAGGGTCATTCGTTGCATGACGAGATCGACAAGCTCGGTTGGTATCGTCAGGAAGTAGCCATCTGTATTTTCTGTCAAATAAGGCATGCATATGACCCTGCCCTTGGGGTTACACCAAGCGGATCGAAGCGCCGTATTCTTTGTGAGCGACTGCAAGTCGACGGTCAACTGGGCCTGCAGAAAGTCGAATGAATCCGGTCCGCTGACAATGATTGATGAATAGGGGAGGTCTGACATCTTAATCCTGTGTCTGGCATACTTTCGCCATGCACGTAAAGGATACAGAAAAAGATGACGCCGAAGAGCAGTGCGAACCCGAAAAGCCGAAAGAAATCGGCGGTCGGGAGGGCCCTGACCCGACACGCTACGGTGATTGGGAAAAGGCCGGTCGTTGCATTGATTTTTAATGAGTAAAAACATTAAATAACATCATGTTATGAGTGATACTAAAAGTCCTTTATCACCACACCTCTCGATCTATCGCTGGCCGATTACGATGACACTTTCCATCCTGCACCGGGTCACCGGTGTTGCGATGTCCGTCGGGCTGGTCGTTCTCTGTGCGTGGCTCGTGAGTGCGGCCGCAGGCGCCGCCGATTACGAACGTGTTGCAAGTCTGCTGTCGACGGTGATCGGCTGGCTAATGCTTGTCGGGTTTAGTTTTGCGTTTTTCTTTCACTTGGCGAACGGCGTCCGACACCTGTTCTGGGACGTTGGCTACGGCTTCGAAAAATACCAGGCGAATGCGTCGGCATGGTTCGTGCTGCTGTTGGCGAGTGGAATGACGGCTGCGTTTTGGACGTTGCTGTGAAAGCCGGTACCCTTCATTTTGTGGCACAACGCGTGACCGCGATCATTCTGGTATTTCTCGGACTCTGGTTTGCAGGATCGATCAAAGGCCTTGATGTACTCGCACACGGAGTCGTCGTTGCATTCATTGCAGATCCACTCAACGTTTTCCTGTTGACTTTGTTGACCGTGACGTTGGCTTACCATTCCTATCTCGGTGTGCAAGTCGTGATCGATGACTACGTGCACGCAAAGCGCATCACGGTGGCATCGCATATTGCATCAAGACTTGCACATGTCTTGTTTGCTATCGCGGCAATTTACGCGATTTTTCGAATTGGGCTGGTCGCGTGAGCGACTACGAGTTCATCGACCATAGCCACGATGTGGTCGTGATCGGTGCCGGCGGCGCCGGGCTGAGGGCGACCTTCGGGCTGGCGGAATCCGGCTTCAGCACGGCGTGCATCACCAAGGTGTTTCCGACCCGGAGCCACACGGTTGCTGCCCAGGGAGGTATCAGCGCCGCACTCGGCAATATGGGCGAGGACGACTGGCGCTGGCATATGTACGACACCGTTAAAGGATCGGACTGGCTCGGTGATCAGGACGCGATCGAGTACATGTGCAAGCAAGCGGCCGATGCGGTGATCGAGCTTGAGCATTACGGCGTACCTTTTTCTCGCACCGAGGACGGTCGGATCTACCAACGACCGTTTGGCGGCATGACTACCCGCTTTGGCGAAGGCACCGCGCAACGAACTTGCGCTGCGGCTGATCGAACCGGCCATGCCATGTTGCACACGCTATATCAGCAATCGCTCAAGCACGATGCGGAATTCTGCATCGAGTATTTCGCCGTCGACCTGATCATGGAAGACGGTGCGTGTCGAGGCGTTGTTGCCATTGATCTTGCGACGGGCCGTTTGCATCGTTTTCGTTCGCACCAGGTTATCCTCGCGACCGGTGGCTACGGCCGCGCGTATTTTTCATGCACATCGGCGCACACCTGCACCGGCGACGGCAGCGCCATGGTGCTGCGCGCAGGCTTGCCAGTTCAGGATATGGAGTTTGTGCAGTTCCACCCGACCGGTATCTACGGCGCTGGCATGCTGATTACAGAGGGCGTGCGCGGGGAGGGCGGTTATCTGACCAATTCCGATGGGGAACGATTCATGGAACGCTACGCACCGAACGCAAAGGATCTTGCGTCTCGAGATATTGTCAGTCGCGCAATGACCGTTGAGATTCGTGAAGGTCGCGGCGTCGGCGACGACAGCGACCACATCTATCTGCATCTGGAACATCTCGGGCCTGAGGTCATCGATGAGCAACTGCCGGGTATCGCCGAGTCCGCGAAAATCTTCGCCGGTGTCGATGTCACGAAGGCGCCGATTCCGGTCCTGCCGACTGTGCACTACAACATGGGCGGAGTGCCCGCCAATTACAATGGAGAAGTCCTCACCAGCAAAGACGGCGATGCCGAGACGGTCGTGCCGGGCTTGATGGCTGTGGGTGAAGCGGCCTGCGTATCGGTTCACGGTGCCAACCGCCTGGGCTCGAATTCGCTGTTGGACCTGGTCGTTTTTGGCCGCGCGGCGGCACGATTTTGTGCGCAGACGATGACACCGCATGCAGCGCACGCGCCCTTTACGGACCATGCCGGTCGCAACAGCGTCGAACGCATTGATCGGTTGCGCAATGCCGACGGCGCACGACCGACCGCTGAGATCCGGCTCGAAATGCAGAAAATCATGCAGAATCACGCGGCGGTCTTCCGTACCGGGGAAACCCTCGAGGAAGGCTTGCAGCTGTTGCGGAAGAGCTTTGCGACGCTTGCCGATGTCAGGGTGTCGGATCGGTCGCTGGTCTGGAATACCGACCTGATCGAAACCATGGAACTCGAGAACCTGATGTTCAACGCGATTGCAACGATTGAGTCGGCAGCAAATCGGCTCGAAAGCCGCGGAGCACATGCTCGCGAAGATTACCCTGATCGGGACGATGAGAACTGGATGAAACACACGTTGACCTGGGTGAATGACAATTGCGAGGTATCATTCGACTATCGACCGGTTCACCAACAGACGTTGACCGACGAGGTCGATGCAATTCCGCCGAAAGCGCGCGTTTATTAGGAGTTGAGACTTGGCTGATTTCAGACTGCCGCCCAATTCAAGGATTCGCAAAGGCAAGCACTTCGCGGCGCGCGCCGGGGCGACAAACACCCGGCAATTCGCCGTTTATCGATATGATCCGGACAGCGGCGAAAATCCCCGTATGGACACTTATGATGTCGACCTCGACAGCTGTGGCCCAATGGTGCTTGATGCCCTGATCAAAATTAAGAATGAGATCGACCCAACCCTGACATTTCGCCGCTCCTGCCGTGAAGGTATTTGCGGTTCCTGCGCCATGAACATCGGCGGTCAAAATTTGCTGGCTTGCACGTGGGCCATTGAGGATGTGAAGGGTGACGTAAAGATATACCCGCTACCGCACATGCCGGTGGTCAAAGACCTCGTGCCCGACCTGAGCAATTTCTATGCGCAATACGCGGCGATCAAACCGTGGCTGCAGACAAAGAGCCCGCCACCAGCCGATCGCGAACGACTGCAAAGCAAGGCAGATCAGGAGAAAATCGACGAACCTGCGGCCTGCATATTGTGTGCCTGTTGTTCGACGGCTTGTCCGAGCTACTGGTGGAACAGCGATCGGTTCCTGGGTCCGGCGGCATTGCTCGCCGCGTATCGCTGGTTGGTCGACAGCCGTGATGAGGCGACCGACGAACGCCTTGATGACCTTGACGACTCGTTCAAGCTGTATCGTTGCCACACGATCATGAACTGCACCCAAACCTGCCCCAAAGGGCTCAATCCGGCGCAGGCCATCGCCGCCACCAAGAAAATGCT
>Ga0209980_10001963_pt1 | contig 11306 bp, 9 predicted proteins | sample CR02metaG_FD_183611 | JGI IMG/M metagenome (GOLD analysis project Ga0209980, IMG submission 183611) | Deep subsurface microbial communities from Mariana Trench to uncover new lineages of life (NeLLi) - CR02 metaG (SPAdes) (version 2) | ecosystem: Environmental > Aquatic > Marine > Ocean trench >... | reverse complement strand
GATTTAAAGGTTCAGCAGAAATCGGTGCAACGCGCTAAAGACCTGGAACGGCGTGTCAAGGCGCAGGTGGAAGTGGGCACCATGGCTCCCCTGGAAATTCTGCAGGCCCAGTCGGAAGTGGCTTCACGGGAAGAAGCTGTTATTCAAGCCCAGAAACTGATTCAGGATAACCAGGACAACCTGAAAAATATCCTCAACATCCCATTCGATTCCCCCGACGGGATGAAGGAAATTCAGCCCCTGGATTCCCCGCAATTCTTGATCGAAACCCCGATTTCTCTGAAGGATTCCATCAGAACCGCTTTGATGAAACGGCCGGATCACCTTTCCAAAAAGAAGGAGCTGGACAGTAAAAACATCCTGGTGAAATTCAATGAAAATCAATTGTATCCAACCCTGGATTTGGTGGCCAGTTTCGGCCTGAACGGGATCTCAGGCGAAAGTTCTGGGATCCCTCCCCCCAGTCCTTTCACTGGAAACTTTGGACGGAGTCAGGATCGTTTGTTCTCGGGAGATTATTCCACCTGGGAAGGCGGGTTACTTTTCAAATATCCTCTGGGCAACCGGGCCGCCAAGAGCCGCCTCAGCGCCACCAAACTGGCCGCCGCCCAGCTGTTGATGGATATCAAGGACCTGGAGAAAACCATCGTGTTGGAGGTACGGGAAGCCGCACGGCAGATCAACACCGACAAGAAACGCGTGCAGGCCGCCCGGATCGCCCGCAAACTGGCGGAGGAAACACTGAGCGCCGAAGAGAAAAAATTCGAAGTAGGCCTCTCCACCAGTTTCAGGGTCCTGGAATTTCAAACCGACCTGGCGGAACAGCAGAGCAAGGAGCTGAAAGCCATCATCGATTTCAACAAATCGAAAATCAAATTCCGTAAAGTCCTGGCCACTACTTTGGAGGAATATAATATCCAAATGGCATCCGATTTCGGCCCATGAAAATGAAAACCCTGATTTATTTATTGTTGGGCCTTCTGGGGATGGGGATTGTTTGGTGGGTGACCGATGACCAAGGCTCGAACCCCGGGGTCGACATTCCCTTCAAAACCACGCAAGTCATTCAAGGCGATCTGGTGGTTAAAATATCCGCCACCGGTGTGGTCGAGCCCAGCTTCCAGGTAGAAGTCAAATCCAAAGCCAGCGGCGAGGTTTTAAAATTCCCGTACGAGGAAGGCGACCGGGTTAAGAAAGGCCAATTGCTTCTTCAGCTGGACAAATCCGACGAAATCCGCAATGTCGCCCGCTCCAAGGCGGATCTGGCCAGCGCCACCGCCAAACTCAACAAAGCCAAAACCGCTCTCCTCTCCCAGCAAACCCGGTACCGGACCAGCCTGCAATCCGCCCAATCCAAGGTGGATGAAGCCGAGGCGAACCTCAAGGAGTCGGAGGACAAGCTGACGCGGCAGGAGGACTTGTTCCAGAAGAAATTCACCTCCCGGGAAGCCTTGCAGGAGGCGCAAACCGCGTTCAAGGTCAACCAGGAAAACCGGGTTCAGGCACGTGCGGACCTGCAGGCCGCCCAGGATACTATTCACGAGATCGACGTCAAAAGGTACGAAATCGATCTGGCCCGGGCCGAGCTCCAAATAGCGAATATTGCGCTCGACGAAGCGGAAGAGCGGCTGGACGAAACAGAAATTTTCGCGCCCATCTCCGGCGTGCTCATCGAGAAACTGGTCGAACAGGGACAGATCATCTCTTCGGGAATTTCCAACGTCTCCGGGGGAACCCCGCTGGCCGCAGTGGCGGACATGTCCCGCCTGTTCATCATCGCCGACGTGGATGAAACGGACATCGGTTCGGTCCACATAGGGCAACAGGTCAAAATCACCGCCGACGCCTATCCGGGAAAAACCTTCACCGGCAAGGTTCGGCGCATTTCCCCAAAAGGGCAGGTAGAGGACAGCATCACGATTTTCAAGGTTAAGATTGAAATTCAGGGCAAGGGGAAAAGCATTTTAAAACCGATGATGACCGCCAACGTTGATATAATAAGCGAAGAGCTGAAAAATGTGCTGTACCTTCCCAGAGAAGCGGTGCGGGTGCAGAAAAATAAAAAGTTTGCGGCCATTCTGGTGGACCACCGGCCCCAGGAGGTTCCGGTCACCACCGGGGTGCGAAACCCGATCCATGTCCAGATATTATCCGGCCTAGAGGCGGGTCAAAAAGTCCTGATCGGGGATTGGGAGACTTTGTGGGAAGACCACCAAAAAGGCGACGATAATATGTCGACCATCCGCAAAATGTTATTCATCCTTCGTTCCAAATAAAAAAACCTTGATTGAAGTCGAGAACCTCAGCAAAATATACGAATTGGGCGGCCAGAAAGTTGCGGCTTTAAAGGGAGTCAGCTTCCGGGTCAAAAAGGGAGAGTTTGTCGCCATCATGGGACCATCCGGAAGCGGTAAGTCCACCTTGATGAACCTTCTGGGGTGCCTGGACCTCCCCTCCTCCGGCACCTACCGTCTGGGCGATATCGACGTGCGCACCCTGAACTCCGATCAATTGGCGGAAGTGCGCAACCGCCAAATCGGTTTCGTCTTTCAGAGTTTCAATCTTCTGAACCGTTCATCCGCGCTGGAAAATACCGAACTGCCTCTGCTCTATAACGGAACCTCCGATTCAAAATCTCTGGCGCGGGACGCTTTGGCGAAAGTGGGGCTGGCCGCCCGTGCCAAACACAAACCCAACGAACTCTCCGGCGGAGAAAAACAACGCGTGGCCATCGCGCGCGCTATCGTCAACCATCCCGCCATCATCCTGGCGGACGAACCGACCGGTAACCTGGATTCCAAAACGGGAGAGGAAATCTTGAAAATTTTTTCCCGCCTCAACCGGGAAGGCACCACGCTGATTCTGGTCACTCATGAACAAGCGGTGGCCCAATACGCCCGCCGGGTCATCCATATGAGGGACGGCCTGATCGTCAGTGATTCGGCCAAGGAGATGTAATGCTGATCTGGGATTTATTCAAAATTGCGCTTCGCAGTCTGCGCGCCAACAAGCTGAGGACGTTTCTGACCACCCTCGGCATCATCATTGGGGTGGCCTCGGTCATTTCCATGATTTCCCTGGGCGAAGGGGCCCGGCGACAGACGCTCAGCACCATCGCCAAGTTCGGTACCAACATCATTACCGTCAAGCCCGGCGAAAAAAAGAGACGTCACGTCAGCAGTGGCAAGGTTGAAACACTGGTCTTGGGCGACGCTTACGCGATTCGCGATTTCGTTCAAAACATCAACGGAGTTGCCTCTCAGGTATACAAAAGCGGCCAGTTGAAACGCGGAAACAAAAACACCAACAGTACCGTCCGTGGAACCGGCAAGGATTATCGATGGATGGCCAATTTTAAAATGAAAGAGGGCCGGTTTTATTCCGAGGAAGAAATCAAAACTGCCAGAAGAGTTTGTATCCTGGGGGCCACGGTGGTCAAAAACCTTTTTGAAGGTGAAAATCCCGTTGGAAAAAACATAAAAGTGAATGGAGATAACTACCTCATTATCGGCACCACCGTCGCCAAAGGGGCCTTGAGCTGGTTTGATCCCGACGACCAGATTTTCATTCCCATCACCACCGCCCAAAAACGGTTGTTCGGAATGAAACATGTGCAGTCGATCGACGTCCAGGTGAAGGATATGAACGATATCGAAACCATCAAACAGGATATCGAAACGCTTTTGCGCAAACGGCACAACCTGCGCCAGGGCAAGAAAAACGATTTTTATGTTCAAAACTCCGCCGAGTGGCTGAACAGCTGGGGCAAGGCGGCGGAAACGTTTCAATTCCTGCTGGGCGGCATCGCTGCCATTTCCCTTCTGGTCGGCGGTATCGGCATCATGAACATCATGCTGGTCTCGGTGATCGAGCGGACGCGTGAGATCGGCATCCGGATCGCCGTCGGCGCCAAGAAGCGGGAAATTCGCAAACAGTTTCTGATCGAATCCGTTCTGATCTGTTTCCTGGGAGGCAGTATCGGCATTGCGCTGGGAGTCCTTATTTCCAAATCTGTCTCCAAAATAGGTGGTTTGGAAGCCATCGTGACTCTGCAGTCGATCCTGCTGGCCTTCGGGTTCTCGGTGGGCATCGGCATTTTCTTTGGTCTGTATCCCGCCATCAAAGCCTCCAATCTCAACCCCATCGACGCCCTGCGGTACGAATAAATTTCCCCCTGCCCCGCCACTTGCTATAATCCCGGCATACCGTGCATCCGCCCAACGCCATGGCGTCGAAGCTTATGAAAATCGCTCCATCCAAAGCAGCGTTTATTTCTCTGAGAAAGAGTTTTGAGCGGGTTCCGATTCTCGGGGAGGAAACCGTCCCGAATTTTAATCCGTCCCGGTTTTTCCGGTCCCTGTACGGGGACGCGCCCAATACATTTCTATTCGAAAGCGGCAAAGGCCCGCAAGCCACCGCCCGCTACACGATGATGGGCCAGTCCAATTCCCGGAGCCTGCTGGCGGACCACGATCAGGTTATCATTTCCGATAATGGCACGCGGGAGGCAAAACCAGGATCACCCCTCTCCGTTCTGGATCATCTCAATTTTGAAATCCATGGAGCGCCTTTCGACTACACACCGCATTTTTGGGGAGGATGGGTCGGCCTTATCGGTTACGAAATGGCCCGGCACCTCGATGCCATCGATCTTCGCCCGAAGGATGGGCTCGATATTCCCCTCCTGCATTTTGTTCAGGTGGACCGGTTATGGATTTTCGATCACACCACCCATGTGTTGAAAATGATCGTTTCGGAAAAATGTCCGGGCAACCCGGAAGCCCATTACGAAACCATCCGGCGGGAAATCCGAAACCACTGGCAACAGGCCGAGCTTTATCTCAAACCGTCCACCGGACCGGATTATTCGGTGGCACAAGCCTCATCCAACGGCAACGGATGTTCCCTGCGTTCCAATCTCTCGAAATCGCAATACATTCAAATGGTGGAGCGCGCCAAAACCTACATTGAGGAGGGCGACATTTACCAGGCCAATCTGGCCCAGCGGTTTGAGACGCCGTTTAAGGGGAATTCATTCGATCTGTATGAGCATCTGCGGCGGGTCAACCCCTCTCCTTTTTCCGGATACATGAAACTGGGAGACCTGACCCTGGTCAGCTCGTCACCGGAGCGGCTGGTCAAAGTCAATCAGGGCGTTTTGGAAACCCGGCCCATCGCCGGGACCCGTCCGCGCGGCCGGGACTCCAAAGAAGACGATCTATTGACCCACGAGTTGCTCCTTAATGAAAAAGAAAAAGCCGAGCACCTGATGCTGGTGGACCTGGAGCGCAACGACCTGGGCCGGATTTGCGAATATGGCAGTGTCCGGGTGACGGACCAGATGTTCGTCGAGCAATATTCCCACGTCAGCCACATTGTCTCCAACATTCGGGGCGTCCTCAAACCGGGCATCACCCTGAAGGATATTTTAAAGGCGGTGTTTCCCGGAGGCACCATCACCGGCTGTCCGAAAATCCGGTGCATGGAAATTATCGACGAGCTGGAGCCGGTGACGCGCGGTCCCTATTCCGGGAGCTTCGGCTATATTGGATTCTCCGACACCCTCGATCTCAACATCATCATCCGCACCATCCTGATCAAGGAGGACAAGGCTTATTTTCATGTGGGTGCGGGAATCGTGGCCGACTCCGACCCGGCCCGGGAATACCAGGAAACCCTCGATAAGGCGGCCGCCATGATCAATGTGCTGACGGGGAACCGGGAAGCCTGATGGAATCGATCGTTTATCTGGACGGAAAATTCGTCCCCCTGTCGCAGGCCAAAGTGTCCATACTCGATCGCGGGTTCAGTTACGGCGATGCCTTATTCGAAACCCTGCGGGTTTATTCGGGAAAGATATTCCGCCTGGACCTGCACCTTGACCGGTTGAAACGTGGCGCGGACCTTATTTTTATGAAGCTTCCCGAAACGCGGGAACGCATCGAGGATATCCTATACGAAACTTTTAACCGGAATCAAGGCGCGGACGCGGTCATTCGTATGACCGTGACCCGGGGGCAGGGCCTGCCGGGAAAGCTCTGGCAAGACGACTGTTCCCCCACCCTGTCGGTTCACGTGCGGCCTTACCAGGCGCCTCCCGAGGAATGGTATCAAAAGGGCGTTCCGGTGTCCCTCATTCCGGATTCCGCCGCCCGTCTGGGAGGGGTGTCCGAGCAGATCAAGTCCGCCAACTATTTGAGCCAGATACTGGCGCGAAAACAGGCCGATGACCAGCAGTCGGTGGAAGGAGTCATGATCAACGAACGGGGAGAGGTGTGTGACGGCACCATATCCAATATCTTCCTGGTGGAAAACGGTCAATTATCCACACCCGCGGTCAATGGTTACGTGCTCGCCGGGGTCACCCGGCAGGTGGTTCTGGAACTCGCCGGGGAAACCGGTGTGCCGACCCTGGAGAGAGCGGTATCCCCTGATGAGATGGTCAAAGCCGATGAAGTCTTTCTGACCAATACCGGATGGGAGATTCTGCCGGTGACCCGCATCGATGGAGAAACCGTCGGTTCCGGCCAGCCCGGCCTTTTAACCCGGACACTCCAGCAGGAATTCCGGAAATCGGTTGAAGCGGAAATTGGAAAATGATAAGCTTCCCCCTTAAATTTAATATTTACCGGCAGGAAAAAAATAAAAATGGAATCGCATGAAATCTTCTCCGATAACCCGAACGGAGTGATCTCGGATAAAAAAATGAATCTGGAATGGTTGCCCAAGGATTCCTACGGCGACCTCGGCCGCTGGCTCAATTATCAGGAGGCCGTGTCTTACCGCAACACCATGATCCAAGTGTATGCCGGCGGGCATAACGACTGGCGTTTACCGACCCGGGAGGAGGCCGTCGGTTTATTCTATGAGGATTTGCACCAGCTGGATTGGGAAGGGGAACACGTTCATATTCATCCTCTGTTCGTCACCAAATGCGGCCGCCATATCTGGACCAGCGAGGAGAATGACGAGAACCAGGCGGTGGTGGTCAATTTGCAGGACGGGTCCACGGAGTTCATGGATAAAGACAACCGCGACAAAGTTGCGGCGCGTCTGGTGCGTTCGGCTCCCACAACCTGATGCCTAGCTGTTAAATCCGGCCTGGCGCCAGAACGCCTGCCGGCTCAGGCTTTCAAGATTGCGCTTCCGATAATCCTCATCCCTGGAAACCTTTTCCTCCACCCTTTTATCCTCGAAGGTCACCACCTGAACATCGGCATGTTGGGTCCGGTCGAATCCGTTAAACAAAGTGGCGGGATGGGTGGCCTCCAGATCCAGCGGAAATCGCCGGGCGATTCGGAGACTCCGGTCCGGTTCGTGCAAATCCACGCACAGGAAGTTTCCCTCCAGCCAATAGTCGATCGACTGACCCTCTTCCTGGCCTAGAACGAACACGCGATCGTCCACTTTGACGGCGAAAGAGGTTCCAGGTTTTCCGCGCATCCATACTTTTCCGTGATCTTTGATTTCCGGCATCGACTCCACCGTTACGGTTCGAGGCAATTTTGACAAGGGATCGCTTTTATACCATAATTTTTCCAATATCCATTTCAGAAGAACCGGACCCTTGACCCATCCCCTCGAATCGCGACTTCAAAACGAACTGGACCAGAGAAAAAAGACGGGACTCCTCCGCACTCTGGAAGTTCTCGATGCGTGTAAAATCAACCTGATCGGCAACGACTATTTTCAGTTGCGCTCGCATCCCGAGGTCATCGCCGGCGCCCGGGATGCGCTGGAACGTTATGGCGCCAGTAGCAGCGCCTCTCCCCTGCTTTCAGGATTCCTGCCCTGTCACCAAAACCTGGTGGAGCAATTGAAGGCCTGGAAACAAAAATCCAGCGGTCTGTTATTCAATACCGGCTTCATGGCGAATCAGGCCGTGCTGACCCATCTGCCTGGACCGCGGGATCTGATACTCGCCGATCGCCTGATCCATCACTCCATTGCCCAGGTGTTGGGTAAGGGTGAAACCCGTTTCAAACGTTACCCACATTTGGATCTGGATCAGCTGGAGGAATTGCTGGAGCAAAATATCAACGCTTACGAAACGGTGTTCGTCGTCACCGAAAGCGTATTCAGCATGGACGGAGACTACCCAGACCTCCCGCGTATGGCCGCCCTCAAGCAAAAATATCCCTTCGTCTGGATATTGGACGAGGCCCACGGCACCGGGGTCTTTGGTCCCACCGGCGGCGGCCTGGCGGAAGAACAGGGCGTGCTGTCCGAAGTCGATATCCTCGTGGGCACGCTGGGCAAAGCGCTGGCGAGCATGGGAGCCTATGTACTGACGCATTCGGAGACCCTCATCGATTACCTGATCAACTATTCGGGGGAGTTTATTTACTCCACCTACCTGAGCCCTCCGCAGGCGGGAGCCGCCGAGGCGGCCCTGAAAATTATTCAAAAATCGCAGGCCACCGCCCGGAACATCCGGGCGGTGGCCTATCGGTTCAGGGAACGCCTGGAGCAGGACGGATGGCAAACGAATGATTTCGATTCTCAGATTGTTCCGGTGATCGTGGGCGACCCTAAGGATGCGCTTGAATTGCGCAATAAATTGCTGGAACATGGGATATTGGCAGGAGCGGTGCGGCCCCCAACGGTTCCGCAAAATTCCTCCCGCCTCAGGTTTTCGTTTCATTCAGGTATCGGCGAGGACCAGGTGGACGCAATCATGACGATCATGAACGCATGGAAACAAAAATAAAAATTACCGCCATCTGCGGCTGGGCGCTTCCGGAAGACTGGTTCAGGCAACTGGTGGAAGGTTGTTTCCCACGGGCCGAGGTCCGGGCCTGCTATCCGAGGAATCCGGAAGACGAAGAAGAGGCCGCTACCCACCTGGCGCCCCAACCGGATTGGGTGATCGGTTATTCGCTGGGAAGCCTCTGGCTTCTATATCATAAAAATAAAATTCCGTCCGGGACCCGGGTGGTTTTGATGGCTCCCATTCTGGCCTTTACGGCGGAGAAACAACTGGGCGGAAAAACGCCTTTGGGTAAATTGAAATATCAGAAAAAGATGCTGAACGCCTCTCAGGATTATGCCGCTGCGCTTAAAGGTTTTTTTGATTTGAGCGGCATTCGCCTTCCTGAAAACGATCTCAGGGAACCGTACGACCGGGATATTCTCATTCGGGGCCTGAATTTTCTGGAAACCGCCTCCGTTTCCCCTCAATCCGCCGAAGGCTGTACGGCCATTAGCGGCCTGCGCGACCCGCTCCTGGATGGCAACCGACTGAAAGAACTCATCCCTCATTTAAATTTGGTGGAGGGATGCGATCACTCGCCGCACAAATTACTCTCTTTTCTGGCACAGCAGAACCCGGGTTTGAATGAACCCTCAGCGCCGCACACCCAACCCCTCTTTCCTCAACGGGCCTTATGAAAATATTCGGAATCGATTTTACCAGCGCCCCCCGCGGTACCAAACCCATTACCGTTGCGGAAGGTGAATTCAAAAAAGGAACTTTGACCCTCCAACAGATTCACACCCTTTCGGATTTCGACGAGTTTGAAAAATTCCTGAATCAAAAAGGCCCGTGGGTTGCGGGAATCGATTTCCCCTTCGGCCTTCCCGGCGCTTTTTTGTCCGCGCTGGGATTGCCCCACGATTGGGAGAATTATGTTCAAACCCTGACTCGCCGGTCCCGAACTGAATTCGAGAAAAAGATCAAAACGTTCAAGTCCAGGCATTCGTCTCCTTATAAAGAGCCGCTACGCTTCACCGACGTTCTGGCGTCGGCTCAAAGTCCTTTGAAACTGATCAACGCGCCGGTCGCCAAAATGTTTTATGAGGGTTCCCGGAGAATTTTGAAGTCAGGGGCCTCCATCGTTCCCTGCCACCCGAAAAAAACCAATCGCATTATCCTGGAAGCCTATCCCGCGCTGGTGGCTCGCCGGTTTGCGACCGCTTACAAAAGCGACGGCAAAGACACCTCTCAAAAAAAGGCGGCCCGTAAAAAAATCGTGGCAGGCCTATCGGGCATCGGCTTTAAACGCGAGTTCGGTTTTTCCATTAAGATCGATGATTCCCTTAAGCGCGAAATGCTTAACGATCCCAAAGGCGATTGTCTGGATGCGGTTCTTGGTTCCTTGCAGGCGGCCTGGGCCTGGAATCAGGGAAAACCGCATTATGGAATTCCGGCGGGCGCGCAAAGCCTGACCCGGTCGGAAGGCTGGATAGTCGATCCCTCCCTGCGGATGCCGTTGGATTCCCGTCCGAGCAAACCCAATAATTTCTCTCCGGTTCAAGCCGCCACCAACGGTCACAACGAACAAACCATAAAAAATCTTCTTGGGAAATTAAGGAAGCTGACCGATATCGGCGTGGCCCTGAATGCGGAGCGCAACCTGGAAGTCCTGCTTGAGTTGATCATGCAGGAAGCCTGCAATTTCACCAATGCCGACGGCGGAACGTTGTATATTCTCGAAAAGGGCAAACTGCATTTCAAGATTTTCCAAAACGACACGCTGGGCATCCGGATGGGAGGCAACAGCAAATCTCCCATCCCCTTCCCGCCGCTTGAGATGAACCCTTCCAATGTTTCCTCTTATGTCGCCATGACGGGAAATACGATCAATATTCCCGATGTCAGTAAGTACACTGAGCGCGATTTTTCCGGCCCGCGGGTGTTCGACAGGAAATTCAATTACCGAACCCAGTCCATGCTTCTGGTACCCATGAAAAACCAGGATGAGGAGAACCTCGGTGTCATCCAGCTGTTGAATGCGAGAAAACCGGGCGAACCGAAAAAGGTCATCCCCTTTTCCCATGAAGATGTCCGCTGGATTCAATCCCTGGCATCTCAGGCGGCGGTGGCGATCACCCATGTGTCCCTGATGCAAGAAATTCAGAAGGCTTACTCGGAAGTGGCCTCGGCGCGGGATATGGCGATGGAAGCCAATGCCGCTAAGAGCAAGTTTCTCGCCAACATGACGCACGAACTGCGGACTCCCATGAACGCGATCATCGGATACACCGAAATACTCAAAGAAGAAATGCTCGAGAGGAACTTGCCCGAATTCCAGGAAGACCTGGAAAAAATCGGCGATTCCGCAAAAATACTGATGGAATTGATCAATGGCATTCTGGACCTGTCCAAAATCGAGTCCGGTAAAATGGAAATCAAATTGGAATCGTTTAAAATACAGAACGCCATTCAAGCGGCGGTCCAGACGATTGAACCCATGGTTCAGAAAAATAAAAATACGCTGAAAGTCCAATGCGACGAAAATCTGGGCTACATGGTCGCGGACCAAGCGTGGGTTCGGCAAACGTTGATCAACCTGCTCAGCAACGCC
>Ga0209980_10001962_pt1 | contig 11306 bp, 8 predicted proteins | sample CR02metaG_FD_183611 | JGI IMG/M metagenome (GOLD analysis project Ga0209980, IMG submission 183611) | Deep subsurface microbial communities from Mariana Trench to uncover new lineages of life (NeLLi) - CR02 metaG (SPAdes) (version 2) | ecosystem: Environmental > Aquatic > Marine > Ocean trench >... | reverse complement strand
GCGGGTTTCGCCGAGGATCTCGACGTCATCAGCAACCAGGCCGACCTCTTCATGAAGCTCACGAAACATGGCTTCTTCCGCACTTTCGCCAACCTGCATGCCGCCCTGCGGAAACTGCCATCCGCTGCTGCCGATGCGGCCGGCGAGCAGCAGCTTGCCATCGTCATTCGAAAGAATGATGCCAACATTTGCCCGAAAGCCGTCTGAATCAATGTCGTCGCTGCTCATATGATTTAATTGGACCCTGTCTCAAGAATCCTCATGGCCGCGAAGATTGCTTAGCGGCCATGAGGATTCTTGAGACAGGGTCCAATATTCCATTAAATCACCAGCCTGTCCAGGAGATGACATTTTGATCAACCAACGCCAATCGTTGCTGCTTTGCGGGCTGGCAGTATTCGCAGTCATCGCGATATTTGCAGCCATGGCGTCTGGCAGCGCGACGATTAGCATGGAAGATACGATTCGGACGCTCACCGGCGACGCTCCGGACCACATTCGTGCCCTGGTCATGGATTTGCGACTACCGAGAGCTTTGACCGCCTTCGGCGTCGGCGGCCTGCTCGCTGTGGCCGGCGTCTTGATGCAGGTCCTCCTTCGCAACCCGCTGGCGGAGCCCTATATCCTGGGCAGTTCCGGCGGGGCGGCCGTAGCTGCTTTGTTCGGAATGCTGCATGGCTGGGGTAGCTCCGTAATTGATCTCTCTGCGTTCGGCGGCGCAATGGCGGCGACACTGCTGGTGTTTTCGATTGCGCAGGGAACCGGAAGCTGGACGCCCACGCGGCTGCTGCTGACCGGTGTGGTTCTCGCAGCCGGCTTCAGCGCAGCGACCACCCTCCTGCTGGCACTAAGCCCGGACCAGAACCTGCGCGGCATGTTGTTCTGGTTGATGGGTGACTTGAGTTTCGCCTATTCGCCGGCGCGCAGCCTCTGGTTACTCGCCGCCATAACGATCGGCGGCACCCTGGTTGCCAGACATTTGAATGTGCTGGCCCGCGGCGAATTGCAGGCAGCGATAGTCGGTATGTCCGTAGCTACTCTGCGGATGATTATTTTTGCAGTTACCGCGCTTGCTACGGCCGTATCAGTGACCACTGTCGGTGTAATCGGCTTTATCGGACTGGTCGTTCCCCACCTGATCAGACTCGTTGTGGGCAGTGATCACCGAATCGTGCTGCCCGCCTCAGCACTCGCCGGTGGCAGTTTGCTTGTTATTGCCGATACCCTGGCAAGAACCGTGATGGCACCGCGGCAATTGCCCGTCGGCGCACTGACGGCAGCGCTTGGCGTGCCCCTGTTCCTGATATTGATGAGCCGCAGCCGACGGGCAGGCTAACAAGGGGACGGAAAAAGAGTGCTCCTTTTCAGCCTCTTTTTATTGATGCCATCTGGCTCGCTCCATCAGCTCCACGGCTTCTTCGTGATAGTAGCCGGCCCCAGCCAGGTTGATCTGCAGAGCGCTCCATTGGTCCACCTGACTGACCGGGACCTCCAGATCTTGTCCGGCAAGCCGTTCTTGCCCTTTTTCGGACGACAGCCACTCGAGTAAATGAAGTGCACCGGCCGGATTATTCGAATGACGAGTCACAGCGGCACCGATTATATTGATGTAGGCACCGCCTGAGGACGCCGGCGGCAAGAATCCTGCGACGGGCGTATTCGGCTTGTCGCGTGTAAACCGTGCGAGGTCATCTGAATTGACGATCCCGAGGCTGCATTGTCCGTCTTCAATCGCCTGCAGGAGTTTTGCGGCATCGGTCACGATGGGTATCGAGAGATTCGCTACCCAGGCGCGCACAGTCAGTTCGGTCGCCCGCTCGCCATCTGCCGCAATCATCATCGCAATATGTGACTGGTCGTCGATGTCGGTGGCCGAAGTCAGACAAAGCTTGCCCCGCCACTGATCATCGCCAAGTGCGGCGTAGTTGGTAAGCTTCTGAAGATCTATTTCCCGAGTGTCGTAGGCGATCGTCCTGCTGAATACCAACAGCGCATGCCAGAGCTTATCCGGATCACGCAGACGCTGCGGAATATTGCTACCGAGTATTTCCGAACTGCTCGGCCGCAGAACGTCATTTTCCACAGCCACCCAGAGGTGTCCAACGCTGTCGGCGAGTACAAGATCGGCGGTCGCTCTATGTTTTTCAGCACTTAGCCTGTCGATCAGGGACTGGCCACTCTCTGTCGTCAGGAGAACGGTTATTCCCGTTTCATCCGTGTACACATCGAACAGTGCCCTCATTGAGTCCGCGTCCCGCGCCGCATAGACGACGACTGGCGGCGCTGGCGGTCTTTCTGATGTCTCCGGCACATCGCTGCCACACCCGGCCGCGGCGAAGCATAGCGCAACTACACAGCTGAGTGGTTTTACCGGATCAGGCGACCGCGGCATTGGCGGATTCAACGGCGACCCGGTCTCGCCCTGCGGCTTTCGCGGAGTACAAAGCAACATCGGCACGGGCTATCAACGCATCGCCGGCCGTTTTGAAATCATCGTCTTCGGGATCAGGCACAACGCTCGCAATGCCGACGGAGGCGGTAATCGTCACGGGTTCGTCGTAGCGGAGGTCGATTGGGGTCGAGGATATGGAAAGGCGGATCCGTTCAGCTAGCAGCACCCCGGAATCGGTATCTGTGTTCGGCAACAGGACGACAAACTCTTCCCCGCCATATCTTGCCGCGATATCGCTCGCCCGAACTTCGGCTTCGATTCTCTGCGCGAGCTCACAAAGAACCTCGTCACCCGCAGCATGGCCATGGGTATCGTTTACGTGTTTGAAGCGATCGATGTCGATCATCAGACAAACGAGATTGCTGCTGTCCCGCCTCGCGCGCGCAAGCTCTTCGATAAGTCGAACCTGCAGGTATCGCCGGTTGTGCCAACCGGTAAGCACATCGGTGAACCCGCTGCGAAGAAGACGCGCCCGGTTGACGGCGTTCTCCAGGGCAAATGAGGCGATCAGGCCGAGGTGTGCAAGAAAGTCCGTGGCGTAATCCCGAGAAAACCGGGACTCGTCTGTGCTGCCGAAATTCAGGCTGCCCACCAGCTTGTCTTTGTGCACCAGAGGAATCATAGCGATGCTGGCAATATTCCTCTTGCCGGAGAAAACAAGCGAATGATCCGAAGCCGAGTATGGCCCGAGCCAGGGCTTGGCCAATGTGGCGTACTGCGGTGCCAGACCCACCAGCGCGTCGACGAAGAGCAAGCCCGCCAGGTCTTCGGGTTGGGTACCGCCAGCGACCAGCAAGTGTCGAATATCATGCTCGGGATCGCAAATCACGACGGTAACCTGGGCGAGGTCGTAGCTCTTGGCGAGCGTATTGATCATTGTCCGAAACAGGGCGCGAAGATCGTCGGCCTGCAGAAGTGCCAGTTCCCGTTGCTGGGACTTGTGCAGAATTCCCTCGTTCCTGGCTACTTTCGTGTGCAGCTCAGCAAGCTGCGCGCGAAGCCGCTCCAGTTCCCCTGACTGGTTTATCTCCTGTCCCATAAAGACTGATTCGCTGCTTAAACCCCCAAAGATACGCCTTTTATCAAAAAGCGAACGCTTCGTCGCTGCTGCGAGCCACAAACCAGGTACTCCTGCTAGGAGTACTAGCGGCGCGTCGCCAGATAGTCGCGCCCCTTCTGCATCAGTTTGACGAATCCCGACTCGTCGCCGCTTGCTACTAATTTCCTGATTCTGTCGACTGACTCGCAGAGCGCGTCCAATGGTGCGAGACCAAATTTGTTCAGCTTCTGAATCTCGAAATACAGGTAGGGATTGTCCTGAGCCACCAGTGCGGAAACCAGGAGTTGCGCGTCGAACGTGGTCGATGACAGTTTCGCGAGCTTTGGCGCCGCCTCACCACTGTTGGCAAGCGCTGTAAAAAAGGCGATGTTCAATGCGTGGGAAAGGCCAAGAACATAGGCGATCAGCCGGTCGTGGTCGTCGAGGTCCATATCGAACTCATCCACCATCGTCGCCGAGAACAACTCCTTGGCGGCAGCGGTTGCTTCGCTGCAGCCGGCATTAACGAAAATGAGGTGGCGCCCGGACAACAGCTCTGTCTCGGGGCCAAACATCGGGTGTAGTGAGGCAACATGGCATCCGGCATCTTTCAAGCGATCGATCCCCTCACGCAGTGGCGTCTTGAGCGAGCCGATGTCGAAAATCAGGCCGGCAGGCTTTCGATCCGCAAGGTCACACAGAATCCGGCCCGAGACAGCCAGTGGAGTTGCGACGACGATGATATCGTAGTCCACGCCGGCGTCCTGCCAGTTCGAAAACTGATTCGGTGCATCGTCGATACTCGTATCCGCAACCGTGGTGGCAAATCCTTGTGAAGCAAAAAAATCAACGAACCAGCCGCCCATCTTGCCGGCACCGCCAATCACAAGCACCCGCCGCCCGTTACCTTTGCCCTCCGCAATGACGCGGTCTCGTTCCTGCCTCGTCAGCGAGGAGCGAATGAGCGTCCGCATGACATCCTCGGCAACGTTCGGGTCGACCGATAACGATTCGGCTTGTTTTCTCGCCATCTCGAGCACATCTTTCTCGCGCTCGAAGTCTCGTGTTGCACGGCCTGACGATTGTTTGTTACGTCCTATCTCGCCGGCCAAGTGTTGTCGCTCCGCGATAAGCCCGATCAAGCGGCTATCGACAGATGAAAGATCACTGCGTAACTGGTCAATGTTCATTGCCCGTCTGCGTTCCATAAAACGTATCTACACGATGAGTCACGTTTTACAGCAGACGGGCAAATAACAGAAGGTCGCCAATCTATCGTAGAACCTGTCTGAATAAACCGCATGGCCTTGAAGCGGTCATTGCGGGATGCCTTGCAAGAAGCGAGGCGCACATTGTGGTCGTTCCACTCAAACGACGAGCGACGCTGCAGCGTGCCCGCAAAGGCACCTCCCGGAAGGATATCGAGGCACTGGCCCGGAATTACTATGTTGCGCACCTTGTAAATGCGCCACGGCCATTCGACGCGCCGCGCGGTGAGTCCCCGAACCAGTGCGTCGGAAACGCGCCTCATGCGGATTATTCAGACAGGTTCTGGTTACACCTCAGTGATGCCGGTGATGTCTGCGATGCTGATTGTGGTCGCGACGATCATAGTAGCGGTATGGGCGGTAATACTTTCGTTCGTAACGATAAACATCGAACAGCCGGCCCCAACTCATATGAAAGTGACCGCGATAATGGCTGTGCCAGTACCAACGATGAAAATCAGAGTTTCGACGCAACCAGGTCGGAAAACTGTGCCCGTGCCTGACATCGTAGTGCCTGTCGTAACTCCTGTACTGACTTCCGTGTGCTGACGCCTCGGGCACAGAGGCCAAAGCCAGGACGCCCGTAATAACCAATGACCATACCAAGCGTTTCATGACCAACTCCTTTTCTGACAATTCAGGCACAGAATAAGCCCTCCGGGATGAATCAGCGCTGAAGACAAGTATTTGTTTTTATTAATTTTATGAACCCCACCTGAACGAATTGTCGATTCATGCGAACATCGGCGAATAAGCCAAACAAACCGCACAAGAGGACAGTAATGAAGACACGTGCCGCCGTTGCCTGGGAAGCGGGCAAGCCACTTGAAATTGAAACAATAGAAATCGATGGACCGAAGCAAGGGGAAGTGTTGCTGCGCATCGTTGCAACCGGTGTTTGTCATACGGACGCATTCACGTTGTCCGGCGAGGATCCGGAGGGAATATTTCCGGCCGTCCTGGGACATGAGGGCGGTGCAATCGTTGAAGACGTTGGCGCCGGCGTCACGAGCTTGAAGGCCGGTGATCACGTCATCCCTCTCTACACACCCGAATGCGGCCAGTGCAATTTCTGCACATCGGGCAAAACCAACCTGTGCCAGGCAATAAGAACAACTCAGGGACAAGGGCTCATGCCGGATGGCACATCACGCTTTTTTCTGGGCGACAAACAGATTTTTCACTACATGGGTACGTCGACATTCAGTGAATACACCGTCCTGCCGGAGATAGCCGTTGCCAAGATCAACGAGGCGGCACCGCTGGAAAAAGTCTGTTTGCTCGGTTGCGGCATTACAACCGGAATCGGCGCCGTCTTGAACACAGCCAAAGTCGAGGCCGGCGCCACCGTCGCTGTCTTTGGTCTCGGCGGTGTGGGCTTAAGTGCGATTCAGGGAGCGACGATGGCGAAAGCCAGCCGCATCCTGGCAATTGACATCAATGCGGACAAGTTCGAGCTTGCGACGCAAATGGGCGCTACCGACACGGTCAATCCTGAGGATCACAGCGCGCCGATTCAGGAAGTCATCGTCGATATGACAGACGGTGGCGTCGATTACTCCTTTGAGTGCGTTGGCAACGTCAACCTTATGCGCGCCGCGCTGGAATGCTGTCACAAGGGCTGGGGCGAGTCCGTAATTGTCGGCGTCGCTGGCGCCGGCCAGGAGATATCGACACGTCCGTTTCAGCTCGTCACGGGACGCGTCTGGCGCGGAACTGCATTTGGCGGTTGCAGGGGCCGTACAGAACTTTCGGGCATGGTCGATCAGTATATGAACGGCGGCATCAAGGTCGACGAGTTCATCACGCATACGATGCCACTGGAAGACATCAACACCGCGTTCGACCTGATGCATGAGGGCAAGAGCATTCGCTCTGTTGTGCACTATTAGAACCTGTCTCAATCATCCGCATGAGTCGCGTTGGTGGCGCGTGCCGCCAACGCGACTCATGCGGATGATTGAGACAGGTTCCGGTTGCTATGACTAGAGTGGCTGTCGCTACGACGTCACCGCTCGCGGCGGACGCAGCAGCCGAAATCGCAGACGCCGGCGGTAACGCGGTCGATTGTGCGATCGCCGCGGCAGTGCTTTCGATGAATACGGAACCCGGTGTGTGCGCGCTCGCCGGTAGCGCCTACGTTACGGTGTGGCCAGCCGACACCGACCCCACAACCATTGACGGCAACGTTGCAGTACCCGGCAAAGGACTGCCGCAAGATTACGAAATCAGCGGTGCGATTCCTGTGTCCATGGCTTATGGCGGCGGCATCGAGACCCTGGTTGGAGTGGGATCTGTCGCGGTGCCGGGATCCCTTGCCGCACTGGAACAGGCCTCAAAGCAATTCGGCAATGTCAGTTGGCAGCAGTTGCTGGATCCCAGCATTCGAGCAACCCGCCGCGGCTTTCCTCTATCGGCTGCCTGCCATTATTACCTGCAGTATTCGGGCGACAAAGTGTTTGGGCGAAGCGAAGACGGACATACAGCGCTGCACGATGCAGACGGATCGCTTCTCGATGTACAAAGCAACATACTCGTCCCCCACCTCGCCGATAGTCTGAGCGCGATAGCGTGCGAAGGGGGCCGCATTTTCTACGAGGGAGAAATCGCCATTCGCATAGCCGATCACGTGCAGGAATCAGGTGGCGCGTTGACGCTCGACGACTTGCAGAGTTACGAGCCGATCACACGATCGTCTCTTTGTACTGACCTTGGCGAGTGGCGTATTGCCAGCAATCCTCCGCCCGCCGTCGGTGGCGCGGTGCTTGCGGCCATGCTGATTGCGTTCCGCGACAAACCGGCAAATCGCTGGGATGACGAGTCCCTGCGACATCTTGTGGCTGTTCAGCACGCAGCTCTTTCCTATCGGAAAATGAACTTGGACCTGGCGGACGACGTAGCGCACGAGGTTGGGGAAATGCTCGAGGCAGCCAGATCAGGGGCTTTGATCAGTCAATACGCGTCCGCTTCTACCGTGCACACATCCGTCGTCGATGATAGCGGGCTGGCCTGCGCGATAACCGCGTCGTCCGGCTACGGGTCCGGAGAAATGCCAGCAGGCACCGGGCTGTGGCTCAACAACTGCCTCGGCGAACTCGAGTTGAACCGCAAAGGATTGCAAGCCGGTCCCTCGGGCATTCGATTGCCGTCCAACATGGCGCCCGGTGCGGCTCGAAGCCGGTATCAGGTGCTTGCCATCGGTTCGCCCGGCGCCGACCGCATCACGACAGCGTTGCACCAGTTTTTGATTAATTTCATTCAAATCGGCCTGCCGCTGGCCGACGCGGTTGCGCACCCGCGCGCCCATCTCGAAATTTCGGACGAGGGCCTGAACCTCGCCGTCGAACCGGGCCTGGATCTGCCCGACCTCGGCATTTCGGTCACCCCCTATCCTTCGATCAGCATGTATTTTGGCGGCGTTGGCGCGGCTCTTCTTGATTCACGCTCGGGATTCGAAGTCGCCGCCGATCCAAGGCGCGAAGGTGGGACTTTTGTTTCGGCGTGATACCTAGGGAACCGGTCTCAACAATTCACATGGCCGCGAAGCAGCCTTTGCGGGATGGGCTGCCAGGCGGGCGAGGAGTGAAATGTAATCGTTCCGCCTGAGCGACGAGCAACGCCGCAGACCGCCCGCCAAGGTGCTTGCCGTACGGGTTTCCGACGCATTGGCCCAGGCTACTTTGTTGCACGCCTTATGATCGCGCTACGGCCATTCGACGCGTCGCGCAATAAATTAGGGGTCGAACCGCTAAGAATTCAGAAACGCGGCTCATGGGGAATGTTGAGACAGGTTCTAGTCTGATAGTCTGCGCCGATCCCGCACATTGTGTGACAAATCCATCCGGAGCAGGAATTGAACAAGCCACAGATTGTGGATCGTCTCCCCGACCAACTGCCGGCCGATCCAATGCATTGGGCCGATGCGTGGATCAAGGAAGCGATGGCCAGCGCGATCCAACGGAACCCTACTTCCATGACCTTTGTTACTGTCGACGCCGCTTCTTCACCATCAGCGCGGGTCGTACTCTGCAAGCAGTTCGTGCCGGATCCCGGCTACCTGGTCTTCCACACCAATTACAACTCGAGAAAAGTGAAGGAAATGGAGCAGTGCGCTAACGTTGCGGCGGTTTTTCATTGGGACGCACTCGGCCGGCAAATCCGTATCGAGGGACAAGCGGTTCGTTCTCCGGAAGCAGAGAGCGACGCATACTTCAAAACGCGCGAATGGGGCAGTCAGCTCAGTGCCTGGGGCAGCGACCAGAGCGAGGAGTTAAAATCACGCCAGGCAATGATGCAACAACTAAGAGAGCGAGCTGCCGGCCTTGGCCTGTCGGTAAGTGACGATTTGCAGTCGCTCACGAATACAGAGGTACCAAATATCGATCGGCCGGCACATTGGGGCGGCATACGCATCTGGGCATCGGCGATCGAGTTGTGGGTTGAAGGCAGAGACAGAATCCATGACCGCGGCGCCTGGAAACGCGATCTATCCAGAGCGTCCGAATACGAATTCAATGTGACCCCGTGGGTCGGCAGACGATTGCAGCCTTGATGCAAACGTGAGTACCTGGCTTCTGGACCGAACAATCAGCTGCCCGTATTGCGCGGAATCGATGAGCATTGTCATCGATCTTTCCGCCGGTGCTCAATCCTACATTGAAGATTGCCAGATTTGCTGCCAGCCCATGCAGGTCGCCTTCGACGTAAACGACGAGGAACTCGTGGACTTGAGAGTTGAGTGCGGTGGCTGAGTTCCCTGGAGTCCATCTCATGAATCCTCGTGAGCCGCGTTTCGGGCGCATAGGTCCGGAGACGAGGCGCGAGCCACGTCCAATCCCGGTGGTCATTGGCAAGGCTCGCAAGTATTCCGGGCCTGTGCGCCGAAACCCGGTCGGGAAGCGACTCTGCGGCCGTGCTGCTGCGTTACTCGTTGCTCATATGGAATGGTGACTACTCCTCGCTCCTCGTGCCTTGCAGCCCATCTCGCAGAGTTTTCGGCGGCCATGAGGATTCATGAGATGGGCTCTAACAGGATCTGGCAAATTCTCCTGCCGTTAGTGCTGTGCGTCGCCCCGTGCAAGGCAGAAATGATTTTGTCGCAAGGCACCAATCTCGCTGCTGATGTTTCTCAAGTCGACGGTCGCCTGGCCATGGACCTCCTTGGAAGCATCTGGATCGTGCCCGCTGACGGCGGTCAGGCAGAGGTGCTTAGTGACAACCTGCTCCCTGCCCGGCGCCCGCGCTGGTCTCCGGATGGAAGGCGGATCCTGTATCAAACGCAGAGTGCCGGCCGAAGTCAGATCTGGGCGGTGAGCCTTGACGGCACAGACTCATCGCGGCTAAGCCACGGCGAGTATTTCGATCAGCACCCCGAATGGCATCCAGGTGGAGAAAGAATCGTTTTTTCTTCGGCGCGGGGAACGAGTGGCTTTGACATTTGGGAAACGGATCTCCCGACAGGCCTGAGCTGGAGAATCTCCAGCCACAGCGGCGACGAAATGGAGCCGGTCTGGTCAGCTGATGGCCGGAGTCTCGCCTACATTCGATGGCTGGACGATCAGTGGTCCCTGATGCTGCGGCGCCATGGGCAGCCTGAGATCGAACTCGTCATCTCGACCGATCCATTGTCGGCACCGTCGTGGCGGCCGGACGGAAGCCTGCTAACGTTTCTTCGACACACCGGCAATGACTTGGCGATAGAGATGGCGATTCTGTCCGACCCGCCGCTGATCAGGCAGTTTGTATCCGGCGAGGATTTTTTTATCTCTCCCGTAAGCTGGTTTGACCGCAAGCAGCTTTACTACACATCAGACGGTGTCATAAAAACGCGTGACTTCGACGACTGGCAGGCGACGCAAGTCCAGTTTAGCGCGACCGTCGGACAAACAGAATTGCGGTCCCGGCTGAAACACGAGAAAAAAGAGCTGACACTCACGGATCCACCAAGCGGGAAACTCGTCATTCGAGCTGCACGTCTTTTCGATGGCACAGGAAATCAATACAGACGCAATCTCGACGTGCTCATTGACGGGCCACGTATCGCCGAGGTGGCGGAGCATCAGGAGTGGCCGGAGGCGACTGTACTTGACCTCGGCGACGTGACAATACTGCCCGGTTTTATCGATAGTTACTCGTCTGTTTCTGCCGAAAATCTGATCAGTCATGGGGCCGAGCTTCTCAGTTATGGCGTTACAACGCTGATTACCAACGATTACCGGCCGAGCTTCGATCCATTACTGTGGGAAACCGAAGAGTCTCCCGGGCCGCGATTGCTTTGGGCCGGTGACATCACACAGAACGAACCCGACGACGACAGGACTTTTCAGTTCGTCACGATTCCCTCCTCGGGCCTGACCGATGCCGACCGTCGCTCGGCCGTCTCCGAGTGGCAGGCGAACGGCGTTCCGGTTCTCGCCGAAAGCTGGAGTATCGGCCTCAGTGTCGGCGCGGACTTATTACTCGGTATTGATTCACTGCCAACCTCGCCCAAGGGTATTCATTATCAGGATATTCAGGCTGCCGCTGCTCCCGTTGCGCTTGTATCCGG